>Ga0116226_10002382_pt1 | contig 16359 bp, 15 predicted proteins | sample S1TSphfallax_FD_89692 | JGI IMG/M metagenome (GOLD analysis project Ga0116226, IMG submission 89692) | Host-associated microbial communities from peat moss isolated from Minnesota, USA - S1T2_Fa - Sphagnum fallax MG | ecosystem: Host-associated > Plants > Peat moss > Unclassified | place: USA...
CAAATTTTCAGAAATTGATTGTTCCATATCCAATCCATTAAGATGTTCCAGTCGGTTTAGCTTCATCCAACAAATGCAACTTGCAGAGATTCAACTAGGCGAGTCACCCGTTCCCTGATTTCATCCCGTACACGAGGAAAAATTTCCGGTTGCTCTGCCGGATCATCCAATTGCCAATCTTCAAATACTTCCCGTGTCACCCATTCCGGCGGCAAATTCACACCACACCCACACAACGAAATCACCACATCAAAATTCTCTGATTTGAATTCACTCAAAGCTTTCGAGGTTTGATCGCTAATATCAATACCTGCATCTTTCATGGTGGCGATCGCTTCTGATCTGACCTGACTTGCTTCTAACCCAGAGCTAATTACTTCAATCTTTCCTTTACCAATAGTTTTAGCAAAACCTTCCGCCATTTGGGAACGGGCAGAATTCTTTTTGCAGACAAACATTACACGTTTCATGGTTCAATTCCTCCAAATAATTTGACTAAATTATCAAGTTCTCGATTCTGACGGCGAAAAATAACGTTTTTCAAACCAGAAAGCAACATTAACCAGACCAATCAACACAGGCACTTCCACCAGAGGCCCGACGACGGCGGCAAAAGCAACACCCGAATTAATGCCAAAGACTGCGATCGCCACTGCGATCGCCAACTCAAAATTATTTCCTGCGGCTGTAAACGCTACACTTGCGGCTCTGGAATAGTCCGTTTTGATTCGCCATGCCATGTAAAAGCTGACCAAAAACATGACAACAAAGTAGATGATCATCGGAATTGCAATCTTAACCACATCCAAGGGAATTTGAACAATTAAATTCCCTTTTAAGCTGAACATGACCACGATTGTAAATAACAGAGCAACCAGCGTAATCGGGCTGATTTTCGGCACAAATTCTTCGTGATACCACTGCTTACTCTTCGTTTTTACTAAGAAGAAACGAGTGAAAAATCCAGCTAAAAAGGGAATACCGAGATAGATAAACACACTTTTGGCAATCTCGGCAATGCTGACATTAACAACACTGCCTTGTAACCCAAACAGTGGCGGCAGTACAGTGATGAAGAACCAGGCATAAGGACTATAAAAGATGACTTGAAAGATGCTGTTGAAGGCAACCAATCCAGCCGTGTACTCTGTATTGCCTCGTGCCAGATCACTCCACACAACTACCATTGCAATACATCGGGCTAATCCAATCAAAATCAATCCCGTCATGTATTCTGGATAACCGTGTAAGAAGATAGTCGCCAAAGCAAACATCAAAATTGGCCCAATGATCCAATTCTGAATTAGTGACACACCAAGAATTTTTCCGTTGCGAAATACATCCCCTAACTCTTCATATCGCACCTTGGCTAGGGGCGGGTACATCATCAGAATTAACCCAATGGCAATTGGTATATTGGTTGTTCCTACTTGAAACTGGTTGATAAACGCTTCTACTCCAGGAAAGAAATAGCCAAGACCAACACCGATAGCCATTGCTAAAAAAATCCACAAGGTCAGGAAGCGGTCAATAAAGGAGAGGCGTTTTGAAGTCTTTTTATTCATTACGAAGTCCATACAGCTTACATTATTCAAAGTTTCATAATGAACACTCCATATACACCACACCATTTTTTTTGCAAGTTTCCATCTCCGCCTTCAAAATCGGTCGGGAAGCGTTGCTAATATCTGTTTCTCCAGCACAGAATTTTTCAAACCCGCCAGTAGTACCAGAAATGTTAACTGCAACCTGCACCTGATTCTTTAGGTCAGCTTGATAGTCTTTGGCGTAGGCGTAGCCCGCCGCAGGCATCGCTTGGGTAATTGGATATACCGTACTAGAACCATCAATTTTAATTGTCGTCCCAGCCTTTGAAGTATTACAAACTTCAATAGCGTTTGGGGAATGTTGACTTTAAGTACTAGAAGTTGATCCAGCTGCACAACTACTCACTAGAGCCAGCGTTCCCAGTGCGACGCCGAATAGCCCGCCGCAGGCATCGCCAATTTCTTAACTTTTGCTTTCATCGATTTCCTCCCGTGTGCTGTAGCTAAGTTTAAATCCCTCTCATTTCAAATAAACTTGATATATATGGTCATTGTCAAGTGCCAGATATAAATCTATATCAATTTTTATTGATATATTGTTAAGAATTTTGGCAGGAGCGGGCAGGCAATATTTTAATTAGGCGGCGATAATCAGATAAATATTGCTCTAGGACAACAAATTGAGCCAAATTAAGGCTGTAGTAAATCCAGCGTCCCTCTTGACGTGAGCGGACTAAGCCAGCTTCTCTCAGAGTTTTCAGGTGAAAAGACAGTTTCGACTGAGTAACCCCTAAAGTCTCGCACAAGTCACACACACACAGTTCTTGCTCTCGCAACAGTTCCAATACCTGAATCCGCAGGGGGTCAGACAGAGCATGAAAGCCAGCAACAATAGTATCAGGAGTGAGCGTGTAGGTGGAATCCATCAAGATTTATTAAAATGTTACTCTTATCTTAGCTATGAACTAAAATTGATGTCAAATTTTGAGTTAGCTGCTTAATCTGAGCGTTATAGGGCGTAAAGTCGCATCGCAGCAAATAAGGTTGGCGAAAAGTTTTATATTTTCCTTCGGGTAAGTCTACTAGGTCAAGAAAGTCTCGTAAGGAGGGGAATCTTCCTTTAAATGTGTCTTCTAAGAATTCTTCTACGTCCTGGTTTTAGTATGTAAGGTTACTCAACAAAAGTCAGCGTCTCCAGTTGTGCAAGTAGTTTCTCTATCTGTTTACGCTTCTTTGGGTCTGACCGCCAAATCTTAGTGCTGAAAGGATGTCTTCTGGGAGGTTTAACAAGGGCAGGCGATTCTTGACGAAAGATTCCCAGGTCATTAACCCCAAGCCATCAAACACCTCTTCAACGATTTTGAGGTCTGGGTTTAATGGCTGCTCCTGGTTGAGGTCTGAGTTATCTGTTTCGGTTCCGCCCATAACGATGTACCACGGGGACGCAGGGCAGGGCGAGCGATCGCAATATTCATTCCTCTAACAATTCTTCTTCTGCTTTATGAACATCATTTGCAAAATTTGGTAATTCCGAAATAACATCCCACTTCCAGAATTTTTGAGCGGGTTGAGCTACAAAACCCAACGTTAAACTTAAGGAGTCTTATTCCAGATTTTTTCTAGGGTTTCAATCTGTTTTTTCCTTTGAAGACTCAATTGTTTTTCCCTATCAGTTGTCTCTTTTGGGATTTTGTTTAAAGCTTCAATTTCTCGGATAACTTCTAATGCTTGCTGCTGACACTCCTTTTTGCGTTTCCTATATCTAAAAAAGCGACCTAAAGTAATACCAGTAATCACCAAAATAGCCAAAATTGCTGAAATGCTGATATTTTTATCTGTTTGGTTTGTATATTTTACCTGACTAGGTTGGACAATGATGGCAATAACAATAGTTGGGGGTTGATTAAAGTCTTGGAAATTCATAGCTGCCTGAAGATTATTTTTCATGTAAAACTTCTGAAAAATCAGCTACAAGTAAGGATTGATAAAAATCAGTATTAATTTCGTTGTTTAACTTGATAGCATCTCGGTTATTTTACTTCTTTCTTATATTTATAAATTCTGGAAAATTTCTTGATAGCTCGACTTTTAAATTGTGATAGTTCGAGTTGCTTTTCATTGAGCAAGCTAGACAAACTATGGTAAAAGTTATCCCTGTTAAAACTATCTGGCGCATTTTGCTTGGTTTAGGCTTTGGCTTCCCAGAAATTGCAGGAGATGTAACCGTAGTCACAGCCAAACGTTCACCTAAGAATGCAGCTACTTTTCGCGCTAGTTCTGCACCTCCAGTCCTAGCAGGTAAGTAATGCCAAGTTTTTGTTTTAGGGTCAAAGATAGTGACAGATGCGATAGAACTATCTGCAAACGAGGTTACAGAAGCAAGTAAATCTGGTTCACGTCTCAATCCAAAGTAAGGAGTTTCAAAATTGTCCTCATCTGTGTCTGTGTTGCCAAAAGATTTTGGTGAACCAGCAAGGCATTTTGGTAAACTATTCAAATCTAAAAGCACTTCTGCTGCTGATTGGTAGCGTAATTTAGTAGCAGGTTGTACCAACTTACAAAGAATCTTTTCCAGAGATGGACTTATGGGTTCAGCCAAATATGAATCCCATATCCAGGCATTTTCACTGCAATCATACAGTTCAAATGGCGATATTTGGGTGAGTAAGTGTAAGCAAGTGACACCCAAGCTGTAAAGGTCGCTGGCAAATATAGCTTTGCCTCGAATCTGCTCAGGTGCTGCGTATTCAGCACTGCCAATGAGAGTTCCAGTATGTTCCCATTGGCCAGTGATGTGTTTAGCAGCTCCAAAATCTACTATAAATAATTGACTTTGAGAATTGCTCTGGCAACGAACAATGTTGGCAGGTTTAATATCACGATGAATTACCTGATGGGTATGAACAAACTGCAACACAGGCAACAAATCATTGAGCAACTGCCAAATTTCTGCTTCATTAAATGCTCCTGTTTGGGCCAATTCCTGTTCTAAAGTTTGTCCGTCAACCCATTCTTGGACTAAATACTGCTTACCATCCTGCTCAAAAGTATCCAATAATTGGGGAATCTGAGAATGCTGACCGAGTTGGGCTAATCGCAGAGATTCTTGCTTGAATAGTTCAGCAGCTTTTTGGTTATAGTATGTAGTTTGAGATTGTGGCCAGAATTGTTTGATCACACATAGTCTGGTCGCTGAAGACCCAGACAATTGTTGATTTTGTGGATATTTCTCATCAATAGACAGAAAGGTTCTTCCAAAGCCTCCCTGTCCAAGGGGTTTGAGAATACGATAACGGTCATTGAGCAGAGTGGTGTTTAACTGACCAAATCCAGAACTGCTATTTTCTTCAGGCTGTGGAGATTGGTAGGTATGGGAAAAACCCTTACACATACAACCGATTACTCCTTAAGATCGCGTTTGAGTGAATCTAACTGTGGCTTACCGCGTCCCTGCGCCATTTGTCCCGCTAGTTTTGAGGGTTTGTAGTAAGGACTTTAGGGCTTAGAAAATAAGGACTAAAGTCCTTACTACGAACTTGCTTACCCAGGAAAAAAAGATGAGTTGGCATCTTTTAAGTGCTGAGTTAGGAGTTATTATTACCCCCAGTCCCAGTCTCTATTTATCTAAAGCCAGATTCAGTTTGAGAACATTGATGCGGGGTTCTCCTAAAAATCCCCACTGCCGCCCTGTAGTATTGTCACTGATTAATTTTTGCACTTCTGCTACAGGTTTATTGCGGGCTTTAGCTACGCGAGATGCTTGGAGGTTAGCGTTGGCAATAGATATATCAGGATCTAAACCAGAAGCAGAGTTAGTTACTGCATCAATTGGTACAGGGGTGTTATCCGCTAAACCATTTTCTTTGCGATAGGCTGTGACTGCACCTTTGACTGCATCAATTAATTTCTTATTAGTGGGGCCATAATTGGTTGCACCACTGTTAGCAGCATTATAGGGTTGAGCATCAGTCCCACCAGTTTTGGTTGTAGCACTAGGACGGGGATGGAAATACTTAGGCGCAGTGAAGTTTTGACCAATGAGTTCAGAACCAATCACTTTGTTATTGAGAGTGATTAAACTACCTTGGGCTTGGTGAGGAAAAATAACGTTGGCAACGACTGTAGTTGCGAGTGGATAGATGACACCGCAAAGTAAGATAAACCAAAGGGCGGTGGTGATTGCAGGTATCAGTAAGTTAACTAGGGGTGAACGAGATTGAATTGCCATTAGAGGGTAACTCCTGAATTTCAGTTAAAAAGATTTGCCAGATGCTAGCTCAAAGTGTTCTGATATTGGGCCAAGAGCCAAAGCTGGGAAAAACGTTAACCCACCAACAATTAATATCGAAGCTAGTAACAGCACTCCAAAGAATACGGTGTTTGTAGACATCGTACCTGTGGTCTTTGGTACTCTAGGTTTAACAGCCAAGTAGCCAGCAACAGCTAACATAGGCAATACAGGAGCTAAAAATCTTCCTAACAATATCCCTATTCCTAGTACAGTGTTGTAGAAAGGAGTATTACCGTTGAGTCCACCAAAGGCTGACCCATTATTAGCCGTTACTGATGCGAAAGCATATAAAAGTTCAGTAAACCCGTGAGCATCTGGGTTATTTAAACTATCTAATGCTTTGGGCCAAACTAGAGCTAGTCCGACTCCAATGAGAATTGTGAAGGGGTGAGCTAGTAAGGCTAAAGATACAAGTTTGACTTCTTTAGCTTCAATTTTTTTGCTCAAAAATTCTGGGGTCCGCCCTACCATCAACCCTACAAGAAAGACGGTGACAGCAGCGTACATAATTAAGGTAATCAGCCCGACACCTTTACCACCAAAAACTACGTTCAGCAGCATTTCTGAAAGCGCTGCAAAGCCTCCCATTGGTGTAAGACTATCATGCATCGCATCGACACTACCTGTAGTAGCAGCTGTGGTAGCAGTGACAAATAAGCTAGTTTGAGCAATCCCAAACCTCACTTCCTTACCTTCAAAATTGCCACCACTTTGCAAAGCTGATAAAGTTTGGTCAGCCCCTACTTGAGTTAACAACGGATTCCCAATTTGTTCAGCCGGCAGGATGATCGCTAAAAATCCAATGAATAACGCGGTGAATACACCAAAAAATATCCATCCTTGTCGCCGGGCTTTGACCATTGTTCCAAAGGTGTAGGTGAGTGCTGGAACAATCAATAACATTGACATAATCTCTAGGGAATTTGTCAAAGGAGTTGGGTTTTCAAAGGGATGGGCTGAATTTATGTTAAAAAATCCACCGCCGTTTGTACCAATTTGCTTAATCGACTCTAAACTAGCAACAGGGCCACGAGCAATGGTTTGAGTAGCACCTTCTAGAGTAGTTGCGATCGCAGCCGGAGCTAATGTCTGAGGGACTCCTTGCCAAACATAGACTAGGGACAACACAAAACAAATGGGTAGAAACAATCGATAAATTGCCCTAGTCAAATCTACCCAAAAGTTACCCAAATTATTGACACCGTTTTGACTTAATCCTCTGATGACTGCAACCCCAGCCGCTAAACCTGTTGCTGATGAGGTAAACATCAAACAGGTAATCATCACCATTTGATTAAAATAAGAAAGCGTTGTCTCACCGCCATAGTTTTGCCAATCAGTGTTGGTGACAAAAGAAATCGCGGTGTTAAACGCTAGTTCTGCCGTTGGTGCTGGAGAAATTTTATCGGGATTGAAAGGCAAAATATCTTGAAGTCGTAGCGTTGCATAAAACAACAACACAAAAACTAAATTAGAAAGGACAATCGCCTGACTATAGCGTTGCCAAGTCATTTGTTCTTCAGGATTTATCCCCAGAAATCGATAGGTGTAACGCTCTAATACCGTATCTGTCTCATCAGTGAAAATCTTAATTAAGTATTTGCCGATTGGGATAACAAAAGCGAACCCAATAATTAAGATAATGATCAGCAGTTGCAAGATGTTCAATATCATACAAATTTATTCCCTACAGCGCCTCAAACGCTCTAATTAAACCGAACAGACCTAAAAAGCTGACTAGAATAACCACGAGGTAAATTAAATCGCTCATAACTTCAATATTGATGAATACCTGATGTCAAAAATTCCAAATTCTGGTCTTGAACTAGTTGTACTAAAGATTTGGGGATTCATACCCCAAGCAGCTTAAAAGCGTTGTGGTTGTAACATAACCATAAATAGATAAATTGCCAACGCTACTGTCACAAGTCCCAGCACACCAATTGCGTAAGCATTTCCCCGCGAAATTGTTTCTCCACTGGCTGCAAAAACAACAGGGGCAAGAACTGCATTCAAACAGAGAGCAAGAAATATTTTGAAAGAAATAGAGCGGTACAATTTTGGCGATCGCAGTATCTCTACTTCATCGTTCAATTGAGTAACTATCTCATTAACTAACTTAATTCTGGTCATATATCAAAGCCTCATGAATGTTTACATCTTTGCGTCCATGCGTGAGCTTTTAATATTCATAGCTAGACACAAAGTACACAATGAAAAATGCTGATACTGGAGATTTGAAAAACTTTTAGCGAAAGGGCGTTATTGAATTTAGAAAAAATTAAGTATTCTCCACTTAGAGCTACTCTGCGTGAGCTTCCATCAATAACGCCGATAAAAACAAAGGCAAATCATAACCTCTGCTTTGCTAAACAGACTAACTATGACAAACCGATGGCAACAATAATCACATCAATAATTTTGATGCCAATAAATGGAGCAATCACACCACCAACACCATAGATATAAACGTTGCGTTGCAATAGTTGATCGGCTGTGAGGGGTCGGAATTTAACGCCCTTAAGTGCTAGTGGAATTAGTGCTGGAATAATCAGTGCGTTAAAGATCAAAGCAGACAGAATCGCCGATTGTGGACTTGCTAAACCCATAATGTTTAAACTGCCAAGTCCAGCAGTCGTAAACAAAGCGGGAATAATTGCAAAGTATTTAGAGATATCGTTAGCGACTGAAAAGGTAGTCAGTGCGCCTCTAGTAATTAGTAACTGCTTACCAATTGTCACAATATCTATCAACTTTGTGGGGTCAGAATCTAAGTCCACCATATTTGCAGCTTCTTTAGCTGCTTGTGTACCAGAGTTCATCGCCACACCTACATTTGCCTGAGCTAGTGCCGGTGCATCGTTAGTACCATCACCAGTCATTGCTACTATTTTATTTTCCGCTTGTTCAGCTTGGATAACTCTCATTTTATCTTCTGGTGTAGCCTCAGCAATGAAGTCATCTACACCAGCTTCTTGGGCAATCACAGAAGCAGTAATTCTATTGTCTCCTGTCAACATGATAGTGCGAATACCCATGCGCCGCAGTTGTTCAAATCGTTCACTAATCCCCGGTTTGACAATATCTTTCAGGTAGATCACACCGTAGATTTTTTCCTTTTGACAAATGGCGAGGGGAGTACCACCTAATCGAGAAACTTTTTCATAAGCTTGGTCTAGTTCAGGAGTTAAGGAACCGCCATTAGAACGAACAAATCCTTTAACGGAATCAACTGCTCCTTTTCTAACTTGTTGTCCATCCGGTAAGTTTGTGCCACTCATGCGAGTTTTAGCAGTGAACTCAATCCCTTCTGCTTTACTTTCGTCAAAGTTAATCTCTGCGCCTAACTGCCGCGCTAGTCTGACAATGGATTTTCCCTCTGGTGTTTGGTCAAACACGCTAGAAGCTAAGGCAACTTGCGCTACCTCTTGTACAGAGTAACCATTAATCGGTATAAACTCTTCAGCTAGGCGATTACCAAGGGTGATAGTACCAGTTTTATCCAGAATCAGAGTGTTCACATCTCCACAGGCTTCAACTGCTCTACCAGAAGTAGCAATCACATTAAATTGGGCTACTCTATCCATCCCTGCAATCCCAATTGCACTTAATAAACCACCGATGGTAGTGGGAATCAAGGCGACAAGAAGTGAAATTAAGTTAGCGATACTCACCGGACTTTGGCGATAGTTAGCAATTAGCGGAATTATCGCCACCACCACCAAGAAAATTAAGGTGAGTGCTGCAAGTAAGACTGTGAGAGCAATTTCATTCGGTGTTTTTGTCCGTTCTGCTCCCTCCACTAACGCAATCATCCGATCGATAAACCCTTTACCAGGATCGGCTGTGACACGAATAGTTAGTTGGTCTGACAAAATACGTGTCCCGCCAGTCACAGAACTAGAAATATCTGTTCCTGGTTCCTTGAGTACTGGTGCTGATTCACCCGTAATGGCGGATTCATCAACGGAAGCCACACCTTCTATTACTTCCCCATCAGCAGGGAGAATATCACCTGCAATTACTTGTACTAAATCGCCTTTACGCAGATTAGTAGAACTAACTTCTTGCAAGCCATTGGGTGTAATTTTGCGCGCTAGAGTATCAGACCTAGTGGCTCGGAGTGTATCTGCTTGGGCTTTGCCTCGTCCTTCTGCTACGGCTTCCGCAAAGTTGGCAAACAGAAGAGTTAAAAACAGAATAACGGTAATTATCCCGTTGTAAAACCATTGATTCTTGCCCGGAACAGTGCCAAACAAATTTGGAGCAACGGTAGTTAGCGCAGTAATAATAGTCCCGACCCACACCACAAACATCACTGGATTCCTTACCATGATTCGTGGGTCAAGTTTAACGAAAGACTCTTTAATTGCTCTTGAGTAAAGACCAGAGGTGTCAACTTTCGGAGCATTATGCTGTGAGGAGCGAAGTTTTGAAGTAGATGGAGTTTGAGTTGAATTCATACTTTTGATTAGATGGTCATAACAACGGTAGAACCATAATTAACTCGCTAGATATTTAGCTACAATTACACTTTTATCAGCGAAAAAATCTAGATGATTAGACCAGTCCGAAAACTAGATTGGACTAAACAAAGGAAATAAAATACTACCTTTATTAACTCTAATTAATACTCCAAAAGGCTAGAGTGGATTAAATAAGATATGAAGTCGGGAAGATCCTGAAAATCAAACAACGCTGTTTTTGCCTCTAAACTATCAGCAACTATATCAAACCCTTATTGCTGCGTTGCTTGAATGCATATAGAATAGATAGATGTCGTCTAAAACCCTTATCTTGATTGGGTTATAATTTTCTGGGCAAGTCTATTATTGTACTAATATGTCTGGTTACATTTTTTGCTTGATCATCAACTTTTGCTGATTATAAATGCTTGTATTGAGCATAGAGCTTTTTGATTAATAAGACAACGTATAGATTGATATTTAAACTAGGGTATATGAAAGATATAGTTGTTTATATCCAACTTTTAGTTATATATATATGACTGCTTAGTGTGTTTATATGCCTTCTAAACGCTGAACTATAAATATAGATGATGCAACTGGCAGATCAAATGTGTTCCTAATAATTTTTGGTTAGCAAAGGTAAGAGACATTACAATCATACTTTCAGTAGTGCATTGAAAATTGAAGGAAGCAGAAGGAGCAATTCACTTATGGGATTCGACCCTGGATGAATTGAGGGTATTTTAACTCGCTTGCCGAGGCATGGGCTAAACGCCCCGCTACCGCTAATGAAACTCAGCCCTCTTCATGTTGATTCATAAGACAATTCTTTTGTAAAGAGCATAATTCTTATATTAGGATTACGATTTGATTTCTGAAAATATACTGAGACTGAAAAGCCGATTTTATAAGGGTTTTACCTGAAACCTTGTTCAAAAATCAGATATGAGTCCTATATAATGTCTAAATCAAAAGCATACTACGTATAAACTGTCTCTAAACTAAGAGTATATTTTTTATTTAAATCCTATTTTGATTGTTACAAATAAAGTAAATATCACTAAAATTAAGACAAGAATCTAATTCGGCTCTATCGCTCCAAATAATAAATAAACTGGTCTTATAGGCTCTATTGTTTCGAGAGACTGGGTTTTCAGGTTTGGAATCTTCCCTATAAAACCTGAATTTTAATACCACATCAGAGCAGAATAATTGCGGTAGAACCTCATAAATTCTTGGTTATGTACTTAATAAAATGAATTAAAAAATATATCCTCAATGGTATTGTTTCAAGCTAAAATACTGACTAATAAATCACAATTAAGTAGATTTTCAGTCATATTTGGATTGTTTCTTACTGTCATGCTTATGGAGTTTGAAACCCCAGCTGAATATGTATTTGGATATCTTTATACAGGCCCAATATTATTAGCAAACTCATGGTTTGGAAGAATAGCAACTTTTAAGGTGACAGTCGTTGCTGTCTGCTTAACAATTTTGAATCTTTGGTTGCCAGGAGGTGAAGTCATCAAAGTATCGACAGTTGCCAGTCGAGCAATTGCTTCGATGGCGTTGATTGTAACAGGTGTTTTAAGCGATCGCCTACGTGGTTCTCAAGAAGCGATCGCCCTCACCCGTGCCAAGCTAGAATCTCAAGAGGAATTAGTCAAACTCAGAGAAGACTTTGCCTCCGCACTCACTCATGATTTAAAAACACCGTTACTGGGAGCAATTGAGACGATTAAAGCATTTCAACAAGAGAAATTTGGCCCTGTCTTACCAGGTCAGCAGCAAGTCTTAGCGACAATGGAACGCAGTCACAAGACTTCTTTGCAACTAGTAGAAACTTTGTTAGATATCTATCGCAACGATACTGAAGGCTTAAAGCTGGACTTAGCACCTGTGGATTTAACCACTTTAGCAGAAGAGGCGGCTGGCAATTTGATTGAATTAGCTGGGAATCGTCGTGTTCATCTTTCGGTTAGTTATGGAGATTCTAATTGGCGACATGCACTGTGGGTTCAGGGTGATGCTTTGCAACTGCAACGAGTTTTTAATAATTTGCTGGTGAATGCCATTAATCATTCCCTGCGTGGCGGTCGGGTGGAAATTGTCTTAAAACCACAACCTTCTTATCAAGTGGTGAAAATTTTAGATACAGGTGCAGGTATCCAGGTTGAACAGTTTACTCACCTATTTGAGCGATTTTATCAGGGACATAGCGATCGCCAAGCTAAAGGTTCTGGATTGGGACTTTACCTATCTCGGCAAATTATTGAAGCCCACGGAGGTACAATCTGGGCAGAGAATAGAGTAACAACTGGTGCTATGTTTGCTTTCAAACTGCCTGTTTACCCATTTCAATCTTCTCGAACTGTGTGAAATGTCCTCTACTCCAATCAAAATTCTCTTAGTTGAGGACGATGAACTCTTTCGATTGGGCTTGCGTATGCGATTGCAACAAGAACCAGGGTTAGAGATTATAGCTGAGACTGAAGATGGTGAAACAGCTATCCAATTAGCCAAGCAAAATCCTCTGGATGTAGTGCTGTTGGATATGGGTTTATCAGGGATGGGGGGAATCGAAGCCTGTAGACAAATTAAGCAGCAAAATCCCAATTTGCCAATCTTAGTTCTCACTTCCCATTGGCAAAAGCCACTAATTGCGTGGTTGATTGAAACAGGCGTTCAAGGATACTGTCTCAAAGGAATACCGGCTGAAAAATTAGTGTTGGCACTGCGTTCTGTAGCTGCTGGAGCCTCCTGGTGGGATGAAACTGCAACAAAAGAGATTCGGTCTTCCTTTGTATCTGAACCGTCTTTACTGCACTCAGAAAACATTTCAAAACCTGCCAATCCTCTAACTGGGCGCGAACAAGAGATTCTGTCGCTGTTGGCAGCCGGAAAAAACAATCAAGAAATTGCCCTCACACTTTATATTGCACCTGGAACAGTACGAGTTCATGTCCACGCTATTTTACAGAAATTGGAAGTGAGCAATCGGACTCAAGCTGTGGTTGTTGCTTTACAAAAACGGTTATTAAAAACAGTGAATTCCAAAAACTGAAGGAGGCGGAGGGGCGGAGGGGAAAGACTTACTACAACTTCTCCCCCTACTCCGGGAGCAACGCGAAAAAGTGAGATCACCGTGAAAAGAGCAGGGGGAGTGAAGAGAAAAATTTGGTATTTTTTACTACCGAAATATAAATCAATACGGTTCAGTTAAGCCTCAAATTTATGTACACTAGGGATTGTTCCCATGAATGAAAATTGAGTGTGGTGCATCTTAAGGATTTCTCGTTGGTGTCTCCTGAGATACAAAGCGGTGACTTGCTTAAAGCAATTGAGATGGCGATCCCAGCTTCTGTCATCGAACAGGCGATGCCTGCGGCGGGCTACGCTTGAGAAATTTCCTGCGGAGTTGAAGGCGTTGGAATATGATCAGCGATGGGAAGTAGAAAATACCATTGATGAGTTGAAAATACATCTTTTGGGGCGAAAGACTCATGTCCGTTCCCAAGCTTTTTAGCCTTAACTGAACCGTATTGGACTAAAATCCTAATTTCTCCAATACTGATTTTGTAGAAACAACATGGCGTTCTAAACCCAGTTCTTTTGGGCTGACCCCAAGTGCTAAAGCAATCAGCTGGGGTAAATGCAAAACTGGTAAACCTAGCTTCTGTTCAATCACCTTTTCCACCTCTGGCTGACGCGAATCTAAATTTAAGTGGCACAGAGGACAAGGTGTAACGATACAGTCAGCGCCAGATGTCAAAGCGTCTTGAATATGCATCCCCGCCATCTTGAAAGATTGGGTAGTGGCATAGCTAGCCAGGGGCCAACCACAACATTGCGTCCGGCCTCGGTAATAAATTGGTGTTGCACCCACCGCCCGAAACATATTTTCCATCGCTTCTGGTTGGAAAGGGTCGTCATCAGGCATAGACTTTTGGGCGCGGAGGAGATAGCAGCCATAAAAAGCTGCACATTTTAATCCACTTAACTTCCGAGTGACACGTTTGGTAATTTCTTCTAAACCGTAATCTTTCACCAAAGCGTAGAGGAGATGTTTAACGTCGGTACTGCCGCGATAAGGCGAACAGCCTTCTTTATGCAGCAAGCCATTAACTTGTTGAATATAGCTAGGGTCAGAAGTCTTGCATTCTTTCAGGTGTTCGTTCACATGACCGATAACACCTTGACAAGTACTGCAATGGGTAAGTAAGGGCAAATTTAATTCTTCTGCTAAAGCAATATTTCTCGCGTTGACTGTATCTTCTAGCAATTGGGAATCTTCTTTAAATGTGCCAGAACCACAGCAAGCAGCTTTTTTCAGTTCAACCAATTCAATACCCAGTGCTTTGGTAAGGGCTTGAGTTGACTGGTAAAGTTCCCGACAGGCCCCTTGGGCAACACAACCGGGGAAGTAAGCGTATTTGAGTTTGAGTGTCTGAGATAACATAGAGGTATATTTGGTTTAGGGCGATCACTCTAAACAATAACTGTTTTATTACTCCTTGTTAGCACTAACGTTCTGATGTTTGACGTTTAGCAACCCTTTAACCGTCTAGGTTCAAAGCCGCAACGTCTACATATTCTGATTGCTAGCAAGGTTGTAAATACCGATCGAGACATTGTAAAAAATTTAGTAATAATTAGACAACCGAAGCATTTACACGGTATCGGCGATGGTGTAACCCCCTCCCCTAGCCAACTGTTCCCAGAAAACTTACCCCATTCTTTTGAGGAATGGCAGGGTTTTTCTAACAGAAAACCCCTTGGTAGTGTACGGGCGATCGCGCTTGACGATAAGATGTATATGCTCAAAACAATGTCTCCCGTAAAGAGCAGAACCTAGCAACTGGTTAAGGACTTTTATTATTTATGAGCCAAACGGAACTTTTTGAAAAGGTCAAGAAAATCGTCATCGAACAACTGAGTGTTGACCCCCCTGATAAAGTCACACCCCAGTCTAAGTTTATGGAAGATTTAGGAGCCGATTCCCTAGATACTGTTGAACTCGTGATGGCTTTGGAAGAAGAATTTGATATCGAAATTCCCGACGAAGCTGCCGAGCAGATTATATCGGTTCAAGACGCAGTAGATTATATCAATAACAAAGTTACCGCATCAGCTTAAAAAAAGTTTTGAGTCTTTAAAGTTCAGATGGCTTTGTCTCGCCCCCTCTGGGCGCTTATGGCTCAAAACCACTGCTTTGACTTTTCACTGAGTGCTGAACAGTTAAAAGTTTAGGAGTTAGAGTTTTAGGAGGCAAAAGTTAGGTGTTTTCTCCATCTTTAGGGTGCTTCCAAAACTCAGAACTCAGGACTCGAAACTCAGCACTGTTTAATGCCTGCTGCTTTTTTGCCACATTTAACTGAATCATGACAGATCATACACGTAAACGCGTTGTTGTAACTGGTGTTGGCGCGATTACACCTATAGGTAACACAGCAACAGAATATTGGGATGGATTATTGAGTGGACGCAACGGCATTGACTACATCACATTTTTTGATGCGTCTCGCCATGATTGCCGGATTGCTGGTGAGGTAAAAAACTTCGATCCACATGATTATTTGGAGCGCAAAGATGCCAAGCGTATGGATCGATTTGCCCAATTTGGGGTTGTGGCAGCAAAACAGGCTCTATCTAACGCGCAGTTAGTTATTAATGAACTGAATGCAGAACAGGTAGGTGTCATGATCGGTTCTGGCGTTGGCGGCATTAAGGTATTAGAAGACCAGCAAACTATCTACCTCAACCGTGGGCCCGATCGCTGTAGTCCATTCATGATACCGATGATGATCGCCAATATGGCAGCAGGATTAACGGCAATTCACACGGGTGCTAAAGGGCCAAATTCCTGTCCTGTAACTGCCTGCGCTGCTGGCTCCAACGCTGTAGGCGATGCTTTTCGCTTAATTCAAGGGGGATATGCTCAAGCGATGATTTGCGGCGGAACAGAGGCAGCTGTGACACCATTATCGATGGCTGGGTTTGCCGCCTGCAAAGCCCTCTCTTTTCGCAATGACGATCCGGCTCATGCTTG
>Ga0116226_10002383_pt1 | contig 16358 bp, 8 predicted proteins | sample S1TSphfallax_FD_89692 | JGI IMG/M metagenome (GOLD analysis project Ga0116226, IMG submission 89692) | Host-associated microbial communities from peat moss isolated from Minnesota, USA - S1T2_Fa - Sphagnum fallax MG | ecosystem: Host-associated > Plants > Peat moss > Unclassified | place: USA...
TGCCGCCCGACACCTCCGCTCTCGCGGCGGCGCGTCTGCTGCACCTGGCGGCGCTGCCGCTGCTGGCCGACACGCTCGCGCGGATGGCCGACGGCACCGCGCAAGATCGCGCCGTGCGGCCGCTGCCGTATTGCGGCTTTCCCACCGCCGCCGAACTGCGCCGCCTCGCCGATGCCGGGCGGCGGCTCGCCGACCGAAGCGACCTGCTGCGTGCCCTGCGCCTGTCGGCCTGACCCGGCTCAATCGGTCCGCGTTCCGCCGAGCAGCCCGGCGTAGAGCCGGTGCATGCGGGCCTGGTAGTTCGCCGCGCTGAACGCCTCCGCCCGCACGGGTCCCCGCCGCGACAGCTCGGCCAGCAGGTCGGTATCGTTGTCCAGCTGGCGGATGGCGCGCGCCATCGCGCCGATATCGGTTGGATCGACCAGCAAAGCCGCCTCTCCGGCGACTTCCGGCAGCGAGGTGCGGTCGGAGGTCATCACCGGCGTGCCGACCGTCATCGCCTCCAGCACCGGCAGACCGAACCCCTCGAACACCGATGGAAACAGCAATGCCCGCGCCCCGCGCAGCAGCAGCACGAGCTGCTCGGCCGGCAGATACGGGATGCGCCGCACCTGGCGGAACGCCGAGACGGTATTGTCGGCGATGCGGTAAAAGCCGAAGCGCGTGTCGTTGATACGGTCGAGGTCGAGCTGGTTCTGCCAGCCGTCGCCGCCGGCGATCACCAGCGTCCGCCGGCTGCCGGACGCGGCATAGGCGTCGATCAGCCGGGCGACATTTTTCTTCGGCTCCAGCGCGCCGACGAACAGATAGTATTCGCCGGCATCGAGGCCGAACATGTTGCCGACCTGCTCGGCCACCGTCGCGTCGGAGAGGGCAAGGCCGCGCGGCGATAGCGTCACCGCCTGATAGGTGTTGGTGATGCGGTGGTCCGGCACCCCGAACAGCGCCATGATGTCGCGGCGCGAGAACTCCGACACCGTGACGATGTGGTCGGCCTGTGCCAGCAACGTCTTCAGCAGCCGGAAGATGTAGCGCTTGTTGTCGAGCGTCATGAACGGCAGGCGCAGCGGGACCAGGTCGTGGATGGTCACGATGTTGGGGCAGCCGTGGACCCGGATCGGCAGCGGGTGGGTGGCATGGAACAACGCCGGGGCCGTCGGCATGCGGACGCGGGCCAATCTGCCGTAGGCGTAGAAATAGGCCCGCGCCGCGTCGAACAGCCGCCGTGTCACATAGGTGCGGTCGAAAAACGGTACGCTGCCGGGCGGCAGCAGCACCGTCCCGGCCATGGGCAGCAATTGCGGGCGATAGCCGAAGGGCGCGCGCAGCAGTCCCTTCACCGTGCTGGTCAGCGGTTCGAGCCAGGGCAGCAGGGCCGGGCGCCGATAGTCGAACAGGCTGACCTCGGCGAGCACCGGATCGGCCGGGTCGATCGCCACATCGGTGCTCAGCAGCGCCTCGGCGGCGAAACCGTCCTGCCGCGCCGCCGCGGCGAGATTGCGCGCATAAGTGGCGATGCCGGTGCCCATGCGATAGGCAAGGTCGCTCTGGTCGAACAGGATCGCTTGCGGCATCGGCAGCGTGTGTGGCACGCGCGGCCCGGCTCGCCAAGGGTCGGGCCGGGGACACATCCGGATCCCGGGCATGCGGCAGGGCCGGGGCCGCCCCGCGCGCCCGCGCCGCGCGCCTTACCGGTCGGCAAGCGGGACAAGCAGTATCTGGCGCAGGCCCAACTGGCCCGAGATCGTGCCGCCGAGCAGCCAGACACGGAACTCGATCCGCTCCTCCGTCCGGTCGATCGCCAGATTCATCGAGGCCTGGAACAGGCCACCGTAGGTTGGGCGGAACTCGATGCGCGCCAGCCTGGTGCGGCCGAGGGCCTCGGCGGCCAGCAGGGAGTCGGGAACATCGTTCGGGAAGAACAGTTGAATGTCGACACGCCAGCGTCCCGGCGGCAGGTGGAAATACGGTCCGTAATAAAGGATCCGCGCCGGTCCCACGGTGTCCACGATCGGCGACGCCTGCTCGCCCGGGTGGTCGCCGGAATAAAAGCAGGAGAGCGGCAGAACGATCGGCTCGCCCGCCTCGCCAATCGCGAAGGCCAGCATCGGCGCCAGCACCTGGCGGGTCAGCGCGAGCGCCTGACCGCTGAGCTGCGGCTCCGGCAAGGCCGGGTCGAACGCCGCCTCGCAGGGCATCGCCGTCTCCGGCGGCGGCACGGCGGGCAGCAGATGGCGGGCAATGGCGCGCCGCGTCGCCGCGACATCCATCGACGGCTCCCGCCGGACCAGCAGCACGCCGGGTTCGCGCAGCACCGAAGCGAGCGGGGCCAGCGTGGCGGCGAGGTCGCGAACGACCTCCACCGGTTCGGTGCGGTGCATCAGCAGGCCACCGACGACGGCCGCGAGCGTGTCGAGGAAGACGATGCCGCGGCCGCCGGCCGGCGCCGGCACGGGAACATGCCCGAAGCCGACCTGCCAGCCGGGCCCCGCGTCGGCCAGCGGGACCACCCGCGGCACATGGCCGGCGTGCTCGAGGATCTGGCAGACCCATGCGATGCCCCAGGCCGCGAATGCCCCGGGCAACCCGATCACCCGCAGCGTGACCGGGGCCGCGTCCGGGGCAAGCGGCGGCGGGGTCGCCAAAGGGGGGGACGTCCGATGGGGCGACGTCCGATGGGGCAACGTCATGCCGTCGGATCTCCTCGGAATAGCTCCGCTGTCTCGGTTTAGCCAAAACCCGCCAGGAATGCACCGGCACGGCCGAAATACTCGGCCTGCGTGAACGGCCGGTACGGCGCCACCCGCTGCCGCAACGCCGCCAGCGCCGGCCCGCCTTCCGCCAGGGCGGCGATCTCGGCGGTCCACGCGGCACGGTCGTGGGGATCGAGATAGACCGGGAAGCTGCCGCCAGCCTCCCGATGGGCCGGCAGGGCGGAGGCGAGCACCGGGGTGCCGAGCGCCAGCGCCTCGACGATCGGCAGGCCGAACCCCTCGGCCAGCGAAGGCATCAGCAGCGCCCGCGCTTGTGCCATCAGGAGCCGCAGGGCCGGACTGGACAGGTTGGCCACCACCACGACATGGCCGCCTGCCGCCTGGAGCCGCCGCAGGATCTCGCCGCCGCGCCGGGCGAGCGCCCCGGCCACCACCAGATAGGGCGCCGCGGCACCGAGCAGGCGCCCCAGATCCTGCCAGACATCGAGCAGCATCAACAGGTTTTTCCGCGGCTCGATGGCGCCGCAGACGAGAAAATAGGGCACCCCCGCCAGCACCGGATCGGGGGCGGCGGGGGACAGGAACACCGGCGCCACCGGCAGCGGGATGCGCGTCGTCGGCACCGGCGCGTGGCCGCGCGCGGCCAGGGCCGCCAGCACCGAATGGGCGGCGCTGTCGGTGGTGACGATCAGCCCCGCGGCATGGCGTGCGACGCTGTGCAGCATCATCCGGTGCGTCCAATGGCCGAGGCCGGACACCAGGTCGCGGCGCTCCACCGGAATGGCGTCGTGCAGCATGAACACCGGGCGTATGTCGGGCCGCCGCCGCAGCCAGCGCGTGGCAAACGGGGCCGCCCAGCCGAGCTGGCCGATATTCAGATAGACCGAGCCGCGCGGTGCCCGCACGACCGCGCCCTGGCCCGCCGCCAGTCCGGTCGCCGTCAACAAGACGCGCAGCCGCCGCAGCGACGCCTGCGGATCGGTAGGCGACGCCGGCGCGGCGGGCTCCGCGTGCCCGGCAAGCCGCGCCCGGACCCGCGCATAGACCGGGTCGGCCGTGGCATCGCGGTCTTCCTGCCAAAGCCGCTCCAACCGGTCGAGACCGCGCAACACGCGAGCGCGGTCGAACAGGCGCGGCCCGAGCGGCGTCGGCAGCAGGCCGAAACAGGCCCCCGGCCACGCCGTGTGGAGGAATCGCGCATAGGCGAGGTCGATCCGGTCGATGCCGCGCGGCGTCCGCCCCGTCGCGCCGAGGAACAGGCGCAACAAATCGTGCAGGACCGGCGGCGCCGTCCCCGCCTTCGCCTCCGCGTCCATTGCCGAGGCCAAGACTAGCCGGCTCTCCCCCGTTCCATGGCGCGGCGGGGCAACGGCTCCAGCACCGCGAGACGGCGGGCTTCGCCATGGACCGCCGACAGGAACATGACGAAGACGGCCACGAACGTCACCAGCACGAACGAATCGATCGGCGCGAATTTCCCGATCGGAGTTGTCAGGACGAACGGATCCACGACCGCCAGCACGAGCGAATATGCCAGCAGGCCGAGGCGGATCTCCGTCGGTCCGATGCCGAAATAGCTGATCTGGAACACCTTGGTCGCGAGCGCGCGGATGAAGGTGTAGAGTGCCGCGAGCCAATAGCTGAGCAAGGCGACGCATGCCATGTCGAAGCGCATGTACGGCGACAGGCCGAGGCCGAGGAAGACGAACAGTTGCGAGACCACGTCGGCGCAATGATCGACGAAGAAACCGTAGCGTGGCCGCTCGATCCCGCGGAAACGCGCCAGGCTGCCATCGAGCGAATCGCCGAACCAGTTGAGCACGAGGCCGGCACAGGCAAACCATAACATCTGCGGCCAAAGCACGCAGGCGGCATAAGACACGCCGCACAGCAATGCCCCCGCCAGACCGAGCAGTGTCAGATGGTCGGATGTCGTCCAGGCCGGCAGGCGGGCAGCGAGCCACGTCAGCGTTCGCCGCTCGTGGCGAGCGAGCCACGAGCGATGCATTCGGGACAGCGTGGCGTGTTGCTCCATGCGACCCTGCTCCCGCCACGTTCGCCACGACCATGCATCGCGCGCACGCCGTGCCGACCACTGGCGGGTTCTATCCCCCAATCCCGCGTTGCGGGCAAGTGTTCGGCGAAGGAGCCCGGCGGGTCGCACGCCTGTCGCGGCAGATCACGGAGGCGGTGTGGCGGGAGCGAGTCGATCCCGGGGCGCTCGCGTGGCGACTCCCCCTGGCCCCTGCGCCTCGAACCACCGCCATAGCTGAAGATCGTAGCCGTTTAGTTCATAAAGACGGTTGATCACCCGAGGGTCTTCGTCGCCATAGGCCGGACGTTCCGGCGTGACGTTCATGCGAGTGGTATCGAGAGGTTCGTTCAAGATCGCATTCAGGCGTTCGATATCGCGGTCGAATCTGTCTTGCCGCCCGACCCAAAGCGCCTCTTTCAAGGCCAATTTCGCGTTTTCGAGGAGTGCGGGGAAATCCGTCGGTTCGTCGAGAATATGGCCGCCAAGCTGCCGAACCATCGTGTTGTGCAAATTTCGCTGGGCTTCTTCCGTTTCGATGAGGTCGAGGATAGGGAGGCGCTTGGCGTCGGCTGCAATCCGCGCTGCCTCCGGTTGCAGCGCGCGGACATAGTGGATAAAGGACAATGCGCGGTCGATCGGCTCGCGCAACACGGTGATGACGCAACGATCGGAAAACCATTCGAGCTGATCGGTCCTGCTGATATGTCCGCAGACGATCGGGATGGCGCGGTATTGCCGGGCATCGGCCTCGGTCATGTAGGTCTGCACGAACGGCTCGCTACAGCTGCCGGGGCCGAAGGCCTTTTCCAGGATGTGCCTGAGGGACGTGCCGGCCGTCTTGCCGATGTGGATGAAGACGATCCGTGGAATTGTACTTAAATCGGTCACTTAGCCTCTCTTATTGCCGGTCATGGCAGGGATTCGCCGGTTTGTGTCGCACAAAGTACTAAGAACGTTTACTATTGTGGTATCGCGACCAAGCAGTCGGCGCATCCGAGGATACCCTCCCGGCGTTCGGTTTCCCGGTCGTCCGACGCAAGAAAGTCGCCGCCTTCGACTGTGGGCGGCCGACTTCGACGGCGGCGCGATGCCGCCGTGGTCACGCCCCAAGGGGAGGTGTCGGCCGCATTGTCGCGTGACGCGATCGACGAGCGGCGACCGACAGAAGGCGTCCCATGGCGCCCTCGTTTGCGGCGGCAAACTCGCTTGCGTCGGCCAGGATACGGGCGCTCATGGACCGCTGCGCGCCGCGATTCGTCACCAGGGCCTGTGCCATCTCGGCGGCCTCCCGCGGTCGGCCGAGTCGAATGCGCCGAAGCCACGGGAGGAATGGAATGCCGCTCATGGCGCTTTCCGGGACAAGCAGGGGAGTGCCGAAGGAAATCGCCTCGGCGACCTTGAACTTGGCGCCGTAAGTGTTCGAAATCGGTGCGATCAACGCGGCCTCGGCGACAAACAACCGATCGAGCGTCGCGCGGTCGCTCAGTCCGAGAAACGCGATGTTCGCACGCCGCCAGGCCGCGGGCACGTCGTTGCTTCCGGTGCCGACGACCCTGATCTCGATCGAGGGGTCGATGGCTTCCAGTTCGGGTGCGAACCGCGTTGCCAGCCACGCGACGGCATCGCGGTTCGGGAAATGGCCAATGTTGCCGACAAAGAACAGGCTGCGATTGCCGCCGGTCCAGGGCGTCGGCGATGGCCGCATGTAAGGAGGCATCCAAATCCCGCGGTCGTGCCGCCCGATCGCGACCGTCGCCGCGCTTCGATAGTGCACAAGTTTTTCGGCGATCAGCATGCGAACCGCACCCAGGTAGGTCGGCACCCCGCCATCGATCGGAACCCGATGACGCCTGAGATCGAGAACGAAGGCGGCTTCCCGATTCAGCGTAATCGTGACGACCGGCACCCCGATGCGGTAGGCGGTGCGGACATAGAAGGCGCTGGGGAGGTAGTCGACGACGATGCAGTCGACGCGGCGACCGGCGACGATGGAGGTGAAATCCCTATCGATGCCACGCTGCTGACTGGCGCCGATTTCGTCGAGGTATGGCCATCTCGCGGTCTGCCACGCCGGGAGTGGAAAGGGCGGCGGGCTGTAAGGGAGGAAGATGCCGCTCGCGCCGATCGAACGGAAATAGTCGAGGGTCGCGCCTTCGTTCTCGCCAGGACCGGCGACCACGAACAGGCAGTCGAGCGTTCCGTCGGCCTGTAGGCGCTCGATATGATTGCGGCAACACAAATGACCGCCGCCATTGGGGTGGTGCACCGGGACACGCGTGAAATAGACGATCCGAAGCGGAGTACCCGGCGATGCCATGGCGTAGGGTAACAGTCGTCGCGTTCGCGTCAAAGTGATCCGGGCGCCGGTCGGGCCGGGCGGATTCGGGTCCGAGGATGCCGGGGTTTTGCCTGCATGCGGCGCCGGCCGGTGTTTCGCCTGCCGCGCGACCCGGGGCAGGATGGCGCTTGGCCTCGTAATTGTGGAAAGTCCAAATATGTTGATGCTTCGCAATGCTCTGGGATAGAGGTGTTGACAAATATCGCAATGTCGGAATCAATGCGAATGGCGTTATCCGAGATAGGAAAAATCATGCCTTCTGTTCCGGCGATTGGACAGTATGGCGGCACACGAAATGCTAAGATAGAACGGTACCGATATGTGTTAACATCGAACCGTGGTGTAGTAAAGTGAATTTCGCGGCATGGATGCAACATTTATGGTTTCTTATCTACACAATGCGTTGTCGTATGCTCGAAATTGACGTGAATGACCGCCCGGCTTTGTTGTGAGCGGTTGGGAAGCACCCCAGCACAGGGGATACCGGGGGCGCGTGACGAATCCGCAGGCCATTGCCATCGTCGGCGCGGCGTGTCGGCTGCCCGGCAGCGACGGGCTCGATGCTTTCGGGGATTTGCTCCGGTCCGGTCGCGACGCGATCGGCGAAGTGCCGGACGACCGTTGGTCGAAGCCGCGCTTTTTTCACCCCGTCCCCGGCCAGCCCGGCAAGACATATACCTTCGCCGCGGGCTGCCTGCCCGATGTCTATGGCTTCGACGCCAGCTTTTTCGGCATCTCGCCGCGCGAGGCGGTCAGTATCGACCCCCAGCACCGGTTGCTGCTGGAACTTGCCTACGAGGCGATGGAGGATGCCGGCATCGTCCCTTCCGGCCTCGCCGGTTCGACCGCCGGCGTCTATGTCGGCGGCTCGTCGTGGGACTTCGCCGCTCGCTCGTTCGCCGACGCGGCGGCACTCGATGCCTATGCGATGCAGGGCGCCGCACTCTCCTCGATGGCGAACCGCGTGTCCTATATCTTCAACCTCCGCGGTCCGAGCCTGACCATCGATACCGCCTGCTCCTCCTCGCTGGTGGCGCTCCATCTCGCGTGCGAGGCGCTGCGGCGGGACGAAATCGACTGCGCCCTGGTCGGCGGCGTCAACCTGCTGCTGACGCCGCAATCCTTTGTCGGCTTCGCGCGCGCGACGATGTTGTCGCGGCGCGGCCGCTGCCGCCCTTTCGATGCCGCCGCCGACGGCTACGTGCGCAGCGAGGGCGGCGTGATGGCGATCCTCAAGCCGCTCGCCCGGGCGCTGGCCGACGGCGATGCGATCCGGGGCATCGTCCGTGCCAGCGGCATCAACCAGGACGGCCGTACCAACGGCTTTTCCCTGCCCAGCCGCGACGCCCAGGCGGCGCTGTTGCGCCGCGTCTACGACGAGGCCGGGATCGACCCGGATGCGCTCTGCTATTTCGAGGCGCACGGCACCGGCACCGCCGTCGGCGACCCGATCGAGGCCAGTGCGATCGGCGAGGCGCTGGGCCGCCGCCGCCGCCGCAAATTGCCGATCGGCTCGGTGAAATCGAATATCGGCCACCTGGAGCCGGCGAGCGGCTTGGCGGGGCTCCTCAAGCTGCTGCTCGCGTTTCGCCACGGCACGCTGCCGGCCTCCCTCAACTGCACGACCGCCAATCCGCGCATTCCCTTCGACGAGCTCAACATCGAGGTGGTGACGGCGCCGCGTCCGCTGCTGCCCGGCCCCGAGGGCGTGCTGGCCGGTCTCAATTCCTTCGGCTTCGGCGGCACCAATGCCCATGCCGTGATCGCCGCGCCGCCGCCCGCCAGGGCTGCGCATGAGAGTGCCGCGCATGACGGGGCCGCGCCCCTGCTGATCTCGGCGCGCAGCGCCGAGGCGCTGCGTGCCCTCGCCGGCTCCTGGCGCGCGCAACTCGCCGAACTGCCGCAAGCGGCTCTGCCGGCGCTGCTGCGCGGGGCCGCGCACGGCCGCGAACACCACGCCCACCGCATCGCCGTCGCCGGCGGCAGCGCCGCGGAGATGGCTGGGCGACTCGCGGCCTTTCTCGCCACCGACCAGGTATCGGGGACTGTGCCGGGAATCGCCGCCGGCCAGGCGGAGGGTGGCGAACTCGCCTTCGTCTTCTCCGGCAACGGCAGCCAATGGAGCGGCATGGCGCGGGAGGCTTGGGCGTACAGTCCGGAGTTCCGCGCCGCCATGGCCGAGCTGGATGCGCGCCTTGCGCCGCAACTCGGCTGGTCGGTCGCGGCGCGCCTGGCCAGTACGGGGCTGACCGCCGATCTGCGCAACACGGTCGTCGCCCAGCCATTGCTGTTCGCCGTGCAGGTTGCCAGCGTCATGGCGCTGCGCGTCCACGGCGTGCGCGCCACGGGATATGCCGGCCATAGCGTCGGGGAAGTCGCCGCCGCCTGGGCCAGCGGCGCGCTGTCGCTCGATCAGGCATGTCATGTGGTGGTGTGCCGCAGTACCGTCCAGCAGACGACGCACGATGCCGGGCGGATGGCGGTGCTGGGGCTGGACGACGCGGCGGCGGCGCGGCTGATCGTTCGGGAGGGGCTGCCGCTCGCCATCGCCGCGATCAATGCGCGTGCCTCCGTCACCCTGGCCGGTCCGGCCGTGGCGTTGGATCGGCTGCGCGACATCGCCGCCGCCGAAGACTGGCCGTTCACCATGCTCGACCTCGATTATGCCTTCCACAGCCGAGCCATGGACGAGGTCCGCGAGACGCTGCGGGCGAGCCTCGGCGAGATCGCTTCGGCGGCGCCGTCCGGACTGCTGGTCTCGTCGGTGACGGGCGAAGCGGTCGGGGCAGGCGACCTCGATGCCGATTATTGGTGGCGCAATGTGCGCCAGCCGGTGCTGTTCAGCGCGGCCCTCGATCGGCTGATCGGCGGCGGCATGCGCGTCTTGCTGGAGATCGGGCCGCAGCCGGTGCTGCAGTCCTTCCTGCGCGATGCGCTCCAGCGCGCCGGCCAGCCGGGCCGTACGCTCGTCTCGCTGTCGCGCCAGCCGGTCGACCTCGACCCGTTTGCCGCCATCGCCGCCGCCTGCCACGTCGCCGGTGCCGACATCGCGGGCGCCGCTTCGCTCGCCGGTCCGATCGCCGTGCGCGGGCTGCCGCGCTATCCGTGGCAGCATCGGCAGTTCCGCCCGGTGCGCACGGCCGAGGGGGTGGAGCTGGCCAACCCGGTCCGCGACCATCCGCTGCTGGGGTTTCGCGATTCGCTGGCGTCCGCCACCTGGACCGTCGACCTCTCCACCGCCACCGAACCATGGCTCGCCGACCATGTCGTCGATGCCGGTCCGGTGCTGCCCGCCGCGGCGATCGTCGACATGGCCCTGGCGGCGGCGCGCGTGCTGCATCCTGCCGCACCGGTGCTGGAGCTCCTGGATCTGGAGATGACCCGCTCGCTGCCGCTGGAGCCGGGCGGCGAGCGCGCCTGCCGCAGCACCGTCGGGCCGGACGGCGCCTTCGAACTCGCCAGCCGCAAGCGCCTCGCCGACGAAGCGATGTTGCAACATGCCACCTGCCGCCTGCTGGCCGGGCAGGGCCGGTCGCCGGTCCTCGCCTGGGACACGGCCGCCCGGTCCGGCCCGGACGAGCCGGGCGCGCGGATCGGCGCCGAGGCTGTCTATGCCGCCGCGGCGGGGCTGCGGCTGCACTATGGCCCGGCCTTCCGCAGCGTCGCCGAGGTATGGCGCGGCGCGGCGGCGGACAGTGTCGCGATCCTGGCGACGCCGCCGCTCGACCGGGTGGCGCTCGGCTATCTCATCGACCCGGCGCTGCTCGACGGCTGTCTCCAGGCGCTGCTGGTCGTGCTGTCGGACCCGCGGCTGACGGCCGGCTGCACGGTGATGCCGTGGCGCTTCGGACGGGTCCGGTTGCTGCGCCCGGAGGGTGCGCGGCCGGCGCGGGCGCTGCTGCGCCGGCGCCATATCGGGCCGCGCTCGATCTGCGCCGACATCGCGCTGGCCGATGCGGCGGGGACCATCGTCGCCGAACTGCTGGAATGCTGGTTCGTGGCGGTCCCCGTCGGGGGGACGGCACCCATCGGGCAGGGCCTGTATACGGCGTATGTGCCGAGCCCGCGGCAGCCGCCGCGGCCCCCGGAGGCAGCCGACGCGGAGGCAGCGGAGGCACGGCTGGCGCGCGTGCTGGCCGCGCTGCCGACCGGCGAGGCGACCGCGTCGGGCGCGGTGCTGCTGGCCGACGCCTATCTCGCCGCGACGGCCTGGGAGGCGTTGCGCGGTCGCGCGGTCGCGGACGACGGCGGCCTGACCCTGTCGGCATTGGCACCGCACCATGCGACGGCGCTGGGCTGGCTGGCGCGGGACGGGCTGGCCGAGCCGTCGCCGGATGGCTGGCGCCTCGCCGCGGCGCACGACCTGCCGCCACCCGGCGAGCTATGGCGCACGCTGTTCTTCGACCTGCCGGAGGCAGCGGCGGAATGTGCCCTGCTGGCCGCGGTCGGCCCCTGGCTCGCTGACGACGAGGCGGCGGCGCCGACGCTGCCCATGGCGCTGCGCGAGCAGGCGTTGCTCGCCTCGCCGGCCGCGACGCTGGCCATGGCGGCGCTGCTGGCCGGGCTGGAGGCGGCAACCGCGCATCTGCCGCCCGGTAGCAGCCTGCGGCTGGCCGTGGCCGGGGCACCCTCGCCCGCGCTGCTGCGCCGGCTGATCGGCTGGACCGAACGCCGCGGCCTGCGGCCGCGGCTGGTGGCGCTCGCGGCAACGGCGGAGGCCTGGGCCGGGGCGCAGCCGCTGCTCGAAGCGGCGCCATATCTCTCCACGCTGCCGTGGGAGACCGTCGGCGCCGAGCAGCGGCGGAGTTTCGATGTCGTGCTCGGCCTCTATCCGCTGAGCGGCGCGGCCGGGCCGCCCGCCGAGCCCGAGGCCCTCCTTGGCCTGCTGGTGCCGGGCGGGCTGCTGCTGACCGTCGAGCCGGCGCCAAGCCGGATGGCGGGGCTGTTGTTCGATGCGGCCTTGCTCCGCCCCCCCGAGACGTGGTCCGCGGCGCTCGGCCAGGGCGGGGCGGACGCGACGGCGGCGCGCGGCCTCGCCGCTCCGCTCTGGCCGCTGACCGTGCTGGCGGCGACGGCCGCCCCCGATGCGGCCGCGGCCGCGGCCGCCGCCACGGATGCCGCCGACCTGATGGTGTTCACCGCCCCCGACGACCCGCTGGCGGCGGCACTGGCGGCATGGCAGACGCTGCCGCGAGTACTCCCCATCGAGACGCTCGGCGAGGCGCTTCGCACGGCGGCGCGGGTCGAGCGGCAGCAGACCATCGTCCTGGTGCCGCCTGCCGCGGAGGAAGCCGATTGGGCCGAGGCGCTGGCCGAGCTGCTGGGCGATATTGCCGCGGCCCTCGGCAACTGGCGGTCGGGCACGCGGCTCTGGCTGGTCAGCCGCGGCACGCCGGAGGGATCGCTGCTGAGTGCCGCGATGGTCGCGCTGCGCCGGGTGGTTGCCAACGAATTGCCCGACATCGATTGCCGCACCCTCGGCCTCGATCCCAGCCTGCCGGCCGAGACGGCGGCCGCGCGGGTGATGCTGGAAGTCAGGCGGCCGGACGGAGAGCCGGAAGTCTGGTGGACCCGAGGGGCACGCCTGGTCCCGCGGCTGCGGCAGGGCTTCCCGCCGCGTCCGCTGCTGGACGGCCCGCGCCGGCTGGACATAGCGCGGCCGGGGCTGATCAACTCGCTCGCCTGGGTGCCGGCGCCGCCGCGCCCACCCGGCCCGGGCGAGGTGGCGATCGCGGTCGCCGCCGCCGCGCTCAATTTCCGCGACGTCATGTGGGCCCAGGGGCTGCTGCCCGACGAGGCGCTGCTCGGCGGGTTCAGCGGTGCCTCGCTCGGCCTCGAATGCGCCGGCACGGTCGCCGCGGTCGGCGAGGGTGTCGAAGGGTTCGCGCCGGGCGACCGGGTGATCGCCGCCGCGCCGGCGGCGCTGGCGACATGGGTGGTCACGCGCAGCAGCGGCGTGATGCACCTGCCGGAAGGCATCGATCTTGCCGCCGGCGCCACCATCCCGGTCGCCTTCATGACGGTGGTCTATGCGCTCGGCCACCTGGCCCGGCTGGCGCCCGGGGAGCGCGTGCTGATCCATGGCGGTGCCGGCGGCGTCGGCCTCGCCGCCATCCAGTACGCCCTGCACAAGGGGGCGGAGGTTTACACCACCGCCGGCGCCCCGCTCCGGCGGCAATTGCTCGCCCAGCTCGGCGTCGCCGGCGTGTTCGATAGCCGCAGCCCGCGTTTCGCCGACGACGTGCTGGCAGCGACCGGCGGCGCGGGCGTCGATGTCGTGCTGAACTCGCTGAGCGGCGAGCTGATGCAGCAGAGCCTGCGGCTGCTTCGCCCGTTCGGCCGCTTCGTCGAGATCGGCAAGCGCGACCTGTATCGCAACACCGCGGTGGGCCTTCGCCCGCTGCGCCACAACGCGGCGTATTTCGCGGTGGACACCGACGAACTGCTGGCGCGCCGCCCCGATCTCGGCCGTCGCGTGCTGGACGAGGTGGCCGCCTTGTTCGCCGAGGGCAAGCTGCTGCCGCTGCCCTATCGCTGCTTTGGCTTTGCCGATGCGGTGGATGCGTTCCGGCTGCTGCAATCGTCCGGCCATGTCGGCAAGCTGGTGCTGTGCCCCGAGCCGACACCGGCGCCGCCGACGCCACCGGTCTTCGCGGCCGTGCCCGGCACGTATGTCGTCACCGGCGGGCTTGCCGGCTTCGGGCTGGAGGCGGCGCGCTGGCTGGTGCGGCAGGGGGCGCGGTCGTTGGCCCTGCTCGGCCGGCGCGGCGCCGAAACACCGGGGGCGGCGGCGGCCCTCGCCGAATTCGCGGCCGCCGGCGTCGATGCCGTCACCTTCGCCTGCGACGTGGCCGACGAAGCGCAGTTGTCGCAGGTGCTGGCCCATGTCCGCCAGACCATGGCGCCGATCGTCGGCGTGCTGCATGCGGCGATGGTGCTCGACGACGTGCCGCTCGCCGATCTCGACGTGGCGCGCTTCGCCTCGGTGCTGCGGCCCAAGCTCGCCGGCGCCTTGGCGCTGGACCGGCTGACGCGGCACGACCCGCTCGGTCTGTTCGTGCTGTTCTCGTCCGTCACCACGGTGATCGGCACGCCCGGCCAGGCCGCCTATGTTGCCGCCAATGCGGCGCTGGAGGCGCTGGCGCAGCGGCGGCGGGCGGCGGGGCTGCCCGGGCTTGCCGTGCAATGGGGACCGATCGGCGATGCCGGCTACCTGACGCGACATGCGCGGGTCGGCGAGATGCTGGCCAAGATGCTGGGCGGGACGCATCTGACGGCGGCGCAGGCGCTGGAGGCGCTGCCGGCGCTGCTCGCCGGCGGCGGCGCCGTCGCGGGCATCGCCGATGTCGCCTGGGGCGAACTGCGGGGCCGGCTGCCGGGGCTGGCCGGTCCGTTCTGGTCGGACATGCCGGCGGCGGCGCGGCGGCCCGGCGACGGCCCCGCGCTGCACCGGCGGATCGCCGAGCTGCCCGCCGAGGCGGCGGAGGCGATGCTGGTGGAGGTGCTGGTGGAGGCGCTCGCCGGGATTCTCAAACTCCCGCCCTCGGCCATCGACGTCGACCGAGCGGTCGCCGAGTTCGGCGTCGATTCGCTGATGGCGTTCGAACTGCGCACGGCGGTGGAGGTGCAACTCGGCGTGCAGATCCCGCTGCCGGCATTGATCGCGGGGATCACGCTGCGGGCGATGGCGGCCCGGCTGTCGCAGACGATCCGGTCGGACTCGCCGCACGGCGCCGAGGACGTGGCCGCCGCCATTCTGCGACACGAGGGCGCATCGCTCCAGGAGTTCGACGCATGACACCGTTCGGCATCTCCGGCGAGGCGAAGACCTCGCTGCTGCAACGGCTGGCGCAGCGCGGCGCCTCCGACCGGCCAGCCATGCCCGCCGCTGTCCCCACGCGGCTGCCCCTGGGCGAGGACGGCACGCGGGCGGAGTTGCGGCGGCTGCGCGAGGCGGGCCGCATCCTGGGGCTGGAGAACCCGTATTTCCGCGTCCACGACGGACTGGCCGGCGCCGAGACGACGACCGAGGGACGGCGCCTGCTCAACCTCGTATCCTACAATTATCTCGGGCTGAACGGCGACCCGCGCGTGCTGGCGGCGGCGGAGGCGGCGATGCACCGCTACGGCACCTCGGTCTCGGCGAGCCGGCTGGTCTCCGGCGAGCGGCCGGTGCATCGTGCCCTGGAGCAGGCGCTGGCCGAGGTGCATGGGACGGAGGACTGCGTGGCGATGGTCAGCGGCCATGCCACCAACGTCACCGCCATCGGGTGTCTGGTCGGGCCCGGCGACGCGATCGTGCACGATGCCTACGCGCACAACAGCATCGTGCAGGGCGCGCAATTGTCCGGCGCGCAGCGGCTGTCCTTCGCGCACAACGACCTGACGGCGCTGGAGCGGGTCCTGCGCGGCGTGCGGGCGCGGCGGGTGCTGGTGGTGGTGGAGGGCCATTACAGCATGGACGGCGACGTGCCGGATCTGGCCCGGCTGGCCGCGACGACGCGCGCCCACGGGGCCTGGCTGATGGTGGACGAGGCGCATTCGCTGGGGGTGCTGGGGGCGACCGGGCGCGGCATCGCCGAGCGCTGCGGCGTGGCGCCGGACGCGGTCGACATCTGGATGGGCACGCTGAGCAAGACGCTGAGCGCCTGTGGCGGCTACATCGCCGGCCGTGCCGAGCTGGTGGATTATTTGCGCTGCGCGGCGCCGGGGTTCGTCTATTCGGTCGGCCTGTCGCCGCCGCTGGCGGCCGCGGCGACGGCGGCGCTGGCGGTGATGCTGGAGGAGCCGTGGCGGGTGGCGCGGCTGGCGGAGAACGGGCGGCTGTTCCTGGCGGAGGCGCGGATGGCGGGGCTGGACACGGGCGGCTCGATCGGGGCCGCGATCGTGCCGGTGATCGTCGGCAGTTCGGTGAAGGCGGCCCGGATCGCCGATCTGCTGTTCCGGCGCGGGGTGAACGCGCAGCCGATCATGTTCCCGGCGGTGCCGGAGCGCGCGGCGCGGCTGCGGTGCTTCCTGTCGGCGTTGCACGACGCGGCGCAGATTCGCGCCGCCGTGGCGGCGATTGCGGCGGCGGTCGCGGACGTGGAACACGATAAGGTGGACATGGCGAAGTTCGCGATGCGGCTGGGGGCTGGCGCGGTGGCTGGCGGGCACAGCAGCGTCGATGCGGGAGGCTGAGCCCCGCGAGCCGGAACCGACAGGCGTGGCGCCGGCTTGCGCGTCAAAACCCGGTGACGGGCGCTACATAATAGCGCTCAAATCGGATCAA
>Ga0116226_10002384_pt1 | contig 16356 bp, 13 predicted proteins | sample S1TSphfallax_FD_89692 | JGI IMG/M metagenome (GOLD analysis project Ga0116226, IMG submission 89692) | Host-associated microbial communities from peat moss isolated from Minnesota, USA - S1T2_Fa - Sphagnum fallax MG | ecosystem: Host-associated > Plants > Peat moss > Unclassified | place: USA...
GTACTGCATCGGTCCCGCGTCGCCGAAGCTCGAGATCGCGCAGTAGATCAGCCGTGGATGGCGCGCGCAGAACGTCTCGGGATCGAGCCCGATCGTGCGCGGAACGTCGGGCCGCAAATTGTGGACGAGCGCGTCGGCGCGGTCGGCGAGCGCGTGGAGGCGCTCCATCCCGGCCGGCGATTTGAGATCGAGCGTGACCGAGTTCTTGCCGCGATTGAATTCATGGAACGTGAGCGAATCGTCGTTGAGAAACGGCTTGCCCATCCGGCGGCCGTCGTCGCCGCCGTCGGGCTTTTCGATTTTGATGATGGTCGCGCCGAGGTCGGCGAGGATGGCGCCGGTGTACGGCCCGGCCAGGACCTGACCGATCTCGATGATGGTCAGATCGTCCAACATCACGCGTGCTCCGGCGGCGCGGGGACGTAGCGCGGGATCGCGACGCCGCCTTCGCGTTCGATCGAGAGTTGCAGCGGCATTTCGATCTGCAGGGCTTCCTGATCGTCGATACCGCTGATGTTGCTGATCAAGCGCGGCCCCTCGATGAGCTCGACCACCGCGACGTTGTACGGCAAGCGATCCGCGAACGCGGGATGGAAGGCGGTGTGATAGACGACCCAACTGATCAGTCGCGCGGCGCCGCTCGCCGTCTCCCAACTCCAGGCCGCTTGCAGGCACACGGGGCACTCGGCACGGGGCGGCAGCCAGGCATGACCGCAGGCGCCGCAGCGCTGGAAGACGTGCCGCCCTTCGTCGAGCGCCGCCCAGTACGGCTCGCTCAGCGCGTCGCGCACCGGCAGCGGAACGCCGGGGGTATTTTCGGCGATCACTCGGGCTGGCCCAAGATGAGGGTGGAGTGGGTGTGCATGATGCCGCCTTGATTGCTGACGATCGCGCTGCGCGCGTTCTTTACTTGGAGATCCGCCGTGCCGCGCATTTGCCGCACGGCTTCGATCACGAGCTGCATCCCGGGCATCCCGGTCTCGGAGAGCAGGCCGCCGCTGGTGTTCATCGGCAGGCTCCGGTCGAGCCCGCTGCCCTCGCTTGCCATATACGCGCCGCCCTGACCACGCGGGGCAAAACCGTAGTCTTCGAGCGTCATGATCGGCACGATCGTGAAGCAGTCGTAGAACTGCGCGACGTCGATGTCTTTGGGCGCGAGGCCCGCCATCGCGAACGCGGACTTCGCGGAGACGGCGGCGCAGGTCGAGGTGAGATCGGGCCGCAGCTCGACGTTCCACGAGGTTTGTCCCTGACCGAAGCCGAGGATCGGCACCGGCGCCGCAACGCCGAGCGCGCGTGCGCGCGCGGCGCTCATCAGCACGACCGCGGCGCCGCCGTCGGAGACGAGGCAGCAATCGTCGCGGCGTAGCGGCGCGACCACGCTGCGCGCTTCGCGATAGCCTTCGATCGTGAGCGGCTTGCGGAGTTGCGCGCGCGGGTTCGCGGCGCCGTTGGCGCGCGCATTGATGGCGACGGCCCCGAGTTGGTCCGCCGTCGTGCCCCACTCGGCCATGTGGCGGCGCGCGATCATGGCGTAGCCGGCAGCCGCGCCGAACCAGCCGAACACGTCGTCGGCCCCGATCGATTTCGCGATCGCGCCGCGCGAGCCGGTCTTGGGATTATCCGCGAACGTCACGACGGCGATCTCGCATTGTCCGGCCTCGATCGCGAGCGCCGCGAACGACATCATCGCGATGTTCGCCGCGCCGCCCTGATCCCACACGCCGCCGATGCGCGGCTGCAGTCCGACGGCCTCGGCGACCTTCTGGCCGTACATGAACTCGAACGCGGAGGTCGGAAATTTGACGAAGAGCGCGTCGACCGCATCCTTTTCGACGCCCGCGTCGGCGAGCGCGCCGCGGATTGCCTCGGCGTGCATCGAGACCGTCGAGCGCCCTTCATGAGCGCCGAACGTCGTGTGGCCGACTCCGGCGACGACGACCGATCCGCGCATCCTCAGCGGCCCCGAAATTTCGGCGGTCGCTTTTCGGCGAACGCGGTCGTGCCTTCGCGCACGTCTTCGCTTGCGTTCAAGAGCCGCGCGATCAGCTGTTCCATTCGCAAGCCGTCGGCGAGGCTGAGGTCGCGGCCGCGAATCGCGAGCTCTTTGGCCGCGCGCACCGCGAGCGGGCCGTTGGCGGCGATCTTGCGCGCGTAGTCCATCGCCGTTTCCATCAGCTCCGCGGGCGGCACGACGCGGTTGACGAGACCCCAGCGCTCGGCGGTTGCCGCGTCGAACGTCCCACCGACGAGCAGCATCTCCATGCCGATCGCGAACGGAACCTGCGCGAGGACGCGCTGCGTCCCGCCGTTGGCCGGGATGATCCCGCGCTTGGTCTCGGCGAGCGCGAAGGTTGCGTTCGTCGAAGCGATCCGGATATCGGTCGCGAACATGAGCGTCATGCCGCCGCCCAGGCAATATCCGTTGATCGCCGCGATGACCGGTTTCCAGACCTCGAGGCCACGGTTCAAGAGTGCCTCGGCTTGCGTCTGCCAGACCGTCGCGAGTTCGGGCGTTTGGCCGATCACGCTCTTGAGATCCGCCCCGGTCGTGAACGACCGGTCGCCCGCGCCGGTGACGACGGCGACGTTGATCGCTTCATCGTCGCGTACGCGGATCCACGCGGCGGACAGATCGCGGTAGTGGTCCGGGTCCATCGCGTTGAGGCGTTCCGGACGATTGATCGTAATCGTCGCAATGCCGTCGGCGACGGTCAGGTCGATGGAAATGGTGAGTCCTCCAGCCGCCGCGCGGCGGCTCCAGGTGTACGGTATGTGGTCAGACCATTTTCGTCAAGGGGACGAAGTTTCTTCCAGATAAGAGAGGCGCGGCAATGAAGTCCACGGACGCCTCGAAAGCCCGTCGCGTCACGCTCGGGAAGATGAAGGCCGGCGCCACCGCGGCCGCACTCGTCGAGGCGCTTCGCGAGCGGATCCTCGGTGGAGCGTTCGGCGAAGGCGCCGTGTTACCGCCCGAGCGCGACATCGTCGGCGCGACGGGACTCGGCCGGGGCTCCGTGCGCGAAGCGCTGCGGGTGCTCGAAGCCGAAGGCTTGATCCGCACCAAGACGGGCCGCAACGGCGGGACGTTTACGACGCTGCCCGATTCCGGCGACTTGACGCACTTCGTCTCGGTCTTCGTGCGCGGCCGCCGGGTCCCGATCCGAGCGTTGATCGAAGCCCGCCTGACGATCGAATCGAGCCTCGCCTACTACGCGGCACTCAACCGGACGCCGGCCCACATCGAGGCGCTCGAGGAAGCCGCGGCGGCGCTCGAGGCGACCCCGGACGGGCCGGAGTTCGCGCGCCGGAATCTGGATTGGCATTACGGCATCGCGGCGGCGAGCCAAAACGAACTGCTGGTGGCCTTTCTCGCCTCGATCTCCTCGGCGATCGCCCGCGAGAACGACGCCCGCTCGCGCGCGTTCGAGGCGGAGGGGGTGGACGGCATCCTGCGCCCGGCCGTGCTGCGCGCGCACCGGGCGATTACCGATGCCGTGGTCGCGGGCGACGCCGAAGCGGCGAAGCGCCGGATGGAGCGGCACCTGCGCGCCTACGCGGATTCGACCGGCGAGGCGGCCGCGGATTCGATCGACATCGCCTGAGCCGCGGAAATAAGCAACCAAGGCATCGCCTGAAAAGAAGAAAACTTTCTACCGTGGAAGAGCGGCATCCAAGCAACTCAGCGTTGCTCTCTCACTGAAAGCCCTCGTGGCTTAATAAGAGGAGACTCCTCCGTATGCATGCTCTTTCAGAGCGGCGTCTGTCTGTCCGGGTTTTCCCCTGGACCATCGCAGCGCTCGCCTTCTCCCTATTTTGCCTGCCCGGGGCCGCCCGCGCGCAGTCGGTGCCGTCGCCGTCGCCATCCGTCACGCCCGTTGGGACGGGTGGCGGAAACTCGAACGTGGCCAACCCGACCGGCGCCGCCGCGGTCGCGCCGCCGGCCTCGATCAGTCACTTGCCGATCATCGACATCGTACCGACCGACACGTTCCCGCTTTACTATCATACCCAGCAACAACTCAAGGGCTTCGATGCCGTCGATGTCGGCGGCTCGGTTCGCGTTCCGGTGACGCGCTGGTTCACGCTGCAGTTCGATCGTCAGGTCGGCGGCACGCTCGATCAACCGTTCATCTATGGCGCCCGCACGGCGGCCAACCCGAACGCCGGCGCCGCGAACAACACGCGCGACGTCGTCTTGCTCTTTCACGGCACGTTCACGTTCAAGAAGTACCTCGCGCTCGATGTCGGCGACGGGTTCCGTCACCGCCTCTGGGCCAGTGGTGCGTCGACGACGCCGGAAAACAATCCGCTCACGACCAACCCCAACGCTCAGGCCTCCGGCGTGAGCGATGCAGCATGGCCGAAGTCCTATAGCTCGACCGAAGCGCACTATGGCTTTGCCGGTCTCTCGTATTCGACCCATCCGATCGCGGAGCTCCACGGTACCGTGATCTCGTTCAGCGAACAGGCTGAAGATCAAAAGGTCGATCATCATGTCGGTATCGAGTGCGTTGCGGCAGACATCGCCGATGGGCTCTATGGCTGCACCGGGCTGCTTCCCGGCCAATCCGGCGTGAAAGACGAAAACCCGACGAAGAACTATTACTACACGTCGACGCAATCGGTGCAAGCGGCGATTCCGCTCGATAAAAGCCGGTACGGTTCGACCTTCTCGGTCAACGAGACGTGGGGCTACCTGAACTGGTACGAAAACGCCAACTTCCCGTATCGCTGGTCATCGGCGATAACGTACCTCCTTCAGAAGCGCTTTAACAGCGTCTTCACGCTCGGCGTCCGCGTTCGCGACTATCACCAGGATCCGCAAGGCGCACCCGAGGCGTTCCCCGCGACGATCCACGTCGGTTCGATCGACCTCCTCGGAACCTTCCACCTCGACACCAACACGATGTTCCACTAACACCGCACCCGGATAAAAATCGTGAGCCGCCTTCAATTGAAGGCGGCTCTTTTTGTTTGCTGCTCGTCGCTCGGTTCGCTCCATAACCGAGCGAACGGACGACTGGAAAGAGACGTGCGAAACGTTGCGAACTTGCGGCGCGGACGTTTCGAATAACGAAGAGATTTCCGTCATAACGAGTTGTTAATACTCATCCAATACGTCGTAAGGAGTTCTTAATCATGCATCCACCTAGTACGAAGCGCGTGCAGGCGCCGAACCTCGTTCACCTGTCTGCACTTGCGCTCGCGATCTCGCTGATCGTTCTGCCCGGAGTCGCGCACGCGCAGTCCGCGCCGTCACCCGCACCGTCCGCCACGACCCAATCGCAGGGTGGCACGACGACGAGCACGGGTGGCGGCGGGACACCGCCCGTTCCGCACACCGCGCCGTTCAGCCGGATGCCGGTCATCGAGCTCACGCCCGATCTCACCGAGCCCGTGTACATTCCCAATTCTCAGCCGCAGGCCGGTAAGCAGTACGTGGTAGGAACGGCGCCGTCCAAGCCTCTTATCCCGAACACCAATAACGAGTCCGGCGCGACGGACACCTACCAGGATCTCGACGTGGGCGGACTCATCCGGCTGCCCGTCTTCCGCTGGGTGTCGCTGGGCCTCGATCGTCAAATCGGCGGCACGCTCGATCAAACCGCGGTCGGCAACGGCGCCGATACGGTGAAGAACACGGCGGCCGGACCGGTCCTCGTTCCGTCCGGGACCAACGCGCAGCTGATCGGCTCCGGCAACTCGCGTGACGAAGTGCTCCTCTATCACGCGATCTTCACGCCCGTGGCCCACGTCGCCGTCGACATCGGCGACGCGTTCCGTCATCGGATGGATGCCGACGACGGCAGCGGCGTCAGTGCCACGCCGCTCTACCTCACGGACGGCCATTTTGATACACCGTACGGCACCGTTGCTTCGACCGAGGCGCACTACGGATTCATCGCCGCGACCTACACGACGCCGCCGATCCGGGAGCTGCATGGCCTGACGCTCGCGTTCACGGAACAAGGCGCTGCCCAGAATGTCGATCACCACGTCGGAGACGCCTTGATCTGTACGACCGGCAACATCGGATTGATCAATGACTACGCGTACACGACCGACAACGAACCGCACCTTATCTGTCCAGGCGTCGGCAAGGAAGCGTACATCGATGAAAATCCGAGCAAGACGCGCTGGTACACCTCGACCGAAACCGTGACGGCGAACCTTCCGCTCTCTCGTGGCAGGAACAGCGCGAACTTCATCGTGACCGAAACGACCGGCGTGCTGAACTGGTACGAGAACTATCCGGTTCCGTTCAAGTGGGCTTCGCAGACGAGCGCTACGGTGAGCAAGCGCTTCAACTCGGTCTTCAGCCTTGCGATCCGCTATCGCCAGCAGGTCGAAGACGTCGATGGATCGTTCTTCATTCCGTCCGGCACGTCGGCGAACGCCGTCTCCGCGATCGGTACGCCCTACGCCTATCCGTCGGCGCAGCGCGTCGGCTCGGTCGACGTGATCGGCACGTTCCATATCGATACCAACACCCTGTTCCACTAACGGTCGCCGCGCCCGCGGGCGCGCGTTCCGATGGGCGATACCGCATCTCCGGATGCGGTATCTTTTTTTCTGGAGGAAGCGAGGGCGGTATCGGCAAGTGCCGACGATGCGCTTGCTCTCGCGATTCGTTCTCCTCGCTATCGTCACGCTTGTCGTCCTTGGCGGCGCGGTCGCATCCGCGGCGAACGAGCCGGCCGCGTTGCGGCCGTTCGACGCGGCGCGCTGGCGGCTGATCGGGCCGTTCCGTGGCGGCCGGACCGTCGCCGTCTCCGGCGTTCCGCAGACGCCCGGCGTCTTCTACATGGCGCCGAACGACGGCGGCGTTTGGAAAACGATCGATTACGGCCACACGTGGGATCCGATCTTCGACGGGAACGACACCGGTTCGATCGGCGCGCTCGCGGTCGCGCCCTCCGATCCGAGCGTCGTCTACGTCGGCAGCGGCGAGGGACTGCGGCGACCCGATCTCTCGACGGGTGACGGCATGTACCGCTCGCTCGATGCGGGCAAGACGTGGACGCATCAGGGCCTGCGCGACGGCCAGCAAATCCAAGCGATCGCCGTCGATCCGCGCGATCCGAAGCGCCTCTACGTCGCGGTCGTCGGTCACCCGTTCGGGCCGAATTCCGAGCGCGGCTTGTATCGCTCGATCGACGGCGGCACGAGCTATCAAAAGATTCTGGGCGGCGATTCGCCGGATGTCGGCGCGGTCAGCGTGACGATCGATCCGAGGCATCCGGACACCGTGTACGCGGCGCTCTGGGCCTCACGCAACGGACCGTGGAATCTCGTGCAAGTCTACGAGCTCTACGAAGCGGGCGGCCTCTTCAAATCGACCGACGGCGGCACGACGTGGTCGAAGCTCGCCGGCGGCTTACCGGCGCGCGTCGGGCGCATCGGGATCGCGGTCTCACCGGCCGACTCGAATCGCCTCTATGCGACGGTCGAGAAAGAAACCGGCTGCGGAATCTTCCGGTCCGACGACGCGGGCGCGACTTGGAAGCAGATGGACACCGAAGAGCGCGTCTGCGGAAGAACCGAGGATTTCGCCGGGATCACCGCCGATCCGCGCGATCGCGACACGGTTTACGCCGCTGACACGACGACGTACCGATCGACCGACGGCGCCGCGACGTGGACGGGCATCAAGGGCGCGCCGGGCGGCGACGATTATCACACCGTGTGGATCGATCCGACGAATCCCGACGTCATCATCCTGGGCGTCGATCAAGGCGCGACGCTCTCGGTCGATCGCGGTGCGACCTGGACGACCTGGTACAACCAGCCGACGGCGCAGTTCTATCACGTCATCACCGACGACCGTTTTCCGTACCGCGTGTTCGGCGCGCAGCAGGAGAGCGGCAGCGCCGAAGTGCTCAGCCGCGGCAACGACGGCGCGATCACGTTCCGCGAATTCCATCCGGTCGGTGCCGAGGAATACGCGTACATCGCGCCCGACCCGCTGCATCCGTGGCTGATCTACGGCGGCACATCGGTATACGACGAGCGCACCGGAGAGACGCGCGACATCGCGCCGACCTACGACCGCAAGACCTACCGCTTCGATCGAACCAATCCGCTGATTTGGAACCGCGTCGACCACCGCACGCTGTATTTCGGCCTCAACGTCGTGTTTGCGACGCAGAACGGCGGCACGTCGTGGAAGATCATCAGCCCCGATCTCACGCGTACGAATCCCGGCGAGCCGGCGACGCTCGCGCGCTTTGCGAGCGGCGATCCGCGGAACGGCAAGCATCGGGGCGTGATCTACAGCCTCTCGCCGTCGTATCGCGATGCGAAGCTGATCTGGGCCGGGACAGACGATGGGCTCGTGTGGATCACGCGCGACGGCGGCGGGCGCTGGAGCAACATCACGCCGCCCGCGCTCGGCCCCTGGGATCGCGTTACGCAAATCGATAGTTCGCATTTTGCCGCAGGGACGGCGTACATTTCGGTCAGCCGCCAGCGCCTCGACGATCTGCATCCGTACGTGTATCGCACGCGCGACTTCGGCGCGCATTGGCAGCTCATCAGCGGTGGACTCCCCGCGACCGAGCCGGTGAACACGGTGCGCGAAGATCCGGTGCGGCGCGGGCTGCTGTTTTGCGGCACCGAGAAAACGGTCTACGTCTCGTTCGACGACGGCGCGTCGTGGTCGTCGCTGCAGTCCAATCTGCCGCCGACGTCGATTCGCGATTTGGTCGTACACGGCGACGATCTCGTCGTCGGCACGCATGGACGCTCGTTCTGGATCCTCGACGACATTGCGGCGCTGCGTCAGCAAACGGCAGCGGTTGCCGCCGTGCAGCTCTACGCGCCGCAGCGCACCTATCGCGTGCGCCGCGATACGTACACCGACACCCCGCTGCCGCCCGAAGAACCGGTCGGTCAGAATCCGCCCGACGGCGCGATCATCGATTACACGCTTGCGCGCGCGGCCGATGGCCCGCTGACGATCGCGATCGTCGATGCGAGCGGCCGGACCGTGCGGACGTTTTCGAGCACCGACGTCCCCGAGCCGATCGACCCCGAGATCAACGTGCCGACCTATTGGGTGCGCATCCCGAAGGCGCCCGGCACGAGCGCCGGCGATCATCGCTTCGTGTGGGATCTGCACGCAACGGCGCCGCGTGCCGTAGACCGCGACTATCCGATCTCCGCGATCGTTCACGATACGCCGCTCGAACCGCAGGGTGTGTTCGTGCCGCCGGGCGCGTACACGGTGCGCTTGACCGTCGACGGAGCCACCTACGTGCAACCGCTGCACATCGTGATGGATCCGCGCGTCGACGAAACGCCGGCCGCGATGGTGCAGCAGACGGCGCTCGCGCAGCGGCTCGCGGATGCGATGAACCGCTCGTACGAGCTCATGCAGCGCGCGACCGCGCGCGGCGATAAGGCGGCGGCGGCGCGCTACGGCGGCCTCAATGCCAGCCTCGGGCGACTCTATGGAATCGTCGAAGGCGCGGACGCAGCACCGACCGACACGGTCCGGGCCGCGGCGACGACGCTCATCGGCGGTGTCGCGCGCGGCGGCACTGCTTCGCTCGAGATCGAGGAGGGCGACGAGCCGTAGCGAAGGGCGCGCCCATGGGCCTGCCGATCATTTCGCTTGCGGGTCTGCGTAGCGCAGACCCGGCCCAGCGCGCGCTCGTCGCGCGCGACCTGCGCGCCGCGTGCGTCGATAGCGGGTTCTTCTACGTGATCGATCACGGCGTGCCGGACGCGCAGATCGCTGCGATGTTCGCGGCGGCGCGGCGCTTCTTCGCGCTGCCGCTCGCGGAGAAGATGGCGATCGTGACGTCGCCGGCGGCCGGCTATCGCGGCTACGAACCGATCCGCTTGCAGACGCTTGAACCCGGGACGCCGCCGGACCTCAAAGAGGGCTTCTCGATCGACGCCGTCGGCGGTCCGAATCAGTGGCCCGCCGGCCTGCCGGACTTTCGTGAGACGCTCGAGAGCTATCAGCGTACGATGTATGCGCTTTCGGCGCAGCTCTTGCGTGGCTTGGCGCTCTCGCTCGAGCTGCTCGAAACCGCGCTCGACGGCTTCAACGAGGGCGCGAGCGGCATGGTCCGGCTCGTGCACTATCCGCCCCAGCCGGCGAACGCACTCCCGGGTGAGAAGGGCTGCGGCGCGCACACCGATTGGGGCGCCTTCACGTTCTTGCTGCAAGACGATGCCGGCGGGCTGCAAGTTTGGAGCCAAGAAACAAACGGCTGGGTCGATGCGACGCCGATCCCCGGCACGTTCGTCGTCAACATCGGCGATATGATGGCGCGCTGGACGAACGACCGCTATCGCTCGACGCGCCACCGCGTCGTGAACACCTCGGGCCGCGACCGGATCGCGATCCCGTTCTTTTTCATGGGTCCGCCCGAATACGAGGTCGCGTGTATCCCGACGTGCGTCGAGGCCGGAGCCGTGCCGCTCTACCCGCCGACCACGCCGGCCCGGCATCTCGCCGAGATGATCCGGCTGACCTTTCCCGCCTGAGGGCGGCTTCGACTTTTGGCCGAAGGCCCGCCGGGCCGCCGTCGCAATTCGTTTCCACCATGGCGAACACACCGATCGTATCGGAAGCCGACGCTGCGTTCTATCGCGAGAACGGTTACCTCGTCGTGGAAGACCTGATCGATCCGGCGTCGATCGAGCGCATTCTCGCCGAAGGGCTTGCGGTGTGCCGCGGTGAGCGCGGGCCGCTCGACGGGCTCGTGCCCGTGACGCCGGAGGAATCCGACGACGCCGTTCTCGCGCGCTACGTGACGTGCACGCACGTGCACAAATCCTCGCCGATGCTGCGACAGTTCATGCACGACGAGCGGCTCGTTGAAGTCGCCGGCATGCTGGTCGGCGAGAACGTGAAGAGTTTTGCGAGCCAGTTCTTCATCAAGCATGCCGGCATGCCGGGCAACGCCTGGCATCAGGATGAAAATTTCGTCCCGACCCGCGATCGCTCGCTCTGCACCGCGTGGATCGCGCTCGACGAGGCAACCGAGGAGAACGGCTGCCTGCGCATGATCCCCGGCTCGCACAAGCCCGGCGTGCTCTATCCGATGCGCCCGCACAACAACCCCAATCTCGATCGCGCCGAAGAGTGCTACGACTTTCCGGGCTTGGAGACGGCGGTGTCCGTTCCGCTCAAATCCGGCTCGGCCGTGTTTTTCAGCGGCTACATCCTGCATAGCTCGACGACGAATCGGCGGCGCAGCGGGTTCCGGCGTGCGCTGCTCTATCAGTACGCTCGCGCCGAAACGCCGATCGCCTACAGCGCGCGCAATCTTCCGGTCAGCAATTACTACGACATGCGCGATTTCGAGCTCGTGCGCGGGGTCGACCCGTATACGTGGAAAGCGCGGACGGACGAGATGCGCGCGTTCTTGCGCGCGCCCGGTCCGATGGTCGAGGACCTGGCGCTCTCCGACATGCGCGAGCGCGAAAAGACGACGGCCTAGTGGCGCTTGCGCTGACGCGCCGCGCACTCATCGGCGGCCTAGCGGCGACGGCGTTTTTCCCCGCCCGCGCGCGAGCGGCGGACCAGCCGCTCGTGGCGTTCATCCACACGCAGGCCGCGGGCGATAACGGCGTCGTCGACGGGATGATCGCAAGCGTCAACCGGATCGGCCGCGAGCGGCCCGTGACGGTACGCTCGATCTTCGCGAACGACCCGGCCAATTATCAGCCGATCTTGGAACTGCTCGGCGAAGCGAAGGCGGCGGTCGTCATCACGACGTTCCAGGAGATGAGCCAGCCGCTGCGCGCCGTGGCACCCGAGTTTCCCGCGACGCGGTTCGTGCATCTCTACGGCGATCCGCTCGTCCCCTCGCTGCACAACGTGCGAACGGTGGCCTACGAGACGCATCCGGCGGCGTTCCTCTCCGGCGTGTGCGGCGCGCATCTCTCGCGCTCGGGCCGGCTCGGCTACATCGGCGGCACCGCGATCCCGCTCCTCAACGCCAACGTCAACGCGATGATCGCGGGCGCGCACTCGGTCAATCCGGCCGTCGAGCTGCGGGCGGCGTTCGTCGGGTCGTTCCAGGATCCGACCAAGGCGCTCGATATCGCAAATCAAATGTTCGCGGGGCCGATCGATTACGTGCAAGCGGAAGCGGCGGCATCGGATCAAGGCACGATCGATGCGGCCAACGGCCATACCGGCCGGATCGTCAGCGGCGGCTCGCGGCCGCAGTTCGCGATCGGCCCGGCGACGGTCGCGGCGATCACGCTGTGCGACTTCGAGGCCTCACTCTATATGCAAGCCAATGCCGCACTCGCTCCCGGCTGGAAAGGCGGCCACTACCTGAGCGGCCTTGCGGACGGGGTCGTCGATTTCACGCCTTCGCCGCTGTTTTTCAGCCACGGTCCACCGGCTGAAGTCGCGCGCTTTCGCGCGGCGTGGCCGCTCGTCGTCGAGACGAAGCGGCGGATCGCCGCCGGCACCATCACCGTTCCGTTCAAGACGCAGCTCGGGTGAGCGCACTCGCCTGTGACGACGTCACCGTAACGTACGGTGAGACCGTCGCGCTCTCCGGCGTCAGCGTCGCTTTCGATGCGGGCCGCATCCACGCGGTGGTCGGCCAGAACGGCGCGGGCAAGACGACCTTCGCGCGGGTTTGCGCGGGGATCGTGCGGCCGTCGTCCGGCGCGCTGACGATCGGCGACGAACCGGTCCCGGTCGGCAACGTGCGCGCTTCACGCGCGTGCGGCGTCGAGCTCGTGCATCAGAGCTTCGCGCTGCCGCCGTCGTTCACGGTCGCGGAAGCCCTGGAGTTCGGCAGCACGCGTCCGGGCGGGCTCGTCTTTTCGCGGCGCGCGCTCGAAGCGCGCTGGCGCGCGCATCTCGAGAACCTCGACGTCCCCGCCCGCCTGAGCGATCGCATTCGCGACTTGCCGGTCGAGACGCAACAGGGCGTCGAGATCGCGCGCGCGCTCGTCAGCGACGCGAAGCTCCTGATCCTCGATGAGCCGACGGCGGTGCTCGCGCCGCTCGCGATCGATCGGCTCTTCGCGCGGCTGCGCCGTCTCAACGCAAGCGGCGTCACCGTGCTGCTGATCCTGCACAAGATCCGCGAAGTGCTGGCGATCGCGGAGACGGTCTCGGTGCTGCGCGCGGGGCGGCTGGTCGAAGCGCTCTTGCCGCGCGAGGGCATGAGCCCGGCGTCCCTCGCGCGTGCGATCGTCGGCTCGTCGGATGTCGATCTCGCCGCGCCGATCGCGCTCGAAGCCCTGGCGGCGGAATCGGAACGCGTCGCGGCCGTGCACCTGAGCGGCGTTTCGACGCGCGCCGTGCTCGGTGGCCCCGCACTCGACGACGTATCGTTGACGGTCGGCTGCGGCGAGATCGTCGGCATCGCAGGGGTCGAAGGCAACGGTCAGCGCACGCTGGTCGACGCGCTTGCGGCGCTGGCTCCGATTACGAGCGGGACGCTGCGCCTTGCGGGGCACGACGTCACGAGCGCGCCGCTGCTCGAACGCCGCGGCCACGGGCTGCGCATCATCCCCTTCGAGCGCAACATCGAAGGCTTGAGTCTCGCGAGCGCGCTCTGGCAAAATTGGTCCGCGCGGCTGCTCGTCGTCGGGCGCTTGTTGCGTCTCATCGATCCGCCGCGGCTGCGCGCGACGAGCCGCACCGTGCTCGAACGCTGGGGCGTGCGTTTCGGTTCGGTCGATCAGAATGCCGGGACGCTCTCCGGCGGCAACGCGCAGAAGGTCGTGCTCGCGCGCGAGATCGACGACGACGCGACGCTGATCGTCGCCGCGCAGCCGACGCGCGGGCTCGACATCGCCGCGATGGCGTTCGTCTGGCGGGCGCTGAGCGAAGCGCGCGACCGCGGCTGCGGCGTGATCGTAATCTCCTCGGACCTCGACGAGCTCTTCGATATCAGCGATCGCGTCGTTGTCTTCGTCTCGGGCCGGATCGCGGGTGAATTCCGGCCGCCCTACGACGTGCGCACCGTCGGTGAAGCGATGACGGCGGCACACGCGTGAGCGCACGCCTCTTTCCGGTCGTTCGCGCGCTGACGTTCGTCGCGCTTGCGCTCGTCGCATGCGCGATCGTCTTCCAACTCGCGGGATATCCCAGCGCCGGGATGTTCGCCGCGATCGCCGAAGGCGCGTTTCTCGCGCCGCACGCGATCGTGCACACGATTCGCTGGGCGATGCCGCTCTTCATCACCGCGCTTGGCGTGTTGGTCGCCTTTCGTTGCGGCTACTTCAACATCGGCGCGCAAGGGCAATTCTATGCCGGTGCGATCACCGCGGGGCTGGTGGCCGATGCGCTGCATGCGGGGCCGCCGGTGCTCGTGATCCCGCTCGTGCTTGCGGCGGGGATCGCCGGCGGCGCGCTGTGGGCGCTCTGGCCCGGACTCTTGCGCGTGCTCTCGGGCACCGATGAAGTGATCACCACGTTGATGGGCAATTTCATCGCCACGCTCGCGCTTGCGTACGTCGCTTCCGGGCCACTCAAAGACGGGTCGGGGTCGGGTGAGGTCGCGGCGGCGCGGCCGGTCGCCGAAGGCTTCCGGCTCTCGACCTCGAGCGGCGTTTCGTTCTCGCTCGCGGCGATCGTGATCGTCGTTGGTCTGCTGATGTGGTTGCTCGTCGATCGCACCGCGTTCGGCGTGCTTGGGAGTCTCGCCGGACGCAATCCGGTGATGGTCGTGTGGCAGGGCGCGCGCTCGGGCCGCATCGCGATCGGCGCGTTTTTGTTTAGCGGATCGCTCGCGGGGCTCGCGGGTGCGCTCGAGTTGCTTGGCCCCAGCGGCCGCCTCCTCAGCGGGTTCGCGCCGACGCTCGGCTTCGGCGCGATCCTCATCGCGCTCGTCGCGGGACTCTCCGTTTCCGCCGCCGCCGTGGCGTCGATTTTCTTCGGCGGCCTTGCCGCGGCGAGCTTGTATCTGCCGGTGATCGCGGGCTTCCCGGCCGCGGCGATCGATATCATCAACGCGGCGATCACGCTGCTCATCACCGCGCGCGCGTGGCCCGCCAAGCTGACCGTGCGTGCATGGCCCGCCATGCTGCGCCGCCGGACGGCGACAACACCATGATCGCAGCGATCGCGGCGATCTTGCAATCGGCGACGCCGCTTATTTATGTCGCGCTCGGTGGAATGATCGCGGCGCGCGCCGGGATTTGGAATCTCGGGCTCGAGGGGCTGATGATCGCGGGCGCATGCGCCGCAGTCGTCGGCACCAAGCAAAGCGACTCGGCCGGCGTCGGGATCGCGTGCGCGGTCGTCGTCTGCGTGCTCGGGTCGATCTTGCTCTGGTTCGTGATCGAGAAGCTCCGCGCGAACCCGGTCATCGCGGGCCTCGGCATCAGCGGCCTCGGCCTCGGCGGCACCGATCTTGCAATTCAGGCAATCTACGGCAACGAAGGCTCCGTGCACGCGCCGCTATCGCTGCCGCAGCTCGGTGCCGGGGCGGGCGCCTTCGCGGGTTGCTCCGTGCTCGTCGTCGCGATGCCGTTCGTGGTCGCCGCGCTGTGGGTGGTCTTACGCCGCACGCGCTTCGGCTTACAGCTGAGCGCCTGCGGCGAGCATCCGTTCGCGGCGCGCAGCGTCGGCGTCGATCCGGTCCGCATGCGTCTCGTAGCGCTCGCAATCGGCGGCGTGCTCTGCGCGTTCGGCGGCGCAGAGCTCGCGCTCGGGCGCTTGCAAATCTTCAGCGTCGGCATGACCGCGGGTCGCGGCTACATGGCCTTTGCCGCCGTCGTCTTCGGCGCGATGGATCCCATCGGCTCGGCCGCCGCCGCCACGTTTTTTTCCCTGGTCGAATACCTCGGTATCAAAGGCCAACTCGTCTTCGGCAACATCGCCCCGCCCGAGCTCATCTTGAGCCTCCCCTACATCGCAACCGTCCTCGGCGTTTGGATCAGCAGCCGCCTCCGAGGCGGCGCCGCCGCCCTCTCCGAACTCCGCGAATACTAGCGTCGCGCTACGCGCTTAGCGGTTTCGGCTCAGGATGACATGGCGCGGCTCGGAATGATCCTGAGGTGTGCGACAAAATTTGGCAGCGGGCCTAGTGCGACTTAACCCGTTACGCGGATGCCGGCGGCGATGCCGTTGATTGAGAGGCGGATGGCGTTGGAGAGGTGTTTGCTCGTGGCGGTGGTCGCGCGCTGAGTTTGGAGGAGGCGAATCTGCAGAAACGAGAGGGGGTCGACGTAGGGATTGCGTAGGGCGATGCTGCGCGCGAGGGTGGGTTCGCCGGCGAGGAGCCGATCGGATTCGAGTACGAGGACGACCAGTTCGCACGAGCGCTCGAACTCGGCGCGCAGCAGCGGGACGAAGCGTTCGCGCAGCGCGTCGTCGGTGACGAGGGCGGCGGCGTAGCGCTCGAAGATCGCGAA
>Ga0116226_10002385_pt1 | contig 16356 bp, 7 predicted proteins | sample S1TSphfallax_FD_89692 | JGI IMG/M metagenome (GOLD analysis project Ga0116226, IMG submission 89692) | Host-associated microbial communities from peat moss isolated from Minnesota, USA - S1T2_Fa - Sphagnum fallax MG | ecosystem: Host-associated > Plants > Peat moss > Unclassified | place: USA...
GACAATCGCCTAGCATATATGCTAGGCGCTCTTGAGGATATTCGGGATCAATCGGTACATAAGCGCCACCAGCTTTGATAATCCCTAATAACCCCACTACCATTTCTAAGGAACGCTCAACACAAATGGCTACGAGTACATTTGGCTGGACTCCACAAGTTTGCAAGTAGTGTGCTAGTTGATTGGCGCGACTATTTAGCTCACTATAGGTAAAGTGCTTGTCTGCAAATTTTACAGCGATCGCATCTGGTGTTTTCTCTACCTGCGCTTCAAATAACTGATGTAGACATTGAGATAAATCGTAATCAGTCTGAGTATTATTCCACTCCACCAGTAGCTGATGCTGTTCAGGTGCTGTTAACAGAGGTAAATCGGAAATCCGCTGTTCTGGGTTGGCGACGATCCCTTGAAGTAAAGTTTGGAAATGCCCTAGCATTCGAGCAATAGTTGTCGCATCGAATAAGTCTGTGTTGTATTCAATTCCACCTTTGATCCCTTCTGAAGTTTCTGTCAAATCGAGGGTAAGCTCAAACTTGGCAGTGCCGTTATGGACTTCTAGAGGGGTAATGGTCAATCCCGGAAGTTCCCAGAGTTCGCTTGGGGTATTGTGGAAGGCAAACATTACCTGAAACAGTGGCGAGTGACTCATGTCTCGCTCTGGGTGTAGTTCTTCTACTAGCTTCTCGAAGGGCAGGTCTTGGTGGGCATAAGCTCCTAGTGTTACTTCTCGAACTTGACTAAGTAACTCCCGGAAACTTGGGTTGCCTGCAAGGTTAGTGCGGATGGCTATAGTATTGACAAAGAAACCAATCAACCCTTCGGTTTCAACTTGGTTGCGACCAGCAATTGGAGAACCGATAAAAATGTCTTCTTGACCAGTGTAGCGGTGCAATACTGTCCCAAAAGCCGCCAGCAATGTCATGAATAAGGTGACACCCTGCTGATGGGAGAGTTCTTTTAGCGATGCACTCAGGTTCTGGGGTAGCGTCAGGGATTGCACTGCTCCCCGGTAAGTTTGGATTGGTGGTCGTGGTCGGTCGGTTGGTAATTCTAATACAGCATTAGCACCTGCTGACTTGGTTTTCCAGTAGTTGATTTGGCTGGAGAGTTTTTCACCCGATAGCCATTGGTGTTGCCAGATAGCAAAATCGGCATACTGAATGGGTAATCTTGGCAAGGGGGAAGGCTTACCGTTCAAAAAGGCTTCATAAAGGTCTGCTAACTGATGCCAGAAAATGCCTATTGACCAGCCATCTGAGGCGATATGGTGCATGACCAACAGGAGTATATGCTCGTGTTCATCTATTTGGAGCAAGGTAGCTCGCAGCATCAAGTCAGATTCTAAGTTAAAGGGGCGTTGCGCCTCTTCACTGAGCAGACATTCCACTTGCTCCTGTTTCACCTCAATTATTTTGAGTTCTACTGAGCGAGGTGTGCCAATTACTTGTATCGGGCTACCATCAGGTGATGTGATAAAGTTTGTTCGCAGTGCTTCGTGATGGACAACGATCGCATCTAGTGACTGTTGTAGTACACCGACGTTTAATTTGCCCCTTAAGCGCTGTGCATTTGAGAGGATATATGCTCGGCTGTCGGGTTGCAACTGCTGCAAAAACCACATTCGCTGCTGGGCAAAGGATAAAGGGACTGATTCCCGGTTGGCTATTTGGGGAATAGTCTGATATCGGGGATCGTTTTCTCGACTCTCGTCTTGGGCAATCGCTTGAGCTAAAGTAGCGATCGTTGGATTTTCAAATAGAAGTTGCAAGGGTATTTCTATCTGAAAGGCTTGGCGAACCCGAGACATCACTTGAGTTGCCAGCAGTGAATGACCTCCCAATTCAAAAAAATTGTCGTAGATACCTACTTGTTTCAGATGCAAAACTTTCGCCCAGATGCTAGCTAACACCTCTTCTGTAGCATTCTGGGGTGGGGAAAAGTTAGTTGACAGACCAAAATCAGATGTATGCGGTGCGGGTAAAGCGCGGCGGTCTATTTTGCCGTTAGGGTTTAATGGCAAAGTGTCCAAAAAAACAAAGGAGGCAGGCACCATATATTCAGGCAACAGACCTTGCAAAAAGCGACGCAATTCAACCTGGCTAGGAATTTGCTCTGGGTTGGCAACAATATATGCTGCGAGTTGCTTGTCACCAGGAACATCCTCTCTGTCTATGACTACAGTCTCTGTCAGTGCTGGATGTTTACCTAATATCGCTTCAATTTCTCCTAATTCAATTCGGAAGCCACGTATTTTAACTTGGTGGTCGATGCGACCGAGAAACTCGATATTACCGTCTGGTAGGTAACGGGCTAAATCCCCAGTTTTGTAAAGACGTGCCCCAACTTCAGAGCTAAAAGGGTCGAGAATGAATTTATCTGTGGTCAATTCTGGGCGGTTAAGATAGCCCCGCGCTAGTCCAATACCGCCAATGTGCAGTTCACCTGATTCACCAACAGGCACAGGCTGCAAATTTTCATCGAGGATGTGAATTTGTACATTGGTGATGGGGCGTCCAATGGGAGCTATAGCATAATTAGTGCCACGTTGACAAGTCCAGAAAGTGGTATCAATGGAAGCTTCTGTTGGTCCATAGCAATTATGGAGAACATTGTCCAAATTCAGTTGAGCAAAAAAGCGTTCAATGAGTTCGCTAGATAAAGCTTCACCACCGCAAGTAATATGCCTGATGAATCGGCAATTCTCAATTCCCTTCTCTTCCAGTAAGACACGTAGTATAGAAGGGACTAAGGCCAGGACAGTGATTTGCTGCTCAGTAATCACCTTCACAAGGTAGGCAGGGTCTTGATGTCCACCAGGGCGAGCTATGATCAATTGCCCCCCAAAGCACAATGTCCAAAATATCTGCCATACTGAAGGATCGAAGCTAAAAGAAATGGTCAGTAAAACTTTGTCTACCTGAGTTAATCCAAAGGTTGTTTGCTTCCAGTGGAGCTCATTCCAGATCCCCCGGTGAGGGATCATTACACCCTTGGGCTTTCCTGTAGAACCAGAGGTGTAGATTACGTAGATGAGATGATCAGGTGTCGTCTCATTTACAGGATTTTCTTGGCTGTTTTGGATGTTTCCTTGCCAGTCTAAGTCTAGACAAACCACTTGTGCTTGATGCGGTGGTAGGTTTTTGACCAATTTTTCTTGGGTTAATAATACTGGTGTCTGGGTGTCTTCCAAGATAAAGGCTAAACGCTCTGGGGGATACGCGGGATCTAAAGGCACATAAGCGCCCCCAGCTTTGAGAATACCCAGTATTCCTACGATCATCTCCAATGATCGTTCCAGGCAAATTCCCACAAGTACTTCAGGACCAACGCCTAAAGCACGTAGGTGGTGCGCTAGTTGATTTGCCTGCTGGTTTAACTGCTGATAAGTAAGTCGTGTATCTTCAAATACTACAGCAATGGATTCAGGCGATCGCTCAACTTGCATCTCAAACATTTGATGGATGCACAGTTGATGGATGCACAGTTCCGGACGATGAACTAAGAGGGCATCATTTAATACCTGTACAACTTGAGTGTCGATGATGTGAGTTAAGGTGTTTAACGAAATATTTTGCTTCTGCTTTGAAGTTTGGTTATCTATCTGCATTTTTTTTATATAAGAATTCAATAAAGTCTGTGTTTTCAGTTGTGCTTTTGCCAAATTCACTGCTGGCTAGGCATTTTTAAACTTTATTCTATCTGTAAAATATCACCAAAACGAAAAAATAGTTATTACCAAATCTTCATTTTATTTCCTCATATATAAAAATTTTGTAAAGTCATAATATTATTATTTTATTCTTGAATAAATATGCAACCCAACTGCATGGGTTCGTTTGTCTAACTCCAGCCTTCGAGTTAGCAGTACAGTCTCATGCAACTCTGAATTAAGGACATCGGGCGTGTAGCCGTTTTATGGAAGCCACAAGCTCCGTAGATGCTTGGACACTTACGTCTAAATACTGGTGATTGTGACCCAAGTTTAACTACGACATTCAATATTTTGTAAAGTTTTGTAACAAAAATCAAACTTTTAATGCATTTTGTTATACATTATGTAGGTAAGTTTTGTTAATCAGTAATTATGCGTAAAAAATAGATGACCTCATCAGCACGGCTAAATTACTCTAGCTAAATATACTACAGTAATTTACGAAGGAATATAATCAGTACCAAAGAAGTATAACTCTTTGCGATCACACTGTAGTAATCTCAGTTCAACTATTACGAGCCTTAAAAGATTCCTAATATTTTCAGCTCGTCTACTTAATTATTAACGTCACTAATTTTGTTCAAACAAAACTTAATTCACCAATTTTTTTGGCATCAAAGCTCAAAATTTCCAGACTAAACCAGATTCTAAATGATATGCAACAGAAACTAGGTGTCCTGGTAGCAAACGGACTCAAACCGACACTAAAAGTTTATAAGCAAGAACTTAAAGTTCCTCCGAATAAAATGCTTTAATACTAGACTTAAAAGTCCAGGTTTATTTTGAGAAGTGTGAGACAACCCGCTTATTTTATTATATTTAAGTTTCCATCAAGTTTCTAGCAGATTTTAAGTAAATCAACTGTTACTAACTATGAGTAATCAAAGCATTACAACAAATAAATTCACTGAATTACCTTTGGACTTACGTGCATCTTCGTTTGTCAGTGTACGCAAGGGCTCGTGGTGGTTGAGATTAACAACATTGTTTTTAGTAGACTATACTCTTTTATCCCTAGCTTGGTTTTTAGCTGGATATCAATTTTCTTATGGTTATGGGAATTTTACTTGGTATATGCCGAGTTATTATTTACCGATATTGATAACTATTGGTATTCAAATAGGATCACTAGCTATCCAAGGTATTTATCGAGAAGGTCAAAACCGTTATGACTATTTGAATATTATCAAATCGCTCACATTTGCTCATGGATTGATACTCCTTGTTTGTTCTTTGTATAAACCAGTTGTCGATATTACCCACCCAAGATTAATATTGTTATCTTGGTTGCTTAGTATATTATTTATTTGTACAGGTAGATATTTTGTAAATATTACTCTTGAATATCTGCGGAAGCAGAAAAAAATAGTTCGCTCTTCTGTATTTATTATTTGCGATCCTCAAGAGCATGAGCAAATTTCTAATTTTATCAAAAAGGAAAAACATTATATTATATCTGGAACGGCTCATGCTAGTTCATTAGACAGATATCAACGTCAAAAAACATTGAGTCAACTTAATGAATTAGGTGTAACTGAGGTTTTTATATCTTGGGATGCTCTAAAAAATAGAATGTTTTTATGCTGGTTATTTCAAGCGTCTGGCATTCAAGTACATATTTTGCCGATGGAATTAAAACCAATTTATAGAAATGTAGAATTTAATAAAATAGGTGGAATGCCTTGTCTGAGTTTAGATTGTCCGATAATTACAGGTAAAGATTTTTGGATAAAGCGTAGTTGTGATTTTTGTTTCGCTACTTTATTTGTAATCTTATCATTCCCCATTTATATGGCTATAGCTATAGCCATAAAACTTGATTCTCCGGGTACAGTATTTTACAGACAAACCCGTATAGGTTTACATGGACAGCAGTTTAAAGTATGGAAATTCAGAACTATGAGGTCTGATGCTGAAAAATTGCAGAAAGAATTGGAGGCTTTAAATGAAACTAAAGATGGGATTATCTTTAAAATTAAAGATGATCCTCGAATTACCCGTATTGGAAAGTTTCTTCGCCGTTACAGTTTAGATGAATTGCCTCAACTTTTTAATGTTATCCTTGGAGAGATGAGTATAGTAGGACCTCGTCCTTTACCTACTAGAGATGTAGATAAGTTTTCTGAGCATCACTTTATTAGACATGAAGTTTTACCTGGTATTACAGGTCTTTGGCAAGTTTCAGGTCGCTCGGATATTGTAGATTTTGAACAGGTAATAAATCTTGATCTTAACTACATTGAAAATTGGTCGCTTGGGTTAGACTTTGAAATTCTGCTAAAAACAGTTATGGTGGTTTTGAAAAAAGAAGGCGCATACTAAGGTTAGTATGGGTAAGCTAGGAAATTAGCCAATAAACCGATTTATTTATCAAAGCTACTATTAAAAAGCATAAAGTGAGATATAGAGTCTTACTTTATTTGGCTAAACCGTCAAACTAGAAGAGGTTAGTTATGGAACCCAGAGGAATTGAGTTAGTAACTCGCTATAAACGCAACTACAGCATCCCTGCTGAAGAAGAAATTACCGAACAAATGATACTTGAACACTGGGAGTTAGAAAGAAAATTGACAAAAGACCTTCTAGAATCTAACTCACAAAATCGATGGGAAGTATTTGAGCAAGCCTATACCACTCTTTATAGTAAATTAGAATGGCAAAGCTCTTTTGTAGAAAATAGCACACCAACTCAGGAGAAATATAAAACTTTTCTACAAGTAATAGGCTCTCCACCTAAGAAAATTTACGAGGTTGGTTCTGGCAGGGGAGAAATGATAGCATATTTGGCTAAATGTGGATTTGAATGCAAAGCTACAGAAATTACAAGGGAACGTGGTGCAAAATATACTGTCTCTTCACCTAATTTGTCTTGGGGTAACTCTGATGGTGTAAACTTGGACAATTTTGAACAGACTGAATCTTATGATTTAGTCGTATCTAATCAAGTTATTGAACACTTTCATCCAGACGATTTAACTACACACTTTAAAAGTGCTTACAAAATTCTTTCCCAACAGGGAAAATACATTTTTACCACACCTCATTGTCATACAGGACCTCACGATATATCGCTGGTTTTTGGCTACGATAATCCTCTTGGTATGCATCTTAAAGAGTACACATATAGAGAATTATATGATTCTTTAAAGATAACTGGATACAAAGATATTTATTGTGCTGTACCAGCTAATGTGAGAAAATTATTATCTCTAATAGGCATAAAACAAGAAGAACAAATAATAGCCATTGGTGTTTTTTACTTGAATCTCATGTTGATTGTAGAAAATATTCTTTTCATAATTCCCACGAAAAAACTACGTCGTTCTTTTAGTAAGTTGCTGAGAAAAATTTATTTTTTTTCGGACAATATTTTTTTAGTTGCCCAAAAATAAAATATTGGAAACATCAGAAAACATCAGACTTTTTTGAATGTCATTGCGAGCGAAGCAATCGCAAAGCAAAATCTCCACCTAAGCGCGAGTCCATGCGATTGCTTGTCTGTGACACGCACTTGCGCTCGCATTTCCAATTATTCTTTAATTGGAAAATAAAAACTGGGATGCACCCGTTCCCGACCTGCTGAGGTACGTTTTTAAAGCTGGTTATTTTGCTAGTAAAGATTTAGATGTACCTCACCTATTTAGGAAAAGATATAGTAATTAATTACACTATAATTTACAAACAATGGGACAACGAAAATTACTAACAAATTCTATCTCATTGTTGGTCAATCGGTTAGTACAAAGCATTGCAAGTTTTGTGCTAGTCGCATCTATAGCTCGGACTCTAGGGGCAGATGAATTAGGGCGATATATACTAGCATTTAGCTACTACTATATCTTTATGGTTATTAGTTCACAGGGTCTAAAAACCTTGTTTACACGAGAACTATCTCGCAACCCACAAGAAATCCCTGTGTACCTGGTAAGTGGTACTTTCTTGCAGATACTTTTAAGCAGTATTGCTTATATAGTACAGGTTATTGTGGTGTTTTTACTACCCTATAATTCAGATACCTCAACTACTTGCTACATTATGGGATTAACGATAATTCCAGTTTCTCTTGCTAGCATTACGGAGGCAATTTTTCAGTCTCAAGAGAGAATTAATTTGATTTCCATCTGTGCGGTACCAGTCTACGTTCTACGTTTACTAGTAATGCTCTGGTTTCTGCATCTGAATTATGGAGTAAATTATTTAGCTGGAATTTTAGCAATTTCCGAAACTCTAATTTTTGTACTTGAATGGATTGTGCTTACAAGAGTGGTCAAAGTTCAGCCCAAATGGCAAATTAAGCAAGATTTTGTACTGCAATTATTCAAGGCTGCTCGAACATTTTTGCTTATTGATGCAGTAGGTGTAGTTAGTACTAGAATTGGCATTTTCATTCTCTCACTCTTAGGAAGTGAGTCGATGGTTGGCCTTTTTGGCGTGATCGGACAATTGTTTCTACCCTTCACGTTGGTTTGCGATAGTATATGTCTAGCTGCTTTTCCTGTTATGACAAAGGCAGTACCTTTAGGCCGGGAAAAATTGCGTCAGATTACTGAAAACGTTATTGAAATCATCTTGTGTGTAGGATTGCCGTTTGTTGTTGCAATTATTTTTATTGGGAATGAGTTAATAATATTTATTTATAAACATTCTAGCTTCAATCAGTTAAGTTTAGTTCTGAAGGTATCTTGCTTATCGCTCATTCTGTACCCATTTTCCCGGACATTTGTCTATCTGCTTTTAGCTAATGGGTTTGAAAGATTTAATCTATGGGAGGCTACTGCTACTAATGTTGTAGGGGTACTATCGGGTGTAGTGTTGATTTCACAATATCAACTAATGGGTGCAGCGTTAATGCAAACAGCAATGGGTTTTACTGCTTTTAGCTTACTCGCATACGCCGTGTACAGGAACTTATTTACATTGCATTTTTGGAGAATAATCCGTCGTCCTCTGCTAATTAGCCTTGGCATGGGATTAGTGTTTTTCATACTACAAAAATTGAAGTTAGACTTTATATTTGTTTTGCTTATTTCCACTTGCTTCTATTGTTTCCTTGCTGGTTCCTTGTTAATCCATAAGTTTGGAGGTGTAGGGGTTGTATGGGTAAAATTATTAAGTATGAGTTCAGAAAAGAGAAATTAAAAACTGGATTAATAAATATCGCATGAAAACTGAATTTTATGATCAAGGTTGCTTTACTACATTTTTGCTTTGAAGACTACACTATCGAACTAGCAAACAGTCTGGTTAATTATGTTGATTTAACGATAATTCATCCTGAACAAATCTCAGATGTCTGCGGCAATGTTCTTGATCCCCGTATCCGCGTTATTAGCTTTAAAAAACCACGGATTCGCGACCCGCGTAACATATTTTCCATGCACACTATGATGAATATCATCAAAGACATACAGCCAGATGTTTTACATGTGCAAGAAACTAACGATCCTTGGTACGATTGGACTTTGTTACTCAACAAGATGCCACCACTGGTGACAACTATCCACGATATATTCCGTCACCCAGGAGATAATATAGCTGTATTTGGTTCCGAGTATACCAGACGTATTGCCTTCTACCGTTCCCAACAATTGATTGTCCATGCTCATCAACTAAAAAAAATTCTAATTGAGCAATTTCGTATACCTCAACAGCGAATAAATGTTTTACCTCATGGGGAACTTGGTAGTTTGTATCAGCGTCGCGGGAGTCAAAATATTCAAGCCCGTGAACCATATACCTTGCTATTTTTTGGACGTATCCTGCCCTATAAGGGATTAAAATATTTGCTTGAGGCTATGCCATTAATTGCTAAATGTATACCTGAAGTCAAGCTGATTATTGCTGGAAAAGGAGAAAACATAAGGCAGTATTTCCCTAATGGTTATGATGAAAAACGCTACGAGATTATCAATGAGTTTATCCCGCTTGAAGAAGTAGGTAATCTATTTCAACGCAGTACAGTAACAGTTCTGCCATATATCGAAGCATCTCAAAGTGGTGTGGCAGCTTTATCTTATGGAATGGGAACGCTGATTATAGCTTCTGAGGTAGGGGGATTGAGCGAGATAGTTCAGCATAAAAAAGATGGATTGTTAGTTCCACCCCGTGATGTTCGAGCACTAGCTGATGCCATAATTTGTTTGTTAAGCGATCGCAGTTTGCAACAAAGCATGCAAACTGCGGCAATAGCTCGTTGTCAGCAAGATTTAAATTGGTCAAATATTGCTGCTCAAACAGCCCAAATTTATCATAGAGCAATAAATATGCAAAATAAATATTAAATTAATTTATTTATTTATGAGAAAAGTACTAATTTTTGCGGAGCAGGGATTCACCGTTGCATGCTTGTTGATGTATTCAGGAGCAATATTCGATCTTGTCTTGTCAGGAGGAGCATTAGAGACTGAAATTGTAGAGTATGATAGCTCCCTGATTCGGATTATTTACTCCTTCATCTACGCAATTACCTATTTATTAATAGTTTTGCGTTGGAAGAAAACTCTTTATTCACTTGTGATGAGTAAAGACATTTTACTTTATTCTTTAATTATATTGGCAGCTGTTTCTATTATTTGGTCTTTTGAACCATCAACAACATTAAAAAATAGTTTCACCCTCATTAGTTGCAGTTTGTTTGGTCTTTATTTGGCTTCGCGATATAGCTTAAAACAGCAATTACACTTATTTGCTTGGACTTTCGGAATTATTATAGTGTTATCTTTTATTTTTGCTTTAGGCTTACCTAAATACGGCATACAGAGCGACATGGATGGCTCGAAGTGGCGTGGAGTATTCACGCACAAAAATGGTCTGGGATCCTCGATGGTAGTTAGTGGTATACTTTTTTTAATCCTTGGTTATCAAAATCAAAGACGTAGTTGGCTTTTTTGGTGTGGGTTTGCCTTGTCAATACTACTCTTACTGCTTTCCGCTTCCACTTCATCTCTAGTTAATCTATTAATTATAATATTGGCATTTTTTGCTTTTCAAATTTACCGTTGGCCATACCACATCATGGTACCAGTCCTAATAATCGTAGCAACTATCATCCAGGTTTTATATTTTTGGTTGTCTAGTGGAGCGACTAGTCTTGTGTTCGCTTCACTTGGTAAAGATTCGACACTGACAGGTCGAACAGATTTGTGGCCATTAGTAATAGATATGATTTTGAAACATCCTTGGATTGGTTATGGTTATGGTGGATTCTGGCAAGGATGGAATGGTGAATCTGCCTATATTTGGCTCAATTCTGGATGGATACCAAACCACCCCCACAATGGTTATTTGGCCATTTGCCTTGATTTGGGGATTTTAGGATTAGGGTTATTCTTTTTAGGATTTTCACGCAATTATCTGCAAGCATTGGCTTGGGTACGTGCTACTAAAACAGTATTAGATGTTTGGCCACTTGTATTTATGACATATATGATCTTAGCTAACCTTACTGAAACTTCCTTGCTGGAATCTAATAGTCTTAATTGGATACTCTATATGGCAGGATCTTCATCAGTGAGAATGACACTTAACAAATAAAATAAAAATCAAATCATGAAAAAATTAAGTTACAGCATTGCCCCAGATTATTAGACATATCCACGAATTAACTCCAAAGCCTTATAAATCAAGGGTGAAAACCTAATTTTTGGATAAGTCTATTGAGCCGATACCTCTTCGACACTCCTAAGTATTGGCTCTTAAATTCCTGAAACCAAATACATACATCATTTCAGGTTTTTGGACTTAAATAGTCTATACTATATCTCATATTGTAAAATATTGTTGGTAGGTATGCCTTGTCGCTACCCTGAGTAGATCAATATTGAGTTTCTCACTTAAAACCTGTATTTTGGAAGATTTATGCCACAAAAATCTATGGAATCTAGAGAATCTATTGATTTAGACCTCAATCGCTACTTACTCATATTAAAACGGTGGTGGGTACCTGCTGTCACTATATTTGTCGCTACAGTTGTGCTGAGTGCTATATCTACACAGTTTCTAAAGCCATCCTATCAAGCAGAAGGAAAACTGTTATTCAGAACTCCCTCTTTTAAAATAGCAGGAAGTAGTCTTTCGCCTAGTTCATCTGAAGGAGCAGACTCAGGAGATTTAAAAGCCTTGGTATCAACTCAAAATCCTGTAAGCACTCAGATGGAAGTTATTACTTCCCCTACTGTATTGCAGCGGACAATAGACAAACTACAACTCAAAGACAGCAAAGGGAACCTTCTGGATGTAGAAGCGCTTAAAAAATCCCTGACCACAAAAATTATTGGTGGAACAGATGTAGTGCAAATTAGCTATAGCAACCGTGACCCTGAAGAAGCAGCCGCAGTGGTCAACACAGTTATGAGTTTTTATTTAGAAAATGATATTCTGACAAATCGCTCTGAAGCAGCAGCAGCTCGTCAATTTATGGCCAAGCAGCTTCCTACAACTCAAGCTGCTGTTGATAATGCAGAAGTAGCGCTACGTATATTTAGACAAAAACATCAGATTGCAGATTTATCAGAGGAGACAAGGTCAGCCATTGCAACTATTGGAAATCTAGACAATGAGATGAATACTGTTAGGGCTCAATTGGATGAGGTAAACGCCCAAACCAATGAAATGCGCCAGAAAGTAGAGCTAAATTCTCAGCAAGCGATCGCCGTGAGTGCCCTCAGTCAGTCCCCTGCTGTACAGGGAGTTCTTGCACAGCTTCAAGACACGGATCGACAGCTAGCGGTTGAGCATAGCCGTTTCCTAGATGATAACCCCGTAATTATTAATTTAGAAGCAAAAAAAGCTAATTTAAAATCTCTTCTGCAACAGCAAATTAGTCAGACTGTTGGCAATGAAACACAACTTCCCCAGAACCTATTGCAAATTGGAGAACTCAGACAAAGCCTGATACAAAATTTTCTGCAGTTAGAAATACAGCGCATTGGCTTAACTAAAAGACTCTCGTCTCTGTCTAATTCACGTTTTAGTTACGAACAACGCTTGAAACTCATACCTCAGTTGGAACAAAATCAGCGGGAATTAGAACGGAAACTCGAAGTTGCAGAATCGACATATCAAACTCTCTTGAAAAAGGTTCAAGAATTACAGTTAGTTGAGAATACAAATACAGCCAGTTCCCGGATTATTGCTCAGGCTTTAGTCCCCAAGAAACCAGCATTAGTCAAAAGAAATATAATTTTGGTGCTAGGAGTAATGTTTGGTTTATTTTTAGCCACTACAACTGTTCTCTTCCTAGCTATGAGGGATAAATCTATAAAAACACTTAAAGAAGTTAGAGACATATTTGGATATACTTTGCTGGGAATTGTTCCTGTTTCTGTTAAAAAGCTTCGCTCCCGTTATTTAAATACAGAATCATCATCTGAAACAATTGCTGTCAGAGATAGACCCCACTCTTTAACGAGCGAAATGTATCGGATGATTCAAGCCAATCTGAAATTCCTGAGTTCAGATAAAGTGCTCAAAACTATCGTGGTAACTAGCGCAGTTCCGAAAGAAGGCAAGTCTACAGTTTCAGCTAATTTGGCTGCGGCGATCGCTCAACTAGGACGTCAAGTTTTACTAATTGATGCAGATATGCGAGTTCCTTCTCAGCATGATCTATGGCAACGCCACAATTCAGTTGGTTTGAGTGAGGTTCTTGTAGGTCAGGCTGAATTTGAGGTTGCTGTATCTAAGGTAATGGATAACCTGGATCTTTTAACTGCTGGAGCTAGACCTCTGAACCCACTTGCCTTGCTTGACTCAAAACGGATGTTATCACTAATTGAAAATTTCTCATCTCAATATAACTATGATTTTGTGATTATTGATGTTCCTCCCCTGCTTTTGGCTGCTGATGCTTTGACTTTAAGCCAAATGGCTGATGGAATTTTGTTGGTAGCTCGACCTGGCGTAATTGATTCTAACAGTGCTAGCGCTGCTAAAGAGATGTTAGAGAGATCCAATTACAACGTATTAGGTTTAGTTGTGAATGGTTTCATTGATAAAAATGAATCTAGTAGTTATTTCAACCATGCTAAAGAATACTTTACTCATCAAGATTTGACAAAAGAGCTAAAGTTACAAAAACGCATTCCAGACAAAAGCTCTGTATAAATTAGGATTTTGTCTCACAAGGACTATATAATACCTTTTAAATTAGCCAAAAAATAATCAGCCTGCGAAGGTAGGCTGATTATTTTTTGTAATCTATAGACTTCAGTCTGACGAAACTATGGACAGATAGCAGGACATGATTTTAGTTACCCTGATATTCATATGCCCCAATATCAGGACCAGCTCCAACAGGACGAGGATTGTTGAGAAAATCATATTTCTGACCCCAATTAACAGCCTTATCGATGGCCGGACTCGTTGCTTGGAGACTAAAGTCACCAGTTGAGGGATTCGTGAACTGTGGGTCTGCAATAATATTATGAGCTCCCGGTATGGTGATCACAACACCATTGGGGTAAAGATTGTAGTCAGAAATGACATTAGTATTCTGCCAGTTGCCGTCCACCTGTTGACCAGAGGGAGCATAGATAATATTACTGTAAATCCTGACATCGTTTGCTTCCATAGGTACCACTTGCCCACTAAGCCCAGGAGTTAGCCCATTCAAATATGCGGTATTGTTGATAACATCCACATGCTGACTGTCAAAGACAGTAATACCCGACCCGCCATTCGATTGGGAGACATTGTTCACAATTAAAGTCCGTCCTTGATATGCACCACCATTTCCCGCGTTTGAACTATCGATAATAATCCCACTACCATCTGTGATTTTACCCACTGTATACCAGGGAACATAATTACGATTGCTGTAGACATTGTTGCCGGCTATGTATATCTTATATCCCTGGTTGGTGTCAGTATTAGTACTCCCGTACAACGCAATGCCACTAGCGGCATTGGGACTATACCAGGCGTTATTATACACGGTGTTATTCATCACCTCCAGATAATCAGCCCCCGATGCTCCGATCCCTCCTCCTCCACAGTCATGCACTTTGTTTTTCAGAATGTTTATGTGATGAACAGGGCTATTCGTTCCATCAAGAGTTATGCAGCTTCCGCTTGTCAGCGGATTTGATAAATTATTCTCCTGACTTAACGCATAAGCAAGGGTGATATTTTGATTATTCCCTGCGACCTCCAGCCCAATGATCTGGACATAGGAAACTCCACTTGACACATGGATACCGTACCATGTGTTGTGTTGGATTTTTGGGGAATGCCCAGGATATGCTTGATAGGTAATCCATCCGTTTGCATTTCCAGAACGATTAATATTGACTACAGTTGGCGATGTGGATGTATTTGTGTAGACTCCGTTCATAATTAATACTGTATCGCCAGGGTTAGTCAGGTCTGCCGCTCTTTGAATTGTCAGAAAGGGGGATGAGGCAGAGAGTCCGCTATTGTTGTCGCTTCCGGTACCACTAACATAGTATGTTGTCGGAGTTGTATTAGCACTGATCAGCTGGGGGTTAGTAGGTAGTGGCGTTTTCTGAACAGTCGATGACTCAAAGACATCTCTAACTAGAGATTCTGTGATTCTCTGTCCTTCAACCACACCTGTTAATGCCGAGGGAAGTAGAAGAGATACGCTCAAACCGAGAAAACCTAAACCTTGAATCATCATAGGGAAAAAATAGGGTATGTTGCAAAAACTCAATCGTCAACGGTCAGTAATTCTAGCCTTAGTCAGGTATTGGATACGGTCGTGTCACTGCTATTTGTAAATTTATACGCGGTTTACCAGGTTTATACCTGAGAGTTTCCACGTAAATATGGCTAGCAATGCCTTTATAGCTTGTGTTCCAAAAAAGAGCAAATATCTGATAAAAGTACTGAAAAAAAGTGATCAGTATCCAGAGTTACCCCATTAATGGATGCCAAGCAACCGTACAAATAGCATCATTTCCAATTCGACATCATTCTACTGTGTATAGGCAGTATCTGTGGTTAAGATAGTATATCTATCATCAATAAGCTCATTCACTTAAATAATTCTTATGATAATAAGAATCAATAAATCAGCACAAATAAGGCAGAGACGATAAATTATCGCTACTGCCTCCTAAAATATTCTCATTATCATAAAAAATCAGAGTAACTAAAACAAAGTTTGAACTCTCCAGAAAGCTTTAAGCAGGCGATCGCCTGCTGTTCAACCAGTGCAGTTTCTAATTCTGCCGAGACTCCTCTTGTTGTTCCGAGATTTCGATAAATTACCGTCGTAGATATCGTAGAGAAGCGGAATGAAGCGTAAACTTAGAGCAGATTGCAACAGGCGTGAGGTACAGATGATTTGAAAGGCACAGCAGTGCTATGCCTCTACCTGTGTACTTCATTTACCTGAAAAACGCTGTAACTTCCACCCAAACAATAAGCTTCTGAGCTTTTTCTTCTCTCACAAATGATTAATTAGGGCTATATTAACTCTTGACTATTAAGCTTTGACTCATAGTGTAATTTGGGAGACGGAGGGGGTTGACCAATGCCCCCAATTCACATCTGGATCTTAAACTAAAGTCCGATCGCGTTCAAAAAACTAAAAATAACACCTAGAGGTCCAGCTATAGTGTTTATGCTATCGCCAGTCTTCGCGGCACCAGAGCGGTTGACTAACACAACATCATTATTAC
>Ga0116226_10002386_pt1 | contig 16352 bp, 19 predicted proteins | sample S1TSphfallax_FD_89692 | JGI IMG/M metagenome (GOLD analysis project Ga0116226, IMG submission 89692) | Host-associated microbial communities from peat moss isolated from Minnesota, USA - S1T2_Fa - Sphagnum fallax MG | ecosystem: Host-associated > Plants > Peat moss > Unclassified | place: USA...
CGTCGCATTACCCGACACCGTCACCGTCGGCCGCCAGTTCGACAAGGCCTGCGGCACCAGCTCGTCCGTCGCCCGCAATTTCGACCGCTCCGACAGGATGGTCGGATTGCTCTGATAGGCCGAAGCCATCGCCTGCTCCAGCGTTTCGGCAGAAGCCGGTGCAACGGCGATCAGCACGGTCATCGCCGCAGAGGCGAGCCACACGGTTTTGGTCATGGTTTGAAACGTCCCCACAGCAAGATGGTCTTGTGCCCAGCAACTGCATGCACCGTGCCAGGGTAAAAAAGCTAGGTATCGGGCCGGTCTTTTCGACCAACGTGGTGAATTCGGCGACAAAGTGAGAAAACCCCGCATCGGAATTTAGTGGGCTTCGCCATATCCGGTTGCCTCCCGCCAGCCTCATCAATAGAGTGCCGCGCATGACCGATATCGTCCTGGGCACCACCACGTCGAAGATCGCCGTGACGCTGCACCTCGAAGAGTTGCTGGCGACGCGGTTGCTGGTGCAGGGCAATTCCGGATCGGGCAAATCGCACCTGCTGCGCCGCCTGATCGAGCAGTCAGCCCCCTATGTCCAACAGGTCATAATCGACCCCGAAGGCGATTATGTGCAGCTGGCCGACCGCTATGGCCATGTGGTGATCGCAGCACAGGATTATAGCGCCAAGGGCATGGAAGAGATCGGCGCCCGCGTCCGCCAGCATCGCTATTCCGCGGTGCTGAATCTGGAAAGCATGCCCGATATCGACGGCCAGATGCGCCAGGCCGCCGCCTTCCTGCGCGGCATGTTCGACGCCGAGCGCGAGCATTGGCATTCGGTGCTGGTGTTCGTCGACGAGGCGCAGATCTTCGCTCCCTCCGGCACCGAAGGCTCGGACGACGCCCGCAAAGCGACGCTGGCCGCGATGGTCAATCTGATGTGCCGCGGCCGCAAACGCGGCCTGTGCGGCATCATCGCCACCCAGCGCCTGGCCAAGCTGGCCAAGAATGTCGCCGCCGAATGCGCCAATTTCCTGATGGGCCGTACGCTGCTCGATATCGACATGGCGCGCGCCGCCGATCTGTTGGGCATGGACAAGAAGAAGGCCGAGATCTTCCGCGATCTCACCCCCGGCCGCTTCATCGGGCTGGGCTCGGCCATCGCGCGGCGGCCGATCGAGATCTCGATCGGCTCGGTCGAAACCTTCGGCCGCGGCGGCACCCCGACCCTGGTTCCGCCGCCGCCGATGCCGGAAGGCTCGGTCGACGAGATTCTGTTCGCCGCGCCCGCCCCGGTCGTGGCGATGGAGCGCCGTCCGCCGCCGCCCCCATCATCTCCGGCCGTGATCGCCGCCGTGGCATCCGCAGCCGCCGACGACATGGAACCGGTTCCGCCGCCGCCCCCGCCGGCCGGCGACAAGGTGACGTTCGACGAGGTCATCGCCCGCGTCGCCGCCCAGGAGGGGAGCCGCTTCCTCTCGGCGGTCGATCTCTATCAGGGTTTCCTGCAGGCCTGCCGGCTGGTCAATCTCAATGGCCGCACTTACGATCAGGCGACTTTCCGCCGCAAGCTGGCCCAGGCCCGTGCCGGGCTGCTGCCGATGCCGGACGGCGACGAACATTGGAAATCGGCGGTCACCACCGCCGACCAGTTCCAGGATGAGGACCGCGCCGTCTATCTCTTGCTGGCCAAGGCAGCGCGCGAACGCGAAGTCTGCCCGCCGGATTCCACCCTGGCCCTGATATTGGGCAGCCAATCGGCCCGCCGCGGCCGCGCGATCCTGGCCCATATCGAGTCGCGCGGCGCCATCGCCGTCCGCGAAGACCTGTCCGGTCGACGGATCGTCGGCTTTCCCAGCCTGGGCTGGGAGACCGAACCGGGCGATCCGACGCTGTAAAGCGCCACTGCTTCCCCCTGAGAAATCGATCTGCGCCGGACTCCTTCGCCTTGCCCCGGGAGTGGCAGGACGCTTGCGGCCATCCGCAGGGTCCAGATGCCGGCCTGGGCGGTCAAACGGCATAAGACAGATCTGTGACAATTCCCTTGACTCGCCGAGCACCTTCTCGTGAAATATCACTTATAGATTATATCATCTCAAATATTGAGATTTTAAACAGAACGGACCGAAAAAACAGACGATCGAATCACTTGCAGAGGGGTAGGCTATGGCTGGCGCACGGAAGTCAGGGGTCGGGAAAACCATCAAGGCGGCAGGATTGAGCATTCCATTGCTGATCGCCGCCGATGTTACGGGCCTGGACTGTACGTCCGCGCTGGCGCAAACGGCGCCGAGCGCCCCCGACCAGGCCCACCCTGCCAATCAGGGTATTGCCGAGATCGTCATCACCGCCGAAAAGCGCGACTCCACCGTTCAGAAGACACCGATCAGCATCACCGCCATCAGCGGCGACGATTTGCAGGCCGCGGGTATCGCCAGCTTCACCGGCGTGGCTCAGGAAACCCCCGGCGTGGCCATCCGCTCGGCCGGCCCCGGACAGACCGAAATCGACATGCGCGGACTGACCTCGTCGGGCGGCAATTCGCCCACGACCGGCTTCTATCTCGATGAGATGCCGGTCTCGCCGCCCGCGGGGGCCAATAACGGCAAGGTGGTGATCGATCCCAATCTCTATGATCTCGCCCGCGTCGAGGTGCTGCGCGGCCCTCAGGGCACGCTCTATGGATCGGGGTCGATGGGCGGCACCGTCAAGCTTTTGACCACCCAGCCCGACCCGACCCGCTATTCCGGCAGCGCCGAACTGACCGGGTCCGGTACCGAAGGCGGCGGCCCCAATGGCAATGCCAATCTTATGGCCAACCTGCCCATCGTGACGGACAAGGTAGCGCTGCGTGTGGTCGGCACCGAACTCTATAATAGCGGCTGGATCGACCGCACCGTCCTCAGCAATTTCCCGCTCGAACAGGACAATGCCATCAATCCGCCCGGCGCCATTCGCGGCAATGTCGCCGATTCGGCGGTGCAGACCACCCATTCCGACGTCAATTGGGAAAAACTCGAAGGCGCCCGCGCCAGTCTGCTGTTCAAACCGACCGACGCGCTGTCGATCACCACCAACGCCTTCTATCAGCGCATCGAGCAGGGCGGGTACGACACCTTCGATTCGCCACCCGGCAAGACGATCAGCACGCCGACCCACTATCAGCCGTTCGATATCGCCGAGCCCTTCTCCGACACCTTCGGCTCGCTGAGCCTGGTGGTGAAATATGAATTCGAGGATGTCGAGGTGACCTCGGCCACGGCGGAATGGTCGCGCGAGGAAAAACAGACCCAGGATCTGAGCGAGGATTTCCAGTGGCTGCTCAACCTGCCGACCTATCTGCCGGCGGCATTGACCGAATATGATTATTCCCGGCAGTTCAGCCAGGAATTGCGCGTCGCCTCGACGGGAGACGGGCCGTTCAACTGGCTGGTCGGCGCCTTCTACAGCAAGTTCAATTCAAATTATAAGCAGATCTCCTACAGCAACCCCTATGCACCGGTGGTCGGCTTCAGTGACCTGATCGACGAGACCGAGCCGCAGATGGTGCGCCAGACGGCCCTGTTCGCCAATGCTTCCTATCAGATCTCGTCCAGTTGGAAGGTGACCGCCGGCGCCAGACTCTATGATTATCAGAGCACCGCCGGCTACTCCGCCAATGGCGTATTCACCTCGGGCGATCTCAGCCAGGTCTCCAGCTACAACAAGGAATCGGCCTCCGGCGTCACGCCGATGGGCAGCATCGCCTTTACCCCGACCGACGACTTCACCGCCTATGCCACGGTCTCCAAGGGTTTCCGCCCCGGTGGCGGAAACCAGTATGTGCCGATCAGCGGCGGCGCCTCGTGCCTGTCGGAATTGGAGGCGCTGGGTAAGACCGGCGCTCCCGAGGATTACAACCCGGACTCGGTATGGAGCTATGAACTCGGCGAGAAGGCCAAGCTGTTTGACGGCCGTCTGACCGTCAATGCCGACGTGTTTTATGAAAAGTGGAAGAACATCCAGCTTCAAGTCCCGCTGGCTTGCGGATTCTTCTATACCGACAATGGCGAGCAGGCCGGCATCTACGGTACCGAAGCCGAGATCAAGGCCAAGGTCATCGAAGGATTGTTCGTCGGACTGAGCGGCGGCTACACCCATGCCGATTATGGCCAGAATTCGTTCGAGACCGGCTTCGTCAAGGGACAGGCGATTCCCGACATCCCGGCCTATACTTTCAGCGTCTCGGCCACTTACGACACGCCCGCCTTCGGCGAGTACGACTTCATCGCCCGCGCCGAAAACAACCATGTCGGCCCGATGACCGACTACACCTATTCGCAGAACAACCTGCCCGGCTACAATCTGATCAATCTGCGCGTCGGCTTGGTCGATGACCGCAAATCGGCCTATTTGTTCGCCAACAATCTCGGCAATGTAAGGGCGGCACTGTCCGACACCAACTCGCTGGGTGCCAATCTGCCGACCTTCAACCGGGTCGCCACCAATCAGCCGCGCACCGTCGGCGTCACGATCGGCTACAAGTTCTGAGAGGGTGGTGCGATGACCATCGTTCAAGCGAAACAGACGGCGGTGCCGATCATCGGCAATTATATCGGTGGCGCCTTTCGGCACAGCGGCACGCTGTTCGACACCATCAATCCGGCTGACGGCTCGTGTCATGCCCAGGTCGCCGAGGCCAGCGCCGCCGACGTCGATGAGGCGGTCGCGGCGGCGCGACGCGCCGTCGACGGCGCCTGGGGCCGGACATCGGCCAGCCAACGCGCGGACTGGCTGCGTCGCATCGCCGATGGCATGGAACGCCGCTTCGACGATTTCGTCGCCGCCGAAGTCGCCGATACCGGCAAGCCCCTGGCCCTGGCCCGCTCGCTGGACGTGCCGCGCGGTATCGCCAATTTCCGCATCTTCGCCGACCTCTCGATCGGCTTTGCCGAGGAGAGCTTCACCACGGATCTGCCCGACGGGTCGCGGGCGCTGAACTATACCGTCCACAAGCCGCTCGGCGTGGTCGGGGTGATCGCGCCGTGGAATCTGCCGTTGCTGTTGATGAGCTGGAAGGTGGCCCCGGCGCTGGCGGCCGGTAACGCCGTGATCGTCAAACCGTCCGAAGAAACCCCCTCGACCGCCGCCTTGCTGGCCGAAGTGTGCCATGAGATCGGCCTGCCGCCCGGCGTGTTCAATCTGCTCAACGGCTTCGGGCCGGACTCGGCCGGCGAATTCATCACCCGCCACCCCGACATCGACGCCATCACCTTTACCGGCGAGAGCGGCACCGGATCGGCGATCATGCGCGCCGCGGCGGCGACGGTGAAGCCGATCTCGTTCGAGCTGGGCGGCAAGAACGCCGCGATCATTTTCGCCGATGCCGACCTCGACAAGGCGATCGCCGGCACCGCCCGCTCGACCTTCTTGAATTGCGGGCAGGTCTGCCTGTGCACCGAACGGGTCTATGTGCAGCGCCCGATCTTCGATCGCTTCGTCGACGGTCTGAAGCGTGAAGCCGAGGCGCTGGTTCCGGGCCTGCCGGACGATCCCGCCACCACCATGGGTCCGCTGATCTCGCGCGGGCATCGCGACAAGGTTCTGTCCTATTTCCGCCTCGCCGTCGAAGAGGGAGCGACCATCGTCACCGGCGGCAGCGTGCCCCGCTTCGGCGATCGACGCGACGAGGGCGCCTATATCGCGCCGACCATCCTGACCGGCCTGTCGGAGCAGGCCCGCTGCGTGAAGGAGGAGATCTTCGGCCCGGTCTGCCATATCGCCCCGTTCGACACCGAAGAGGAGGCGATCGCGCTGGCCAACGACACCCGCTATGGCCTCGCGGCGGCGATCTGGACTGACAATCTGTCGCGCGCCCATAGAGTGGCGCGCCGCATGGTCACCGGTATCAGCTGGGTCAATAGCTGGTTCCTGCGCGATCTCCGCACCCCGTTCGGTGGCGTCAGATTGTCCGGGATTGGGCGTGAGGGCGGACAGCATTCGCTGCGCTTTTACAGCGAGCCGCAGACCATCTGCATCAAGCTGGACGGCGAGTGACCACGATGGCGCAGCGCCTGACCGCCACCTCCCTGCCCAAGCCCCGCTTCCATTACAGCCCGATCGTCACGGCGGGCGGCTGGGTCCGCTTTTCCGGCATGATCGCGCTGGACGCCGCCAGCGGACAGCTGGAGCCCGGTGGCCCGGCCGCGGAAACCACGAAAATCATGGGCAATCTGCTGGCCGCTCTGCCCGAATGCGGCCTGGCCCTGGAAGACATCGTCTCAGCGCGGATCTTCACCACCCGCTTCGAGCTTTTCCCCGAGATCAATAAAGCCTGGGAAACGGCCTTGCAGGGGTTGGAGACACCCCCGGCGCGCACCTCGATGGGTGTGTCCGCCCTGCCCTTGGGAGCAACGGTCGAGATCGAATTCGACTTCTATAAGGAAGAGATATCTTGAAAGACGCAAAGGTCGTCAAACACCTGGCTACACCGCGGGGGCGCTTCCCGCACGTCAAAACCGTGGGCGACTTCATCTTCATTTCCGGCACCAGCGCGCGGCGCCCGGACAATTCGATCGCCGGCGTGTCCACCACGGCAGATGGCACCGTCATTCTCGATATTCGGGAACAGACCCGCGCCGTGATCGAGACGATCAGAGACATTCTGCACAGTGTCGGCGGCGATCTCGGCGATCTGGTGAGTGTTACCAGTTACCTGGTCAATATGAACGATTTCGCCGGCTATAACGACGTATATGGCCAATTTTTCGACTTCGACGGTCCGGCCAGAACCTCGGTCGCCGTCCACCAGCTGCCGCATCCGCATCTTCTGATCGAGATACAGGCGACAGCCCATAAACCACGCACGAAATCCTGATTCCCCCAGACGGAGGTATTGAGCATGGCTAAAGGTGAAATTCTCGCTGGCTTTCTCGCACCCCACCCCCCGCATCTCGTCTATGGCGAAAACCCGCCGCAGAACGAGCCGCGCTCGCAGGGCGGCTGGGAACCTCTGCGCTGGGCCTATGAACGGGCGCGCAAGAGCATCGAAGAGTTGAAGCCCGACGTGCTCTTGGTGCATTCGCCGCATTGGATGACCCATGTCGGTCATCATTTTCTCGGCGTGCCGCGCCTCTCGGGCAAGTCGGTCGATCCGATTTTCCCCAATCTGTTCCGCTATAATTTCGCCCTCGACGTCGATGTCGAACTGGCCGAAGCCTGCGCGGCCGAGGCGGCCGAGTCCGGGCTGGTCACCCAGATGATGCGCAATCCCAATTTCCGCGTCGATTACGGCACCATTACCACCCTGCATATGATCCGACCGCAATGGGATATCCCGGTGGTCGGCATCTCGGCCAATAACTCGCCTTACTACCTCAACACCAAGGAAGGTCTGGGCGAGATGGATCTGCTCGGCAAGGCCACCCGGCGCGCCATCGAGAAGACCGGCCGCCGCGCCGTGCTTCTGGCCTCCAACACGCTCTGTCATTTCCATTTCCACGAAGAGCCGGAAATCCCCGAAGACATGTCCTGCGAGCATCCGCAGAACTATGCCGGCTATCAGTGGGACATGCGGATCATCGATCTGTTGCGGCGCGGCCGGACCAAAGAGGTGTTCGAACTGCTGCCGACCTTCATCGAGGAGGCCTTCGCCGAAATCAAGTCGGGCGCCTTCACCTGGATGTTCGCGGCGATGGACTATCCCGAAATCCCCGCCGAGCTGCATGGCTATGGCACGGTGATCGGCACCGGCAATGCCGTGATGGAATGGAACCTGGCGCGGCTGGCCGAAGCCGCCCGCGGTCAAGCCGCCTGATCTCAACCGCCAAGCAGGAGAAGCTACATGCCGATCGTCGCCGCCATCATTCTTCCGGGTCTGCCGCACCCGGTGCTCAAACCCGAGATTTCCGCCTGGGCGCAGATCGCTGCCGCGTCGGCGGCGGCCGGCAAGGCGTTGGCGGCGGCGCGGCCGGACAGCCTGCTGATCTACTCGACCCAGTGGATCGCCGTCCTCGACCAGCTCTGGCAGGCCCGCCCCGAGATGGACGGCATTCATGTCGACGAGAATTGGTACGAGCTGGGCGACCTGCCCTTCCATATCCGCACCGACACGGCGCTGGCCGAAGCCTGTATCGCCGGCACGGCCGAAATCGGCATCCGCTCCAAGCCGGTCGATTACGACTCCTTTCCGGTCGATACCGGCACGCTGGTAGCCCAGCATTTCCTCAATGAGGATGCGGCTCTGCCGGTAGTGTCGACCTCGAACAATCTCTATCACGACTGGCACAAGACCGAGGCGCTGGGCGGCGTGGCGCGCTCGGTTGCCGAGAAGACCGGCAAGCGGGTGGCGGCGATCGGGGTCGGCGGACTGTCGAGCCGCATGTTCCGCGCGCCGATCGATCCTCATACGGACCATTTCGCCGAACCCGGCGACGATGCCGCCAACCGGGCTCTGCTGTCCCGCTTCGAGGCCGGCGATTGCGACGGGGTGCGCCGCCAATCCGCCGATATGGCCGCGGCGATGCCGACCGATTTCGGCCTGAAGCATCTGGCTTTCCTGCTCGGCGCCACCGGCGGCGACTTCAAGGGCGCCACCGTGCATGGTTATGGACCGATCTATGGGACCGGCGCGGCGGCGGTTGAATTGCATCTTTAGGCAGAGCACCCTGCGCGCAGCATGTTGCTTAGCTAAAAAGGTCCGCCCTCATGTCCGTTCCCCTCCGCACGCCCAAAAATGGCTCGGTCGCCAAAGCGTTCCAGATTCTCAACAGCCTCGCCACCACGCGGCGCGAGATGACGGCGACCGAGGTGGCCCAGACCATCGGCGGCAATCTGCCGACGGTTCACCGGTTCCTGGTGACGCTGGAATCGGTCGGCGCGGTGTCACGGACGCAGAGTGGGAAATTTCAGCTGGGCATGGCGCTCGCCAATCTCGGCAATCAGGTCGAGAGCCATAAATTGGTGATCGACGCGGTCCAGCCGCATCTCGACAGTCTGGCCGCCGAATTCCGCGAAGTGGCGCATTGCGCCGTCCGCAACGCCACCCAGGCGGTGACCATCGCCCATGCCCTGCCCGATCGCTCGCTGCTGATCGGCCAGGCGCTCGGCGGGGGATATCCGCTGCATTGTTCGGCGGCGGGCAAGATCCTGCTGGCGGCGATGGAGTCCACGGCCCGCGCCAAGGTGATCGATCATCTGGAGCTGGAACGCCACACCGCGGCGACGATCACCGATCCGCGCGCCCTGGCCCAGGCGATTGTCACCGTCGCGCGCCAGGGCTTCGCCATCGACGAGGAGGAGTGGGAGGATGGCCTGGCCGCCGTCGCCGTGCCGTTGCACGGCGGCAAGGGCAAGACCGTCGCGGCCCTCGCCGTGTCGGCGCCGGTGTCGCGCATGCGGGACCTCGGCTATGAGCGGGTGCGCGTCGCGTTGCAGGGCCACGCCGAGCGGATCCAGCATCATCTGTTCACCGAAAGCCGCGTCTTTCCGCAGAAGGCCAAGCCGCGCGGCAAGTTCCCGCATTTGAAGCGGGTCGACGATTTCATCTTCATCTCGGGCACCAGCGCCCGACGCCCCGATGACAGCTTCGAAGGCGTGCGCGAAAGCGCCGACGGCACCGTCACCCTCGATATCCGCAAGCAGACGCGCGCGGTGTTCGAGACTATTCGCGACATGCTGGCCGACGTGCATTCCTCGCTCGATGATGTGGTCGACATCCAGGCCTATCTGACCGACATGGCCGATTACGACGCCTTCAACGAGGTCTATGCCGAATTCTTCGGCTTTGAAGGCCCGACCCGCACGACGGTGGGGGTGAGCGCACTGCCGCATCCGCATCAGGCGCTGATGGTGCGCGCCGTGGCCTTCACCCCGCAAAACCGCTTCGACGATTCCGACCTCTAGGAACCCAGCCATGTCCTCCCCCAGCCCCGCCGAAATCGCTGCCGACCGCCTGCGTGACGCCGCCGCAACGGGGATACCCTGCGAGCCGGTTCGCGATCTGCTCCGGGCGGACGATTCCGCGGCGGGCTATGCGGCCCAGGAGATCAATACACGCCGCGCGCTGTCGGCCGGGCGTCGGCTGATCGGCCGCAAGATCGGCCTGACCTCGCGCGCCGTGCAGGCGCAATTGGGGGTGAGCGAGCCGGACTACGGCATGTTGTTTGCCGATATGGCGATCGCCGATGGCGAGGAGATCGACATCGGACGCCTGCTGCAGCCCAAGATCGAAGGGGAGATCGCGTTTCGTCTGAAGAGCGATCTGCCCGACCCCGACATCACCCCCAGCGAATTGAGCGCCGCCATCGATTGCGCCTTCGCGGCGCTTGAAGTCGTCGATAGCCGGGTTGCCGGCTGGGATATCCGGCTGGCCGATACCATCGCCGACAATGCCTCGTCCGGGCTGTTCGTTCTGGGCAGCACGCCGTGCCGGCTCGACTCGTTCGATCATCGCCTGTGCGGCATGGTGCTGGAACGCCGCGGCGAGCCTGTCTCGGTCGGCGCGGGCGCGGCCTGCCTCGGCAATCCGCTGACCGCGACCCTGTGGCTGGCGCGCCGTATGGCCACGGTCGCCCGACCGCTCAAGGCGGGCGACATCATTCTGTCGGGCGCGTTGGGGCCCATGGTGGCGGTCCAGCCCGGCGATCATTTCGAGCTTCGTGTCAACGGGGTCGGATCGGTGCGGACATCATTTTCGCGGAGGACCAACTGACATGACCGACCTCGCGCAGATCGCCAGCAGCCTCGATCAGGCCGCCCTCTTTGCCACCGCGGTGCCGCAACTCGGCGATCCGCTGTCGCTCGACGATGCTTATCGCGTCCAAAGCCTGGCCATGGCGGAACGCTATAGCCGCGGCGAGCGGCGGATCGGCATCAAAATGGGCTTCACCAGCCGCGCCAAGATGGCGCAAATGGGCGTCCATGAGATGATCTGGGGCAACCTGACCGATCGCATGCTGATCGAGAACGGCGCCACTCTGCCGCGCGGGCGGTTCGTCCATCCCCGCGTCGAGCCCGAGATCGCCTTTCTGCTGACCGCGCCGCTGTCGGGCCGGATCGATCCGATGACCGCGATGCGCGCGGTCGGCGGGGTCGCCGCCGCGATGGAGATCATCGACAGCCGCTATCAGAATTTCAAATTCTCGCTGACCGATGTGGTGGCCGACAATGCGTCGTCGGCGGCCCTGGTGATCGGTCCGTGGCGCGCCCCCGAGCTCGATATCGGCAATCTCGGCATGGTGATGGAAATCGACGGGGTCGCCCGCCAGATCGGGTCCAGCGCCGCGATTCTTGGTCATCCGGTCCACTCGCTGGTCGCCGCCGCCCGATTGATGGAGCAGCGCAGCGACTCGCTGCGGGCGGGCGACATCGTCCTGGCCGGCGCCGCCACTGCCGCCGAAGCGCTGGCGGTCGGCCAGCATGTAAGGGTGTCGGTCCAGGGGCTGGGTGAGGTCGGCTTCGTCGTCGGGGAGTAACCAGCTGATGGGGTCCTCCCGGTTGACCTTGCCTGCCCGCTGCGGGAGGCGGGGCTGTCTCAGCGGGACGGGCTCTCGATCGCCATAATGGCGGTCTCCGCCCATTGCCCCCTTCGATAGGTCAGCAAGACATCCTCGAACACCCAGCCGGACGCCCCGCCGATGGCGCTGCCGATCCGCAAGCCGGACAGCAGAAAGTCGGGAATACTCGACTTTCGGTCATGTGGCCGATAGTTCAGCGCATTGGCGCAATAGTCGAATTCAGGTTGGTCGGGACGCCTCTGGCCCGACTCGATAGGGCCATACACCACGATATTGTAGTCCCCGCAGCTCTCCCTCGAATCGGTCTCCAGCAGCAGAAAATCCGCGCTGCCGCCCAGACTCACCAGCGCAGCCCGCGGCCTGCCGCAAGCTTCCGCGGAGATGCGGGCGCCTGCGCTGCAGGCCCGCTCGAAGACCGCGTCGGCAATGGCCTTGTCTTCGGGACGCAGCAACGCCGCAACCGGCTTCCAATCTGGCGTTTCCCAGGGCGCCTCGGCCACCGCGCCGCCGCAGACAAGACCACTGACCAATACCGCCAGGAAGCTCGCCCGACCCATCAGAGCGCGATCCAGCTCGGCCGAGCCTCATCGACTTTATGGAACGTGATCGGCCCGATCCCGCAGATGGCGATCACCACCGGCACCTTGTCCGTCTTCTTGCACCCGTCATAATGCGGCGTGTGCGCGACACGGCGGACGAAACCGCCGGCCTCTACCGGCACGGTGCTGTCGGGATCGAACCTCTCGCCGCTGGCCACCCACCAGGTGCCGGAGACGACAATGCACAGGCGGTCGGTCTCATACCAGTGCGGCGCGCTCATATAGCCGGGATACCAGCGGGTCAAAGTGAGATAGATCCCGCTTTCCGACGATTTGCCGACCAGATTGGCGTATTCCACCGTCTTTGGCGGACGATCCAGCCCGATCTCCCATGTGATGTCGCCGGCCTGCTTGACGATGGTCATGGCGGGGTCGAGACCGGCGGCCTGCGCGCCCTCGCCGGCCACCAGGGCGGCAAGCAGCGGGGTCAGCAGCAGATCGCGGCGGGACGGATCGGTCATCGGGCTCTCTCCTCGTGAAGGCTGTTCGTCAGCGCCGAATTATGGCCTTATCTGTCCCAATTCGCCTCAACAGGAATCGGGAGAGTGCGTCGTGAAGAGACTCCTCGCCTCGGCCATCGTCGACATGAAGCTGCATCTGGCCGGCGGCACGGTCACCGACAGGCGCGCCTTCGAAAAGACCACACTGGACGAACTGGGCATGCCCAAAGAGATCGTGATACGCCACCGCATCCCGCAATTCGGCCATATCTTCTCGGGCGAGGGCCATGCCGCCGGCTATGACGGCTATCTGGGGGCCGAGATACTCGATCACGACGCCCTCATGTCGGTCGGCAACACGGTCGATCCGGCCGAAGCCTTCCGCACTTTCCGCGGCCGCGATCCGCGTCCCGATGCCCTGCTGCGGGCGCGTGGTTGCGCGCCATGAAGGTGATCGGTCTGATCGGCGGCATGAGCTGGGAATCCAGCGCCGAATATTACCGGCTGATCAATCGCCAGATACGCGAGCGGATGGGATCGCTGAACTCGGCGCGGATCCTGATGTATAGCGTCGATTTCGGCCCGATCGGACAGGCCCAGCAAGAGGGGCGCTGGGACGATATGGGCGAGATGCTGGCCGACGCCGCCACACGTCTTCAGGCCGGTGGCGCCGATGGCGTGTTTCTATGTACCAACACCATGCATAAGGTAGCCGGCGCCATCGAGGCCGCCTTGTCGATCCCCTTCATCCATATCGCCGATCCGGTCGGTGACCGGGCGCGCGCCAGGAGCTGGCGCAAGATCGGCCTGCTCGGCACCGGCTTCACCATGGAGGACGGCTCCATTCTGCGCGACAGGCTGACCGGCCGTTTCGGGCTGGAGGTGATCACGCCGCCGCCGGCTGAGCGGGCCACGGTGCATCGGGTCATCTATGAGGAGTTGTGCGCCGGTATCTTCAAGCAAGAGTCTCTGGCCGCCTATCGTGAAATCGTCGCCAAGCTGGCGTCGGAGGGTGCAGAGGCGGTGGTGCTGGGCTGTACCGAGATTTCCCTGCTGATCCGGCAGGAGCACACCGAGGTGCCCCTGCTGGATACGACGGCTCTTCATGCCGAGGCAGCCGTCGCGTTCGCGCTGACCCGCTAGCTGTTCGACGTCGCCCAGCCCGATCCGTCGCTGGAACTCCCGGCGGTCTTGGCATAGTCGATCTTGGGGCCGCCGCAGCCGGGGCACACCCAATCCTCGGGCAGAGACTCGAGGCTGGTGCCCGCTGAGACCCCAGTCGGCAGATCGCCTTGCTCGGAATCATATTCGTGACCGCATGCCGCGCAGACCCATTTGCTCATCCTGGCCTCCTAACACCGTAAAACTCTTGTCGGACGGGCCTCATGCCCTGTAAGTAACCAAGATGCTCAAGCCTCCTAAAGTTCCGTGGTTATACCGTGTCGTCGCCCTCATCATAGCGCTGGCAATCGGCCTCTCGACGCTGCAGATCTATGTGTTCGGCGCCAAATTCGCCGGTGCGGTGTCCAACTATGCCCGCATGGCCGCCCAGCTCACGGCGCCCCAGCACAAGCCGGCCGGACCCGAATTCAAGAACGAACCGGGTGTCGTGCCGGTGATGATCATCCCGAAGGACGACAAGAAGCAGAATTAGCCAAGAGGTCGCTCCGGGCTGGTATATATCTTGATATATACCGGCAAAACTCCTAAGCTCAGGTGAGCGCGAAACAGGAGGTCCGTTTGAGCCAGGTCGCCAAAATCTTTACCAATGGCCGCAGCCAGGCGGTTCGTCTCCCGGCGGCTTTCCGGTTCGACACCGACGAGGTCTTCGTTCGCAGGGACGAGGCAACCGGAAATATCATCCTCTCGCGCAAGCCGACCGACTGGGACAGCTTCTTTCGGATGATCGACGCCAGCCCTGCGCCGGCCGAGTTCCTCGATCGCAACGAGCGCAATCAAATGGCACAAGACCGTGATCCGTTCGTGGGCTGGACGGAGTGAAGCGCTATCTGCTGGATACCAATATCGTAAGCCATCTGTTGAGAGGAACCGCGACGGTGAAAGAGCGCATCGTCGCACTGCCTATTCCCGCCCTGTGCATCTCGGCGGTCACCAATGGCGAGATGATGTTTGGCCTGAGGAGGCGTCCCGAAGCCACCCGGCTGCATCAGGCAGCTCATCAATTGTCCCAACGCCTCGACGTGCTGCCTTGGGATGAACGGGTTTCAGAGCACTACGGGGCGATCCGGGCGATCCTGACACGTGCTGGACTTACCCTAGCCCCTCTTGATCTGATGATCTTCGCGCACGCCGCCGCGGTTGAAGCCATCTTGGTCACCGATGATTGCGCCTTTGGGCCAGCCGCCGATCAAATCAGGACGAGCGATGCATTCTCGACTTTCGAGCTGGAGAATTGGGTCATCGCGCTCTAGCTATTTGTTTAGAGGCGGATTCAGCTTTTAGGTGTAATCGCGCAGCGATTCCACCTAAAAGCATCCGGCTCTAAGGCTGGATCAGCCGGGTCCGGGCCGCCTTCACGGCGGCCTCGATGCGGGTGGCGACCCCCAATTTCTCGCGCGCGCTGTCGATATGGAAATCGACCGTGCGCTTGGCCACACCCAGAATGATGGCGATCTCGGCCGAGGTCTTGCCGCGCGCCGCCCAGGTCAGGCTCTCGATCTCGCGATCGTGCAGGCTGATGTCGGTCGGCCAATAGTCCTGGCGCACCGAGCGGACCAGCCGGGTGCGGATAATGCTGTCCAGAATGTCGAAATCGACCGGCTTCAGCACATAATCATCGGCGCCCAGCTGGCGCCCGCGCAATTCATTGTCGCGGTCGGCCAGCGCGGTCAGGAAGATGAAGGGGATATGGGCGAAATTGGGCGCCATCGCGCTCAATTTCTCCAGCACCTCGAAGCCCGACAAGGCCGGCATCGAGATGTCGGACAGCACCAGATCGGGCTGCTCGCGCAGGATCGCGGCCAGTCCCTCCTGCCCGTCATAGGCCAGAATGATCTCCACCCCGCCCCGATCGGTCAGTTCCTCGGCGATCAGGCCGGCCGTCTCCCGGTCGTCCTCGATACAGACGATACGCCGCGTCTCCATACCCATCCTGAAGGGCTCCCTCCCAGTGCTGACCCAGTCTAACCGCTTGGCCAAGTCAGGCGGTACTGTGATAAATACGGGTTGTTAAAGTCCCGGCCCGCCGCCTACAGTTTCGTTTTTCCGGGGTGACCTGGCGGGGTGCATGAGGCAAGTCCGTTCGATTCGGTTCCGTTTCTCGCTGGTGCTGGTTCTGGTGCTGGCGCTGGTCGTGGTCATGGGGCTGTTCAGCCTGTGGCGGGTCTCCGATTATCATCTGGTCGGTGGCGATATCAGGGAACACTACCTGCCCAATACCCAGTTTCTCGGCGATCTCAACAATATGATCTCGGACTTCCGCACCGCCGAGAGCACCGCGCTGCTGGCCGATACCGACGCCGAGCGCGCCACCAACGATGCCCAGCTCGAGCAGATCGACCGCCGCATCGCCCAGGCGCAGCACAATTTCGAGCATTTCTACAGCGATCCCGCCGACCTTGCCCTTTATCAGGATTTCGCCGAAAAATGGCGCGCCTATCGCGACCTCGCCCGCGAGGTGCTGGTACAAGCCCGCACGCCGAAAAACAAGGGGACGGCTATTCAGCTTTACCTGACCCAGTCGCACAATGCCTATGATGCCGCCGCCGATTCGCTGTGGGTCCTGTCCGAGACCAATCGCCTGGCCGCCCAGGCCGCCAGCCAGCGCGCCGACCAGGCCTATCATCTGGCGCGCCTGTTGACCTTCGGCGCGGTCGGAC
>Ga0116226_10002387_pt1 | contig 16351 bp, 12 predicted proteins | sample S1TSphfallax_FD_89692 | JGI IMG/M metagenome (GOLD analysis project Ga0116226, IMG submission 89692) | Host-associated microbial communities from peat moss isolated from Minnesota, USA - S1T2_Fa - Sphagnum fallax MG | ecosystem: Host-associated > Plants > Peat moss > Unclassified | place: USA...
AAAGAGACGAAATGGGATGCCAGATCGGTAATAAAAATGATGAGGAGTGCGAAACACATTTTTGTTTTTTCTCCAATATAACTGAGGTGACATTAGGAAATAGTCTAAAAAAGTAAGGTATGCTAAAAAAAATAAGAATACGTTCATTTCAATATTTTCTTTAAAAACAGCTCTGACCAACTGGAAAACGAAGTGTTGATTTTTTCTACAAAGTGTATTTCGTACACTGATTTTTTAGGGTGAGGGTGAGGGTGAGGGTATTTTGTTTTTCAAAAAATTGGCATATTCGGAATCAGCATTAAATTCTGCACCTAATGAACTAGGATTCCATAGAATTAAAAAATTTTTTTGGATGGTCTCGGCTCCCCACGGGTTGCAAAACAACAAGGAAAAAAATGAAAGTCATTCTCGACAGACAGAAACTACCTAGTTTTACTCAGAATTTAATGCTGATTCCGAACATGTCATTTTTTTCAAAAACGAAATAAATAATTCAAATTTGTTTTGGAAAAAGAAAGTTTTTACTTTACTTTATTTTTTGAAAGAAAGTGAAGGTGCCATTCCTACTCATAACACTTTCATCTCTAAAAAAGAAGTACTGCATACAGGGAAGGAAAATCGATCACTATGAGCCTGAAGTAACTCAAAACGAAGATAAACTCATACGTCAAAAAACTACACTCTAAAAAGACTTCTGAGTTGTGGCAAACCTGAACAAGGGTTTCCGGACTTTTTGATGCCGAAATGAATTTTCCAAGTTTAAAATAGATTTCAGATAGTAACATCTCTGGTAACCTTGAAGGGTTTCCAATTTTCGGAAGCGGATCATTTTTTTCGGAAACCCTTCAAGGTTTTCACATATATTACCATCTGACACGCTTTTTTGGATTTCCCGCAACCCGGACTCTTTTTAGAGTGTAGTATTGATCCGTATGCTTATAAATCAACTGAAGTGAAATAAAAATAAGAAAAATATAAAGGAAGAAAAATTTCTCCACCCTAATGAGTGCCGTAGCTCGACGTGCAAATCGACCAGCGGCAGAAGTTATGTTAGTGCCATTTTTTTCTTCGACAGTGGTAATGCCTAACATTTTTTCTTCTGCCACGATCGTCGTCGACGGCCCAAACGATCACGTACGTCTTTGCTTCTTGTGAATGTAATCAAATAAAATAAATTGTTCTATGTAAAAGAAACAGCATCGATTCTATCTGTGTGAATTGAATCAAGTAAAATAAATTATCATATATAAAAAAAGACCATCTTTGTATTTCGTTATCAATTAAATCAAGTCAAATAAAAAAATATTGTAAAAGAACTGATATCTGTCTTTTGCCGGATGAACTAATTTAAGTAGAATAAAAAATAATTTGTTTCATAATTTTCATTCATTTATTCAAGGAAGTGATACTAAAAATATTTTAACTAATAGATTAATAAAAGATCCGAGCAAAATCAATTAAAGGATTGTTATCGTGATAAAATGAATAGAGATCAGGCTTATCAAATATCCTGAATTGATCAGGTGACTCCTGATTTCAGAAGCTGATTTTTAAGATTTCCTTTAGATTTTTAATATTTCTCTCTTTGACTATTTGTTGTATTTTGAATCAGCAAGAAAAGTTAAACGAAAGAGAGAACTATCGTAGTGTTCATTGTACAAAGTAATCAATAAGAAAAAACGTAGCTTTTAATTCACTTCCGTTGTACTTAAATCAAGTATTACATAAATTAATTTTGTACAAAGTAGTTATTCGACTTGAAGTAACGGAAAGGCACATACTGTGTGTGTAGTCAGTCGTTTTCGTCGCGAGAAGATGAACCTATTGAGGATTCGAAATCATTAGAAACTAATTGTGTTATTGAATCTAGACGACACTCACTACATCCTTCTATTTCTCTATTATAAAAAAAATATTTCAAAATTGAGAGAGGCTATCTCTTCATCGTCATTAATAATAGATAAACCATATATATCAAAATTCAGATCAGAATGATTGTCAAATTCTGCACTTTCTTTATTTTCGCGAGAATGTAAAAATGATTCAACTGGATTATCAGAAATTTTTTCGTTTACCATCTTGGTATGTAAAAATACAAATGCTTATGCGGAGAAAAGCTTTAACTTTTCTTGAGGAAAAAAAATCAAACGATGTTTTAATTATGAATAAAAAATCTTTCGGTTTCTTTTCTAATTAAAAAATCAAGTCGCCTGGTAAACTCCTGATTTTTAAAGCTTGGATTTGGTAAGTCTGATAGAGACCACCACATTAATATTAATGTTAAAGAACACAACAAAAGGTTGGAAGAGATTGATTGAGAACTGAAATTGTATAGTATACATAGGCACTATTTTGATATATATTAAAAAAATGAAACTACAATTGTACGTAATTTCTAATTCACATTCATAAAAGTTTCGATTCGATCTTAAACTCTCACATTTTCAACCGAGAATAGTGCAATCGTCAAAAAATCGGATGTTGGTCAGGTCAGTTATCTTTATACCATCCAAATTTTGTTCCTGATAGCTGTAGCAAATTCAATCAGATTGTTCGTTGATCAATTATTTCGTTGACGCATGAAATAAGAACCAACTATGCAGCATAAAAATGCGATGCTTAATAAAATAGTAACGCGGCAATGATATATATATATATGTACTGTATATATAAGGTAATTATTCTGGATATCTTTTAATCAAAAGTGCTGGTACATTCACCAAATCGCCACCATTTTCGATAATTCCATTATAAGTTTTAAGTACTGTTTGAACAGGTGAATCGACCGATTTTTATATAACTGCATCATCAAGAATGATATCATTATTTGAACCTTGTTTGGTATTATGTTTATATTTCGCTTTTGAATGATTAAATTTTAAAGGCATGTCTAACGAATAGAAAAGAATAATAGGTGTTAAGCTTGATCTTTCTCGCTTACAATAATTTTTTTATTCGGCTGACATAATGACTGACATTTCTAGTCTTTTATCATACATAAGAAGAGATAGAGAAGATATCCTTTTCTCTTATAAAGTGCAGAAAAAGCATTCCAGTCAGTGATTGATGAGTGATGGTATAGTCATTCTTTATCTTATGTAACGAATAAGTTTGCGAATAAAATAAGAATTTCAACATATTCAGTGATCTTGATAGGACATTATGGAGCTAGCCCATTTCTGAAAAGAAGCAAAACAATATTTAAATAAAAATCTTTATCCATCTACTATTTACACGCATGCACAGAAACTCATATTATTTGATCAATATTCGATTTTCGTCATGTTTCAGCGGCTTGAAAGACGCACAATTGCTAAGTAGTGTATAATTTAGCACAACTGACAATGTTGTTTAACAGATATGTGATATTCGCGACGCTGAGTATTGAACATATAACAGAAGTAGATGCCTGTCGAAGTTTATAGTAAAAAAAAGTTGATGATAGCAAAGTTCGAAAGAGGATCAACAAAATAATGATATTTGAGATCAAGATAATATTGATGATAATACCTAGATTGTTGACTATAACGATATTTTGTAAAGTATGCATTGCAAACTCGATTGTTTGTCAAATAACGATGAGTTGTTAATTTTTACGCCGTTGGCGATCCACATATTGTTGTTACGTCCAAATATGCTGGCAGAATGTTTACAGAAAGATAATCAATAGACTTGAAAAAGATTCTTGAGCCAGCACTTAACATGTATGTTACCTAATAATCACACTAAAGTGTCAGATAAAGGTTTCGTTGTTAAAAAAAGTTGAATTTCAATTGAGTATCAGACATAAAAAATGGTACTTAAACATGAAAATTTTATTCAAGTTTTTTTCTTTTGTTATGGCAAAGTAAAGTTAAGGAGTCAATAAATTTTAATTGATAGACTGGCTGAAGAAGAAAGGTACCAATTAGAAGTATTTTAATGAAACGAATACAGAACTTTGTAGTAGACTAAATTAAACGATTTATTTTATTCTCACTGATTTAATGCAAATTTACAATTGATTTTCATTTAAGACAGCACAATTGATTTGAAGAAGAACGACTATCATTTTGTTGGACGCCGAACTGAAACTATGTAATAAAACTAAAAAATCAAGGCTGTTGATTGAAGATTCTACATAATAATTCTACGTGATAACAGAAGACATATATGACTCCTTATTGTTTGTCTAATAGTTTATATGATAATTCTTTTAAAAAACAGATAATACTTTGTTATGCTTATTAAAATAATTGCTGTTGCGACAACCAACTTGGAACAATTTATCTTATTATGGCACTATATAGAAGATTTCGTGTTTAATCCATTGACACACGTGGCTATAAAGAATAGATATAAGTGATAAATAGATAGTACTGTGAATCATATAAACCTCAGATTATTGTAATCTTTTTCGTCTCTTGCTTCTCATGGTCGCGCAATTTTAAACAAAAAAAAAGAATTCATCAAAGAGTCGTCAATGATTTAAAATTTCAGGAACTGTTTATGTACTCAATTTCAGAACACTCGATAGTATCATTAATCTCGATAAAAAGTATGACCTATTCAGTTGTTCGATCTCCTATAAACAACACATGAAAGTCGCAATTGACAAGATTTTTGGCAATAGTAAGTAAAAGATGCAGGGGACACATCTCATGTAGATAGAAATAAATGAAAACCATCAATTAGGGACCAGGGCAGTTCCTCTATATTCTCAACATGATATTCTATTTATATATGTTGCAATCTTATGCTGATTTATAACATTTTTTCAGACTTCGGAGATAATAAAGTTCAAAATGGTTGGTGATGAACAACTTATTAATGATTGGTTAACAGTTGAAACAAATAGAGTAGAAACGATTTGTCGATTCTATTTTTTTTCGATAAATTGATGGAAAAAATACAATTCTTTTCTTCTTGTCAACATTAATAATGTTGATACTTACCGTAGACACAGTGGGTGATCTCTTTCATAAGCTGACACAATCATTTTCTGATGTACACTCCGAATAGAAGTGTCGAACGATGGCAAACGCCTATTTTTATTCCTCCTACACCAACTCGAGTAAAAATTTCTCTTGATAATCTCTGTTTTGAAAAATTCAGACTTCATATTTTAGTTACCTCAAGGTCCTATATACCATGTCTACAGTCATTATGGCTGTCGATGTAAAGATGTTGATCGTTGTGGGATGTGTAAATATTTATTACAACCAAATACTTATCTTCACTCAAATCCTCAATCACTTGTTGCTGCAACAAAACGCCCTATTTTACCAGCCATTCAACGTCAACTATCACCAACTCCTATTAAACCGATTCGATATCGACTTGATGATAAAAATGATTTATATCTCTTGCAGAAAATTCCTGGTTCATCACAAACACGTCGAGAAGCTGAAGATGCTGCTATTATCAATATTTGTTTAAAAGATAAATCTATTGATCGAATTATACTTGTCGATGCTGATGAAGATAATCATCTTGATGACGATGATGATGTTCGCTACGTTCGTTTGTATGATCTTGAAAAACGTTCATATTAATATAATATTTTTACTATTAATATATTTTGATAGTTATGATTATTGAGAAAGAGAAGAAAACCTGGATTACAGTTATCAAAGAGAATAAAATAAACCTACGTCTGACAAATACAATAAACAGAGAAAAAGATATATTTATTTAACCAAATGCGTATTGTGATCGGTCTAGAATAAAAAAAATATCGAATAAAATCAAAATGAACGATCTTTTAAATAACTCACTGAGTCAAACTTCAACAGCAGTAGTACCATTAGCAGTAGCATTATTTTCCGATTCTTTTGTTTCAACAGTAGAAGCATCCGTTAATTCGGTTATTTTAATTTTTTTTGTTGGATCACCTGTTCGTTCATCATTATCAAGAATTTTTTCTTGAATTTGTCCATCTTCATGATCAAGTTCACGTTTTTTATTGTTTACATTTTCTGTACCATTAACCAGAATTTTACATGCTTCTTTTTCACTTTCATTAACTTCTTTAAGTGGTACATTAGCTCGACTAGGTGAAATACTTGCTGGCACAGTTGTATTTGTATCAATAACATTTTCTTGTTCTTCAGTTGGTTTCGGTGTTGTTGATGGTACAACTTCATCATCATTCTTTTCAACATTTTCTTCTTCGATTTGATTTTCAATCGTTTGTAATTCACCATTAGTTTCTTCAATGTTTTTTGATACATCATCAGTCACTCGATTAATAACCTTTTTTGATTCTTCTGATACTTGTTCTTCATTTTCAATGGATACTTCGATATTTTCCATGATTTTTTATACTAAAATTTAAAGACATTAAAAAGAATTTGATCTTTGTTAGCACTTACTTTGAAAGAAAGTTTTGATACAGCTGATCTTGTTATGATCGGTCGAATGATATGATGTAAAATGAATGAATGTAAACGGAAAGATATAGAAATATATATATATATAAAGAACGGACGGATAAATAGACAACAAGGCACTATTATGTTAAAACGAGAATTTTCTCGATAGACAGTTACAAAGGCAACATCTAGTCAACGTAGTACAGTGGCCAAGTAAAAATGGAAAAGAAATATATCAAATCAAGAATTCTGTTCACCAACACCTATATATTATTGCACTTTTAAATAAAATAGATGTTATACGAAAGATGGCGTTATACTACAGCAATAATTTTAGCTGAGTTCATGGCAATCATAAGATGTCACCCCATCAATTTTCTGTTGTTTTTTTTACTTCGGAAAATCTGTTTATGAACCTCTATGGACAATTTAGATGGGTGATAATTATGAAATTTTGCAAATGAGTGAGTAGTATCATAAATACATAAGCAAATATAAGATATAAAAATGATTCGATGATTTATAAATGTATGATTAGCAAATATATTTTAAAATAAAATCCTAAGAAAAACGGAAATGAAATGCTAACTATTAATTGGTGTTAGTATTTAACCAATGAAAAAAAACCAGAAAATTATATATAAATAAGCATTCGCACATTCTCTTTCTTCCTTGTCACGAAGAATATTTATAGATCTGTCAGTACTAGAGAAAAAAACAAGAAGACATGTCAAGCGATGAACAAATTCCTGTTGTTGCGGTTGTTGAAGATGCCAAGAAATCTGATGGTGAAAGCACAGCCGATGAACATAGTGTGGACAAATCAAATGATGATGAACAAGTTCCACAATTGGATGAAAAATCAACAACAGAGAAAGAAGAAGAAAACAAATCGGAAACCAAAGCAAATACAACAGAAGAAACCAATGATGAGGATGATGATGAGAAAATAATTAGTAATAATAACAAACGCGATATCGATGAAGTTGACAAACATGATGAGAAAAAAAATGGTCAAACAGAAGAAGATGATGAAGAAGCTGTTGTATCAACAACAACAACAAATAAAAAAATTAAAATTATTCATCCATTAACAAATGAAACTGATGGTGATGTTGATGAAACATCATCAACAAGTGCAAAAGTACCCAACGAAGAACTGACTGTTGTTTAATTCGTTATTGTGTTTTTAATCTCATATCAAAAATACAAGATGAACTAGTCAATTTTCTTTTATTTGTTTGTTTATGTGTGTCGCATATTTAAGCCTTTATTTATTATTCAGATATGAATAAGAAAAAAAAAAGTCAATCGCTTTTCATGTTGTATTCATTTCATTAACTAGAAAATACTTATCCGTTTAATAAATATTGTTTTCATTCTAGATTATTTAGTTTTTAAATATTAACATGGCATCAGCATCATCAAGTCGTATTGAAATACAGTGAGTTAGAAAGGATGATGACGTATTACTCGCTCAAAAAATTTTGATTTCTAAATCTTAATTGTACAAATGCAACTCGATGATTTCTTTTATTCTGTATAAAATGTTTGACAACTTTATTAAAAGTTTTCAGTGATAACAAGTTCATTTCCGAAGGATAATATTAATATTACAAGCTACATGTAAAAGAGACTTTCTAATAAGATAAAACTTATGGGAAACTGCATACGTAATGCCAATATAATTTTACTAGTAGGATATACTTTTAGAATACATTTTAAGAACGTACATTTGATGTTCTAAGCTGTATTAAACATGTGCTACTGAGTATACATTTCTAATCTCATAGAAAAATAGCTCAGTCTAGTTACCATAGTTCTAATTCTTATTTAGGGATGAAGAAGCGAATTCATCATTTATGCTCGGTAAACGAGATGTTTTATTAAATAATTATCAATCCGCATGCGATCATTTATCGAAAACATGTGAACGAATGTGAGAAAATCTGTTTACTAATTTTTCTAAAAAATATTCTTGTCAATTTTTCAGTGTAAAATTACGTGGAAATGATACAGCACCTGAACTTGCTGAACCATATTTTTATTATGGTCAAGCTTTACTTTATCTTGGTCTTGGTGAACAACAAGTATTTGGTAGTGATATTGTCAAAGGTTAATTTGGAAAAAAAGTTCATTTGTTCGAGAGAATAACTTTCTTTTGTCATTTTTATAGATGAGGATAATGATGAAAATGAAAATGAAGAAGATGAAGAGGGAGAGGAAGATGAGAAAGAAGAAGAAGGTGAAAAAGCAGATGATGCAATTCCAGATGATGAACATGTTAATGATCTTGAACGTGCTTTTGAAATTCTTGAATGTGCTCATATGATTTATTCAAAAATGTTAGAAACAGAACCAAATGATGCACATATAATAACACGTTTAGGTGATTTACATGTTATGCTTGCTGATATATGTAATGAAAATGGTGATCATGAAAATGCTCTTTCACATGTTCTTAAAGCTATTGAATTACAAGAAACAATCAATGAACAACAACGTTATCGTTTACTTGCTGAAAGTTATTATAAATTAGGTTTAATCTATGAATTAATTAATAAATTTTCCGAAGCTGTTGATAGTTTTGATAAAGCTATAAATGTTCTTCGTAAAGCGATTGAACAAGCTAGTGGAGATGATCAAATAAATGAACGTGAAGAACTTCAATCACTTTTACCAGCTATTGAACTTAAACGTAATGATGCACAAGCATCTATTGCTGATAAACATTTAATTGCTCAAGCAAGAACGATTATCACCGGAACAAATGGTACAGGTCATACAACAGATAATAGTACAACAGAAGCACCCGTGAAAGATTTAACATTAACAATTCGACATAAACGACCAGCAACTGAATCAGAAAAAATTGATGAAGAAAATAAAAAAACCAAAACTGAAGAAAATTAGATTAGTTTTTTTTTGTCTCAGTGTTGTTCATATTGTAAAGATTAACATTCAAAAAACAAAGTTTATTTTTCTGCTAGAATAAAAATACTTTTCTTCAAACTTTTTTTGTTTATTCATCAAAAACAATATTTCAATAATCATTTCTCGATCATCTAGATTTGAAACATTATTCTTTTGCTTAGTGTACATTCTTAGGATTGATTACAAAGGATGATAATTAGTTTTTATTTCATTAAAAAACAGAAATGATTTAATATTGAAAGAATAAGAATATATTATTCTAGATTGGTAATATCCATGGCTAAAAATACTATTAATATTTTATGTCCCAGTGGACATCGACGAAAAGCACAGATGACACCGAATAGTAATTTACTTCAAGTAAGAAAATCTTTATATAGATTGTTTATTTTTATAATTAATTACATCAGTGAAACAGTTTGCGGGTACACCCCAGGTCAATGATTCCTGAAGCAGTATTCCGTGAATTTCCGGCGAAAACCCTCAGGAAATTCCCCGTTTCCGGCCGGAACCCGACGGGAAGTGTCAGGAATTCGACACAAGAATCCGGTGACCGTATTCCGCTGCCGGTTTTGACAGGTTTCTGTTTGTTCCGGGCGAAACCGGATAAATCCGGGCACCGGAATACCGCGGAACCGGCCATTTCCTGCCGTACATCTTTGATCTAGGGCGTTCTTTACATTACCGGCTATGAACTGCTGGTAAAAGAAAATATCGTATGATTATAATTGCATTTATTAAGCAATAGAAAAGTTTTCGTTTAGTTTTTTTTTAAATGAAACGTAAAACATAATTAAACTTTATTCTCTATTTTTACAGGTACTTGAAGATATGTGTAATCAAGAAAATTTAGATTCATCTGAATGGGGACTTCTGTAAGAAATATTTATTATCTTTAATTATATAAAATGATTTGTATTTGTAGACATCAACGTAACAAATGCGATTTAAATATACCTTGGCGTTTGCAAAGTATTCCAACGAATGCTGTTTTAGAAATGTATAAACTTGAAGATCCTCGAAAAATTGATGATATCAATGTGCAATTACAATTACCTGATAATTCAAGATATTCCGGTTGGTTTGAACCTACGGTTACTCTTCAAGAAATGCTCGATTGGTATCGTTTTCAACCAGAAAGGTGAATATCTATCGAATACTACTTTTTATCTTTATTCTCATTCATGTTTAAGTATGGTGGCTGCTCTCGATATTTCATTGGGTGATAACTATAATTCATGTCCAATCTGTTCATATATGGGTGAAGAGGTATATTGAATAATTGCTTTACCCATTGTATTTTCAGTTTATTCTGTATACACATATAGATCATCGGTGATTATGCTTTGTCGAATACAACATTACGCGAACTTGGACTGACTAGTGGAACAGCTGTTATTCGGTAAGTGAAACATAGATGCAAAGTGTTTAATATGATACCTAATTTTGATAAATTTTTATACATAAAACTTATCATCATACAACGATTTGTTTTATGAAAATAACTGTTATCTATTATAGCTACAATTTACGACCAGTTACCGATGATGAAATACAAAAAGCCAACGGTGTTATCGATGAGAAAATTGTTCGTCGACGTCAACAACAATATGAACAAGAACAAAAATCAAAACAGCCCCAACAACAACAGCCACAAGCAACGAAACCTACACCTGCTCGGTCTTCTCCTTCTTCAACTTCTAATCCATCCCGTCCTCTGGTGAATTCATCTGCTCCATCATCAAATAACGAAGAATATTCGGTATTTCGTGATCCTCCAGCTAGTGCTTCTCTTCCTGATACTAAACGCGTAATTTCTATTTTATTTTCTATATATCTTTATTTTTCTTTTATTAGTCGCAAGGACAATCAAAAACATTAGCTGAAGAACTTGGGATTAATATATCATTAGACCTTGAAAATAACATAGAACAACGAAAACAACAATCTCGAAATGATTTTAGAAATTTTAAAGTAATTTTAACTAAATTAAGAAATTATTTTATTTATTAATTTTAGTTTCCCGAAGCAACGAAAGGTAAAGAACTTTATCAAAGTGAATTGGATGATGAATACCGACGTACACAAGCTGTTAAAGTAAGTGATGTTTATTGAATCAAAAAGATAAATATAAGCTTCTATCAATAATAGCCATGTGATCGACGTCCAATTGCTTATGATTTAGTAAAAAATCGTCCAACACGTGACAATCAAAACAAGAAATCTGAAGAATTACCGGATAGTTTTTATGAATTAACAGCTGATGAACTTCGATCAGTACTTAATAATTTACAACGAGAAAGGTAAATTATTTCCGATTGAAAATCTGTTGAATAGACTTGAATATCTATTTAGTACGAATGAAAATCCATTAGAAACTCGTGATATGCGTGATAGAGCACAATCAGCACGTAATATGGTTTACGAACAAATCGCTATTCGACTTGTGATCGATTCTCGTTATATTCTTCAAGGATTGTTTCGTCCTGATGAACCCGTTTCGCGTCTTGTTGAGTTTGCTCGAACAAATCTTATTTGTCCATATATTGGACAAACGGATTTTTATTTGTATACATCACCACCACGCGTAGTATTATCGGATTTACGAAAACCATTATCAACTTATGATTTAGTACCTGCTGCTTTTGTTTATCTTGGTCATCGAACAATTTCACCACTTAATGTTCAACTTGCATCAAATATTCCAATACGAACAATAGAAGAAGCTAATCAATTAGCTGCAAAATATGTTTTTAATCGTTCAAGACCAATGAATGAACGTGAACATAGTACTTTATATAATGAAAGACCGACATCGGCAACAAGTCTGATTACCCGTCCAACACCACGTAATCCACCTACTAGTACTATTGATGATAAAAAACTTCGTGAAAAATTTAGTAAATTTTTACCTGGCAAAAAATAAACATTTCGATATTATTCTCCATGTTTTCTATTTTTATTTTATTCTTGAATTAATATAAAATATTTAACGAGTAAAGCTCAATGAATTCTACCAACTATTATTGCGTTTTTTTTCTCAGGTATTTTTTTCTATTAGAAAAAAAACTTTGAACAGTTTGATGTACTGTTTAAATTTTTTTATGAAAAATTTTCACTTGCACTGAATATTAGGTCTTGATAAATGCAGAAAATTCTCGTCGAAATCTAGTTAATAATAATTGACTCAGTTATAACTGAGATGATGACATCAGATAACGGAAAATAAGAATAATATCCAATACTTAGTGCGTAATATAAACATATCAACACAGAACGAGAGCATAAGAACAAGAAAAAAATGCCACACCCCTACACAATAGTTTGGCAACAAATTTTGTTATCGTCATATCTAAAATGATGGTTACTATTTATTAAGACCTTGCTTTTACTCTTGAAGGTCGTTTGAAAGTTATGAATAAAAATATAAATTTCAATTACGTGCGTGTGTTACGGTTATAAGATTGTCTCTTAGATTTTTAAATGTATGAAATGATTTGTAGATAAGAAAAACTTCCATCCAATCTCTTAGTTCTAGAAATTATCTTTTAGCTAAAAATCAAGGATTTTCTATGTTATCATAAAGTACATTAATAAGTGTTTTGCATTCTCGAAGGTTAAATAATATCATACATCAATTATTCTTCTTTCTTACGTACCGGAACAAATAATGACCTTGATGGCTTTCTTCATTCTTACGCGTAGACAAAAAACTTTTACCCTACTTTTTTTAGTGCAATATCTCAATGTAGAAGCTTTGTAAAACATCAAATATTGTTTTGAATATATTCCATTTATTTATCAAGTATTTCAACCGAACAAGATAGTTTAAATATTATGTTTGTAGTTGATCAAGTTGTCACTATACAGATTATCAAAATCTTGTATTCTTAGAATCGATGTAAATCACAACAAAATCAAAATTTATTGAAAATGTACATGTAACAAAGACAGAAAAAAGAAACGAAATCTAACTAAATATAAGTTTTATTGTCTGTTGTAATTAATACAGAATATTTGATTTCTCAAATTGAGGTCGACCAAAAGCATTTGGATGTCTTCCTGTACAAGCATTCGATGGTCGACAACTACATGTTTGACAACCAGATGCATCAATATTATGTCCACATGGACAATAAATGTTACATACTGGTCCACAGCGTTTAAAACCATTACGTTGATGTGGATATGCTTCAGTACCAGTGGACATTAACCAAAGACAAAGACCAATGGTGATAAAAACGAAGAATAAAAATACATTGATTCGCATCTTGTAGTTATTCTCAATGTTTCAGATTGTGTGTAATATATTTTCTATTCTGTTTAATAGTATCGACTATATATATATACTCACGGAAAGATGTATAATACTCTTTGGGCGCATGACTTGCTTTTTTTTCTCTATGATATTTTTACACCGAGTACATCTCAGTCATTCTCTTCTTTATCTTCAATCCAATATCAGAAGCTTTACTAACTACAGAATATGCTTATCTATCTCTTTTTCTTCCCGTTTGTAGTTAAAGGATAATCAGTAGATGTCACTAAAAACCAGTATTCTAAGTAAAACAATTAAATAGACTAGAAGTATGACAAAGATATTCAGAATAGATAGAAAAAAACTAATATTTGTTCAAAATTATTTACCATAAAAAGTTCAATTAGAGTCTATGAACTACAATTTGATTTGCTGACGGTTGGTAAGCTATGATTCATAGGTGAACATTTCGATCAATATTCATTGATATTTGTTGAATTTTTAGTTCAATAGAACAGATGAACATTCAACAGTAAAAAAAATTATTCTTCATTTCGATGGTCGCATTAATAATCATAAGATTGCAGAGACTTCTCCGTATACAGTAATGATATATGTACTTTAATTGAACATTTAAAACAATGTTCAAATGATAAATATCAATAATGAATTTTTGGGTTTTTTTTGTGTTATTGAGTAAGGAAAAAAAAATCAGGAAAACTTTTTAAAATATTTTGTAGATACAGCATGAACAAAATATGAATAGTCTAGTCACGGTTCAATGTTTCTATTTCCTTTTTCGTTCTGCTTGACCGCTATTACTTATAAATATCAAAAAAGAGATTGGTTTGTGATAGCTTGCTTACAAAAAACGTTGTCACGTTTTCTTTAGAGGCAGAAAAAATCGAACACCCTCTAAGTTTATAAGGAGATACAGTCGTAAATACTACAACTCTCCTTCAGCGTCTTTTTGTTTACTATCTGCCAGTTTCGACCTTGAGATAAGTAGTACATGTATATATAGAAAAAGAACTGTCATCAATACTATAAAGAAGATTAGGAAAGAAAAAACGACGGATATGATACGATTTGATTTGCGTAGTAATGTTGATGGATTCAATTAGAGCTATTCTCATCATTACTTTCCAATGATAAAATATTTAACAATATTTGTAGTTCATTTTTAATAAACGAAAAAAGATGAAAATTAGAAAGATTAATTTCTATTGTTTTTCTTTTTTTTCTAGATAAATTGATCTCGCCAACATTTATTCGAGCATGTGTAAGTTTTAAAATAAAAACTATTTGAGAACAAACTTTATCATGATCATCTCATTGTTTGAAATTATATTTAGAAATGATCAATGCCGAATATCGAGTATATTTATTGCCAAATGCAATTGGCAAAGGTCGTTTATCTATATTTCGTGAAGCATGTGCGAAATTTTCTCTCGAATGTATAACACCATTCAATATTGATAATGTTGAATGTGTTATTGTCGAAGATACACTTGATACACATATTATTATTGAAAAAATTCTCCATATTGATCCATCCAATTCATATATTCCACAATTAGTTAGTACACGATGGCTTAGTGAATCATTACGTGCTCAAAAATTATTACCACGAGAATCATTTATTCGATCTTTAGTATCTGAAATTTCAATGACATCAAATGAAGATAATATTTCAATTGATCCAAAAATATCTCCAACAAAAATTTTTAATGAACAGTCAATTATCCCAAGAATACGATCGAATTCCGACAGTGATTATGATGAAGATGAAAGTGTTAATAAAACTGATGAAGAACTAGTTGTATGTAGATGATAGAGTTTGAATATTGATATCTACGAAAATCATTTTTCTTTAGACATTAGCGTCCAAAGAAATCACATTTGCAGTTAGTTTCATTTATATATTTTTTTAAATATTTCTTCATAAATATATATGTAGAAAAATAATTGGTTATGTTGTGAATCATCTGCATTACCTGTTGATCCTGTTATCAATCCAAATCAAGCTATTATTGATAAACTTCAAGTAAGAATAAAATTTTCTTTTAAAATAAAATCATAATTTATTTTTTTCTTTTAATAGGAAATGGCTAATCTATACCGAAATTCGAATGATAAATGGCGTGCATATGGTTATCAAAAAGCAATAAGTACCTTAAAAAAATGTCATCGACTAGTGACGACTTATGAAGTAGATTTTCATATATATTTATAAGAAATTGAAATCGTTTTATTTTCTAAGGAAATTCGAATGTTACCGGGTATTGGTTCACGTTTAGCAGAAAAAATTGTTGAAATTATGGAAACAGGTAGTATGACTAAATTAGAAGAATATCAAACTGATGCTGATATTGCTGCAATGGATTTATTTGGTAAAATTTGGGGTATTGGACCATCACAAGCAAAACGATGGGTTGATTTAGTATGTGATCTAAAAATTTTAATTTTGAAATTTTCAATAATTTTTGAAAAAAAGGGATATCGAACATTGGATGATCTCCGAACAAAAGCGAAATTAACACATAATCAAATGATTGGATTAAAATATTGTCACGAATTTCTTGAACGTATTCCAAGAGATGAAGTTACACAAATTGAAAATGTTGTATGTAAAAAAAAAGAAACGAAGGTTAATAAATTTGATATATTTTCAAATGTTGAATAGGTTAAAGAAGCAGCTGAATCGATTCGACCTGGTTTATTAATACAAACATGTGGTTCTTATCGAAGAGGTAAAGCCACTTGTGGTGATTGTGATATATTAATAAGTCATCGTGATGGTGTT
>Ga0116226_10002388_pt1 | contig 16350 bp, 5 predicted proteins | sample S1TSphfallax_FD_89692 | JGI IMG/M metagenome (GOLD analysis project Ga0116226, IMG submission 89692) | Host-associated microbial communities from peat moss isolated from Minnesota, USA - S1T2_Fa - Sphagnum fallax MG | ecosystem: Host-associated > Plants > Peat moss > Unclassified | place: USA...
GTACGGCGGCACGGACAAAGTCACCGGCGGCCCGACCTTCGGGGGCTATTCGAACAGCATCACAGTCGATCGCGGTTATGTGCTGCGGATACCCGAGGGCATGAATCTGGCCGCGACCGCTCCGCTGCTATGCGCTGGCATCACGATGTATTCGCCGTTGCGGCACTGGGGAGCCGGTCCCGGTAAGAAGGTCGGCATCATCGGACTTGGCGGCTTGGGTCACATGGGGGTTAAGTTATCGCACGCCATGGGAGCCCACACGGCGCTCTTCACCACCTCCGCGTCGAAAGTCGAGGATGCACACCGATTGGGCGCCGATCTCGTGATCCTGTCGAAATCCTCACAGCAAATGACCGAGCACGCGCAGAGCTTCGACCTCATCATCGATACGGTCGCCGCCGCGCACGACCTCAGCCCTTATTTCGGTTTATTGAAGCGGGACGCCACGATGGTCCAGGTGGGTGCACCGGAACACCCGTTGCCCATCCCCGTGTTTCCCTTGATCTTGCAACGGCGGCATTTCGCGGGCTCCTGTATCGGCGGAATCGCCGAAACTCAAGAGATGCTCGACTTCTGTGCGTCCAAGAACATCGCCGCCGATGTGGAGGTCATCCCCATCCAGTCGATAAACGAGGCCTATGAACGCATGCTTAAAAGCGATGTGAAATACCGCTTCTCCATCGACATGGCATCGCTCCAGACATAGCGTGCCGAGCGGCTGAGCCAGTCGGGCTCAAACTCCGGCAAGTGCGGCACGGGCAGCCGCGTCGAGAACCCTGTATTGACCCCGCGGAGGATTTGCGGCAACGTGTCGCCGTTACGACAAGTTCCCCTCACGGGGATTCAAAGGGAACTCGGGTTAAAGTCCCGGGCTGCCCCCGCAACTGTAAGCGGTGTGCCCGCGTCAAAGGCCACTGGATCTTTGGGATCCGGGAAGGCGATGCTGGGACTTTCAAGCCGCGAGTCAGGAGACCTGCTTGTCGTAGTCGCCCATCGAGCAGCCGGGGTGCGCTGAACGATAGGAACATCCCTTGTGGCGACGGAGTGTGGAACCGTGCTTGGCGCGGGTCCCGCGGAGCCGCGCCCGTCGTTCGCTCTGCGAGATCCCCCGTTGGGCGCGATTTCATGGGATTGACGTCGACATCGGGGATATTGCATTGAAAACCCAACCGAGGCGCCTTGCCTGGGCGCTGGCATCGTGCGCATTGATCGTAGGTGGCATCGTCATGCCGACAGCGCATTCGGCGGATAGTGACAGCTCATTGGATGAGGTGGTCGTGGTGGCCAACCGCGCGCCGGAACCCTTGTCCAAGGTGGGCAATACGGTCACCGTACTCGATCAACAGACCATTGAAGAGAGTCAGGCAGTCGATGTGAGCTCTCTGCTCGCCACGACTCCCGGTCTCACGATGAGCCGCACTGGCGGGCCCGGTACGACCAGCAGCGTTTTTATTCGTGGTGCCGACTCGGATCACACCATCGTCCTGATCGACGGTGTGGTACTCAATGACCCTTCCTCGACCGCTGGCAATCTGGACTTCGGCAATCTTCTGGTCGGCGACATCTCCCGCATTGAAATCCTGCGCGGCGGTCAATCCACCCTGTATGGTAGCCAGGCCATCGGCGGGGTCATCAACATCATCACCGCCGAGCCACAGCCCGGGTTTGGGGCGGACGTTCAGGCGGAGGGCGGAAGTCTGGGGACCGGGTTGGTGAAAGCTGGTATCGGCGATAAATCCGATCAATGGTCGTTTCGGCTCGGCGGGACGTACTACGCGACCGACAGCGTGCCGGCGCTCGACGAGCGTTATGGCGGCACACTCACGGATCCGTTTCACGACTCGGTGCTCTCGGGACGAGCCACGGTTGATATCACCCCCGACGTGCAGCTCGATGAGCGCGCGTATTGGACCCAGAGTCGGGTTTTCTACGATGGCTATTCGCCCGTCACGTTCATGCTCGCCAACTACCCGCAATACGATGACGTGCGCCAGCTAGTCGACTACACCGGGCTCAACTTCAATGTGTTCGACAATCGACTGAAGAATCGTGTCGCCTATGAGTACACGACGGCGCAGCACTCGGACTACAACAGCGCCGTCGACCCCATCACTCAAACCGATGGCTACCGCGGCAACGATAGCCGAGTCGAGTATCAGGGCACCTGGGCCATCGTCCCGGGCTATCAAGCCGTCTTCGGCGTGCAGCAGGAAAAGAGCTGGGCGGATACGACACCCTACGCCCCCGCGCATGCTGACACCGGTCAAGTGGGGGAATATCTGCAAGTACAAGGTGAAGTGATCTCCGGTCTCACCCTCACCGCGGGCGAACGGCACGATCACTACGACAGCTTCGGCCAGCACTATACCGGTCAGATGGCGGCGGCTTGGGTGCTGCCTTCATCGACGGTGCTGCGCGCGAGCTGGAGTCAGGGTTATAAGGCGCCGTCGCTTTACCAGCTCTACAGCCCCTACGGCAACCCCGCTCTGAGACCCGAGCAATCCACCGGCGGCGACGCCGGCGTGGAACAGCATCTATGGAATGATCGAGTCACGCTGTCGGCGACCTACTTTCTGACCCAGTTCAAGAATCTGATCGCGTTCGAAGACTGTCCCGGCAGTCCGCTGTGCGGGATCGTGGGCGGAGATTTTGGCTATTACGTCAACTTTGATCGGGCGAAAGCGAGCGGCGTCGAGCTGACGGCGTCCGCCACGCTCACCTCCGCTCTTGCCGTATCGGCCAATTACTCGCATATCAAAACGGAGGACCTAACGCCGGGGTCGCCGACCTACGGTCAGCAGCTCTTGCAGCGGCCGGAGGATGCCGCCAATCTGTCCTTGAGCTACACCTGGCCAACCAGTGTCAACACAACCGTCGCGGCGCGCTACGGTGGACCGAGCCTCGAACAAAACCTGAACGTCTATCCTCCGTTGAACGTACGCTTGGGTGGCTACACCTTGCTCGACCTGCGGGCATCGTATCCGGTGACCGAGAAGCTCGAGGTCTATGCCCGAATCGATAACCTCACGAACAAGTGGTACGAAACCGTTTATCAGTACGGAACCTGGGGTCGCACCGTGTTCGCCGGTGTGCGCGCGAAGCTCTAGGTCTAGGTCTAGGTCTAGGTCTAGGTCGGGTTACGCCGACCGTGCGCTACGGGATGAGCGCAACCTGAATGTGACGGGCCGCCGTTTCGCCGTGCTCGTCAACGACGCTCAAGTTCACCTCTCCGGCGTGGGTGGGTGCCCAGGCGAGAGGGGTACTTGGTGGGCTCGCGCCGACAAAGGCGCCGTCGGCAAACCAGTAGAGCGACGTGATCTCGGGACCGGCCGTGGCGTTGAGTTGCAGCGTTTCATGGCCTAGCGCGGCGGCATGTAGTTGATAGGTGGAGGCTGCGCGTGGATAGAGGATCGAAGGGATGATCCGACCGGCCGGCGCGTTTTCCAACGACGTACCGGCGCCGCAGCGGTCGGCCGGTATGGGCCTGCGTGGCATGCCGGCAAGCGCATAGAGCCGCAAGATATCTGAGGGCCAGACCTCGAATACGTCGGCGCGGGTGAAGCGTGGCGGCGTGTCGGTGCAGGCCTTCTGACCGGTTCGGGTATCGATGAGGATTCGGCGATGGATGTCGCTGACGCGGATCGGCGATTTACCGGGAATGAACCATGCGTGGATGCGGTGCGGGCACTCGGCATTCGGCAGGTCGCCGGAGCCCGCGCAGACCTCGACGGAGGCCACGCCGACGGGTGGCACGGTGTCGAGCAGGTCGGGCAGCCGCGGGTTCGTCGCCCGAATGCCATCGACGATATGAAAGAACAGCGGCGCTGCCGTCTGGACACCCACCAGTGCTGGATTGCTACTGCCATCGAAATTGCCGACCCAGACGGCGAGCACGTAGGGGCCGACCAGGCCGACGGACCAGGCGTCGCGAAATCCCCAGGAGGTGCCCGTCTTCCAGGCGACGTGCGGCGGCGCATTGGGGAGTCCGTCGGGTCTCGGGTTGTCCTTTAGAATGCTGAGCACCATGAACGCAGCATCCGCGGAGAGAACGCGATTCGACCTGCCGTGGGTGGCCGGCAGCGTGTACTGAAGAGGCGCCAGCATGCCGTGATTGCCGAGCATCGCATACAGCGTGACCAGTTCCTCCATCGTGACATCACCGCCGCCCAATGCGAGGGCGAGGCCATAGTGGCGCTCGCTGGCCATTCGGGAGATGCCCGCGTTCTTCAAGAACTGATAGAGGTCCGGCTGCGCGAGCTTCGCGGCAAGACTGACCGCCGGGACGTTACGCGATGCGATCAGCGCGTCATGGACCGACACGGGTCCGACGAACGCACCATCGAAGTTTTCGGGTGCATACGCGCCGAAGGCGGTCGGCGCATCTTTGAGCATGCTCTCGGTGTGGATCAGGCCCTGATCCATCGCGAGGGCGTAGATGAAGGGCTTGAGCGCGGAGCCGGGCGAGCGCTTCGCGGTCGTGCCGTTGACCTGTCCGTCGATCGATGAATCGGAGAAATCGGCCGAGCCAATCAGCGCCTTGACCTGCATGGTGCGGTAATCCACCAGCATCGCGGCGGCATTCGTGATGCCGAGAGTTCGTTCGGTGTCGATGTACTGGTGCAGTCGTCGTTCCAGCAGGTGTTGCAGCGGCAGATTCAGCGTGGTCGCGCCCCCCGCATGCGCGTCGAGGATCTCGGACACGAAGTGCGGTGCTTCGAACGGGAGCTGGTGCAGCCCACGGAAATGCAGCGTCTTGCCGGCCGCTGCCAGCGAGGCGTCCGTGGTCGGATGCTGCGTGGCCCAGAGCCGGGCCAACTCGATGCGAGCCGCTTTCAACGACGCAGACTCCGCGCCATCCGGATCGCGCAGGTTCGGCGACTGCGGGATCAGCGCCAGCGCGAGCGCTTCGGCAAACGTGAGTTCGGCAGCGGGCTTGCCGAGATAAATCCGGCTCGCGGCGCCGATGCCCTGCACGTTGTGTCCATACGGCGTGAGGTTGACATGCGCCTCGAGGATGTCGTGCTTGGAGTAGCGCGCCTCAAGCCAGGTTGCAGCCGCCATCTGCTCGAGCTTGCCCAGCACGGAGCGGGTGTTGAGGTGATAGATGAGTCGCGCCAGCTGCATCGTGACCGTGGAGCCGCCCTGATGCGGGCCACCTGCCGCCATGCGGGCGCTGGCACGGATGAGCGCGCTCGGATCGACGCCGAAATGCCAGCGGAAATGGCGATCTTCGTGCAGCAGGAGGGCCTCGACGAACTCAGGTGCCACTTGGGACAGGGGCGTCCACAACCGGTACTGCTGGTCGCTCGCGAGCGTCAATCGCAGCAGCGTGCCGTCGTCGGCATACACCGCCGTCGATAAAGGCGCATAGCTCGACAGTGGCGCATGCGGCAGGATCCTCACGACCAGCAGGGCGAGAGCGATACCCGCGGCCACGGCACCCGCGGCCAGAGCGCGCACGCCGAGTGGGCGTACGGTGAGTGGGCGCGCGCTGCCAAAGCGCCGTGTCACGGCGCTTGCACGACCAGATGCCCGGCCGCGGAGCGGGCCTGAATCGACGGGTTGTACATGGACTCGCCGTAGGAGGCGGGAACGACGTAGCTGCCGGCATTGGTCGCCTTGATCCGATAGCTGAACTCCTGGACCTGGTCGGTGGCCTGACCGTAGAGAATGACGCGGTCCTCGCGTAGGTCCGCATAGTTCGGAAAATTCGGCGGCCGGCTCACGAGCCAGATACAGGTGCAGCCGTGAGGCGCGTCCGTTTCCTCGTCGTCTGACGGCGGCGACGGATCGGCTTGCGGTACATTCGGCACCACCAGGTCGAAGCCCCCCGGCAATAGATCGACGAGCACGGCATCGTCGATCAGGGGGCGATCGATTGCGCGGAATTTCAGATGCACGGTGATCTCGTCGCCGACCTTGACCTGGTCGGCGGTCTTACCGTCGGCGGTCAGGAATTCGCGAATGATCTCGAGCCCCTTGGTCGAGGTGTCGGTCGTCGGCGTGCGGTCGAAGCCCGATTGGTTGACGAGATAGTAATTGCGCACGGCGGCATCACTCGAGAAACTGAGTGCACGGGTGTCGGCGGGGAACGTGGTTTTCGGAAACAGGCCCGCGGGTACACTCAATGGGCGGCTCGACTGGTCCGCGAGCGTGGCCTCGACGCCGAACTTCGGTGCGCCATTGGCGGTGACGGCCGTGGCATAGGCGTCGAGCGCGAGGATCGTGGTCGCGGCGGACAGCGAGTCGTAGTCGCCGTTCTTTACGTGGGCGACGAGGGTGTCGAGTACCGTGTCCGGAAGCTTGGTGAGCCGCTCCGGGAAATGTCGCGCCATCAAATAGAGCAGCATCGCGTCACTCGTCATCGGTCCGTGCCAGCGATCCACATCCGTGGTCGCGCCGAACGCCACCTTGGCGATCGCGTGGTTCGCGGGGCCCTCCTGCTTCATGAGTTGATAGGCGGCGGCCAGATACGCGGCCACGATGTCTTGCGACCAGTCCTTGGCGTAACGGCTGGTCAGGCGCTGCTGTAACGCGGCCGCTTCGTTCGACACGATGTTGCCCTGGCGCGCGAGCAGATAGATGGCGTACGCGGACGTGCGTTCATCGGCCAGATTGTCCCCGTCACGGCGTGCGAGCCGGAAGAGGTATGGTTTGCCCGCGGCGAGCAGATCGGCGGGCACGGCCGCGCCGCGCTCGCTCGCCTCCAACAGCACGTGCAGCGCGTAAACCGACACGAAATCCACGCTCTCCACGCCGCCGGCCCAGTAGCGGAACGAGCCGTCACCGGTCTGACGCGCGCGCAACTCGTCGATCAGCGAGGCGAGGCTCGCACCTTCGCGCGATTTTAACTCGCCGAATTCGGGCCGATGCGACAGCACGATGGCCGGCATCGCCTTGCTGACCAGCTGTTCCGTGCAGCTATAGGGATAGCGATCCAGATAGCTCACGAGCCCATGCGCAAGCGCGAGCGGCAATGTCGACAGGCTGGCCTCGAGCGTGCGGTATTGCGGATATAAATTGCGGCTGACCGGCACACGCACGGCTGCGGTGAAGCTGCCGGCCTGCAGCGACGTGACGTACGCGGTGGCCGGGCGTACCGATACGGTGGTCGCGAGGGCGGCATTCTTCGCGCCCTCACTCGCCGTGAACTTGAGCGTTCCCGAGCCGAGTAGGTCGCGCGTGCGCACGCGGAAGTGCGTGGACGACTCACGCATCTCGGTCACTTTGAGCGTCGCCTGGGCGGCGCCGATGATCTCGAATTGCTCGGAAGGTTCGAGCTTGACCGTGACCGCGGCGTCGTTTCCCGAGCCTGCCACATTGTTGGCGACACCGACGCTGACATCGAACTCATCGCCGGGTGTCACGGTCAGCGGCGCGTTGGGTGAGAGGATGAGGTCGCCGCGCACCAGCGTCGACCGCTCGGCCACGCCGATGCTCGTGTCATTGACTGCCACCGCCATGAGGCGGATGCTGCCGTTGAACGTGTCGGGAACCGTATAGTCGAGTGTACGCGGCTGGTCGTCGGCATCGACGATCCCTGACCACCAGGCGACGGGTTTGTCGGTCTTGCGCTTGAACGGATTCAAGTTGGCGCCGAGCAGCGAGCGCTGATCGCCGCCGGGGGCCGACAGCATGGCGGCACGGAATTCGGGCAGTATCAGATCGAGAATCTGGCGCGTGCTCACATCGAGGGAGCGCTTCTGGAAGAAGAGCGCCAACGGATCGGGCGTCTTGTAGCGTGCGACCTGGAGGATGCCCTCGTCGATGGCGAATAGCACGATGCGCGCGGGCGTTGCGGTTCGGTAGCCGATGCTGAGCTTGTCCCCCGGTTTGACGAGGGTCGGTGTGTTCAACTCGATCTTGTTGCGCCGTGCGTCGAGCGCGATCGAGAAGGGCTGCACGCCATAGGATAGCGGCGAGCTGTAGATTTCCTCCGACGCCGGGTCACGCACGAAACTCACGCTGACGTAGCCGTTGCCTTCGAGGCCCTCCGGCACCTTGATCTGCTGCACCGAACTCGTGGTCTTGGTCTTGAACCACTGCCACGAGTACACATGGTCGCGCTCGATGGTGATGAGGCCGGCGCCGATATAGGGAGCTTGGATTTGCATGTTGATCGTCTCGCCGGGTGCGTAGTCGTGCTTGTCGAGCACGATCTGAAGCTCCGCGTTCTTGTCGAGCGAGCGGCTCAAATTGGCGGCGCCGGCCACCGTGAAGTCGATGCGCGCGTAGGTGGCGCCGGCGGCATCCTCGATCAGATAGCTGAAGTCGCCGGGTTTGCCGGTGTCGAGGTCGAGATGGGCATTGCCCCCCGGCAGCGGCAGGGCCGCCTCGTCGATCGGTATCTCCTTGAGGCGCGACTCAAACTTGTAGACGCCGCTGTCCTGCTTGAGCAGCACCGAAACGTAGCGCCGTTCGAGGCGTTTCAACGTCAAGCCCGGCGCCGTCACGCGCTCGAGTTTCGGGTCGATGGCGATGAGGTTGATGCGGCGTGCGGTGCCGCGCGAGATATAATCGAGCCGGCCATCGGCTTTCCAGCCGACCAGGAAAGAGAGGTTCGACACGAGCTGCGCGGCCCCGCCGGTGACACCGCGACCGCCATCCGTTTCAAACCCTTGGGCTTCGACGCCCACCCGGTAGGTGGCGCGAGCGAAACGGCTCAAGTTCAGGTCGAAGAGCGCGTGCCCGTCGGGTCCCGTGCGCTGTTCGGCGAGATTTTCGGTAAAGCCATCCTTGGCGGCTTGTGGGTCGCGGAACTGGTAATCCGCATACGTTGGAAATGACGGTATCGCTGGCGATAAGTGCATCGTCGCCTGGATGCGGCGATCGGTCGCCGGCGTGCCAAACAGGTTCTCGAGACCGATCAGCAGCTGAAGCTTGTCCGGACTCACCCAACCCACGGCGCGCTCGGTCGAGAAATGCGTGCTCATCCGCAACCGGTCCGGCAGGAATTCCTGCACCTTGACGCTGGTCGTGCCAATCAGATCCTCGCGCTCATTGGCCTTCACGACGTACAGGTTGATGGTGTAGCTGCCCGTGGGAGCCGTGTCGTGGGTTTGGTAATGGATTTCCTCAAATCCGGCGACCGACAAATGGATGAGTTCCCGCTTCACGGATAGGCCGCGAGGATCGGTGATCTCGACGCGAATCGGCAACCCTTCCGGTAAATGGCGCCAGTCTTGCGTCTTGACGATGGCGCCCGCGCGGATCTCATCGCCGGGCCGGTAGATGCCCCGATCCGAGAATACATAGGCGCTCAAGGCAGCCCGTTCGGCCTTGTTGCTGACACCCCCCACATCGAAGCGCGACAATTCCATCACGTCCACGTGCGAGTTGATCGGCAGGAAGGAGCTGTCGCCGCCGCGCTTGGCGAGATAGAGCACCGGTTCGTGCTCGTTCTTGAAGCTCTTCAAGCCGGGAAAGTGGACGTGACCTTGCGCGTCGCTGGTCTCGCTAAGCACCGCTTCGCCATTCTTGCCGATCACTTGAACCGTGGCGCCCGCGACCGGTGCGCCGTTCGCGATCGATTGCACGAACACGTCCAGGGATTCGTCCACGGACTTCTTCGCGAGCAGACCTAAGTCGGTGACCACGATTAGGCGGGCATCCGCGGTCTGACCGTCGCCATGTCCAGAACCGATGACCTGTTTACGCTCGGGGTCGTAGGCCTCGAGGTTGAGGAGGAAGATACCCTGACGGTTGAGGCCGGGCTTGTTCAGATAGGGAGACAGATCCAGTGCTTGAAAGTTGGCCGTGCCGGCGGGCAGCTTGGGTAGCGGCACGATGTCGGTGAAATTTTCGGTGATGTTCGTGGCATCGAACGAATAGTTGACGAACTCCGGATGGGCGAAGTTGCCGCCCGTCTGGGTCACCAGGTGTTGCAGCTGGTCCGGCAGCAGCCGCCCTACCTGAACGCGGAGCCCCGGGACGTCGCGCGTGAACAGGGTCAGTTTGCGCTGCCCGGACAGCGCCAGCAGGGCTCCCTGGGAGGCGATGTGCACTTCCTTCGGGTACTCGGGCATGCGCAGCACCTGGGCTACCGGATTGGCCATCAAGTAGCCACCGAAGGAGCGTAGGCCTTTGTCGATCTCCACGTAGATCGGGCTGTTCGGTTCCGTCTTCAGCGCGAAGCTGTGCAACTCGACGTGTTCGCGTTCATTGGGCACGTAACTCAGTGGCAGCGGGGTCGCGCTTGCCAGCACCTCGGGCGTCACCCTGTTGACGTTCCAGGGATAGGGGCGATGATGACCCGATTTTTCCCACTGCGCCTGGAGTCGTGGATCGGGGTTCTTGTCCGGCAGCAGCCACGCATGCACATGCGAGGTCATTTCAGGTTCGGTGATCGAGTGCGACGTCGCGATCACCAGTGCCTGGCTGGGGTTGTCGCGCTCATCCCTTGCGATCGTCAGGCGCAGGTCCGTGACCATGAGGCTGTACAGACCGGGCACCTGGACGCTGGCCGCCAACGGTTGGGTGGTTTCGTTGCCGCCGCGCGCCGCATGCAGGCCGGCATCGACCGACAGATCGACGCGACCTCCTTTCGTGAGGATGGGTAGCTGACCGGTCTGGAGGTACGCGTGCAATTTGAGCTTGTCGTAGGTCACCGTGACCGACGGCGCCGGGGACTGCTCCTCCTCCTGGGTATCCGTGACCTTGCCGAACAGCTTCAGCTTGACGCGACGTTCGAGCGCTGCGGGATCCACGGGTTGCGTGAACGCCAGCGTCGTGACGATCTTCTTGTCGGCGGCGACCACCGGATCCTGGTAGAACTCGTTGCTGTCGATGGCGGCCGAGAACGCCGGCGATGAGAACGTGACCTCGTATTTCGCCAAGTGGATCTGCGATGCCGTGAAGCCGTGCTTTGCGAAGCGGATCGTGTAGGTCTGGCCGATGGGCCAATCGGCCTTTGGGCTGAACACGAGGGTCTTGTCATCGGTCCAGCGCCATTCACCCGCGAAGGCGGGGTCCAAGGTCACGCCGGCCTTGGCCGGATCGATGACCTTGCCGGAATCGGTCAACGGAGCCACCGATCCCGAGAACTGCACCGTGACGGCATTGGGTTTGCCGGGCGGATTGCATTCGATACAGGTGCGCTCGGGGTTGCTGACCGACGCTGCGTATTGAACGGGCTTCGGCTGCGATTGATACCAGCGCCAGCCGGCAAAGGCGCCGACTCCGGTGGCCACCAGGGCGGCGGCGATGATCGCGCTGCGCCGTGGCTGGCGTCGCACCGATGCGAAGGCGAGGCCGATCAGGTCAGCGGCGGTGTGGACCCAGGCGGGTGGCGTCCAGTGGAGGTCTCCTAGAGTTGCTCCCAGAACCTTCGCCAGGACCGAGGCGGCTGCCCCGAGAAGCTTCCCCATTCGTCCGAAGGCCGCCGCAATCGGGAGTTTCATTCCGTTGTCACCTCAAGGACGCATCGAGATCAGAGCGCTCGGCACTCTAGTCGGTTGGTCATCATGTTTCGGTGTATTTCGTCGCAAATGCGGTACCCTCGCAACCTATGGCATTAACGTACCGCAAGAATCTGTCCCTGCTCGCAAGCCTGCTGTCGATCGTGCCGGGCGTGCCCGCGGTCGCGGCGTCCGTGCCGTATCCCACGTATGCGCCCGGCGAGAATACGACCGCGACCACGGGTCCGAGCTACGCGCACCCCTTGGGTTTTCCGTGGGTCGTCAGCGACGGCTCCATCATCACCCCCGTCGGCACTCAGGTGTACCTCGGCATCACGACCCGTGCGAAGGCCGTTGCACTCAATCCCACCGGCAATCACACCGCCGCCGTCTTGCAGATGGGTGCTCCCCAGGCTGTCACGATTTTCAACACCCAGAGCGGCGCTGTGCTGCAGAACTACAGCGTGCACTATACCAACTCGAAGGGCGAGCCCAGCACCGATGCGGACGGCAGCACCACCGGCATCGCCTATACGCCAGACGGCAAATTCCTGTTGTTCAGCCAGGACGGCGAATCCGGCCCTTCGAGTTACGTGGCCATCGCCCGCGTCGATGCACAAACGGGCTGGCTGTCGGACTACGCCCAGGTTCATGTTCCGATCGATGTGAACGGCGAGGGTCGCATGACCAACGTCACGTGCTTCCCGAACAGCCCTGGCGGGAGCACCGGCAGTTTTGATATCCCGTGCGGGTATGCCTTCTCCATTTTCTCCAATGCCAAATTCACCTCCTATCCCATGGGCATCGCGGTCTCCCCGGATGCCAAGACGGCCTATGCGGTGTTGGACAACAACGGTACGTTGACCAAGATCGATCTGACCCAGGCGACGCCGGTCCAAGGTCCGGAAATCCGCGTGGGCAACGTCCCGCATAGCGTCGTGATCTCGCCGGATGGCAAGACGGCCTATGTATCCAACGAGGCCGGTCGGATTGCCACCGCCGAGGACTTCCAGCTGTACTCCGGTGGAACTCCCGTGGTCGCCGAATTTCCGACCGGCACCACGGCTGCCGGTACGGTGTCCGTGGTCGATCTGGCCACCTTTTCCGTCAGCGCGAGCATCACGGTCGACCATCACCCGACCGGCATGGCTTTCTGGGGCAAGTACCTGCTGGTCGCGAATACCTACAGTGACGACATCTCGGTCATCGACACCACGAACGATCACGTCGTGCGGATGATCGACCTCGGGCTGCCGATCGGCGTGCCGGGCGACCGCCAGCATGCCTACGGCGCCGGGCCAAACTCGATCGCCGTCGATCCGGCGAAGGACATCGCGTACGTTGCGCTCTACCATGCCAACGCCATTGCCGTGGTCGACCTCCATGCCGAGCGTCGAAATCCCATCGTCGGCATGATTCCCGTCGGCTACGCGCCGGCGTCCGTGGTGCTGGCCGGTGCGGACGCGGCGCTGCTGGTTGCCAACGACAAGGGTATCGGCACGACGGGCTTCGGGATCAAGCCGGCGCCGACCAATACGGCGGAAAATTCCTATAACACCTACTTTGGTGTGTCTGATTTCAATTCGCACGATGATCTCGGTACCGTCAGCATCGTTCCCGTGCCGGAGCGCGGCGCTCTCGCCGCCATGACGCAGCAGGTCGTCCAGAACAACCATTGGGATCTGGCCCACAACATCAGGTCGGCCGCGGGGGGCGATCCCCGCGCGAAACCGGTCGTCCTACCGGAGAGGATTGGTGCACCGTCGAAGATCAAGCATGTGTTCGTGATCATCCGCGAGAACCGCACCTACGATCAGATCCTGGGCGACGTGGTCGGCGGCAATGGCGACCCGAGCCTGGCGGTCTTCGGCGACCACTCGACTTATGCCGAATACCCGCGGGTAACGCCGAACGCGCATGCGCTGGTCGAGCGCTTCCCGCTTTTGGATAACTTCTACGATCCGAGCCGTCAGTCGGCCGACGGTCATAACTGGATTCTTCAAGCCATGGCGCCCTATGGCGATGACATCCAGTCACCGGACTGGCTGCGTGACTATCCGGCCAACGGCGGTGATGCGATGGCTTATCAGACCAAGGGCAACCTGTTCGATGTGGCCGCCGCCGCTCATCTGAAGATCAAGATCTACGGCGAGTACGTCGATTACAACACGTTCAACGTGCCGGGCTGTACCCCGTCCAACAAGACCCTCGCCAACAAGTATAACGGGACCGTTCCGCCCACCACGCTGCCGTTTCCCGTTTCGGATAGCTGCGAGCCGAGCTGGACGGATTTCTACAACGATACCGTGGCGTATGAGACGGGCAAGGAAGCCCAGCTCAAGTACTTTGACGTGATCGGCTCGGTGTCTCCGCTCCCGAACGTGATGAAATATGCCGTGCAGAACTATCCGCAGTTCGACCTCGGCATTCCCGACCAGTATCGCGTCGATGTGTGGGCACAGGACTTTGCCAACGACGTCAAGAACGATGCGGTGCCCCAGCTGGAATTCATCTGGATCAGTTCGGACCATACCGGTGGCCCACCGAACGCGACCGCCATGCAGGCCGATAACGACTTGGCGCTCGGTCGCTTCGTCGACCTCATCAGCCACAGCCCCGTCTGGTCCTCGTCCGCGATCTTCGTCGAAGAAGACGATGCACAGAACGGCCTCGATCACGTCGACGGCCACCGCAGCCCGGGCTATGTCGTGAGCCCCTACGTCAAGCAGAAGGTGAACGCCGACGGCACCGGCGCCGGAGTTACCGAGGAAGGCACCTTCTACACCCAGGTCAACATGACGCGTACGATCGAGCAGATTCTCGGGTTGACACCCATGAATCAGAACGACCTCGTGGCCTCGCCGATGACGACGCTGTTCGTCGACAACCCGCCCCCGGAGAACTTTCTACCGTGGACGCACGTGCCGAACGGGGTGCCGCTCACGTATGGCGTGCCGGGGTACGCGGCCAGTGCGGGGGTGAAGGCGCTGCAAGCGGGCTGGCTCAAGAAAAAAGCGGAGATCTTCGCCGGCCACTACCACATGCCGGACTCCGAAAACGTCGACATCGTCAGCCACTACGACTGGTACGAGGCCACGTCATTCAGGGTGCCGTTCCCCGGCGAGAAGAAGGTTCGTCCTGCCAGCGACTTCAACAATGCCGCTCCCACTCGAGCAGACGACGACGGTGACCGTTAGGCTCACGGCGCTCCGAATCCTTCTCGGCGACCAACTCTCGTTCGATATCGCCACACTGTCCGATCTCGACAGCGAGCGCGACGTCGTGCTGATGATGGAGGTCCAGGAGGAGGGCACCTATGTCCGGCACCACAAGCAGAAGATCGTGCTGGTGCTGTCGGCGATGCGCCACTTCGCGGCGGCGCTGCGCGAGCGTGGGGTGACCGTCGACTACATCGAACTCGATGCGCCGGGCAACACGGGTGCACTATCGAGCGAGGTTGCGCGAGCGGTGGCGCGGCACCGACCCGAGCGCATCGTGGTGACCGAGCCCGGGGAATGGCGCGTCAAGGGGCTGATCGATGCTTGGGCTTCGTTGACGGGTACGCCGGTAGAGGTGCGCTCGGATGACCGCTTCTTCGCGAGCCATGAGCGGTTTGCCGGGTGGGCGCGCGGACGCAAGACCTGGCGCATGGAGCACTTCTATCGGGAGATGCGGCGCGAGCATGGCCTCTTGATGGAGGGTGAGCAGCCGGCGGGGGGCGAGTGGAACTATGACGCCGCGAATCGCAAGCGGCTGCCTCAGCGGACGGTCCCGCCGACGCGACGCCGCTTCGAGCCCGATGCGACCACGCGGGAAGTGATTGCCCTCGTCGAGCAACGATTCCCCGATCACTTCGGTGACGTGGAGCCGTTCGGCTGGCCCGTGACCCGAGCCGAGGCACTCCTCGCGCTCGACGACTTCATCAAGCACGGGTTGCCGACCTTTGGCGATTACCAGGATGCGATGAAGGCGGGTGCGCCGTTTCTCTATCACGCGCTGCTGGCGCCTGCGTTGAACATCGGCTTGCTATTGCCACGCGAAGTGTGCGCCGCGGCGGAGACGGCCTTTATGGCGGGCGCCGCGCCGTTGAATGCGGTCGAGGGATTCGTGCGTCAGATCTTGGGCTGGCGCGAGTACGTGCGCGGCGTCTATTGGACGTTCATGCCGGATTATGCGGAGCGCAACGCGCTTCAGGCGACGCGGGCATTGCCTGACTTGTACTGGACGGGCGAGACCGATATGCGGTGCCTGCGCGACGTCATTGAAGGCACGGCGCGGTACGCCTATTCGCACCATATCCAACGGCTCATGGTGACAGGGAACTTTGCGCTGTTGGCCGGTATCGCGCCGCGGCAGATCGAGCGCTGGTATCTTGCCGTGTACGCCGATGCGGTTGAGTGGGTGGAGATGCCGAACACCTTGGGCATGGCGGTGTTCGCGGATGGCGGCCAGATGGCGTCCAAACCCTACGCGGCGTCGGGCGCCTACATCCATCGGATGTCCGATTTTTGTTCGGGCTGCGCTTATGATGTGAATCTCAAGACCGGCCCGCGGGCGTGTCCGTTCAATTATTTGTACTGGGCGTTTTTGATCCGCAATAAGCGTTGGCTGTCGGGTAATGTTCGTCTGGCCATGCCTTATCGAACGCTGACGCAGTGGTCGCGCGAGCGCGAAGCGGCGGTGGTGGCGGAGGCGGAGGCGTTTCTCGATACACTGGGTGCGGGTGGTAAGAGCGGATGATGCGCATCGGGAACGACGCGGGTCGCGCGGCATGATTCAGGTGGTGTGGTTCAAGCGCGACTTGCGCACGAGCGATCATCGGCCGCTCGCCGAGGCGGCTGCGGCGGGGCCGGTTCTGCCGCTCTATGTGGCGGAGCCGGACTACTGGCGGCTGCCGGATACCTCGATCCGGCAATGGCTGGCCATTCGTGCGGCGCTTCAGGAACTGGCGGCA
>Ga0116226_10002389_pt1 | contig 16347 bp, 16 predicted proteins | sample S1TSphfallax_FD_89692 | JGI IMG/M metagenome (GOLD analysis project Ga0116226, IMG submission 89692) | Host-associated microbial communities from peat moss isolated from Minnesota, USA - S1T2_Fa - Sphagnum fallax MG | ecosystem: Host-associated > Plants > Peat moss > Unclassified | place: USA...
CACCCGGGTGAAGGTGAATAAGAACAAGCTCGCCCCGCCGTTCCGCGAGGTGGAGTTCGACATCATGTTCGGCGAGGGCATCAGCAAGGTCGGCGAGCTGGTCGATCTCGGCGTGAAGGCGGGGATCGTGGAGAAATCCGGCTCCTGGTTCAGTTTCGATAGCCAGCGCATCGGCCAGGGCCGCGAGAACGCCAAGCAGTTCTTGCGCGACCACAAGGATGTGGCGGAAACCATCGAGAAGCGTATCCGCGAGCAGTCGGGCGCGGTGGCCGACACAATGCTGGTCGGCCCGACGGAAGACGAAGCGGCGGAAGCCGCTGATTAAGAAACGTAGACTGCGTCCACTACGAAACTATGAATATTCACCATCCTACAGCGGACGAAGTGGTGGGCTGAAGCGCACCCTACGTCCGCTGTAATCCGATGTAGCAGGAAGCAAGACGTTTTTTGCAAGAACGAACGTCTTGTTTGTGGCTATTTCGATAAGGGCGGAGTGATTCGGAATACGGTTCCATGGATGGGGCCAAGCGTGGTGCTCCCACCATATTCGGTTGTGGTGCCGAACAAATATTTGTCCTTGCCTTCAATCAGCGCGCCAGACGGATTGCCTCCTGTGTCGCCGCTGAACGGCGCGAAGGTCCCCATCGTGCCGCTCACGGGATTGTATCGGTAGGTGCTACCCGGCTGACTTGTTTGGGTTAGGCTCGTCACGCCGTACATCAGGCCGTCGTTGGCCAGCACGGGACCGCTATATGCAGCTTCCCCATTGAAAGAACCAGTACCGTTGAAGACGTAAAGCACCTTGAAGCCGGTGCCGGCGGTGGAGATGGAGAACAGGCAGCCGCCGAAGCCACCACTGGGGGTGGTGCCATAGAGCTTGCCGTCGCGGCCAAAGATCAGCGCGCCTGTAGGTTGAAAACAGGTACCGGCCGCTGTGCTTTGCAAGCTGTCGAAGGCATGCAGCGTGGTGAGCACACCGTCCGCGTAGCGGAAGATGAGTCCGCCGCCATTGGCGCCGCCGAAGGTGGTGGTGCCGTATAACGTCTTCCCGTCATGGCCGACCAGCAGCGCGCCGGTAGGATCGTAGCCGTCATTGCCGATGTCGCGGTTGAACTGGTGCAGGAGTGTGACGCCGCCGGTAGCGGTCATGCTGAAGAGCGTGCCCTGATTTCCAACGCCGCCTTCGTTGGCAACGCCGTAGAAGCGGCCGTCAGCCGCCTGCACAAGATGGTTCAGGGGTCTGCCGCCCTTGCCATCGGTGTCGTTGAACTGGTGAAGGAGAGTGAAAACACCGGCGGTGGAAATGCGAAACGCGGTGCCGCAGCCCAGGGCGCCGTTGCAGCCGTAACGCAACCCGCCATCCTGCGCCACGCCATAAAGATAGCCATCCTTGCCCTGGATCAGGCCCGCAGTGGGATAGGCTCCGTTTGGTGCGGAGGGGGTGGAGGTGGAGGTATCGTAAGGGAAGGAGTAGAGCGTGGTGAGTGTGCCCGTGCGCGTCATGCGGAAGATGGTGCCACAGCCTACCACACCGCCGCCAAAAGGGTTGGGGCACGCGCCGGCGCCACCATTGGCGGTGGTGCCGTAGAAATTGCCGTCCGAAGCCTGGAGCAACTCCGCGTCGGGCGTGCTGCCGAACGAATAGCCGCTGGCTGCCTTTCCGGCAGGGGCGAAGCGGTAAAGCGGCTGGACGGTGGCGGCCTGCGCCTGGACGACCCATCCCGCTGCCATCGCCAGGATGAGCGTCATGACTGGGCCGGCGGGCCAGCGTCTCCTGTGTCCAACCGGCGTGGCGCTGTTCTTTGCCGTTTCGATGAAGCGCATGTGTATTCCCCTGTTGCTCGCGGGGAATGGGCAGGGTGCTTGCCGCGCCGACAAGTAAATCTTTCTCAAAGGGTATAAAAGTGTCTGCCTACAGTGCTTTAGCGCGAGACACGCGGCGAGACGGCTTGGCTGCGGAGGGATCGGCGCGGGTGGCCCGTGTCTTCTTCCCGCCGTAACCGGTCCACCCTATGCTATGGCGACAATGGACCTTTCCGCCGCTGCCGCCCTTTCCGATGACGATCTCGCCCTGGTGGAAGCCGCTCGCGACGTTATCGGCCGCCATTACAAACCATTCTGGCACATGGTCGCCGCTGCCCTGCGCAGCCGTGACGGGCGGATCTGGACCGGGCTGCATCTCGGCGCCACCGTCGGGCGGATGCAAATCTGCGCCGAAGCCATCGCCGTCGGCCGGCTGATCCTCGAAGGCGACGGTACCATCGAATGTGCCGTGGCCGTACGCCACCCGAAGGAACACGAGCCGCTCCAGCGCATTGCCGTGGTACCACCCTGCGGCGCCTGCCGCGAATTGCTTACCGATTTCGACCCCGGCGCCAGCGTGATCGTGCCGGGCGCCGGCGGCCTGGTGCGCGTGCCGCTCAGCCTGCTGCTGCCTCTGCCCTACCAACGCTGAAACCCACCATGTCGATCGCGAGGTGCCTAAAACCGTTGCCGATCTGCGCCCGGCTGAGCCGCAGGCTCGGGCTGTGCGACCCATTCACCGCACGCGCCGCCGCGGTGAACCCGCCCGGCGTAATCGGGCCGGCCAAGCCGCCGCTACGCCGCGCATCGGCCAGCACCCAGGCCAGCACAGGGATCAGCAGCGGGCGCCCATCGGCGTCGGCCGCCATCGCCACCGGCGCCTCGCCGGGCATCGGCCACCCGGTCACCACGCGCAGCAGCGCCCGGTCGTGGTCGGTAAGGCAGCGCTGCGGGGCTTTGCTGTTCTGATTGGCGGCCTGGCTGTCGGTCTGCATGGCATTCTCCACGTTCGCTGGGTTGGTATTCACCACACAGCAACGCCCGTGCCGGAACCTGGCACGCCGTCTCCCAAAGCAGATCAATGGTTTAAGCGCCGCGCCCCGCCACGGCAGGCCGGCACACCCTGCCGCCCCCGGCACTTTTTGCCGGGTTGCGTCTGCCATCGGCGTGGCTGGGTCGCGCTGCCTTGCCTTGCCCCACCCGGCCCAGCGCGGCAAACACGCATGACCTGACCATGATGCGGCTGCGGAGGTTTTTTTGGATGGCAAAGATCAAGGTAAAAACGCCCATCGTGGAACTCGACGGCGATGAGATGACCCGCATCATCTGGGGTTTCATAAAGGACAAGCTGATCCTGCCCTATCTGGACGTCGACCTTAAATACTACGACCTCGGCATCGAATACCGCGACCAGACCGACGACCAGGTGACGGTGGACGCGGCACTCGCCATCAAGCAGTACGGCGTCGGCGTAAAATGCGCCACCATCACGCCCGACGAAGCCCGCGTACGCGAATTCAGCCTCAAACGCATGTACCGCAGCCCCAACGGCACCATCCGGAACATCCTGGACGGCACCATCTTCCGCGAGCCGATCATCTGCACCAACGTGCCCCGCCTGGTGCCGCACTGGACCCAGCCGATCGTGATCGGCCGCCATGCCTATGGCGACATCTACCGCGCCGCCGAAACCAGGATCCCCGGCCCAGGCAAGGTCACTCTCGTCTACGAACCCGCCAATGGCGGCGAGGAACTCCGCCTGGAGGTGCACGATTTCAAAGGCCCCGGCGTGGCGCTCGCCATCCACAACACGCGCGCCAGCATCGAAGGATTTGCCCGCGCCAGCTTCAATTACGGCCTGCTGCGCGACTACCCGGTTTATCTCTCGACCAAAAACACGATTCTCAAAGCCTATGACGGCATGTTCAAGGACGTGTTCCAGGAGATTTTCGATACCGAATTTCGGGTGAAATTCGAGCAGCACGGCCTGACCTACGAACACCGCCTCATCGACGACATGGTGGCCAGCGCGCTCAAATGGTCGGGCGGCTATCTGTGGGCCTGCAAGAACTACGATGGCGACGTGCAGAGCGACATCGTGGCGCAGGGTTTTGGGTCGCTCGGCCTGATGACGAGCGTGCTGATGAGCCCGGACGGCAAGACGGTGGAAAGCGAGGCCGCGCACGGCACCGTCACCCGCCACTTTCGCGAGCACCAGCGCGGCCGCGAAACCAGCACGAACCCAATTGCCTCGATCTTCGCCTGGACCCGCGGCCTGATCTATCGCGGCCGCTTCGACAACACGCCGGACGTGACGGAATTTGCCGAGACGCTGGAACGTGTATGCATCGAGACGGTCGAGTCGGGCGCGATGACGAAGGACCTGGCCATCCTGATCGGGCCAGACCAGCCCTGGATGAACACACAAAATTTCCTGGCGCGTATCGATGAGAACCTGCAATCGGCCATGTCGAAGTAAGAGACCAGGGGGCTCTGCCCCCCGGACCCCCCGCTGGGGTCAGGGACCCCAGACCCCCGTTTCTGGAAGGCAAGGCGGAGGGGGGCAAACGCGCATTGAGCTACGATGCGCATGTATGCCCCCCTCCGCCTTGCCTTCTAAAAAAATGCCGGTCTGGGGCGGCTCGCCCCAGCGGGGGGTCCGGGGGGCAGAGCCCCCTGGTCTTACGGTGGAGATAGACGCATGACGGTAAGCAGGCGCGTGTTCGTGATGACCACGCTGATGACAGGCTTCACGACTGCGGTCGCGCGCGCGGAAACCGCGCCGATCCACACCGACTCGACCGGCCTTGTGGCCGGCGAGGCGCAGATACCCACCGGCGACGGCAATCTGCCGGCCTATTTCGCCAAGCCGGAGGGCACCGGCCCGTTTCCGACGATCCTGGTGATCGAGGAGATTTTCGGAGTCCATGAATATATCAAGGACGTTTGCCGTCGCCTGGCCAAGCTAGGCTATCTGGCGGTCGCCCCCGAGCTGTATGCGCGCATCGGCGATCCCTCCAAATATTCCGATCCCAAGCAGATCTTTCAGAACATCATTTTAAAAGCCCCCGACCAGATCATGCTGGCCGATCTCGACAGCACGGCGGCCTGGGCGTTCACCAATGGCGGCGACCCGAAGCGCCTCGGCGTCACCGGCTTCTGCCGCGGCGGCCGCGATACATGGCTGTATGCCGAGCATAATCCGCGCCTGAAGGCTGCCGTCGCCTGGTATGGCCCAGTCAAAGGCCCGGTCTCGGAAATCCAGCCGCACACGCCCACGGAGGAAGCCAGCGCGCTGAAATGCCCGTTGCTCGGCCTCTACGGGGCCAAGGATACCAGCATCAACCCGGCCGACGTGCATGCCGCCGCCCAGATCGCAAAGGATAACGGCCACATCGTGGACATCATCCTGTTCCCCACTGCCGGCCACGGCTTCCACGCCGATTACCGCGACAGCTACAACCCGCAGGCCGCCCAGCAAGGTTGGCAGGACATGCTGGACTGGTTCAAGAAATACGGAGTGGCATGAGCCCCGACACCGCCCAGGACGCCGCCCGCCTCCAGCCCTACGATCCAGAGCCAGCGTCGGCGCGCGAGGTGCGGCGCGCCATTGGCGGCATCATGCTGGCTCTCACGCTGGCCTCGCTCGACGGCAACATCGTGGGCCCTGCCCTGCCGCGTATCGTGAGCGACCTCGGCGGCCTCTCGCATCTCTCGTGGGTGGTCACCGCCTTCGCGGTGGCCGCCACCGCCAGCACGCCGCTGTACGGAAAACTGTCGGACCAGTTTGGCAGGCGGCCGGCGTTTTTCGTCTCGATCGGCCTGTTTCTCGCCGGCTCGGTCTTCTGCGGCGCGTCGCGCAGCATGACGTGGCTGATTGCCGCCCGCGCGCTGCAGGGCGCCGGGGCCGGCGGCCTGATCGCGCTCTCGCAAACCACCATCGCCGACCTGGTCAGCCCGCGCGAACGCGGCCGCTACCAGGGCATGGTAGCGGCGGTGTTTGCCGCCAGCAGCGTCGCCGGCCCCCTGCTCGGTGGCGTGATCACCGACGCGTTTTCCTGGCCATGGATTTTCTACATCAACCTGCCGGTGGGCGTCGCAGCGCTCGCGATCCTGGCCGTGTCGTTGCGGCCGCATGTGCGCGGGCACAGAAGCGGCATCGACCTTGCCGGCTTTGGCCTGATGATTTCTGGCACCTGCTGCGCGCTTCTCGCACTCAGCTGGGGCGGCACGACCTACCCTTGGGTGTCGGCCCCGGTGATCGGCCTCGGCTCCGCCGCCTGTCTGATGTTCGCGCTGCTGGTGCCGCTGGAACGCCGCGTCGCCGAACCCGCGCTGCCGCCTCGCTTGTTTGCCAACGCGGTGTTTGTGCGCGGTGTGACGGTGGCCGGCCTGGCCTCGATGTCGATGTTCGGCGCTCTGGTATTCATCCCGCTGTTCTTCCAGCTTGTGCTCGGCGCGTCGGCCACCGAGGCCGGGTTGCGCATGGCGCCGATGATGGGCGGGCTGATCGTGAGTTCGCTGGTCGGCGGCCGGCTGGTGTCGCGCACCGGCCGCTACAAGATTTTTCCTGTTCTGGGGCTTGCCTGCTCCACCTTGGCCTTTGCCGGCATGGCGGCGGCGGCGCTGGAGAAGGCCGGCGCCAACGGTTTCGACATTCTGCTGGTGGCACTGGGTGCGGGCATGGGTCTGGTGCTGCCGAACGTCACCACGGCGGTGCAGAACGCGGTCGCCATCGGCGATCTGGGCGTGGCCACAGCGACGATGGCGTTCTTCCGATCGCTGGGGGGCGCGTTCGGCGTGGCGGTTTCGGGCACCATCCTGTCCGGCACGCTGCACGCCGCCCTGCCGCCCGGCAGTTACGGGTCGCTGGCGCATCTGGGCCTTTCGGAGTTGCGGGCCTTGCCCGCCTCGGTGCAGGCGGAGGTGACGGGCGCCTATGGCCAGGCGCTGGCACTTATGTTCGGCATGGGCGCGCTGTGCACGGCGCTCGCCTTCGCCATCGTGTTGTTTTTGCCGGAGCTTCCGCTGCGCGGGGCGAAACAGGGGCAGTAGGCGCGGTCGTGGAGGCGGTCGCAGTCCGCCCTACGGTGACGTGCTCAGAACCGCGAAGGCGGCACCTTCCGGATCGCGTGCGGAAACGATCCAGCTGCCGCCCGGCACCTGTATCGGCCCCTTCACGTCCCTGCCACCGGCCGCAGCGATGCGCGCGGCAGCCGCAGCGGCCGAGTCGACATTGAAATAGTACTGCCAGAACGGATGCGGCGTCTCGGCCAGCCGGGTCATGATCCCGCCGGCCCATACGTCGCCGATATTAAAGGTCTGGTACAGCCCCAGTGGCCCCATATCAACGGCCTGGCCGCGGGTCCAGCCGAACAGGTCGGCGTAGAACGTGAAGGCGGCCGCTCCATCGCCGGCCTGCAGTTCGTGCCAGCCCGTATGGCCCGGCGTGCCGGGCGGCGCCGGTGGCGGCCCGGACATCCCGGGCTCCGGCTGCAAAAGCGAAAACACCGCGCCATGCGGATCGGCCACCACGGCGAGCTGGCCCACCGCGGGCACCGCCTCCGGCCCATGATGCACTTTTCCACCCGCCGCCCGGATGCGCGCGAGCACACCATCGAGGTCGGCCACGCCGATATAGCCGGTCCAGTGCGGCGGGATGCCCCGCGCCTGCAGCTCGGCGGTGATCGGCAAGACCCCCGCGGATGGCGCATCGATGGCGCAGAGCAGCGTGTAGGCCTGATGTGGCGTGCCGCCATCCCGCGCCGTCCAGCCCACCACCTTCTCGTAGAAGCGGGCCGACGCGGCAACATCCGCGCTCATCAGCTCGTACCAGACAAATCGGCCGACGGGACTGGACATGACCTCACCTCGATCGTGGCCGCGCGATCCTATCGCAACAACGCTGTCGCCAGGCAGCGAAATCGTCTGCCGCGCCTGGCGCGGACCAAAAAACTGTCATGATTGATTGACAAGAAAAAGTGTCATGTTAGCATGACACTGTAGGCAAAGGGGGGCACGCGTCCAATTGTCAACCCGGACACCTACGTTTTGTGTGAGCGTAACGGTTTGGCCTTCGCAGGCGCGCCGCCTTTGGTGCCTGCGGCAGTACCAAAACGACAACCGAAAGACCGGGCTGAAGCCGGCAGACCCCTGCTCGGCGGCGATAAGCTCGCAGTGTCTGCTGGCTACATGAAGATCTTTCAAGGAGGTGGTGTTAATGGTTGATGATCTAACAAAGGTCTGGCCGACCGGCCTGACCATTCCGGAGTCGGAGGAGCTGCACAAGCACGTCATCGATGGCGCGCGCGTGTTCGGCGCCCTTTCGATTGTCGCGCATATCCTGGCGTATGCCTGGTCGCCTTGGCTGCACTAAGGGAGATATAAGATGAACCAAGGCAGAATTTGGTGCGTCGTCAATCCGACTGTCGGATTGCCGCTGTTCCTCGGCAGCGTGGCCGTTACCTCGCTGATCGTCCACACGTGCGTAATGACCCACACCACATGGATGGGCAATTACTGGCAAGGCAAGGCAAAAACCGTTGCGATGAACGGCTCGGCGGCAAATGTCGCTTCGCTTTCATCCGACGCACAGCCCGGCTTTGTCATCAGTGTCAATCCGGTGGCGGCCACATCCGGCACCAACGGCACGTCGTTCGTTGTCACCGTGGCGCCAAGCCACGTGCAGACCGCGAAGGCCGAGCCTGCGCAGAACGCCAAACTCGCTCTCGCGGCGAAGTAGGGTAGGCTTACCAGAGTGATGGCTGGTCCGCGGACCCCGCCAAACGGGTCCCGGCCGCTATCATCACGGCGCCAGCATTCGGCACATGCCTGAAGTTTGCCTTCGTCGACATGCCAGGTAGCTTCGCTGCAATTTCATCAAGCATGGTCAAGCAATGAATCGTGTCAGCCAGAAATTGATGAGAAGCTGGGTCGATCTCGGCCCCCGCTTCCTGCCGTTTGCCGATGCAGCCACGCCGGAACTTCCGCTTTCCCGACTGCTGCGGCTTTCGCTGTTCCAGGTCTCGGTAGGCATGGCGCTGGTTCTGCTGATCGGCACGCTCAATCGCGTGATGATCGTGGAGCTGAACGTGCCGGCCTCGCTGGTTGGCATCATGATCTCGCTGCCGCTGATCTTCGCGCCGTTCCGGGCGATGATCGGTTTCAAATCGGATACGCATCGCTCCGCCCTGGGCTGGAAGCGCGTGCCGTTCATGTATCGCGGCGCCATGGTGCAATTCGGCGGCCTGGCGATCATGCCGTTTGCCCTGCTAGTGCTCTCCGGCACCGGCCATGCGGCGCAGGCACCGGCCTGGCTCGGCGAGGCCGGGGCAGGTCTGGCCTTCCTGCTGGTCGGCGCCGGGTTGCATACCACGCAGACGGTGGGCCTGGCCCTGGCCACCGATCTGGCGCCGGAGGAAAGCCGGCCCAAGGTGGTCGGCCTGATGTATGTGATGCTGCTCTTCGGGATGATCGCAAGCGCCCTCGGTTTCGGCGCCTTCCTGGCCGACTTTACCCCCGGCCGGCTGGTGCAGATAATCCAGACGACGGCCCTGCTCACCATCGTGCTAAATTTCGTGGCGCTGTGGAAACAGGAAGCGCGCCGCAAGGGGCTCACCGCCGAGCCGAAGGCCCACAGCTACGGCTTCCGTGATGCCTGGCAGAGTTTTACCCAAGGCGAGCAGGTGATCCGCCGACTCGCAGCGGTGGGCCTCGGCACCATGGCTTTCAGTATGGAGGATGTGCTGCTGGAACCCTATGGCGGCCAGATACTGCACCTGACGGTCGGCGGCACGACACGGCTGACAGCGGCACTGGCGCTTGGTGGCCTGTTCGGCTTCGGCCTAGCCTCCCGTGTGCTGGCACGCGGCTTCGACCCGTTTCGCATGGCCAGCTACGGCGCACTGGTGGGGCTTCCGGCCTTCGCCTCGGTGATTTTGGCCGCCCCCATGCAGTCGCCGGCGGCCTTCGGCCTCGGCACCCTGCTGATCGGTTTCGGCGCCGGCCTGTTTGGCCACGGCACGCTGACGGCCACGATGAACAGCGCGCCGAAAAGCCAGGTGGGCCTGGCGCTCGGCGCCTGGGGCGCGGTGCAGGCCTCGGCCGCCGGCGTATCCATCGCGCTGGGCGGCATCATCCGCGACGTGATGGCCCACGCCCTGCCGCACGCCAGGAACGGCGCGGCCAACGCCTACGATACCGTCTATTCACTTGAAATTGTCCTGCTTCTCGTCACGCTGATGACGATGATACCCTTGCTCCACGACGTTTCTGTTGGGCGCAGGAGCGGGACTGCCGTGCTGGAACCAGGCCGCTAGACCAAGGCCGCCAAGGAGAGAAGTCGATGCCAGTGACAGTAACACGCGTATATGGAACCTACGAGGCTGCTGAGAGCGCGATGAAGGAACTGAAGCGGCAACGTTTCAGCGCCAGCGATTTCCATCTCGTGCGGGCCCCCGAAGCGGGCGCCGATCCCGTGCCCGCGATCATGGAAGCCGGCATCTCGAAATCCCGCGCCCAGCGCTATGCGGAGTCGCTTTCGAAGGGCGGCACCCTGGTGGTTGTATATCCGCCTTTCGGCAATGCCGCGCTGGCAGAAGAAGTGCTGGATCGTTTCGATCCCCTCCTCTCCGGCCCACCCGACAACGAATACGACTGGGGCCACGACTTCGAAGACGATGCCACGCCGTTCTCGCGCATGCTGGGCTGGAAAGTGCTGCTGCGAAACAGCCCGGCGCCGTTTTCCGACGCGCTTGGCTTTGCCACGCTGAAGAAGCCGGGTGCGAAAGAGTATCCGCAATCGTCGCCCGGCAAACTGCTCGGTGGCTCGGCGGCGCCACTGTCCAAAATGTTTGGTCTTAAAGTGCTTTCCAGCAACCCCGCACCGCTTTCTTCGGCGACCGGCATGAAGCCGCTCTCGTCCAATCCGGCCCCGTTTTCGAAACTGCTTGGCCTCAAGACCCTCTCCTCCAAACAGCTTGTCACCGGCGATGTGAAGCTCGCGCACGACGCGGCGCCGCTGTCGCACACGCTGGGCCTGCCGGTGCTGACGAAGAACCAGCGCTGAGCGGGGCACAACACACCGGGGCGGGGCGCATGCGCCCCGCCCCGGCGGACGGACGCATGAGCCGTGGAGGACTGCATGTCGTTTGTTCCGGAAGATGGCCATGATCACGCGCACGGCCACGGCACGGGGATAAAGTGGCTCGACATCATGGTGGGCCTCAGCGCCATGTTCATTTCCGTCGTCTCGCTGGTGGTCTCCATCCAGCATGGCCGCACCATGGAGGAGATGGTCGATCAGAACGAGCGGATGGTGACGGCGAACACCCTGCCGCTTCTGCAGCTTTTCGGCAGCGACTACGACGACTCCCCCAACGCGCCACGCTACAGCTACAACCTTAAGAACACCGGCGTGGGGCCGGCGGTGATCGACTGGTTCGACGTGCGCTACAAGCACGTGAGTTACGCGGATCCGGGAAAATTCCTGCATGCCTGCTGCATGCCGCCCGGCAGTACGGCGCATGTGCCTGACGGCATTTTCTATTCCAACGTATCCGGCACCGTGCTGCCGGCGCGCGAAACAACCAAGCTGCTGGTGGTGACCGACAAGGCCCCTGCCGACTTCATGAGCCGGCTGGCTCAAGCGAAGACGGACATCGATATCCGCGCCTGCTACTGTTCCGTCATGGAACAATGCTGGCTCACCGATTTTGGCAGGGTTCGCCCCAGCCATGTGGCATCCTGCCCTGTCCCGAAGGACGTGAACCCGTGGTAGCTGATTTAAGAAAGCGTGTTCTTTTCTGAAGAAAAGAACCAAAAGACTTTTATTTTCTCGCCCGCGGCAAGTTTGCGGATCAGCACCAAACGCGACGCTGCCAGGAAATAAAAGTCTTTTGCTTCTTTTCTTCAGAAAAGAAGAGTCTTGCTTGCTTAAGGCGCTTGCCGCACCTCCCAGCCCGGGTTGTCCGTAGCCGCCGATCCCGACTCGAAGGTCATGTAGCTGAATTTCGGCAGCCCGGTGTTCGCGTAGCCAGGCTGGTTTGGCGCGCTCGCCCCTGCGTACCCCTGTTGGCCGACACCCAGATCCATAATCAGCTCGAACGGCAAGCTGGTCCAACTCGTATCCGCATTGGGACCGCTGTTCGGGATGATGAACGAGCAAGTGTCACCCGGTATCTGCACCCGGTCAAAATAGAAGCTGACCTGCAGGCCCGTCGAGACCGGCAGCATTTGCACGCCATAGGCATGCGCGGCGGCAGAGAGAGTTGCTGGAAGCGTTGGATTGCAGCCGCCGTTCGTGTAATCCACACCCGTTCCATGATTGGTCATGTTGATTGAAACAGCGTTGCCATACACGGAATACTGTTCAAAAATATCCAGCTCGTCGCTCCCGCCGCTGGCATTGGCGACAGTGCTGGTTGACCAGCACGACGGCCAGGTTCCCTTCGCGGGTCCTGGCAATTTCACCGAACACTCAAAATATAAACCCTTTCTCACGACAAAGCTTTCACCGTGCGTGTTGTTGGCGTCCATGCTGGAGAGGATGCCAGAAGCCCAGCAGCCGTTGGGATAATCCGGGTTGCTGCCGGCAACGTATTCCAGGCGGATCGCCATCTTGCTGTTCACCGGGAAAGCTTGAACTGGCTCGTTGGTGCACGGGGTTGCCGTTGAATACATGCTTAGCGGGCGATAGTAATCGCCGCCGCAGCATTGCTTCACGTTGTAAAACCAGTCGGCTTTGGTTTTTCCTGTATAGCTTGGATAACCGTTGCCTATGTCGTTGCCCGTCATGCCATCGCGAAAGACGACAGGCCAGTTTTGGAACTCTTGCGCCTTGGCAGGCATGGTTGCCAGAAATGACACTACGAAAAAAGCGCATGCGAGTGCACATGCCAGTTTAATCCTGGTCATTGGAAATCTCCATTTGCTTAAGTGAGCTGCGGCAATAAATGCGTCAGCTCGCCGATAAGGCTGCCCGTTGAAACAATGGCTAATGGCCAGGCGGGCAGGCGTGTAGCTTGGACCGGTCGGCCGCTTTTTTGGATAGGCGTGGCTACGCGGTGGCTAAATCGACGCCTCCTTTGTCTGTCTTCGGCGATGGGGCACAACGCGAGATGCTCCACAGCCTCAAACGCGATCCGCCACCCTCGGTTTTATGTGCATGTCTATAAGCAACCTTAGATTGTTCGTGAGGTGCATGTTTGCTACCCCACCAGTGCCCTACAAGAGCGGATGCCGCCAATCCTGTATCGCAGCGACCGTTTCCTGGTCATCGACAAGCCTTCGGGCTTGCCCGTGCATCCCGGCAGGCTCGGCGGCCCCTCCGTGGAGGATTTCTTCCCCGCGTTCAGCCGCAGGCGCGATGGCCCCTGGCTGGTGCACCGCCTGGATACCGATACCGCCGGCTGCCTGGTGATCGCGCTGCGACGCGCCGCCCTGCTGGAAGCCCAGGCGGAATTCGCCGCCGGCCGCGCGGAAAAAATCTACTGGGCCATCGTGCAAGGCGGCCCCGAAGACGACCACGGCACACTCGATGCAAGCCTGGTGAAGCACAGCACCAAAAAATCCGGCTGGCGCATGGCTTTGGACCCCGCCGGCCAGCGCGCCATCACCGACTGGCGCGTGCTCGGCCGATCCCCCACGCGAAGCTGGCTGGAACTGCGCCCGCGCACCGGCCGCACCCACCAGATCCGCGTGCACTGCGCAGCACTTGGCTGCCCGCTGCTGGGCGACCCCATCTACGGCGCGGGGGTCGGGCAGCTGCAGCTTTTGGCACGCGCGATTACGCTGCGACTGATGCCGGAGGTGGGAGCGACCGCTGAGCCCCCGGCGCATATGGAGGCCATATTGAGAGAAGACTGGGGGAGCCGTGCCGGCCCCCCCAGACCCCCCGTCGCTTCCTGATTTGCGCTTTGTTGGCGCGATACGCTTCTTGTAATGACGGGGCCAGTACTAAGGAGCACACATGCCCATCATTGGCATCATAGGCGGATCCGGCCTCTACGACATCGAAGGCCTCGCCGATCCCGCCTGGCAAACCATCGCAACCCCCTGGGGCAACCCCTCGGACGACCTGCTCACCGGAACGCTGGATGGCATCGACTGCGTCTTCCTCCCCCGCCACGGCCGCGGCCATCGCCTCTCCCCCAGCCACCTCAACTACCGCGCCAATATCGATGCGCTGAAACGCGCCGGCGTCACCCACGTGATCTCCCTCTCCGCCGTCGGCAGCCTCCAGGCCGGCCTCCCCCCCGGCCACTTCGTCATCGTCGACCAGTTCATCGACCGCAGCTTTGCGCGTGAAAAAAGCTTCTTTGGCGAAGGCTGCGTCGCCCACGTATCCATGGCCCACCCGGTCTGCACCCAAATGGGCGACGTACTGCAGGAAGCAGCCGAAAGCCTCGGCCTGCCGGTGTCACGCGGAGGCACCTACCTGGTGATGGAAGGCCCACAATTCTCCACCAAGGCGGAAAGCGAACTCTACCGCGGCTGGGGCTGCAGCGTGATCGGCATGACCAACATGCCGGAAGCAAAACTCGCCCGCGAGGCAGAGCTGCACTACGCCACCGTCGCGATGGTGACGGACTACGATTGCTGGCACGAAACGCACGAGCACGTCACCGTCGATGCCGTGGTGGCCGTGATGACCGCCAATGCACAGAATGCCCGCGCCCTGGTGCGAACCGCGGTGCCCCGTCTTGGCACGTTGCCGGCCGACTGCCCGCAAGGCTGCGACCATGCGCTCGACCACGCCCTGATCACCGCGCCGGCAGCACGCGACCCGGCGCTGATGGAAAAGCTCGGCGCCGTCGCGGGCCGCCTGATCGGCGCCTGAGCCCCACAAACAACCCGCACCGCGTAACCTGCTGGAAAGGCGAAACTCTTAAAACCGGGCGGTATGCGCCTTAAACTCTATCGTGCGGCAAGTGTGGCGGAGGCGATGGCGCTGGTGCGGGCCGAGCTCGGCCCGGACGCGCTGATCCTCTCCACCCGCCGCATCGCGCAGGGCGTGGAACTGACGGCCGCTCTCGATCAGGCCGATCCGCCCGAACCGGAACCAGCCCTCGCCCCGGAGCCGCCGGCAGCGCCGGCCGCGCCTGCAGTCTCGGCCTTGCCACGCCCGCCCCAAGGCCCGGGAGTCCAAGGCCTGGGTTTCCACGGCCTTCCGGCCTCGCTCGCCGCCCGCCTCGCCGGGCCCGACCTGGCCCAGTCGCTGCGCCAGGCGCTGCGCTTCGGCATGCTGCCGCTGGTGCGCGACGGGCCGCCGGTGCTGCTCGCAGGCATGCCCGGCGCCGGCAAGACGCTTTCGGTCGCCCGCCTCGCAACCCGCCTGGTGATGGCCGGGATCAACCCGCTGGTGATTACCGCGGACGGTCGGCGGGCCGGCGCCGCGGAAGAACTCGCGGCCTACACGCGGCTGCTCGGCGTCGGCCTGGTGGTCGCTTCGACACCTTCCACCCTGGCGCGCGCGCTCGCGCAGCGCCAGGCGGACATGCCGGTGCTGATCGATACCGCCGGCATCAATCCGTTCGCCGAGGCCGAACTGGCCGATCTTCGGGCGCTTGCCGGCATGGCGAAGGCTGCCTCCGTCCTGGTGATGCCGGCGGGCCAGGATCTCGCCGAAGCCACCGAGCAGGCCCAGGCTTTCGCCCCGCTCGGCGCGCGGCATCTGCTGGCCACGCGCCTGGACCTTGCCCGCCGCCTCGGCAGCATTTTGGGGGCCGCGGCGGCTTCCGACCTGATCCTGACGGAAGCCGGCATCGGCACCGGCGCCACCGATGGGCTCACACCTCTCACGCCGGAGTTCCTGGCCGGCCGCATCGGCCAATCCCCTGAGCCGGCGAAATTTCCGGCACCCTGGGTGCCGGGGCAAACCGCCGTCCCGCCGCGCAAGCCCCAGCGCCCCGTCACCGATTGGATCCATGGATGAACGTTATGGAACCTGCCTTCTCCCTCGGCGCGCAACCGGCGCCCGGGCGCGCCCGCCGGATCGCCATCGCCTCCGGCAAGGGCGGTGTTGGGAAAACCTGGTTCGCCATCACCCTGGCGCAGGCGCTGGCGGCGCACGGCGCCACCATCCTGCTGTTCGACGGCGATCTCGGCCTCGCCAATGTCGATATCCAGCTCGGCCTGACCCCGAAACACGATCTGGCGGGCGTGCTGGCTGGCCGTATTGCGCTGGAGGGTGCCATCGCGCCGGTGCCAGAGGCCGGCTTCGATGTGCTGCCCGGCCGCTCCGGCGCGGGATCGCTCGCCGCCCTGCCGGCCGCGCAGATGGAAACATTGCTCGGCGCGCTGGCCCGCGTGCCCTACGAAATCCTGCTGCTCGATCTCGGCGCCGGGCTGGATGCCCATACACGGCGCATGGCCGCCTGGGCGGACACGCTTCTGACGGTCGCCACCGATGAACCGACCTCGCTGACCGACGCCTATGCCGTGCTCAAACTGTTTGCCGCCGACCGCGCGAACGGCGATGCGCGCCTGGTGGTGAACCAGGCAGCGAGCCAGAGCGCGGGCCGCCGTACCCATGAGACGTTGGCG
>Ga0116226_10002390_pt1 | contig 16345 bp, 6 predicted proteins | sample S1TSphfallax_FD_89692 | JGI IMG/M metagenome (GOLD analysis project Ga0116226, IMG submission 89692) | Host-associated microbial communities from peat moss isolated from Minnesota, USA - S1T2_Fa - Sphagnum fallax MG | ecosystem: Host-associated > Plants > Peat moss > Unclassified | place: USA...
AATAGTATAACTATTCACACGTAAGCGCTCAAACTGGACACCAGTTAAATATTATTGCAATAATATTTAACTGGTGTCCAGTTTGAGCGCTTACGTGTGAATAGTTATACTATTCCTTCATTTTGGGCAAAATAATATATATATTCCTATTCCTGGAGAGTTATGCAATAAATAAATTTTTATTATTTTATACGCTGAATATATTATAATAGCAGGTTTAATTATTTTCACAACATTTGAACCATTATTCTGGGAAAAAGTGTAAATTATATATATTTTTTCTATATTGATAAATTTTCTATTATTTTAACTACCTATTAACAATCAATATATATTCACTTTATATATAAAAAAATGTATACATTTTTTTGTATACGAGAATATATACATTCTTTCGTAAAAGATATATACTGTATATATACAATATATCTTTAATGTATAGGCCTATTCATTCTACCCTGGATGAATAAAATATTCGTTTTATTCATCCAGGGTAATGAATATTACCTTGTAGATAATATTTAGTGTATAATACAGGCACATTAGCACTTATTGCTAGAATAAGTGCTATTTATTATATTTCACCAATAAATTGTAATTATTGGTGAATTTTGGTTTTTTAGCCTTTATCTTCTTACTCATCCAAATAATTACAGGATTAGTTCTAGCCTTTTTCTACAATCCCGATATAATATATACATATGCTTCCATTATGTATATAAATAATGAGGTTTATTATGGCTGACTGTCAGAAGTTTACACATGAATGGGTCATCTTTTTCTCTCGCATAGTATATGTACACATATTTAGAAATATTTATTATGGATCTTTTCCCTATCCAAGACAATTACTACGATTTCAGGAATAATTATGTATGCTTTAATGTGTAGTATAGCTTTTTCAGGATATGTACTCCCATGAGGGCAATGAGTTTTTGAGGTGCTATTGTTATGACTAGTTCAATAACAGCTATCCCTTCATAGGTAATGATATAACTTATTCATTATGAGGAGGGTTTTCATGCAAAGTGTAACATTACAACGGTTTTTATTCCTACATTTCCTGCTAACATTGATTCTACTATTTATGAGTATAATACATATATGTGTTTACATGAAATAGGTTCTAATAATCCCCTCGGATTCCTTCTATTCCGGATAATATTCCATTCATGCCTTATTACATACTAAAGATTTGATAGGTCTATTACTTATATATATACATATATATATATAGTATTTGAAAGTCCAGATTTATTTGCACATGCAGATAATTATATTATCGCAAATATATTGATAACGCCTGCACATATAGTTCCTGATGATATTTTCTTTTTTTCCACGCTCTATCAAGATGTGTGGCGAGTAAATTGGTAGGAACTTTATCAATATTATTAGTTTCTTTTCATTAGCAATAATGCCTTTTCTGAATAAATATTCACTAATTAGAAGTAATTTTTTTAAACCTTTTAGTGCTTTCTCCTTCCGAGTTTTTGCTCAATCTGTATACTATTAGGTTGAATTGGTGGTCTTCCTGTTCAAGAACCTTATTTCTTCTATAGTTTCAATTCGCTATCATATTCTTCTTCTTCCCCATTGTCATATTCCCATACTTGAATAAAATTGATAATATAATTTATACGATTTATTCAAAAATTATTCAAATATTATGCTCGGACAATTATAATTATGTGAGTAATTAATCTTTCCACAATAATTGGGAAATATTTATTTGATAAAACCAATTATGGAATGGGAATATATTTTCAGACGTTTGTTTAAAAACTCATCAACTCTTCCATAAAACAATTCCCTAGTTATTTATATGTTATTGATAATATATATATTATCAATAAAAGTAATTTTATTATTTATATATACATTATCAATATATTATGATTAAAATATATTCCTTTTTTATACCACTATTATTATCAATAGCCTTTCTAACACTTTTGGAGAGAAAGTATTAAGTGGAATACAACGCAGAAGAGGACCTAATTTGATAGGATATATGGTTTATTACAACCAATTTCTGATGGTATTAAACTTTTTGGGAAGGAACTATAATTCCTAATTTTTCCAATATATTTATTTTCACATTAGCGCCGGTTTTATTCTTCCCCCCCAGTCTATTAAGTTGAACTGTTATTCCATTCGATGCGATGATAGTTATTGTGGATATAGAATTAGGAATATTTTATATATTCGCTTTGTCTTCTCTCTCACTCATGGAATAATAATGTCTGGTTGGGCTAGTAATTCTAAATATGCTTTTTCAGGTAGTATGAGAACAGTGCTCAATCAATAAGTTATGAAATTTCAATAGGGTTATTAATAATACCCATTTTATCATTCACAGATCTGCAAATATATCAATAATTGTGAATTTCAACGGGAAATTTTCTTCATTTTCACCTTTCTACCTTCGTTCATATTATTCCTCATATCATTCTAGCCGAAACTAATAGAATACCTTTTGATCTAGCTGAAGCTGAATCTGAATTAGTTCCTGTTATAATATTGAATATTCTGCCATAGTTTCGTCTTTTTCTTCCTGGGGGAATATAGTAATATTATATTAATGTCAAGTTTATTAGTATGTTTATTCTTAGGTGGTTTTTACCTATTTACAATACTCATATTTTGACACAAATACCTGGTTGATTTTGATCTCGTTCAAATTAATTGCAATCTTATTCCTGTTTATATGAATAAGAGCATCATTGCCTAGATATAGATATGATCAGTCAATGTTTTCAGGATGAAATTAATTTTACCTTTATCCCTATCAATTTTATCACATTCTTTCATCACTATATATTATTCTCGGCATAGAATATGTATTTAGAGTAGAGATAATATATATTTTATAGAATGAATTTGAATATATTATTAGGAATATTTTAATAAATAGTATAAATAGGATGATATTTTAGTTATATAGCTATTTACTTATTCCTTCCTAAATTAATAAATCGTGAATTTAATAAATTCATTCATGATTACTTGATTTTATAAAATAAGGCATTTCTTATTCATCCGTACAATTAAAATAATTAATTCATTAATAACCCATATAATTAAAACAATTAATTTATTATCCATCCATATAGATGAAATAATTAATGGAATAAAATCTGATTTTATTCTAGCAAATGATCCATATAATGCACATTTTGTTGATCCAATAACAGAATATGCATATTATTTAATCTTTATCCATCATTATTCTTTTGATTCATGATAATAATATTATCACTAGTAACATGATCTCTATCTTATATCCCGCGAGAAATAATTTCACGAAATATAATCTTAGCTTATATTTAAATCTGTATTTATGCGTAAGAAAATTATCCAAGATAGGCTTTTTGCCCTATGCGATGTATTCCATGTTATTAGACATACTCTGATTTCTTTAAGCAAAAATATTTTAGTTTATATCATTACACATAATAATTTTTTCACTATGTAATATATCCCTTTTATTCGTCAATCCTGAAGAAAGCAAAAATTGATATGTTAATGATCTATATCGTGTTAAAAAGGCTAGAACGGAATATCCTATTTTTAGAATAAAACATTTGATTAGATTGAAAAATAACCAATTAAGATATAATTATGAAAATTTGCGTAAATTTTTCGATTAATTAAAAAGAGAAAATTTAAAGTAATCCTCTAATTGGTTCTAATAAATATTTATAGGAATTTTATCGTATATGAAAAGAAATTATTCATTATACTGTTATGATCATACATTGAATATAATAAATGAAAACCAAATTCATGAATATTAGGAGGTTTTAATACATATTCAAACAATTTATTATTTCATAATAATAAATTTGATTATTATTATAATTTAATAAGTTTTTAGCTAATTTAAAATTCAATCATAGTTTTCTACTCGATTCTGTTGAGCTTTTTTTCCCACTTTAATAGTATTATTATTACTTTTTCCGCAATATTTCTATTATATCTATCGGAAATGATGAACATCCACGTGTAACTATTAAAATTTTAGTCATCAATGATTTTGATCATATCAATTTAATAGTTGATACTTCAATAACGATTATTACCATGGTTTGTATGATATGATTCTTAACTTCAATGAGATTAAGAATTTTTATTTCAAAGAATATGTTGCTCATCATGTATGGCATAATCTTATGAACAAGTCAGATCTTATAAAAGATAAGCTACTTGTTCACGAATATATTCATTCTGTGTTTGATAATATCCGAAATTTAATAGAGCATAATGGCGCTCAAAATTTGTTAAAATATTGATGATATAGGGAGCTTGCTCATATTCCTCCGATTACCTGCAAATTCCCTATGATAGAATCGGAAAGGCACGGGGAAAAGTTTTATAAATCATTGGGGTTATTCATGGATGGAATCATGCTCATTAATCACTGGAAGAAAGTTCAATTGGAAACTTTCGAGAATATATTTCCGAGAATAACTTCTGAGATCGAAACAGTGGGGTATAATATTATCTTTCAAATAGGGTTGAAAACTCTACAGAAAGTTTACTCCATGCAAAGTTTTATTACGAAGTGATAAAATTAGTTAATGGTTATTTCGAAAAATTATCGGATGATTTTATATTTCCTGAAATAATAGGAGAAAATCCATTTATTTTAAACCTGCGTAAAAATGTACGATTGTATCAAAATGATATTAAACTTAACATACATTGGAAAAATTAATTTCTGATCTCAATCATATGGATCATTAAATAATCCATTTGTTCACTCGATTATGATAGTAGATTAGTAGCGGCGTGAGATTTATCGTGAGGGAAAAGCGTTTATTGGAATGTGACAATCCTGTTTTGCACCTATAGGAGTACCTATTAGATTTCTAACAACATCTTTAGACGTTTTACATTCTTGATCAATTCCAGCTGTGGTATAAAAATGGATGCTGTTCCTGGTCGATTGAATGAATTAGTAGTTGTTATAGAGGCTCCGGGAATTTTTTTCGGTCAATGTTCCGAATTATGTGGATATAATCATGGTTTATGCCCATTAAATTAATAGCTGTACCCATTAATGTATTTGTTTAAACTATTATTCTACGTAAGTAATATGATGATTAATAATTTTATATTTTCGATAAAATTATTATTATCAACAATCCATAATGAATGGAAAAATCTCTTGAATATTTATTCCCGAATCCTAGAAACGGTTTTAATGATTAATGTGATAGAAAACAATTTCTTATCGCAAAATCAGTTTTGTTATATTAATGGATCAGGAAATAAATCTAATGGTGATCGAACTGGAAATGCTAATTCGGGAAAAAAATATTCAAAATATTTTAGATTTGATCGATGGGTTAAGAAAAAACCAATAGATTATGTTATATTCGATCATATAAAATTAACATTCGAAATTTTTCATAAAATACCGAAAGAAAGTTTCTTGAAAAATTCCAAATTTTTCAAGAAACTTCATTATTTATGTAGGTTTACTTTCATAAATAAATTAGATCTGCTTATGCATCAACATAAGGTGCGTATGTCTAAAATGTTTCATAAGATAATATGTGAGGAAAAATATCGTAGATTGAATTATAGTTTATACAATGTTTTATTCATAAAGCCTAGAATGTTTAGACGTAAATATCCCAGGTCTTCAATGATTAGGGATATTATCAAATGGTATAGATATAGGTGTGAAAAAATGAAATACGATTCAATATATGCAATTAATTATATATGAGCTTGATTTTTAAACATGGATTTATTCCATAAAATTACATTTCTTCTAGCTATGGGAGTTTTGTTTGAAGCCTTAGTCTGGTATCCTTGAGAAGCCTACAAGGAAACAAACGGTTTTAATGAATTTGAAGAATTCTTAAACTGGGTTAGAGAACAGCAAAAGCCAAAACGGAATAAAAATATTCCTCTTACTATAGAAGAACGTATAGCTAAAAGGGAAGTCGATGCGTTCAAGGCCAAACGTATAAAAATACAGAATTATCTGCTAGTGGAGGAAGAATTATTCAATTTTTATCCTACGCCTGAAGAAGTCGAAAAAGCAAAACAGAAAGTATATGCAGATATTTTGAGATATAAAAAAGATTTTGATCTTTATAAGGATGAGGAAAATCTAACTTTTGCGAATAAATCTGAGGAATTTGAAGCATTTATATCATATGCTCGTAAAAAGTTGCTTGAGGAACATAAGGCTGAAGTGAAAAGGAAAGAAGAGGAAGAGGAAAAAGATAGAGAACGTAGATGGAAATTTAATCCTAAGGATAGATATAACTAATCAGGATAAATTATTTATATTGTTCATATATTGTAGTTAAGGTATAGAATAAATAATTTTTTAATCTATCAAAAAATTATTTTAATCTTGGATAAAAGAATAATTTATGGGGTATAAAAAATTGGGAGTATATATAAGTTTTAATAATTTATTATAGATCAAAGATTTATCATTAGAGTGATGAATAGAGTGAATAAATCGTATTAGTAGTAAGGGAGAATGAATATATTATAATCAATTGGACCAATTATGGAATATTTCAATGGAAGATTAAGATATAATGAATTTATCGAAATTAGATCGAATGATATTATTTATAAAATTGATATATATTTACTATATTTCAATTTTGTTTTACCAAACAAATTTTTCTACCTTGTTTTGCTATCATGAACGATTGAGTATAGCCGGTAATTGTAGAATTTGTTTAGTACAGGTAGGTTCCAAATTAATGGTTTCTTGTGCATGCCCTTGTTAGAAAATATGATAATATATACGGATAATAAACGTGTACGTTTTGCACGACAAAATGTTTAAAATTCTTATCAGTAAATCATCCATTAGATTGTCCTATTTGTGATCAAGGCGGTGATGCGATTTACAAGATATTTCAATAGTTTTTGGATCGTATAGAGATTATAATTTGATATTACCAAAACGTTCGGTTACTAATCTGGATTGTTGCGGTCCTTTTGTTAAAACGATCATGACTAGATGTATACACTGTACACGTTGTGTAAGATTTTTTCACGAATTATAGGTAATTTCGATCTAGGAGTTTTAGGTCGTGGGTTATATACAGAATAGGTACTTATGTGGAAGTTTTTTTCGACCATGAATTATCTGCAAATATTATAGATTTATGCCCTGTGGGAGCATTATTACCAATGGTTAATGCTTTCACGGCACGTTCTCGAGAATTAACCCCCATAGAAGTATTGATGTTTTAGATTCTTTAGCATCTTCAATACGAGTGGATATTTCGAATAATAGAATTATTAGGATATTACCATGTTTGGATGAGGATGTGAATGAAGAATGAATTACGAATAAACACGATTTTTTTACGATTCGATAATATTCAACGATCGAATATTCCATGACTTAAAATATATAATATTATATTAATGTTAGTTGAATATTTATTTAGAATATTTATTAGATTTTATATTCATTAATGCTTATACTCTTTGGAAGTAAGAACAGGTAATTTTACCGATTTAGAAACAGCATTTCTATAAAATCTTTTTTCAATAGTTTCGGTTGTTCCAATATTAACCCACATTTTTATGGATTCGGGTATGATTTTAGAGCAATTTTTTATCAAATGATACACTTTTTACTTAGAATCACTCGATATTTTCCCGAATATAGCAATTAATTTACGCTATGAAGCTCCTTCAATATGTACTAGATCACGCAGACGTTTCTCTCAAATAATATTCTCGGTTATTCTTCCGGATTGTCGATAGATTATTTAACCATTCCTATAATAAATATAGGAATAGTCTAAATCATTTGTATTTATTCCTGGAAGGAAATATTATTTTTTACGTAATTTCTTTTCTACAGATATTATAGAAAATAATTTAAATCTTTTAAATATTAATTATAATATAGTTAATATTTAAAAATATTTTTAGGTTCATCCACATTGATTAGAGTAGATGGTGATTCTATTTATAAAGTTTATCTACTTGAGGAAATTTTTCGGGATTATGAATATTAAGACAAGTATTATTTCGACTTTTTTAGGATATATTTCTATACATGAAGTAGGATGTTTAATGAATCAAAATTTTTACAATTATATGATTTTAAAGTTGATTGAAAAATTTCATTCCTATATGGAATAGATGAGATATATCCTGTCGAGAGAGATAATATTTTCCGAATTTATCAAGGACCTTTTTAAATCATTTACCACGGTTTGATATTTTCCCACCAATCACTACTCCCATTGAACGAATTTCTAGTTATTCCAATTTAGAAGGACGTTTTCGTAAAACTAAAAAATAATTAATTCATATATGTATTCTTTCACAGATTTAGAAATTCTACAAGCCTTAACTATTTCGAAACGATTTAGAATATATTATAATTTTTCATTATGTTATAGTTTTTACAATACTTTAAATTTTTCCATAATGTCATTAATTATTTTGTATATATTCTCCCGATATAGTTAATTATAACAATTATTTGTATAAAATAACTTTTATTCCTAATAATTATTTATCTTCGATGTAGAAATATATAATCCCTATCTACAAATGTTAAATTATTATTCAAATATAGTTTTTTGTAATTCCATCTATTCTACATCAGTAATGAATTATTATTTGATGATTTATATAGTAAAAATTCTAGGTTTTATCCCTTGCTGCTAAAAAAATACATTTTCAAATTTTTCCCTTTATAGAGTTTAATACAGTAAATATATGTCTAGAAGGAAAAAACACTTACGAGAGGAGAAGAAAAAGAGGAAGTTTTTAGACTTCTTCTAAACTTATTAAATAAGTTTAAAAATTTTTCCATAAGATTTATCTCCAAATTCAAGGTCTTTGTCATATCCAAAACCTTGTACTATAAGGATAAGTTGGTTCAATACATTAAAAATTCATTTTATTCCCTGTGTAGAAAATTAACATTGTGGAATATTATAAAATTAATTTTTAAAATTTTCTTCTGATATATAGCTATAAACCTTTTCATCATGAATGGAATGATTTGGTTTAAATAAAAAAATTTAGTCGCTTCGAATTATTATAGCAATATATTCAGTATGAATTGTTTCATACCATGGATAGAATGTTACGATTGTATAGAATAATGATATAAATATAACTTATAGTGAGTTAATACACTATGTTTTATTCACCCCTGGGTAATATCCTGTAAGATAATAAACATGTGATTATCCTATGTAACAATAGACCTTGATAATAATTTCAAATTTGTGCACAAATTTGAAATTATTGTGATAAGGATACGAATGATTCTAGACTGTTTAGGAATCTTCACCATCATTCATTCCTGATCCATAATGAAATATTATATTTAAATCTTTTTCTTCTCAATAATCATTCAGGAAAAGAGATTTAGACGATATCAATCGTATTATTGTAGATAGAGAAGGTATAAATCCATTCAATCGTATATTTTAATCATTCTATTACCATTTATCAATGTTATATTATCACTCTTTTCGGTAGATATTTTGGTAAAAAGGGCTGCATGTTATATGTACAATTTGTATTCTCGCATCCTTTACCATTTCATTGTTAATATTCCATGAAATTGGGTTAATCAAACAATAGTCTCACTTAATCTGATCAATTTTATAAAGATTCAAAATATTATTATTAATATTGGATTTTTGTATGATAGTTTAACGAGTATTATGTTAATAATAATAACTTTATCTCTTTTTTCGTCCATTTATATTCCTTCGGATATATGTTCCATGATCCTTTCTTCATTAGATTCATTCGTTATTTGTCACTTTTTACCCGTTCTATGATTTTTTAGTCATTAGTGATAATTTTGTAACATGTTTATTGGATGAGAAGGTGTAGGTTATGTCCATATTTACTCATTAGTTTTTGATATACACGTATTCTAGCGAATAAAGCAGCTGTTAAAGCATGTTGATGAATAGAATTGCTGATATTTTTCTAATATTTTCCACTATCATTATACTATCCACTTATAATATAACCGAATATGTTATAATTTTTGAGTTATTCTCTTCGAAATAACATCACAACAAATTTATCATTAATAGGTTTATTGATGATAAATTTGTTGTAATAAGCCTTTTATTATTAATAGGTGCTGTAGGTAAATCAGCTCAATGGGATTACACACGTGACTCCCTGATGCTATGGAAGGTCCTACACCTGTTAGTGCTCTATTACATGCAGCTACTATGGTAACAGCTGGTATTTTTCAATATTAAGATGTTCATATTTATTCACCAATATTGATAATATATTATTATTGATAGTATTTATAGGAGTTTTACAGCATTTTCCTCCGCATTATTAGTATTTTTCAATATGATGTTAAAAAAATAATAGCATATTCCACTTGTAGTCAATTAGGATATATGTTTTTAGCATCAGGTTTTCTCCACATGATATAGCCATATTTCATTTATTCAATCACGCTTTTTTTAAAGCATTATTATTCCTAAGTGCAGGTTCTATAATCCATTCTCTAATGGATGAACAAGATTTAAGACGTATGGGAAATTTAATATTTTTTTTCCCATTACGTATATATCTATTGTGATAGGGTCTTTAGCTATTATAGGTTTTCCCTTTACAACAGGTTTCTATTCTAAGATTTTTTACCCGAATCTTTACTAACTAGATATCTTATAGATTCTATACATATATATGTAATTGTAATAACAGCTGCTTTTCTAACAGTCTTTCACCCAATGAGGTTAGTATTATTCGTATTCTATCCTGATATTAATACCATCGTATAATTACGATGAAACAAACTATAAAATATTCATATGAATATTTTATAGTTTATTCTCTTTATCCTTATTATCAATAATCGTAGGATTTTTATCCAACGATTTATTCACAGGATTTGGGTCATATTTTCGGAATAAATCATTATATTCAATAAATCCACAAATTTGTTCTATAGAACAAGTTTTATTCACCCCCTCATATTGAATTTACCAACAATTATTATTTCCTAGGAGGATTTTCATGTTTTATATTTATCATTATTCTATCAATCTTATGATTGATAATAAGTATAAATTATTATTAGGATTTTTCAATAATGCTTATGCTCTAATACTATTTATAATATTATTTTCATAAAATATTTGGAATATTTTATGAAAATAATAAATTTTTAGATAAAGGATTTATAGAATATTTAGGACCTTATGGTTTGTATAAATCATCGTATAATATTAATATCGTAAACATTCAAAATATATTATTAATAATATATTTTGAATGTTTACGATATTAATATTATTCGTAATAATATTAATATTTTATCAAATAATTATAATATTGATATAATCAATTTATATTAATATTCATAATATTAATAATTTATGAAAATTATTACTCTAATAACGATGGTAAGAATGGAATATGAACAAATTCATCATAACATTTATCAGAAAATAATTACATTGGTAAGGAATGGAGTAATTATCTATAATATAGTGAATTATCTAATCCTCATTTGGATGATATTCTTGCGAATGAGTTGGATAATGAATATTTGAATATTCATGAAGATATTGATATGAATAATTATTCTATCTTTGAAATATGGGATATGTCATTTCTTCACGTGATGGAATAATTACAACAGATGTTTACTTTATGTCACATATGGAGAATTAGTTTATTTATTCTCGTCAGGAAATTAATTCCCGGATTAGTTCTAAATCTTGAATATTCAACAGTTGATATTATATTCTGGACAATGATTTAGATATTTTACCTGGTGATCTTGTTATAGGTCACTAGAATTATTATCTATACCGTTTCTGAAAAATTGTTAGGACATGTATTGATTCATTAGGTCGTACGTGGATAATCCTATTATAGCCGATATTAATGTATTGACTCAGCCATTTACGAAAATTTAGAGTGGAAGCTAAAGCACCTTCTATAATTGCACGTACATCTGTTAATAAACCATTGGAAACGGGATTAAAGTTATAGATAGTTTAGTCCCTATTGGTCATGGACAAAGAGAATTAATTATAGGTGATTCAAAAACGGGTAAAACATCAATAGCAATTGACAGTATATTGAATCAAAAGGTACAGATACTATTTGTATTCATGTTGCAATAGGACAAAAAAGATCTTCTGTTGCTCGTATTGTTAGAATATTACAACTAAATGAATGTATGGATTTTACAATAATCGTTTCTGCCACAGCCGCAGATTCTGCAGCTGCTCAATATATAGCGCCTTATGCAGTTGTACTATTGGGGAATTTTTCATGGGTAGGGGATTAAATGTTTTATTGTATACGACGATTTGAGCAAACATGCTGTTGCTATCGACAATTATCATTATTATTACGCAGGCCTCCAGGGCGTGAAGGATATCCAGGAGATGTTTTTACCTTCATTCGAGATTATTAGAAAGATCAGCTAATTTACTAGTAGGAGGTTCTTTAACAGCACTTCCCATATTGAAACAATTCAAGGAGATGTTTCAGCATATATACCTACTAATGTTATTTCCATAACAGATGGACAAATTTGTTTAGATTAGAACTTTTTGCCAGGGGAATTAGGCCTGCTGTCAGTCCAGGATTATCAGTTAGTAGAGTTGGTTCAGCAGCACAATGCAAAAGTTTAAAATATTTGGTGCTCCACTTAAACTAGAACTTGCACAGTATCGTGAAGTGGAAGATTTTACAAAATTAGGATTTGTTTGGACGATGCAACAACTGCTCTAGTAAACGAGGGCAAATTTTGACCAAATTATTAATACAAATCGTTATAATCCTGTGAATATTGGGAAACAAATTCTTTTTATATATTCAGTATTAAACAATATATTGATGGAATAGATATAAATAATGTATCTCTTTTTGAAGAAGAATTATACAATTTCTTTGATCATCCCCTTTCCATGAACCCATAACTTATAATCCGCGAGATACTATAGATCTTTTCTATTAGATTATATACTTACAGAATTTTTCGAATATGCATGAATATATTAAATCGTTAATAAATAGTGTATAAATACCTTATGTGAGTATATATATTTTTTCTAGAGAATGAACCGCTTTTTTAACATACAATTTGTTGAAAAGGTCTTTTATAGAACATCAATTTTTCCCCGATGGAGATATTTATGAATTAAACATTACGGAAGATATAGATATAAATCCAATTTTGGAAATTTATTAATACTTTTTTCATTCTCTTCACACCACCATTAACTCTGGTTTTGATCCTATTACGCTAGATTGAAATTATGATGATGAAGAAGAGGAACTATATTGACGATACATCACGACTATAAGCTTGATTTAGAACGTGAGATTCCGGCAGATATTCTATGTATTTGAGCGGGAAGGAAGAAAGTTTATCAACAGAAAGAATTTTACCTATTTTATTGTATTCATTCAGATTATATAGATAATTACATTAATATGTACCTACAATATCTAGCTGTTGTCTTTGAATTCGGAATGGAAGAAATGGGAGAATATGTGGATAATGCTTTTGTTTAGATCTTATAACTTTTCATGATTATTACATGGACATTTATTGAGAGTTGGTATAATGAGAAAACATATCCGCATGAAGATTGGGAGGAAAATTTTAAAGATTAAAAGATTTGTGGAATTTTTTACACAAATGATATAGAATACTTTCACTATATCATTGATAAAAAAATGAGTATAGGTTTTCACCCTAAAGCGGAAGAAATTTCTCTGGACGTATTTGTGTTAGACATCGTGGTGGAGGAATTAAACGACGTTATAGGTATATAGATTATTCAAAAGACTTAATTCATGAGGATATATATAAAATTTTTCAGAAAATCTTTTAGTTCTCTATATTCACACTAATTATATTCGAGATTGGATTAGCGCTTTTATCCCTACAGTATATGGTCTGGTAAAGGTATTAAACTTTTCAGCGGCATTCCTCCAGAAACTATTAAACCATTCAATGTTTCTCATTACCCTCATCCTATTCAAACTATTTGATAGGATAAATAATATGGATTATTTCCTTATTCGGGAGCTAAGATCTGTCGTGCAGGGGTGTAAGTGCTATTACAATAGCTCAAACTAATGGAATTTATACCATGAATTAAACTCAGGTTGAAAATTATTTCCAATGAATATTGTTTTGCTATTTTAGGTAGGGTTTCTAATATTTATCATATAAGTGTAGATTGGGAAAAGCTGGACGTAGTAGAGCTTAGGAATTCGTCCTACTGTTAGAGGAGTAATAATGAATCCTTGCGATCATCCTCACGGAGGTGGTGAAGGAAGAGGTTCTCCACCATCTGCTCAAAAAGTCCGTGAGGATGATTTACCAAAGGTACTTCAAGTAAACGTACTAAATTTTTAGGGATAGAAAAAATTGTATAAGGAAAATATCTAAATTATAAATGACACGTTCGATTCGGAAAGTACCTTATATATATAATGCGTATAGAATAGAAGGATCACCCCTTCGAAAGTTCTCAACGTTTACAGACGAGATATATAATTCATAAATTATTAATCAATAAACGTATTAATATTTATAATGGGAAAAAATTTGTAAGTTTTCGATCATACCTAAACATGTCGGTTATAAATCAGGTCAATTTGTTTATACGAAAGCAAGGGTTGAGCTGTGTGGAAAGCTAAAATGTTGAAAAAGGGAAAATTAAGGAGTAAAAATAAAATGGTAAAATCTAGTAATAATAAGAATAAGTCTATTGTTACTAAACAGAAACTTACGGTTAATAAGGGGAAACCATTGAAGTGTTTTCGAAGAAATAAATTTTATCATCAAATTGATATTGATATTTAATATAATAACTTATTACTCCAATAATGGGAGAGAAATAATATGTTGATTAATATGAACATGTTTGTTCATTCAAACTTGTGGAAAATACTCATGTAATATTATTATAGATAAATATTATAAATATAATTATATTAAAAATTATTCATTAGGTATGAATTATACAAATTGTGTAGAAACCAATTCAGAGACTTGGTGTTGATGGAAAGAGTAGAATAGTGGAATTGATTATATAGAATATAATCCTTTAATTTTCCCTCCACATCTATTATCTATTATCATTCTCTCTGTCCACTATTAATCAGGTTTCCTTCCATTCCACCAAGTAGTATTACAATATATAATCTATGGGACATTTATAAATCCAATAGCTATGCGTATAGGATTGTTGATGATTGAGTATTTTCATTTTTCAGTAGTATTTCTACTATGCAGAATTTCTTTTCTTTTTCTATAAAATATCATGTTTTTGACCTATTTATATTCAAAACGTAGTATAGAATGGCGTGGAATCTTATATAGTCATAGTAATGTTGTCAAGTGAATAATCAAATTTTTGTCAAAATTTTCTCTCACAGTGTTAAGCAGAAACATTCATAATTGATTTCTTTCTCCTATTGAAAGTAAATTATATTCGAAGGATAGGAAGAGAATATATCATCATTCAGACGGTGAATGATAACACCACTTAAAATAATTTTCCTACTCACCTGTTTGTTTCTATCAATCTTGACAATGGTTTGAAATGACCTTTAGATAAATTAGTTATTACACTCTATCTACTATCCATAAATAATCTAAGGATGTTTACAAAATTTTATATTCATCTTCTAAAAGATATTCTAGTTCAACAATAGAACTTTTTTCTTTTTCCTCATTATAGATAAATTATGATATTCTTGTAAAATATTGTTACCAGTGATTATCCATTAATAATTGACCTGTAAAATTATTTTGTTCTGATCCTTCTACTCTAACGGAGAATATTGATTACATCATTTATTTGCTATTTACTTCAATCAATCATAAATGTATTTATTCCTATCCTCTATTAAAGTAAATATTTATTCAATTACAAATGATTGTATTACGCTAAATTTTTAGCACGATTTATTGCAAGAAAATCAAACAAAAATTTCCCATGTGAAATGTTATTATCCTATCAAGAAAGAATTAGTCTCTGTTGCTGAAATTTTAGAATAGATATATATTCAATATATTTTTGTGTGTGGAGAAATAGTAAATATGGTAAATGGAAATGATTGATAATTTGAACAAATAAAGGTATATAATAAATTTAATCTATTATGCCATAATAGATTAAATTTATTATATACCTTTATTTGTTTAGATCAAATGTATTTTGTCGATTACAGAGGGAGAGAATATTATTGAATTCATGCTAAAAAGTTGAACCATGGATTAATTCTTTCGCGAAAGAATTATTCACGAATACAAATTTATTTTATATATTTATTATATCATGAAAATGATTAAAAA
>Ga0116226_10002391_pt1 | contig 16345 bp, 10 predicted proteins | sample S1TSphfallax_FD_89692 | JGI IMG/M metagenome (GOLD analysis project Ga0116226, IMG submission 89692) | Host-associated microbial communities from peat moss isolated from Minnesota, USA - S1T2_Fa - Sphagnum fallax MG | ecosystem: Host-associated > Plants > Peat moss > Unclassified | place: USA...
ACGTCATACCTCCGACAAGAGCTCGGCCAACGCGTCATTGAGCTGACGGTCGGTGAATGGCTTGCAGAGAAATCCGTTCGCGCCCCGCTCGATCGCCTCGACGGCCGTCGCCTTGTCCGCCAGCGCCGAGACGACGAGGATCAGCACGTTGGCGTTCAGAGAAACCAATTGTTCGACGCACTCGACGCCGTCCATTTCGGGCATGGTGAGATCCATCGTTACGACGTCGGGCCGCGTGCGGCGGAACAGCTCGACCGCCTCTCGGCCGTTGCTCGCCGCGCCAACGACCTGCAGGCGGGCGATCTGCTGTGATCGCTCGATACGGCGCCGGATGATGTTGGAATCATCGACGATCATGAGCTTGAGCGGCGCCCCCGCGCCCGGGCTAGCGCGCATCAAGCGGCCTCGGTGTCATTGCTCTGTTTCGCCGATCTGGGCAAAGTGAGCGTCAGGCGCATGAATTTGCCGGCCTGCGTCGCCACCGCCACCCGGCCACCAACCTCGCGCAAGAGGTCGGCGATGACGTACATGCCGACGCCGCGACCCGCATCTTTGGTCGTCGCTTGCGCGGTCGAAAAGCCGGATCGGAACAGCAGGGCGAAGGTTTGCTTGGGATCGAGATTGGCCGCCTCGACCGGAGTGAGGAAGCCCTTCGCGACCGCAGTCTCCTTCAGCTGATCGGTCGACAAGCCCTTGCCGTCGTCCTCGATCGTGAACCGGTAGCCCGCCTGCCCGAGATCCTGGAACTCCAGGCGCACGATGCCCTGGTGAGACTTGCCCACGGCCGACCGGGCATCGGGCGCTTCGATGCCGTGGACCAGGGCGTTGCGCACCGCCTGCACCGCGATATCCTTGACCACTCGGCGGTAGTGCTCGGGGATCGAGTCGAAGCCCAGACACTGCAGGCTCGCGTGCTTCTGGTTCTCGCCTGCAATCCGGGCGGCGAGCTGCCCCAGCATCGCGACGACGCCGTTATCGGCCTCGCGCGTCGGAATCTGCGGCTTTTCGATGTTTGTAGTGATGGTGTGCACCTGGTCCGACGTGACCGCCTGAAAGCGCGACAGGCGAGACACAAGATCGCTGACCGACTGCAGATGCGTCAGCAGGTCGTCGAGCTTGATGACGAGCGGGAGGAAATCGTTGCCCGAGAGCCCCGGCTTCTCGCGCAGGGCCTTCAGATCGTCTTCGAATGCATGCGCCCGGCTCTCGATCGACGACAGGCCGAGCGCGGCGGCCTCGCCTTTGACCGAATGCGCCTGACGAAACAAGGTGTCGAGTTTCTTGCGGAACACGCTCTCCTCGCGGGCCGGCTCGCGCAAGACCGCGTTGATCATCTTCATCGAAGCGTCCGAATCGCTCAGGAAGGAGGCCAGTTGGCGCGGGTCGACGTGCAGAATGCCGAGCAGCGTGTCGACCTGGCCCTGAGCCTGCCCCTGCGAGGCCTTGAGTTCGAGGGCCAGATTGACCCTCGCGGTGACATCGGACACCGACACGAGGATTTGCGTGATGGCCTCATCCACCCGGACACGGTGAAAGTCGAACTCGAGATAACGCGTTTCGGCGCCGCCCTGCCCGCTGTCGAGGGTCACCTCCACCTCTCCCAGCGGGTTGATCGATTTGACGAGGTTTTCCTTCGTGCGTTCGGCCCAGAGCAGCTTGACGTACTTCATCGCAGTCGCGAGCGTTCGCTCCGAGACGACGCCGCGCAGCAGTTCCTCCAAAGCGAGACCGGCCAGGTCATGCCTCTGGAACATCTTCTCGAGCGCCGTGGAGTAGGCGGCGCCGATCACGAGTTCGCGGTCGAGCAGGAACAGGCCTTCCTTGACGTTGCGCAGAATGTCCTCGGTTTGCTGACGCGCCTCGCGCAGATGACGAGCCTGTTTGGCCCGCGCGCTCCAGAGCACGACCAAGCCTAAGACCAGCACGACGCCCACGAGGATGCCGGCGAGCATGATGAGCCGCAATTCGGTGGCGGCGCGGGCGTTGCCCGACTGCAGCTCGGACCCGATCGCGGCCAGTTGCTTGTCGAGCAGCGCCAGTGAATGGCGCGTCGCGGGGGTCGCGGACTCGAGATACTCGGCGAGCTTGCGGCCCTTGTCGTTGAGATCCGTGCCGGCCGATTCAGAATCCCGGTACGGAATGCCCTCGAAGCTCACAATGGGCTCGAGCACGATGCGCTCTTTGGCCCAGAGGTCGGCGATCTCGGCGCTGTGCTGCAGCATCGTCGGCACGGCGATCGACTCCGTCTTGTCGATGAGGGAGGAGATCAGCGTCGGCGCTTGGGCAACGGCGAGTTCTTGCACCGCCGCATCCAAATGCTTGACGGCCTCGCGCAGGCGGTTGACCGGCGGCTGGATGTATCCGCGCGAAGCCAGGCGGTCGTGTAAAGAATCGAGCGAGACGCGCAGGAGATCGGCGCTGCGCTGTTGTTCGGCGACGAACTTCAACGCGGACGTGCTGTCGGCCAGTTCCGTCGCGAGTTCGAATCCGGGCACGAGGACCGCGGCCGCGAGCGCCGTGCCGACGATGATCAACGCCGCGGTCCAGCCGCGCGGCGACAAGCGCTTGGCCAATGGCTTCAAATCCTTCTTCATGAATCAGTCGCTCCGGCGGTGGTTTTCGGGCTCACGGCGCTCAAGCCCTCGAGAAAATGAACGGCCGACGGATAGCGATCCGCCGCGGTTTTCGCCAGTAGACGATCGACGACGGGCTGATAACGCTTCATGCGGCCGGGCAGACGCGGAACGCGGGCGGGTTGGCGGGCGAGTCGGCGTTCGTTTGGACGGCTTGGGCTGTGCTCATCGTGGGCACAACCCTCAATGTTTCGCCAGCTGAAAGCTGACCCGCAGTCGCGACGTCACCGCGGTTGGGTGCCCGTTCCGCAGGAACGGCTGATAGCGAGTGCGCATGAGCGCATCGCGCGCCACGCGGTCGAATACTCCGCGCGGCATCGAATCGATGACAGTGACGTCGGCAATCTTGCCGTCGGCCGTCACCGTGAAGGACAGTTCCACCCACCCTTCGGTGCCGGCCGAGAGGGCGCTGCGCGGATACTCCGGGTTGAGCCGATCGATGGCATGCAGTTGGTTCGCATTGACCTCGGGTATCGCAGCGGGCGCGGCCGCGATTTCGGCCGTCGCATTCTCATGGTCGGGGTCGAGACTCGGGCCCGGATTGCGACGCGCCTCGATCGGGTCCGAGCCGCTGGGCTCATCGGACTTCGGCTTGACGGGTGGATACGCGGATGCCCCTGTTTCGCGCGCATGCACGCGACGCGCCAGCTCTAGAGCACGCGACTGCAGCGCGCCGCCCCCCGCGCCGGCCTTCCGTGCCTCCTCGAGATAGTAGCTCGCGTTGTCGTTGCGCGGATCGACGAGCCGGTCCTGCTGGAGGCGCGCATCCACCAGTTTGAGCAGACCGTCGATCTCCGCTTCGCTGCGCCGATGCGCGGTTTCCTCGCGCAACTGAGCGATCTTGGCCTCCGGCAGAGACTTGTTCTTCGCCGCCTCGTCGAGTAACAGGGCCGCGCGGTCGAAGGCTTGGGCGTTGAGCGCGGCAAGAATCTGCGCCGAGCCGATGTCCGAGCGCATGGCCACAATGCGCGCGTCGATGGTCGCGATACGACGGTCGGCGGGATCGATGCTGCGGGCGGTTTCAAGCGATTGCAGCGCGAGGTCGAACCTCCGTTCGTCGAGTGCCGACTGCACACGCGAGAACAGAATCTCGGCGATCCGCTGCATCCCCTGATGCGCCTCGTCGTTATTGGGGTCGTAGAGCAAGGCCTCGCGGTACAGCGCGATCGCGCTGCCCGCGGCCGGCTCGATGTAGCGACGCTCCCGCATCGCCTGCTGGGCGGCCTCGAGCAACTGAAACACCTTGTCATCGGTGCTCACCTCAGCTTTGATCAGCGTCGCAGGTGCATCACCGGCGGCGGGACCGCCGGCCTTCATGCTCGTTGTGTGCGTGGCGCCTTGATTGAGCTTCCAGTAGGCGACTCCCGTCACAGCCAGCAGAGCCAGGGCGATCGTGGCGGCCCGCAAGGGCACTTTCGATTTGCCCGAGGAGGCAGGCGCCGCGCCCCGGTCGACAGAGCCCAGCAAAGCTGCCCGGGCCTCGACCTCGGCAACGGCGGCATCGATGGCCCTGCGCAGTCCGGCGGTGTCGAAGGGCGCCGGCAGGTAGGCAACGAGTTGACCACGCACAACCATCGGATTCCAGATCGCGGCCGTGACCGGTTCGGCGAGCGCGACGGTCGCAAACTGTGCGGAATGCAACTGCAGACGAGACAAAGCGGACGCCGGCGATTTCTCCGCGCGTGCATCCCACAGCACGACTGCCGGCTGACCCGCCGGCACGCTGACGAGCAGTTCATCGAGGTTGTCGACTTGCTTGAGCTGTAGGTCCTCGCGCAGGCCCCGCCCGATTTGGGGCCACAGCCCGTCGTCCGCGGTCAGCAACAGAATCGACAGCTTGCCGACGCGTTTCTGCGGACTCGATGCCGGCTGTCGTTCGGCCATTGCGTCCTGCTGGTCTTTTCTCGCTGGTTTAGCCAAGTTCCTGGACCGAATCCCTTTGATTACAAGAACGTTAGCGAAATGCGCCGGGGGCGAAGGGGAGTGCGTCACAAATCGAGGCCGGTCAGCCCTGGGTCGCGTTTCGCGCCCTGAGGATTATCCCCAATATGTGATTTCAATCGCACAGTCTCCTCTTCCTGCGCGTCATCCCTTGCAAAGTTCAGCCGTTGTACGCTGTAGAGAAGTGTTTCGGAGACGTCCATGGCGCTCGCGGCTAGAACTCGACTTTGGCGGGCCTGCTGCGTGGCGCTCTGCTTGGCAGCCAGCCGCGGCGCACATGCCGATGTCTTGCACGCCGTGCAGGTCTTGCGCGAAGGCGGCTGCGGCGGCACGCTCGCCGCGGCTGCACCCCTGCGTCACGAGCCCGCGCTCGACCGGGCCGCCGAGCTCTGGTCCCGGGGGTCTCGAGCGACTGCCGCGCTCGAACGGAGCGGCTATACGGCGGAGGCCTCCACGGCGATCCACGTGCGCGGCAGCGACGCGACTTTGATCGACGCGCTGCGCCAGTCGACCTGCCGCAAGCTCGCGAACCCCGCGTTGCGGGATGTGGGTGTGTATCGAGAGGGGACCGACAACTGGATACTGCTCACAGCTCCCTATGTCGTTCCGTCGCGCCTCGAGACGCCGGTGCTCGCGAACCGGGCGCTGCAGCTCGTCAACAGCATCCGCGCGCGGGGCGCGCGCTGCGGCACGCACGTGTTCGCGGCGGTCCCGCCCGTGCGACTTTCCGACACGCTCGCAACCGTTGCGTTCGGACAGGCGGTGGACATGGCGACCCATGACTACTTCGAGCACAAGGACTCTGCGGGCCGATCCCCCGCCGACCGCGTGCGAGCGGTCGGCTATGCCGAGAAACTCGTCGGCGAAAACATCGCCTATGGACCCAAGACCGCCGATGAGGTCGTCGAGGGTTGGCTGGCCAGCCCGGGCCACTGCGAGAACATCATGGACCCCCGCTTTACCGAAATGGGCATCGCTTATGCGCCGGGCCGCGCGGGGAAACGCGGCATGTTTTGGGTACAGCTGCTCGCCGATCCCAGGACTTGAGAGCCGCTAAGAGGCTTGGCGCAGCGACAGAGGTGCCCCCGAGGCGCGCAGCGCCCGCGCCTTGCCCGTTGCATATACGGCCGCGCCGGCACCCAGAATGATCGCGGACAGCCCGGTTACCTTGAAAATCGCGAGCGCGGAGTTCACCTCATCCGGCGCCGGCATGAACGCGAGCGCCGTCGCCCCGATCGTCGTTGCGAGTCCCACGCAGGCGAGCGCGACGATCGTCGCGCGTCCGCCGGGAATGTGGATCTCGTCGGGGCGGCGCGGGCCGCTCGAGAGTCGGATCGCCGCGCCGAACAGGCTCAAGAAAGGCAACATCGTCGTGATCACCGTCATGTCTACGAGGATGTCGTAGGCACCCTTGACGCTGGTGCCCGCCTGGCCGAGAACCGCGAATAGCCCGGCGATCACCGCCTGCGCGGCGATCGCGACCGTCGGCGATCCGTACCGGGGATGTAGGCGCGCGAAACTCTTGGGCAGGTAGTGATCGATGCCGGCCGCGAACGGAATCCGCGCCGTCGCGCCCAGCCACGCGCCGACGCTGGCGACGCAGCTCAGGCTGACGCAACAGGCCGTGACGACCTGAATCCAGCTCATGTCGAAACGCTGTGCGGCGACCGCTGTGGCCTCCATGACGCCATAGAGCGCGCTCGTGTGCGCCGGCGCCACGGCGACGAGCACGCTGAGGGTGCCGATCAGATAAATGCCGGCAATCAGCGGTGCGGCCACACAGAAGGCCAAGGGTAGCGTGCGCCGTGGCTCGTGGATTTCCCCACCCATGAAGGCGGCCGCCTCGGGTCCGGTCCATGCCAGCGCGATCGTCGACCAGAAGATCACGTCGACGAAGCGCACGCCCGGCGTCATCGATCGCGCATCGAGCGCGGTCGCCGAGCCGAACCGCCACCAGAGAGCGGCACCGAAACCCGCCAACAGCGCCATCGCGCCCCAGCGCGCGACGCCGCCGACATTGTTGAGCCATTTGGCGACGCCCAGTCCACGCACATTGAGGTAGACCGCGACGCTCAAGCCGGCGAGCGAAAACGTGATGAAATAGAGCGGCGATCCGAGGTTCACCGACGTCTGCCCGCCCGAGGCGTACAACAGGCTGCCGGCCGCGAAATACAGCAGGCCCGGCAAATAGGGGAGATTCGCGGTCCAATAGGTCCACCCAGTCATGAAGCCTGCAAAGGGGCCGAAGGCGAGCTTGCTCCAGACGTACAAGCCGCCTTGATCCGGAAAGCGCGAGGACAGGAACGCCACCGACACGCCCAGCGGCAGGAACATCGCGAACGCGCCGAGGATCCACACGGCCAGCGAACTCGGCCCCGAGGCGGCGGCCGTCGCCACCCATTGCAAATTACTGCCGGCAATGACCATGAACAAGACGACGTCGCGCAGGCCGAGCACGCGCCGCAAGCCCCCGGATACCGCGTAATCGCTCATGCGAGACTGTCGGCCGCGAGCCGCGCTGCGTCTTGCGGTTTCGAGGCAAGGCTCGCCGTGGCGTCGATCGCGAACCACAACACCGCGCCCAGGGCCAGCACGAGCGCCATCGACAGCAGTACGCCATCGTAGCCCCCGGAGTGCTGCACCAAGTAACCGAACACCAACGAGGAGACCAGACCGCCCAGGGCGCCGGCCGTATTCATGCAACCGACCACCGCGCCGGAATTTCGCCGCCCAATGTCCACGCAGGTCGAAAACATCACGGGTTGCTGCAAGGTGATGCCGCCGTAGCATAGCGCCAGCCAGGCGATCGCCTCATAGCCCGAGGCGCTGTGCAAGGCGCCGATCGCGGCAGCGGCCGCGCTCCCTAAGCCGATAAGTCCGATGCTGCGCGGGCCCCAGACAGCCCCCCAATGCCGCACGGCCACGTCGCGTGCGTAGCCACCGCTGAAATTCGTCAGCATGCCGAGCAGGAACGGCAGCGCGGCGAGCTTCGTCTCGTTCTCGCTGAAGCCGCGTTCGCGCATGAGATAAGTCGGCAGCCAGAACAGAAAGAAGTAATAGGCGTAAAGATAGGCGAAAGTCGCGCCCATGACCGCCCAGACACTCTTATTGAAGAGTATCGCGTGCGCCGGTGCGTCGCGCGGAGCCGGCTCCAACGCCGCACCGATATCGGCAAGTTCGGCGGCGCTGATGCCCGCCTGCTCTTCGGGACTGTTGCGATACCAGCGCCACCAGAGTGCGGACCAGGCCACACCGACCAGCCCGAAGACCCAGAACGAGGTTCGCCAGCCGAAATGAACCTGCAAGGGCACGATCAAGAGCGGCGCGATGGCGGCGCCAAATTGCCCGGACAGCAGAACGATGCCGAAGCTGCGCCCGCGCTCTAGCGGCGGGAACCAGCGGTAAACGGCCGCCGAGGCGGTCGGATAAGCGCCCGCTTCACCGGCGCCGAACAAGAACCGGATGATGATCAGCACCCAAACTTTGCCCGCGACGGCGGTCAGCGTCGTGAAGGCTGACCACCACAAGACGATCCGCAGCAGCATCGCCCGCGCGCCGAAACGATCCGCGAGCCAACCGCTGGGAAACTCGAAAACCGCATAGGCAATCGCAAAAGCGCCGGTGACGAGACCCCACTGCTCCGGTCCCAAGCCGAACTCGTGCTGAATACGGGGGCCGGCGACCGAAATGCAGACGCGGTCGAGATAGGTGATCACCGACAGCGCGGACAGCAACGCGAGAACGCGATGGCGATATTTCACGTCCTCATCTTGGCGCAGCGACCGTGCCGCCGCAAGACCGGTCCGACGGCGCGCTCGCTCACCCGAGCATGTCGGCCCAGATGTTGCGAGCCCATGACAAGGCATATCGCGCTTCGAGTTCCGAGGGCACCGCCGATGCGCCGCCGGTCCCCGCGATCGGCTCGAACAGATGCCGCGCCTCATCGAAGCGATACACCGACGCTGCGTGCATCGCCTGCGCGGGCGCGACGAACGCGTAGCAAGTGTTGGCGAGCATCGGCTGCGGATTCGGGGGTTCACCGTCCAGCTGCGCCACGATCGCGGCGGCCGCGACCTTGGCATGCGCGTTCGCCATGAAACCGGACTTCGGCATCATCGGCGCCGCCTGAATTGAATCCCCAAGTACGTGCACGTCCTTGGCGACCTTGGACTCGAAGGTGAGAAAATCGACTTCACACCAGCGCCCATTGACGTTGACGAGTCCGGCGTCGGCGGCGAGCGCGGCAGCGCGCACCGGCGGCAGCACGTTGATGACGTCGGCCTGCACGTCCTCCTGCACGTCGAATCGCAGCGTGAGCGCGGCGCCATCGACGCCGACCACCGAGTAGTGATTCCGGTACTCGATCAAATCGCCATACAAATTCCGCCACGCTTCCTTGAACAACGGCCCCATCGCCGCGACGTCCTGATTGGCATCGAGGACCAGAACCTTCGAACGAGGCTTGTGGGCCTGCAGGTAAGCTGCGACGAGACTGGCACGCTCGTAAGGCGCGGGTGGACAGCGGTACGGGGACTCGGGGATCGTGATCACGAATACTCCGCCGTCGCGCATGGCCGCCAACTGCCGCTGGAGTGCCACGGTCTCCGGACCGCCGCTCCAGGCAAAGACGATCCGGCCCGCTGCATGGGCGGCAGCGAGACCCTCGATCGGCGCGACGATCGGCTCGATGCCGGGCGACAGCACGAGCTTGTCGTAACGCAGCCGGGTTCCGTGTCCCAAGGCAATGCTCTTGCCGATTGCATCGATTGAAGTGACCCGATCGCGCACCAGGATCACGCCATGTCGAGTGTGCAAACGATCGTAATCGACCGTCAGATCGGCGATGCTCAACTCGCCGGCGATCACGCGATTCGACAGGGGAGACGAAACGAAGCGTGAATTCGCTTCGACGAGGGTGACGTCGACGCGAGCGTCCGAGAACAGCCTGAGATACTTCGCTGCCGTTGCCCCGCCATAGCCACCCCCGACGACGACGACACGCGGCTGCGTGCGTCTGCCGACGCTGCCGGCACAGCCGGCGAGCGCCAAGGTGCCCGCAGCGGCGACACTCCTCAGCAAGTCGCGTCGGCGCATGCTTCAGCGCCGCGCGATGCCGGCGAAGTATTCAGCGAGTGCCTGAATCTGATCTTCGCTGTAGCCGGCTGAAATCTGCCGCATGATCGTGGGGTTTCCAGCGCCGTCGCGAAATGCCCGCATCCGCTCGACGAAAGCGGCAGGCGACAGTCCTACGATCGGCGGAATCGCCGAATCCTGCGCCCCGATGCCATCGGTGCCGTGACAGCCCGCACAGGTCGCGGCCAAGGATTTAACCGGTGAATTCGCAGGCTCGGGGCCCGGCGCGATGGCGCCGAGATCACGCGCCTGAACCGCGACGAGGCCGAACAGGGCGATGAGGCTCGCCGCCAGCAGGAGCCCTCTGGCGCTGCGTGCCCGCACATCGCCGGCAGCGTGTGACGGACAGGAGTTCTGTTGATCGGTTGCCATCGCGGGATACGGTACCACCAGTCGCAGCGCCGCGCGTAGCGCGCGAGACCGCGCGCTCAATTCAACGCTTTGCCAGTGAGTCCGCGTTTTCCTAATATCGGGGCACGCCCGAACCCGCCGCATGCCAGTTCCTGCAAATCTGCGCGGCCGGATTCGGTCCCGCCGATTTGTCCTATGCCGCATAATCCCTCTCAGCGCGATTGGCGGGCCGAGGCGATCGGCGGCCCGACGAAGCGGGCGAGCGGTCGCAGGAACTGAGCGACGGGAACACCCCCCTAATTGGAGAAGATTTCATGCCCGAAGAATCTGCCTACATTCCGCCCAAGATCTGGACCTGGAACAAGGAGAGTGGCGGCCGTTTCGCCAACATCAATCGCCCGACAGCCGGCGCGACCCATGAGCGGGAACTACCGGTCGGCCGCCATCCTTTGCAGCTCTATTCCCTGGGCACTCCGAACGGCGTGAAGGTGACCGTGATGCTCGAGGAACTCCTGGCGCTAGGGCACGCGGGCGCGGAGTACGACGCCTGGCTGATCCGCATCCACGAGGGGGAGCAATTCAGCAGCGGCTTCGTCGCGGTCAACCCCAATTCAAAAATCCCTGCCTTGCTCGACCGCAGCGGTCCGGCGCCCATCCGAATCTTCGAGTCCGGAGCGATTCTCCTGTATCTCGCCGAAAAATTCGGCGAGTTCCTGCCCGCTGAACCGGAGGCGCGGGCCCAATGTTGGTCCTGGCTTTTTTGGCAAGTCGGGAGCGCCCCCTATCTCGGCGGCGGCTTCGGCCATTTCTACGCGTATGCGCCGACCAAGATCGAATATGCGATCGATCGATTCGCGATGGAAGTCAAACGACAACTGGATGTACTGGATCGCCATCTTGCGCAGAACGCCTATCTTGCCGGCGATACCTATTCGATCGCAGACATGGCGGTCTGGCCCTGGTACGGCGCGCTCGTCAGCGGCCAGATATACGAGGCCGGCGAGTTCTTGCAGGTACAGGCGTACGCGCATCTGCGCCGCTGGACCGATCTGGTCGGTGCGCGCCCCGCCGTGCGCCGCGGGCGGATGGTCAACCGAGTCGTCGGCGAACCTTCGAGTCAGCTGCACGAACGACACGACGCCGCCGACTTCGACACCCACACAGAAGACAAGCGCCGGCGCGCCGAGTGAGCGGGCGCGGCTGCGCCTCCAATGCGTTGCCTGCCGAAAGCGTCACTGCGAAGGATGTCCTCGGACTGTCCAGCCGGCGCATCATGCGTGAAGCCCACAATGATCACGCGATAATTGATAGGGAGGGGTAAATCTTGACTTCATCGGTCTTAGCGAAGCGAGCCCATGGATTGCCAGGCGCGGTGGCTGCCATCGCAGCACTGTTCATCGTCGGAAAGGCCCACGCGCAAATAGACCCAAGCCTGTTTGAAGACCTGCACTGGCGCAACATTGGGCCATTTATTGCCGGGAAGGTGGATGCGGTGTCAGGGGTCAACGGACGCCCAGGGATTGCGTACGGAGGCACCGATAATGGAGGCGTCTGGAAGACCGTCAACGCCGGCTCCACCTGGGTGCCGGTTACCGATGCAGTGCAGCTCGTCCGGGGCATCACCGCGCTGGGGGTAGCCCAGTCAGAACCGACGGTTGTGTACGCCGGCACGGGGAGCATATTCGGTTCCAACTATGGCAGCGGAGTCTGGAAATCCACCGACGCGGGAGCGCACTGGCAGACTGCCGGATTGCAAGAAGCCGGCGCAATCGCGTGGTTGCTGGTGGACCCGCAAAATCCTAATTTGGTCTTGGCAGCCACTCGCGGGATCGATCATCGACGAGGCGGAGCACGCGGCGTATTTCGCAGCACCGACGGAGGACGAACGTGGACCGCAGTGCTGAATGCACAGCCCGAGTCCGGCGCGACCTATCTGTCCTGGGCGAGTGATGATCCAGGGGTAGTCTTCGCCACCGTGACACAAACCTATCTTGCCCCTGGGGTGTCGAGTCGTTCGCTGTTCGAGCATCCGCGACCAACGAGGCTTTATAAGTCCAGCGACGAGGGCCTGACCTGGGAACCCGTGATGGGTCGTGACCAGCCCGCACTGCTCGGGGCGACTGCAGTCGCGGTGGGCACTCGAGCCCGGCGCGTATACCTGTTGAATCACGCGGGGCTCTACCGTTCGGACGACGGTGGCGAGAGTTGGTCGCTGGCCACCAAAAGCATTTACACATCGAGCAAACAAGTGTTGGTAGATCCGCACGATCCGGATGTCGTTTACACGATGGGCACCTGCGTCTACAGATCCACCGATGGTGGTCGTACCTTGGTTGCTTTCAAAGGTGCGCCTGGAGGGGATGACCCGAATCAATGGTGGATCGATCCCACGGATCCGAACCATATCGTGTACGGCGGCGATCAAGGGGCTTCGATCAGCCTCGATGGTGGTCAGACCTGGAGCTCTTGGTACAACCAAAAAACGGCCGAGATCGAGAAGATCACCACCGATAACCGGTATCCCTACTGGATATACGGCAGCAAGCAGGACAGCGGCACGTTTGCGATCGCCAGCCGCGGCTCGCTCGGACAGATCACCGATCTCGATTGGTTTCCAATGCCCGGTTGGGAGACCGGGTTCGTGACCGTTGACCCCGCCGATCCCGACGTGCTCTTCATGAACGGGCCGCTGGGATTTCTGCAAAAAGTGAATCGCAAGACCTGGGGAGCTCAGAGCATCGATTTTGGCGCAGGCACGATCAGCCGGGTCAGTGATACCGATTACCGACGCGCAGTATCTGCACCCATCGTTTTTTCGCCACAGAACCCGACCGTGTTGTACTACGGCACTCAGAACGTCTGGGAGAGCGAGGATGGCGGTGATAACTGGCGAAAAATCAGTCCAGACCTCACTGCCCATCCAGGCAAACCACCGTTGCCCGATCCGAGAGGACTCCATCACGGTGACGCACTGGTGGCTTTGTCGCCCTCGCCCGCCGAAGCCGGGGTTTTATGGACAGGCAGCAACAATGGCGTCCTCTATCTGACGAAAGACGGCGGAAAGCAGTGGCTTGATGTCACTCCGCCCGGCATGTCCCTGTATAGCGTCATCGACGTTCGGGCCTCGCGTTTCAAGCCCTCCGAGGCCTACGCGGCGGTTCGGAATGACGCACTCGGGGATTATTCACCGCACATCTATCGCACGCGCGACTTTGGCAAGTCATGGGAGGAAGTCGTCACCGGTCTGCCGAACGATCAGCCGACCGGCAGCTTCGTGCGAACGCTGCAGGAAAGCGATCAAAAACGCGGTGTGCTTTTTGCGGCCACGGAAACGTCCGTTTACGTATCCTTAGACGACGGCGATCACTGGCAATCGCTGCGCCTGAACCTTCCAACGGCCTCTTTTTATGACTTGGCAATCCATGACGGGGATTTGATTGCTGCAACCTACGGGCGCGGACTATGGATACTCGACGATACATCGCCGCTCGAGCAAATGAGCGACGATCTTGCCGATAGTCCGGTTATCCTGTTCCGTCCGCGAGCCGCGACTCGGGTCCAGTCGAACATCAACCAGGACACTCCGTTTCCGCCCGAGGTTCCGCATGGAGAGAATCCACCTCAAGGACTTGTGATCGACTATTACCTGAAACAGCCCGCGCGGGACGTGCAGCTACAGATTTTCAATGCCGAGGGCACTCTTGTGCGTTCCTATTCGAACGCTCCGATCAAGCCGCTCGATCAACCCCCGCCACCCGCGCCCGGTTTTTGGGAACTGCCATCGCGGCCATTACCGGCGACAGCGGGGCAGCACCGTATCAGCTGGGACCTGCGTTATCCCACGCCTCCTGCGCTGTTCTTTGATCAGTCCAGCGGAGCAGTGCCGGAAGACACGCCATTTATCCCGCAAGGGCCGATGGCGCTGCCTGGCGACTATCAGGTGAAACTGACTGTGGACGGAGTTTCCTACAGTCAGCCGGTTTTGCTGAAACAGGATCCGCGGCTCGATGACTCACCCGCGGCGATCGACGGCATTCGCCGGCAATTGGCTCTTTCACAGCGAATCATCGCCGTGATGTCAGCCAGCAAGAGCGCATTCGAACTGGCGAACGGCCTGGATGCGAAACTGTCTTCGCTTCATGCAGGTGTGGCCAGCCGATTAGTGAAGACGCAGCAGGCGCAAATCGCCGAACTGACCGGGAGCATCGACGATGCATCCATCGGACTCTCGGGCGGGTCTTATGCGGTGCCACCGATCCAGGGTCCCACCAGCTTCAGCAGGATCAATGGTCAGGCATCGGCCCTTTTAGAGATGGTTGAATCCACGAGTGATCAGGCGCCCGTGGCATCCTTTTACCGGACCTACGCGGATCTGTGCAGGGATTTCAACGCCACCTGGAGCGCGTGGCAATCGTTGGAGGCCAAAGTGGAGGTGGATGCTGTTCGTTCCACATCGCCGCCTGCGCAGCGCGAATTCAGCGGTTGCGATTGAATCCGCACGGACACCGAGCATTGCAATCAAAATGGCAGAACGTGCGTCTACCACATGCCCCAGAAAATCCTCAACAATCAGGTGATTATGGTGGGCCGTGTAGGGATCGAACCTACGACCAATTGATTAAGAGTCGCTGTTATACGCGAGTGCCCACCACGCCACACCAGTTTACTCAATGACTTACGCGTGTCGAAGGGTGTGGATAAGTGCCGATTTGAGGCAGCAAGTGTGCCAAAATTGTGCCAAGACTAGCCTATCTTTTCCCTGTTGACTTTGACGGTGTTATGGATCACCAAATTACACCTCGTACAACCTCCTGAACCAATTCACGAAAGGGGCAGCTCGGCCAGCGCGTGGATCGAGAATCTTCGACTTGACGGCACGTCCCAGATTTTCGCCTGGGGGATCGGCCCATGCTAGCCAAGCGTGAATGTTCGCCTTATCGAGGTGCGAACTCCGGTAAGAAGCGCCGTGTTTGAATTTTGCGGCTGCGGTACTCTCTAGTGCGTGAGTCCAAACAGGCATTTCCTCATCTGGCACCAGCCAACTCAGGAAGGTCTCTAGCATTCCATGCTGCCGGTTGTCTGGCATTATCCACAAACCAAATTTTCCCGAGGTAGGCGTGCTTATAACCAATCCTTCCTCGGGCAAATCCGTTGGTACTTCGCCAAATAAAGGCAAAATCTGTTGTCGAATGCCGTTCCACTTGTGCGACAGATCGTTGTCCGCATCGACAATAACGCCAACAATTGATGCTGATTTGATCTCCGCAGAAATGCGCCCGGGTGTGAAGATTTCTTCACCATTACATTGAACAATCTTTACGGGCTCGGGCTTACCCCAAGCCACATAGTTACCCATCAACTCAGCAACCGTGTAGACATCCTCTTTTCCCTCAACCAAAAGGCGTTTTCTTTCAGCAGGCACAATTATCTGACTTCAACAGCATCAGCATTGAAAGACTTGGCGAGCGCTGAAATCTCCGCATTTGTGTATGAAACGGCCTGAAACCCGGTCGTCTCAATTCTTTGAATGGAAACCTCTCCGCCAATTTGAGGATCGTCGACGCATACGTCCGCAAGGCTCCGCACGCAGTCCAGACTGTGTGTAGTGGCGAAAATCTGGACGTTAAATTCCTTTGCCGTATCGATCACAAATCGCCATAACTTATGCAGAACGCTGTGGTGAAGGCCAATGTCGATTTCGTCAATCAGCACTACTGAGTTCTTTGCCCGTGTTAATGAGATGGCCAGCGATAAGACTCTCCATATCCCCTCGCCAAGGCTTCCGACAGGCACCGGCTCATCAATGCCTTTGAATTTAATCTTAAATCCCCCACGCACTGGCCAGCCTGGACCGGCAAATACTGGACCCTGCGTTGTGGCAATCCTTTCGATATCTGGCTCAATAAAATTTAGAGCTCTGACAACCTGCTCCTCACGCGGCGATAAAGATATCTCATTAAAAGCTGCTTGCACGTCACCAATCGCCATCGATTCAGTCGTGAGAAACTGATTCGGTGACTGATCTGCCCCTGAGAATCGATTGCCAGACTGATTAATGGCGGCTTGGATAATGTCCTGTCGTAGGCCGCCTCGGCCCGTCAACGGGAGGGTCGATACAACAGGCGAAGGCATGCCCGAAATATTTAACGAAAGCTGCGGAGCTAGAGTATTAGGATCGCCTGCTGCTAGCGGACCAAACAACGCCATGTTTGTACTGAGGTTTACTTCGCCCACCTCTAAAGTCAGCGCACGATTTGGTTCGCCATTGAACGTAGAAATATCAATTC
>Ga0116226_10002392_pt1 | contig 16344 bp, 6 predicted proteins | sample S1TSphfallax_FD_89692 | JGI IMG/M metagenome (GOLD analysis project Ga0116226, IMG submission 89692) | Host-associated microbial communities from peat moss isolated from Minnesota, USA - S1T2_Fa - Sphagnum fallax MG | ecosystem: Host-associated > Plants > Peat moss > Unclassified | place: USA...
ACCACCACGCTGCTGGCACTGCGGGAGGCCGAGACGACGGTCGATACCGCCAAGGCGAGCGTCGCTGAATATATCCGGCAGGTCGCACAGGATGAGAACGCCCTCATCCTGGCGGTCGGCGCGCCGATACCGGATGACCTGCCGCCCGGCCGGGACCTCGTGAGCCAGGGCATCATGGCGGATCTGCCGGCGGGCGTGCCGTCATCGCTCCTGACGCAGCGGCCCGACATCATGGCCGCCGAGCACACGCTGCTCGCGGCCAATGCGCAGATCGGCGCCGCGCGTGCGGCCTTCTTCCCGAGTATCTCGCTGACGGGTTCCGGTGGTGTCGAGAGCGTTGCGCTCACCAACTTGTTCACGCCCGCCGCTGCGATGTGGAGCTTCGCGCCGCAGATCACGCTGCCGATCTTTTCGGGCGGCGAGAATCGCGCCAATCTCGATTATGCCAAGGTCGAGAAGCGGATCGACATCGCGGAATACGAGAAGACGATCGAGACGGCGTTCCGCGAGGTCTCGGATGGGCTCGCGGCGCGGGGCACCTATCTCGATCAACTCGCGGCCGAACAAGCCTTGGTGTTGGCGTACGAGGATGCGTATCGCCTGGCGGATATGCGATTCCGCGCGGGAGTTGACAGCTTTCTGACCACGCTGACGACTCAGCAGTCGCTGTTCGAATCGGAGCAGACGTTGGTTTCGCTGAAAGCCTCACAGCTGCAAAACCTTGTGACACTTTACAAGGCGCTGGGTGGCGGCTGGTACGAGGTGACACCCGCTGCAGTGGCGCAGGGCGGCGAGAGCTCACCATAGTGCTGTATGGCCTTACGCGACCCTGAGAGGCATCGTAGCGGCCGTGGTGACCGCAACCGACGCCATTCGCCTGACCGAGTTGAAAATTGCGACGCAGCAATCTTGCGTTCCTTGCCGGGGTGGGGAAGATTGTCCTCGCCACGCTGCTCGCGGAGGTTCATCTAGCCACTCAGGCGCCTGATTACCAAGCCTTGCGCAGTTTGACCGGCGTGCGGTAACGAAGCGGAGCGGCAAGTCCTGCCGTGTGGAGATGCGTCAGGCATGCTCCGGCCGCCTGCGAACCGCCGTGTATCTCCGCGCGCGGCGCCACCCAGCGCGAAGCCCGCAGTCGCAACCGCTACGCGGCACTCCGCGCGCGTGGCCATTCTCACGGCCGCGCCCTCAGAACCGTTGCCGATCGCCTGCTGGGGACCGCGTGCGTCATGCTCACCAACCGAACCATGTTCGATCCCGAAAAACTGGCCGCCGATCGCCCGAGATCAGCTTGATCATTAGTGGGGAGGCCCTCCATAAGCGGAGGGCCGAAGGTCTTGATGGGAGTTTTTTGAAAGGCAAGGTGTAAGGAGGATCGGCCATCGTCGACACGCGGTAGACTCGCCAGGGCGAAAGTAGCTGAAACGTTCGAATTTTTTTTTGGCCAAATTCTCTAGGAAAATCAGAAGCATAGATTTTTGACGTGCCGGGGATCGGTGTTTAGTGGCTGCGCGAGAAGAATATTGTCGTGAATCAATGAGTTCCACTCTAGTTTAACTATCGAGTGGGAGTGAGCCAGGGGCAGGCGTTCGTTAAAGCCGATCTGTCTCCTCAAGCCGTCAAGCCCCGCCATTGTTATCTTTCAGCAGGCCCATGGACCTGGCGAGCACGCTCGCGACGTCTCCGGGTGCGAGGACAACCTCGATGAGGCTGTAGCGGCCCTCCCGGTGCGCCGCGGCGGCGGCATCGAGTGCTGCGCATAATTCGTCTTCGGTCTCTGCACGGACGCCCATTGGCCTCCCCTTTGGACCGAGCACACCGGGAAGCTTGCTGTAATCCCAACCCGGCACGCGGTTATAGGTCTTGTTGACCGGAGCGCATTTGTGCGTGAGATTTTCGATCTCGTAAGTCGAGTTATTCAACAGGATCGTTATGAGTGTGAGACCGTGATGGATCATGGTTGATATTTCTTGAGCTGTTTCCTGAAAGGCGCCGTCTCCAATGACATGTATATGGCGACCGCTCGGGTTGCCCATCTGCGCGCCAAGGACCGCAGGGGTCGTATACCCAATGGCTTCCCAGTTCGTCTGCATCAGCGTCCTTGTCCGGACTGGCAGTGTAAGCTGTGCCACGGCTTGAGCGGTGCCGTACTCGATCGCGATCGTGTCGTCTGGCTCTACAAACGCGCTGAAGGCCTGCCAAAGCCTGTCTTGTGTGATGGCCGCGCCGCTCTTGGGGACGAATGGGCCTGGCGTGGCAACCTTGCTCTCCGTTTCGATACGCCGAGGCGAGTGAAGCTCGGCGCAGAGACGATCGAGCGCATCCCGGGCGGCGACAGGCGCGTATGTATCGCCTCCAATAAACGCGCTGTGGGCCTGCAAGTCGATCAGGCGGGGCGCGCAGAGCGCCGGATCCGCGGAACCTTGGTTGCATTCATCGTGCCGCAAACAGATTCGGATCAGCGCATCGGCAGAATCGATTTGCAAGCCTGTCTGACTTGAGATCGGGGGTGCGCCATAAAGGCCCAAATATCCGGAATGAGTCTGATCCACGCTGCCGGATCGACCGGTCCGCGTTGTAGCGAAGGGGATGCCGGTCGCGTCGGATAGAGCCTGCACCCGATCTGTCAGCCCCAGCCGGGCGACGGGGTAGTCAAACAAAATTGCAGGCCGCACCGCCGATCTCAGCATCTGCAGAGCTTGGGCGACGAAGCGGTCCAGTTCCCCTCGGTCGCTTTGCGGTTCGGAGAGTTCAAGCGGCGAGATCGGTGGTTGTGCGGCAAGCTCCTGAATGTCACCCGGGAACTGTATGTAGACAGGCGCCTTCAGCGCCCAGCACCGTTTGATGGCATCATCAATTTGTTCACACGCCTCTGCGGCGGTCAGCATGGTTTGCGACGCGGTGATGGGAGCCATCATCGATTGATACAGGTCGAAACGACCGCGAAGGCTGTGATGCGTAAAGGTTCGGCGCGCCATGTCGTCGGTGCTAGGAAAGCCGGAGATAACCACCATCGGCACCTCCTCGGCGAACGCGCCCGCGACGCCACCGCCAGCGCCCATTTCCAAGACGCCGCAGGATCCCGTGACTGCTGATATGCCCCGAACGCGTGCGTAGCCGTCCGCAGCGTAGGCCGCGTTCAGCTCGCTGCAGACACCAATCCATTTGATCGCCGGGTCGGTTTCTATTTCGTCCAACAACGGAAAAGCGTAGTCTCCAGGCACCCCGAAAACGTGCTCGACTCCGACTTCCTTGAGTCGGTCGATCATATAGCTCGCCACTGTGTAGCTGATCGTCATGTTGTTTCCATGCTTTGTTGCCCGGCAAACGGCGGCGGGACTGTCGCCGTTTTCAGCGCAGCGAAAAGCGACAAACCTGCGCCCGTCGATGCGTGATATTCCAACCCGGCGCCGAGCGTCCTGGTACACCCCGCTGGAGCGCGGTCATTGTTCCACCACCAATTTTACGATAGATTACTCGTAAACATATAGTTCTCCTAGATATGCGATACAAGGCTCGTAAATGAAAAAGGCGGGGTCTGCTTTCGTCCTGCGCAAGCGCCAAGATCGGGGTGAGCGGCGCATTGCCGACATAGTGTCGGCGGCATCGTCGCTGTTCGGGGCGCACGGGTTCGATGGAACGACGATGAACGCCATCGCAAGGCTTGCGGGCTTATCGATCGGGTCCCTCTACCAGTATTTCCCGGATAAGGATGCCATCGTCCATGCCGTAGCCGGTTCTTACATCACGGCCTGGGAAGCGAAGACCGACGCTCTCGCCCGGACGGCCGCGGAGATGGACCTCGCTCAGCTCACGCGACGCGCGGTCGAGGGGATGGTCGAGTTCAACCACCGGCATGCCGCCATCCGCGCCTTTCTCGACGCCGATCCACGTCGGGCGCCTTCTATTCTCGAAGTCCAGACCCGGGTCGATGCCGGCATTCCGCTGCTCGCACGATTCTACCCGAGGGCCGAGTACCGCGAGTTAGCGCGCGTCATCGAGATCGTCAGTCTGATCGTGCGAAACGTTGCCCCCCGGATCGCTGAGCAGCCGGAGGAGACCAAACGCGAGCTCTTAATAGGCGAAATTTCGTCGGCCGTCGTCGCGTACGTTACCTCGGCATTGGGCACGCCGCTGTTGGATGCCGCGCTTCCTGACCTTGTCGGCGCGGTTGGCCAAAACGCGTGAAGTGGGCGATCGTGGCTAACCCAGAGCAGATCGCATTAGCAATGTCCACGCCGGGACCATGACCCGGGCGCATCAAAAACGTCCAAAGCGTCTTGACGGTATTTCTGGAAGAGTAAGAAAAATGGATGTTCGGCTCCCTTCGGCACGCAGACAACTCGCCAGGACGATAGTAGCTGAAATGTCCAACAAAGCTTTTCCGCCGAAATTCCTATAAAAATCAAAAGCATAGTCTCTTGACGTTCCCAGGATCCGTGTTCGGGGACTGCGCAGATAAAATAGCATTAGAAATCGATGCTTTAGGCGATATTGAACAATCGAGTTGGAGTGATTTTGGCCCGTGCCGGGTATCCGCTGGAATCCCAGAAAACGTGCTTATGGATTGATATAAAAGATAAACCATCCGCATTGAGCCCTTGTGGGTGACGTGCTGCGCGACGCCGGGCGGTCCGATTGCGAATGCCCATCCCGCCGGCACCGTCAGAGCGTACGTCTCCTCTGACGCTCTGAGGAGGGGGGGTAATCCATTTGGATGATAACGTTTGCCATTTCGTTCCAAATGGGGGATAAGAGAATTATGGCGTCCGCAGTGACCGCGGTTCGTGCCGGCGGCTGACTCTCGCGCCAAAGAAACGCCACGAACTCGCGGCGGTCTTTTCTTGTCTTTTTGCCCTCACGTCTGCTCCGGAGTTTATCTTGATAGAGATGAGAGGCGATATGCGCTGCCGGATTTCATTCCAGACGACGAAGTTGGCGATGTCAGCCAGGGCAAGGGACCTCACTTGACGGTGCGTTGGGCTACGAAAAAAAAGCAGGAAGCCGCAATTGCCTGCGTGAGCGACTAGCGACAGGAACCTGCCGCGAGAAGAAGTTGGATCGGGACGAACGCGTCTTAAAAATGCACAAAGATATCGTGCTAGCTAATACTGCTTACGCTTGGTGGCTAGGACTCTCCGACGTTCCGGAAGCAGGGTGGCCAAGGATGTATAGTATACTCGATAAAGAGGAGCGTGCGCGTTCGGCAAACTTCTTGCACCAGGCTGATCAGTTCGCGTTCATCGCCGCGCACGCTCTACTCCGCGTCATGCTCTGCCACTTTGCCGGCGCCGAACCAGGACAGTGGCGGTTCAGCACGGGGTCCCATGGTAAGCCGCATCTGCATCAGGACCATCGCCATCAGGCCATCGAGTTTAATATGTCTCATACGCGCGGCGCGGTCGCCTGTGGCATGGTGTCTGGCTGTCCGATAGGCATCGACATTGAGGACGAAGACCGAGCCGCCAATTACGTCGATATTGCCGACGCCTACTTTGCTACCGCTGAACTGGCCCGCTTGCGTGCCGTACCGGAAGCGCAGCGTCCCGGTTTGTTTCTCCTGCTTTGGACGTTGAAAGAGGCTTACGTCAAGGCGCGAGGACAAGGTCTCTCGCTTCCGCTCGATGACTTTGCGTTTTCTCTGGCACCGATCACGATAAGCTTCCGTCAGCCCGGGTTCGATAACCCGGCGCAGTGGCAATTTGAAAGCGTGCGTTGCAATGACCGTCACAGGTTGTCAGTCGCCATTCGCACCGGCAACCCGATTCCTTTTACCTGCCGTCAGGTGTCATATGATGAGATCGACCGTTTTATAGCTTCTTCGGAGGTGGTCTAGATCAGGTGAGCGGGGGCGTAACTTGGCTAAGTTCGATGAACGTCCACGACTTCGACCACGGATGTCCCGCGTTCACCACCCCCATCTCGCGTCTTCTGCCGCCAAATTCGCTGCTTGAACGAGCGCGCTCATACGCTGATTGGCTGCCGCATTAGGAAAGCCGAAAACGCAGCCATTTTATAGTGTTTCGATATCAGACCGGTATAGAGGGAATATTCAACGTGCCAGTTTATCAAAGAAGGTTCTGAAATTGCGTTAGCAATTCGTTTGCTGCTCAGATTGACAAACCGTTTCTGACGTGACTAATTTGGGTCGCGCTGAGCCGCTTGGGGAGTACAAAGTTGCTCGGCGGCGAAATTTGAAGTTCAGCTTCTTATAATGAAAAGAGAACAAAAGATGGCTGCTTTGTTTCTTACGATTTCTCGTGTTCACGTTAAGGCCGGCAACGAAGCCGCTGCGCGTGCCCTTCTGGAGGAGCAGATGCTTCCGGGCGACGGCAAAAAGCCGGGCGATGTCGTGCCCGGACTGATCGGGTTCGGATTGATGCGGGCAAAAAAAGATCCATCCATGTATGGCATCGCGACTGTGTGGCAGAGCGAGGCTGACTTCGACAAGCTGGCTTCGAATCCTGCGGCAAAGACTGGCGGGACGCTCGTGGCAAAGCTGAAGGAGCTCACGGATGGAGAAATCAAGGGAGAAGGCTTCTACATCGAGAGCCTCTGATATCCGCTAGGCCTGTTCCATCTCCGGTAGAGCCGCAAGGCTTGACGCTGCGCGCACGCGGGGAGTTCTCCGCGTGCGTATCGAGGATTGAGCTTCAAGTTTGGTCGCGGCACGACCGGAGTTACTGTCTTGGGACTGCATTCAGGATGACGTTCTCGAGGTCGGAATCGGCGCTTGCCGAGAAACGCTCAGATACACGACGGGTCAGGATCGAGACGATCGACCGGCTGACGCCAATCCAGTTCGGCATTCTTTATGGCTGTCTCGCTGACCAGACGAAGACGGTTTATCTTGGCCAATGGCGGGGAATTCTCGACGGGTTTCTTGATCCGTCGCTTCTTCAGCGAGCCTGGCAACTGCTCGTTGCACGTCATACGATATTGCGGACCGCTTTCGATTGGCAGTTAAAGGCCGAGCCATTACAGATCGTACTGCAGTCAGTTTCAGCTGAGATCGACTTCATCGATCTCTCGGGCTTCGCAGCGGGCGACTCCCAGGATCAGCGGCTCGATGCCTTCGGGAAACAGGATCTCGCGCGGGGGTTCGACCTTGAGCGGCCGCCGCTCATGCGGCTGACGCTGCTGCGCCTCGCCAGCGAGCGTCATGTTCTCGTGTGGACCCGCCATCATATCACCTGTGACGGGTGGTCGCTGACCGAGATGTTCGGCGAACTCTTCCTGATCTACAAGGATCTCCGGGATGGCAACGAGCCGACGCTGCCGCCTGCCTTGCCCTTCGCGCATTACGTGAAATGGTGGCATGACGCGGACGGCGCCGCGGCCGGGCAGTTTTGGCGCGGGCGCCTGTCCCCTCTTGGCGGCGAGTTCCCAGGCCGAGCGATCAGAGGCCCAAACGGCGGCTTTCACGAACGTCTATCCATCATTTCAGCTGATCGGCTGAGCTTGCTCCGCGCCTTCTGCCGAGCCGAGCGCATCACGCTGAACACGCTCGTTCAGGGCGCGTGGGCGCTCGTTCTCGCGCGCCATAGGGGCAGCGACAAGGTCCTATTCGGTGCAACCGAAACGATCCGGCCGGAGGAGCAATCGGAAGGCTTCTGTCTGGGGCCGCAGATCAACACGCTTCCCGTGTTGATAGACACCTGGAGCTACGATCCCATCGCCGACTGGCTGCGGGATGTGCAGGCATCGGCTATCGCCGCGCGGCGATATGGCCGCATCTCCCTGCCCGAGATCGCCGCCTGCTGTGGTGCCGGGCGCGGCCAGGCGCTGTTCGACAGCGTCCTCGTCTTCCAGAGCTACCCGACGCAGGCGGCTGGTCTGCCGCCCTCGCTCGGCCTGACGCTCAGCAGGGTCGCGGATGTTTCCATTCCGGACCTGCCGATCAACCTCATTGTTGAGCCGGCCGACGCGCTGGTTTGCCGCCTCATTCACGATAGGGCGACCGTCAGCTCCACCGAGGCGCGGCAGTTGCTTGCTCACCTCGTCATCGCCATCGAGGCATTGGCTCGAGCGCCGTCCGAGCCGGTTGTCACGCTGGATGTGGCGCCAGACGTGCTGCCACCGCCCCTGACGCTCGGACCGCATCCGGCGGACCAGGGTCAAACGGTGCTGCATCGTATCGCGGCGGCCCCGGAAGACGAGTTGGCGCTCGTCCAGGGCGAGATGGAACTCAGCTATCGCGAGCTCAAACGCCGCGCGATCGCCCTCGGCTCCGCCCTGCGGCGCCGCGTGGGCAACGGCCAAAGGATCGGCCTGCTGTGCCTCAACTCTGTCGATAGCATCATTGGGTTGCTCGGGATCCAATGGTCGGGCTGCGCCTACGTGCCGCTCGATCCCACGATGCCGGCCGCGCGCCTGGCGGGAATGATCGCCGACGCGGAACTCGCCGCCGTACTGGTCGACCCGAGAGCGGATCTCGCATCGCTGCGCGAGATCGCAAACGGCCTTCCCATTCTGTCTTATGCCGCGATGGTGGACGTTCCGGCGCAGGATGACGTGCTCGCGCTACCGGGGCCTGATGCACTCGCCTACATTATCTTCACCTCCGGCTCGACCGGGCGACCGAAAGGCGTCGCGGTCTCGCACCGCAGCTTGCTTGCGATCGTCGATGTCAGGCCCGATCTCTTCCCGGAGCCAATCGGCGGCGCATTGTTGACCTTTCCGCTCATCTTCGACGGCTCGGTCCTGATCCTGTTTTCGACGCTCGCGCGCGGGGCGCGGCTGGTGCTGCCGGAGCCGGCTGCGGTGATGGATGCGGCCGCGCTGTGCCGGACGATCGCTCGCAGCCGCGTGACCCATACGGTGATGGTGCCGAGCCTCCACGCGGCGCTGCTCGATGCGGCAGCGCCTGGGGAACTCGGCAGTCTCATTGCCTGCGCCGTGGCCGGGGAGGCCTGCGACAACGATCTCGTGCGGCGCCATTACGACGCGCTCCCACACGCGATGCTCGTCAATGAGTACGGCCCGACCGAGACCACCGTCTGGGCGACGGCCTATCGCTGCACGCCGGCCGAGAGCGGGGCCAGCGTTCCGCTAGGCTTCCCCATCCGCGGGGTCCGGATCTATTTGCTGGACGCCCATCGGCGGCCGGTTATGCCCGGGCAGCCGGGCGAGATGTTCATCGGCGGTCGCGGCGTGGGCCTGGGTTATGTCGGCAATGCCGCGCTGACGGCTGAGCGCTTCCTGCCCGATCCCTGGTCCGGTGAGACCGGCGGTCGGATGTATCGCAGCGGCGACCTCGCAGTGATGCGGGACGATGGCGCTCTGTTGTTTCTTGGCCGGGCCGATCAACAAATCAAGCTGCGCGGCTATCGGATCGAGCCGGGTGAGATCGAAGCGGCGCTGCGCGCTGAGTCCGGCGTTGCCGAAGCCGTGGTTCTGGCTCGAGGCGCCGGGGACAGGGCGGAACGACTTGTCGGCTATGTCGTCGGCCGCTCGGGCGAACCGCCGCCGGAGCCGCGAGCGTTGCAGGCGGCGCTCAGTTCGAAGCTTCCCGCCTACATGGTGCCCGTGGTGATGGTTCTTGCGGCGCTGCCCCGTCTGCCGAGCGGCAAGCTGGATCGGAAGGCGCTGCCCGATCCTGCGGACGAACCAGCTGCCGAGGAAGGCCCTGCTCCCGCACTGGGCGAGGAGGCGTCGCTCGCCGCGGTGTGGCGCGCGGTGCTGAGACGGGATTTCGTGAGCGCAACGGGCGACTTCTTTGATCTTGGCGGCACCTCCCTGTTGGGGATGCGGCTGGTTGCGCAGATCAGGACCACGCTCGGGGCGCCGATCGAGCTTCACGACCTTTTCCGCTGTCCGACGATCCGGCTGCTGGCGCCGGTCGTTGCGCGCGCGCGGGGACAAGCGCCAAGCGCACCGGCCGCCATTCCGCGGCGTGAGCGACAGCGGGTGACGATCTCCCCGGTGGCGCCTAACGCCCCGATGTTCAATCTTTGAAATCGAGCCTGGAGGAGCGACCCAATCGGTCAACAGCCATGCCAGGGAACCTAACAGGCCAAGCTCCCATGAGGATGCCGGACACGCAGCCAGGCGCTCCCGCCGCCGGCTACAAGGCGCCCGCTTCCTTCGCCCAGCAGCGTTTGCATGTGATGGAGACACTGCGGCCCGGGAGCTCCGCCTATGTCATGAGCTACGCGCTGCGGATCGATGGGCCACTCATCCCGACGCTGGCGCGGCAGGCGATCGCGGTCATCCTTGCCCGGCATGATGGGCTCCGATCAACCTTCGTCCTGGCAGAGGACGCGCTGCAGGTTTTCGTGCGGGACGCGCTGCCAATCGAATTGCCCATCGAGGACGTTTCGGATCTGGCCGCTGCGGACCAGCGGGAGGCCGTCAATGCGGCGCTTCGGGCGCTCGCGCTGGCGTCCTTCGATCTTGCTGCGGGACCGCTGCTGCGGTTTTGCTTGATCCGCCTGGACGCCGCTTCGCATGTGCTCGGCATCGCGGTGCATCACGCCGTCGCCGACGGGCAGTCGCTTAGGCTTCTTCGGCGCGAGTTCGTGACCATCTACGCCGATCTGGCGCGCGGTCTGCCGCCGTCGCTTGCCGAGCTTCCGATCCAGTTCGCCGATTTCGCCGAATGGGAGAGGATGGGCGCGACGGCGGGAGTTGAGGCAGCTGCCGCGTACTGGCGGAACCAGCTGGCCGATGCGCCTGAGACGCTGGCCCTGCCGATCGACGGCCCTCGCCGAGCGGAGGGGGACGCCCGCGGCAGAACGATCCGTCGTGATCTCCCGCCGGCAATCGTGGCGCAGCTGCTGAGCGTCGCCCAACGCCGCCGCGCGACGCCCGCGATGGCGTTTCTGGCCATCCTCGCAGGCTTAATGTCCCGCTGGACAAGAGCCGAGGACCTCGTCGTCGCTCTGCCGGTCTCCAAGCGCAGCCGGCCAGAGCTGGCCGACCTCATTGGACTGCTGGTCGATCTGCTGCCGATCCGCGTTCCGGTCCCAACCGACGCGCGGTACGAAACGCTGCTTGATGCGGTTCGGGACGCCCTGACGCAGGGCATGCTCCACAGCGCGCTGCCCTTCGAGCGCATCATCGAGGTGGCGCGGGTTCAGCGGCATGCCGGGACCCAGCCCTTCCAGCAGGTTCTGTTTGGTTTCGAGGGTCCCGAAGAGGCCTCGCCGGAGGAACTTGGCTCTGGCTGCCTCAGGGTTTCCGAATGGCAAGACCTGCCGGAACAGGACATCAAGGCGGAGCTTTCGTTCCTTGTCCATTACGAGGACGGGGCATGGCGCGTGTCTCTCCGCTATGCGCGGTCGCTCTTTGCCGATACCACCGCAGCGCGGCTCCTCGACTGGTTCACGATGCTCTGCCGGAGCGCCGCCGAGCATCCGGCGGCCCGGCTCAGCGGATTGGCCCTGGCACCCGCCGCGGAGACGCTGGCACTTCTTCACCGGCTCAATCGGACGGAGCGGCCTTTACCCGACGACACCACGCTCGCCGCGCTCCTCGAGGCGGTCGCCGAGGCGCGGCCGGATGCTGCGGCGCTCACGGTCTTCGAGGTTGGCCCGGGAGAAGGGGGTATCTGGGATTGCGGGTTCGGGGTTGCGCGGACGCTCGACTACGGCACGCTGAACCGGCGGGCGAACCGGCTGGCGCACTACCTCGCCGCCCGCGGCGTGGGGTCTGGACAGAACGTTGCGCTCGTAATGGCGGCGGGTGTCGAGTTCATAACGGCGATGCTGGCGGTCGTGAAACTTGGCGCGGCCTATGTCCCGCTCGATCCGGCTTTGCCCGCGGTGCGGCATGCGGCGATGCTGGAGGATGCCGAGGTTGGCGTCATCCTCCTCGCCGGACAGGATCTGCCGAACTCCGTCACCAAAGACCGCACCGTCATCGATCTGCTGCGCGCGCAGACGGCCATTGCTCGGGCGAAGCCCTCGAATCCGCCGAGGCAGGGCGAAAGCATTTCACGCGCCTATGTCATGTTCACCTCAGGCTCGACCGGAACCCCGAAGGGCATCGCAATCCCGCAGCGCGCGGTCATCCGCCTCGTCTGCAACAGCGATTTCCTGACGATCGGACCTGCGGACAGCGTCGGCTTCGCATCCAACGTCTCCTTCGATGCGAGCACGCTGGAAATCTGGGGCGCGCTCCTGAACGGCGGGCGCCTGTTGGAGGTTCCCCGTGATGTCCTCTTCGCCGCGGCCGACCTCGCGCGCTTCATTGCGCGCGAGCGGCTGACGGTTCTTTGGGTGACCAAGGGCCTCTTTGACCAGCTCGTCCGCAGCGGCACCAACCCATTCCTGGGCTTGCGCGTTCTGTTGACGGGGGGCGACGCCGCCAGCCCCACTTCGTTCAATCAGGTGCTGGAGGCGTCGGCTGGCACGGGGCTCACGCTGCTGAACGGCTACGGTCCGACCGAGAACACGACCTTCTCGACCGTCTGGCGGGCCGAGGGTCCGCTCGAAGAGGGACGGCCCGTTCCTGTGGGCCGCCCGATCGCCAACAGCCGGGCCTATGTATTGGATGACGGGCTCCACCCCGTGCCGCCAGGGATCGTCGGCGAACTCTATGTCGCGGGTCTCGGCCTCGCCGATGGCTATTTGGGCCGCCCCGAGCTCACCGCCGAGCGTTTTCTGCCCGATCCCTTCTTCGCGCCCGGCGAGCGGATGTATCGCACCGGCGATCTCGCGCGGCTGCGGGAAGACGGCGCCATCGACTATCTCGGCCGCATCGACGATCAGGTCAAAATTCGAGGCTTTCGCATCGAGCTCGGAGAGATCGCGGCGGTTCTCGCGCGGCATCCGCTGCTCGCCGCCAGTCATATCGCCGCGCAGGACGACGCGGAGATCGGCAAACGGTTGATCGCCTATGTCGTGCCACGCGCCGGGGAGACCCTGAACGCCCTGGATTTACGTGCCTACCTGGCGGCGAAGCTGCCCGATTTCATGCAGCCCAAGGCGATCATCGTCATGCCGTCGCTGCCGCTCACTGCGAACGGAAAGATAGACAGGCGCGCCCTGCCGCTGCCCGGCGATGATGATGCCGAACCGGGCAGGGATGCCGAGCCGCCGAAGGGCCCAACCGAAACAGCCTTGGGCGAGATCTGGGCACAGGTTCTGCAGCGGCCCGGCCTCGGCCGCGCTGAAAATTTCTTTCATCTCGGTGGTGATTCGATCCTGGCGATACGCGTGGCCGCACGCGCCCGGGAGCGCGGGCTGCCGGTCACGCCGAAGTTGCTGTTCCAGCATCAGACGGTCGCGGCTCTGGCGGCGGCGGTCGATCTGCTGCTGGCGGAGCGCGGGCTTTGCCCGGGGCTGCGCGTCCTGCCGCTCGCCGGGTCGCAGCACCGTCTCGCGCGACTGGCCCTGCCCCGCGACGGGAGTGGCGCGCCCGCGGCACTCGCCGGTACTTCCTGGGTTGCCGGCTGGGCGCGGCTCGCAAAGCCGATCGACGCCATCAGCTTTGGTCTTGCGCTTGAAGGCCTGCGCCGGCGCCATGATGCCCTGCGGCTCTCTCTGGGCGGGGATGAGACCGTCCGAGTGCTCGAGATGATGGATGTGCCGCCGCCGGTCCCGGTGAGCCTGCAGCGGCTCGATCCTGGAGCGAGCCATTTGGCCGATGAGCCGGCCCGGGCCGCAATTCTTGCGAAGTTGGCCGCCGGGCTCGACATGCAAGAGGGCACGGTCTTTCGCGGGGCCCTGATACAGGAGGCGGCGGGAACGCAGCGCCTCCTGCTGCTGGTGCATCGCCTCGTCGCGGATGAAGCCTCGGTGGCGCTCCTGCTGGACGAGCTTGGACGCGGCATTGCCGAGGGACGGCGCGCCCGGAGCGCGGCCGAAGCGCCGCCGTCGTTCGGGCGTTGGATCGAGGCGGTCGCGGCCTATGCGGCAAGCCCCGATCTGGCGCGGCAGATTGCGGAATGGGACAGCCCGGAGCGGCGATCTGCGGCTTTGCGGGCGCAGAGCCGCACGGGGATGGCCGCGCCGCCCCGGATTGCGGAACATCGGCTTCCCCCCACGCTCAGCGCCGCATTGGCGCCGGCTGTGCTGGTCGCCCGAAAAATCTCGCCCCTGGAGGTCGCGGTCGCTGGTCTCGTCGCGACCCTCGAGGAACGGCAAGCCGCGACGCATCCCCTGTTCCTCATCGATGTCGTGACCGACGGGCGGACGGGGAGTTTCGGCGATCTCGACATCACCGGAATGGTCGGCAATGTCAGCCGACGCTTTCCGCTTGTCATCCGGACAGGTGGCGAAGGTGGCGCTCTCGACCGCCTTGCCCGCGCCAAGTCCGCCTGGCGAGACTTGCCCGATGGCGGCCTGGGCTTCGAGCTCCTGGATCGCGACCTCCGCATGCTTCCGAGCAGCTGCGTGGTGCTGATCGACGGACTGTCCTCCGGTCTTGTCAATGCCGCCCCGGGGGTTTTGCAGGATGCGCATGTCGTGGGCCAGCCGCTGGTCGAGACCGGCGACTGGATCGTATTGCGGCTGGAGCGGGACGCCGAAGGCTTGCGTCTCATTTGCGCGATCAATGATGCCGCTAAGCCGGGGGATTGGCCGGATAGCGCTCACGACGATCCCGCATCGCTCGCCGAGACGGTCTGTTTCTGGCTCGACCGGCTGCTTTGTTCCACGGCTGCGGAGATCGTCCACACGCCGTCTGATTTTCCGCTCGCTCACCTTGATCAGGCAACGCTGCTTGCGGTGCTCAGCGGCCAGGATGCGATCGAGGACATCTACCCGCTCTCGCCGATGCAGGAGAGCATGCTCATCCACGCTCTGACTGCCCCTGCGAGCGAGGTTGGCTTCGAGCAGGCCTGCCACCGCATCGACGGTCCGCTGCAGGTCGCGGCGTTTCAGGCGGCCTGGCAGTCGGCCGTCGATCGAAATGCGATCCTGCGGACATCCTTCGTCTGGGCGGGTCTTGCCCGCCCGCTGCAACGCGTCCATGCGCAGCTGCGGTTTCTCTTCCGGCTCGACGACTGGTCGGACCTGCTGCTCGCGGAGCAGGAGCGGCGTCGCGAGGCGCTGCTGCAGGAGGATCGCCAGGAAGGGTTCCGGCTCGACAGGCCGCAGCTGCTGCGCGCGACCATCGTCCGGCTGGGGCCGGAGGCTTTTCTGTTCGTTACAAGCTATCATCACATTCTGCTCGACGGCTGGTGTTTGCCGCAGCTGGAGCGGGAGGTGCGGCAGGCCTATGAGGCTTTGGTCGAGGGCCGGGCCTTCCACGCCCGCGCCAGCCGCCCCTTCGCCGACTATATCGCTTGGCTCCAGCGACAGGATCCCGCGGCCACCAGAGCCTATTTCGAGTTGCTGCTCGCCGGATGGCCAGGACCGACGCCGCTGCCGGCACCTCCACATCCGACGGGACCGCAGGAGGCCGCGCGCGCGACGCTCGCCCTGACCCAGGCCGAAGCGGGGGCGATCAGCCGCTTCGCCCGTATGGAGCGGCTGACGATCGGTGTCCTGCTGCACGCCGCCTGGGGGCTGGTGCTGATGCAACTCAGCGGGCGGCGGGACGTGGTGTTCGGCACGACGGTATCCGGGCGGCCGTCCGAGCTTCCCGGTGTCGAGACCATGGCCGGCCTATTCATCAACAACCTCCCCGTAAGGCTCGCCATCACCGACAACTCGCCAGTCCCGTCGGTGCTCGCGGCGCTGCAATCGCAGCTGCTGGAGCTGCGCCAGCACGAGGCTGCGTCACCGCTGGAGATCGAGACCTATGCCCCCGGGGTCGTCGAGGGAGGCAAGCTCGGCAGGATGTTCGACAGCCTGCTGGTCGTCGAGAACGTTCCCTCCTCGATACATGAATGGGCCGCGACCCCGAACCTCCGCTTCGCCCTGCTCAGCTCGCCGCTCAAGACGAATTATGCGCTGACGCTGGTGGCAATTCCTGGCGACGGGCTGCGCTTGTCACTCGTCTTCGATGGCCGCCGCTTCAAGCCGTCAGCTGCGGAGGACATGCTGACCGAGATGCGGCGCCTGCTGCTGGCAATGATCGGGGACGTTCCCAGCGCGGCGGCGCTGCTGAAGCCCAGTCTGGTCTTGCCGCCGCCGCCGCTGCTTTCGCCTGCCATGATCGGAGCGGAGGATCGCGTGCGGCCGCGCAACACCGTCGAGGTGCAGGTTGCTCGGATCGTCGAAGAGGTGCTGGGCGTATCGCCGATCGGCGTGACCAGCGATCTGATCAGCTACGGCATGACGTCCGTCACCGTCAGCCGTTTATCTTTGCGGCTGCGTCAGGGTTTCGGACGCTCCATTGCGCTCACCCACATCATCACGCATCCGACGATAGCCCAGTTGGCGGCCTGCCTCGGCGATGCGGACAGCCCGGCACTTGCCTGGCAGCCGCTGGTGCCGATGGGCGGTGGCGCGG
>Ga0116226_10002393_pt1 | contig 16342 bp, 16 predicted proteins | sample S1TSphfallax_FD_89692 | JGI IMG/M metagenome (GOLD analysis project Ga0116226, IMG submission 89692) | Host-associated microbial communities from peat moss isolated from Minnesota, USA - S1T2_Fa - Sphagnum fallax MG | ecosystem: Host-associated > Plants > Peat moss > Unclassified | place: USA...
AAAAAACAGCAGGTTACAATCACCTAATTTGTTGAAGGACTTTCTATTGTGACATTGGAACCAGGCATGTTGGCTATTCAGAACTGAAGAACTGGAGGCTATGCAGGATGCCCATTTTTAGTTACAAAACTTTTACAAGCGACCAGCAACAAGGTACACAGATATATACACAACAGAGATCTATGTCACATTTTTTTCTGAGGTTTCATGGGATCAAGGGAAGACAGACACTAACTCATGCACTTGTTTCTGGGTGGCTTCAGTTCCACCCAACTTCTCGTGCCACAAAATTCTCTCTTGTGCAGCCATGTATATTGCAAGTTGATCTGAAGGAACAATGTCCATACACCGATAAGGCTGTCAAAAACAAAACCATTGTCACCCCATGAACACCCTGTCCACAATCATTGACAAATGCGACATAATGGAAGCTTTTGGTCATCAACAGAAAGAGTTTGGATTGGCAGCAATAACCGACCAACTTGAAGGTGGCTAAAGGCAAAACACCATTTGGAGAAATGGGTGTCAGGACTTTGGGAGTGATGAACGTCATTCCCTTGTCCAATGATTTGGATGCTAATAAATCAGAGTTGACAATGCTGCCTTCTTCATTCAATATGATTAATGATGACCCTTTTGGGGGAATAGAGCTGGTTCTCTTAAAATCCCCCCAAAAAGCAGTGGGACCTACTCAGCCAAAACTGAGGAGTGCAAGTGCTCTTGGGAGCTGGAGCCAGAATTCAGCTTCTGGGTATTCTAGAGCTTGAGCCAATTCCCCTTTTGCTCACTACTCACATTCAAAGACACAAGCATTGGCAACTTCTGCGTGAAAATCTTTAGCTCTAGATTGAAGTCATAATGGACCTAAATTTGTCGCAAGAATTTTGTTCCAAGTGCGGGCTCACAAATAGGAAGGCGTTTGTGGAAGGGTGTTGTGTGCTCCTTCCTCATTGCGTCCATCACCTTTGTGCTTAACATTTCTAGAACTTCTAGATCACGAAGTTCCAAGTCTAGCACTTCAACATATTAAATCCTATGCGCAGTGTTGATAACCAACAATAATTCTCACTACGATATTCAGTTCCACAAACATTAAACCTTAATTCCAAGTCGAATTGGAGAGTTTTCAATGCGTGAAATGTTTGAATGGAAATTTGTACCTTGTATATATAATCAACAAGAGCCTCTTGTGTAGGCCTATACCAAGTCATTTTTATTTTACCCATGCACTTTTTATATTGCTCCTCGAGGATTACATCCTTAAATTGATGCAATGCTATCACCCCTATGGAGTGAATATGAAAGAAATTGTGCATAAGGGATGGCTTAACATGGTCAAACTCGACAAACCTATAAATGGAAGGACAAGCAAATTGTGTACTAGAAATAAATAATCGTGCATCACGCTTGGGTTTGATCTTGACATATTTATTAAGATCGATCATTGCTATCAAAAGCTCAACTAACTTGCAAGTTGTGTCCAACACAAAGCCGTGTATAAAAACATGCCAATCCACATCATTTGGGTGAATTGAATTTATGCATGGCAACCATGCTTGAAGCCTATGGTTGTTGTCCTAGACATACAACAACTTTCCAAAGAAAGATGATAGGTTGGCATCTGCCTTCAAGAATGCCTCAAATTCTTCATTCTTTTGCTTCCAAAGCAAACTCTAAGACTCTGCAAAGTTGTGTATAGACTTAGTCTCTCCTTGCCAATTTTGTGATGATACATAAACACTACAAGAAAATTTGTCATTTGCAACCAATTGTTTGGGACTATAATAGTTGCAAATGACATATTATAGTTGTAAACAATTGTCATTTGTGCCTATTATAGTTGCAAATGATAGTTTTAGTTACAAACAATTGGTTGTAAATGACATGTTTTTCTTCTATTGCAAATGCATTGTCACCATCCCTATAACCCATTTGGAAAGCTTGTTCCATCGTCATCACATTGATCTTCAAAGTGGGGTGAATGATGGGCATAACAAGCATCCAACAAAACAAGATGTTCATTCTTGCCTTCCTCTTCTGATGGATTTTGAATTTGTCCAACACCTCCATGGTACTCAACTTATTTATCCTCCCAACAAGCTCCCCAAGTCCCCACAATCAATTACAATGAATTTGATTCTTCAAAAAAAATACACCAAGAAAGAAGTTTCAAAGGGTTTGAATATTACTTGAAGAAAATTATATGGAAAATCAACATATTGATTTTCATTTTCAAAGTCCACTACAAACCATTATTAATCAACTAGGATGAAAGATTGAACTAAAGACAAATATTTCACTATGGTGTAATAACATATGTTTTATATTTGTTATTGACTATAGCAAATACATCACCAAGACATCAGAGAAGTACATCCAAAGATGCTTCTAGCTTGGGAATCTTGTTGTGAACATTTTGGCCTCCACATGTATGTTTGGATTGTCATGTGTTAATTTTAAATTTGTATGTAGTGTTTATATTTCATGTTACAGAATTGTTTATTTTATGTTTGAGGGAACTTCATTTGAGTATGCAAGGATCTTGGTGGATAGGGCTTTATTCTAAAATCTAACAAGGAGATTTACCAAAAGTTTCTTAAACTTATGCTCAAGGAGTTAAGGGTTGGCGATGATACTTCTCAAGTTGCACGACACAAACTTTGAATATTGATTCAGTCCATCCAAAGATAATGATAGTCAAACATGATTATGAATAAATGTGTCATTTTCAATTTGTGTTATAATTTTTTAGACATCTTGCATCAATAGTAAACTAATAGCGTTGTTCCATCATTGTAGAGTTTCCATTCACAAGAGATATTAAACTTTGCCTTTCTTTCAAAATTGTAAAATTTTTATGTACAAGCCTTTCCAACAGCCTCATTTTGCTTTAATATGTTGATTTGAAGGGGACATTTAGTATAAAGTTTGGGATTTACATGCATCAAATGACTATTTTTAAAGGGTTATTAGATAATTGTCCAACCTATTTTTTATCACTTAATTATTATTTAATTTTCTAATATATACATATTTAAGCCACCTTATATAAATTTTCCATTATTTCATATTATTACATACCCTACATTATAATTAAATTGGTTATTGGAATAAAATGTACCTTATTTGTAATTAATTACAATTTTTACCCAATAACCAATATATTGCACCCTACATTTTTACTCATGTATTTTCTTTTCTTTTTGTACTAGCGTCCCCTTTTGGTATGTTAAAAACATCGTTGCCCATTTGTCTTCATTGCACTTTCCTCCTTCCACAACCACCTCTTGTCAATATAATAAACAAGTATTCAAATTCATTGATGACCAGGCTATTGAGTGATACCTTTTGCATTTCAAGTGTTTTTTTTCCCTATGTTATAGTTCTTTTCATGAATCTCCTTTCATGTTTTTTTGAGCTCCACATCCTTTGCAACATTTGATATGTCATTTTTCATTGACATTGTCATATTATATTTTTTATATTTGCAATTCAATTTTCATAATGTATGTTGTCAGATTTTATTTTGTTGTTGTATGTAAATAAAATATAAGTTAAAATGTTATTAGACATTTAACTTATAGGTTTAGGATTTCCATAAGTCTTTCGTAATCATTATCCTAATCTGCTAGTGTTTTAAAATATACATACCATTGTTTTTATGAAAATTTTATCTATGAAGTGTAATATATTCCAATTTAATTAGTGGAGATGCTCAACATGGGATTTTAATTAAAATCAAATCTATTTTGTACACTTGAGTTTCTAAAAACCATTATCCCCATTTCATTCTTTTATTCACATTCATCACACAATTTAATACACATGTATCTTTTTTTGTCAACATATGAATTTATGTTGAATTGTCTTTATTAAAAAATTGCATGATTGGATATCATCTTGCCACAATTTGTTTTTGTTCCATCATTTTTTATCTCAATAAGGATTCAAAGGGTTTTTCATCACAAATTAGCGTGAATGATGCACTCCCAACTCCTTGAAGGACTCAAATGTGAGTCCAAGTGAAAGACATCGGAAGAAGGAGGAGTCGGGACACGCTCCCTAGCTCACAACACTTTGAGGGGTAGAGGGGCATGTTGGAGCTCCGAGATGGGACTAGGAAGAGTTGACAAGTTTACTCACTCACACGGGCTTGCACATAACTCACACAAAGTGGTTAGTGCGTAGTTGGAGCACCCTTGGTGCTAGGATGAGCCATGGGCAACACGGACACATAAGACTCACCACGGCCTAGACTTGGGGGAAGCCACCACCTTCCCCCTTATAATACTCTGGACCTCTCCACGGGGCCCACATCCAAATGCCTTTTCTCTCCCGAGACTCCCGAGTGGGAGTCCCAAAATCGCCTCAACGGGCACTCTCACAATTTTGGAGCCCCATAACTTTACGAGTAGACCTTGGATCGAGGTGCGGTCTAGAGCAAAGTTGTATCTCTTGTCGAGAGCTTTCCAACAGTATGTGGCACGTTGTCTGCAGCCAAATAAATCGGGTCGATTCCCGACTTTTTCTGGTCGGGAAACAAATTGCCAATTTGACTCTCGACCCTTCTTTTGGCCATAACTTGCGTTTCAGATGTCCAAATGAGAAATACGAGCCCATTTCAGACATTCACATTCCAAGAGCTTTCCAATGATATAAAGAACGCCACAAGCCATTGAGTTTTGACCCCTCAAATCGCTTTCTGAAATTTTGGGAGTCCATTGGGACTCCATCTCCCAAAGTGGGAGTTGCCTTGGGAGTGTGAAGGTTCACTCCCTCACACTTTCCTACATTTTCAGGAGTATGTGATGTGACTCCTGGGCTTCCTCTTGGCCCGCACCTTTGCAACCCCTTTACCTTGGTTGTGAGCCCAAAACTAGGGTTGTGACACTAGGGTTGCAATAGTGAATCAACTTTAAAAGCACATATATAGAAACATTTACTTTTAAGAGATATCCCTTCATAATAATCTTTCCTGGTGCATTACATTATTATAGTTATTATCAAACTCCAAGGGGATTCGTAGGATCCCACATTAATTTGTGATTTAACCTGAAAGCCACATTATATATAAATATTTATTTTGAGTACATTTCCTTGCCTTTTAATCCTTCCCAATTCACTACATTATTGTATCTATAGTCAATGTTAACTATAGGCTTAGGTTTAACTTTAATATTGGATAACAAAAAAATGTAATAATGACCATGTTAGAAACTCTTATTGCACATTTTTTATTACACACTTGGGCAACAAAATGTTCAATGTTTCCCATGGTTGGTGGTGACAATAGGGTTCCCAAAAAATTGAAGTCAAATTGTGCAAGGAAATTTTCATATTGGATTGGCCTTATAAATGAAGCCCATTACATCCATTTTTTATATAGGTTTGACAAAACATCTTACTCTTCCCCTATTGTTAGTGCCCATTATAAAACAACACTCAACTCCTATTGGGAATGTGAATGCATTCTTGGATTGAATTAGACTAAATTGTGTTGAATTTGACTTTGTTGTAGACTTTGGACTTTGTGTTGGACCCAACTTCTTCCCAATCCTTAGCAAGTTCAGTGAAAATGTCATCATACTATTCTATTTAAAAAATACTTGCACGCATTGAAAATTTAAAAAGAAAAATTACACTAGAATAATTTGCAACTTTCTCCTTACATCTTTTCATCTAATTGTAATTTTCCTTCTTTTAGTCAATCTTTATTTTTAAGTCAATCTTTTTGTTGCGTTATATTCATCATAATCCTTAGGGAATAAATTGCATTCTTCCATGTTGCTTTCGTCATCAAATAATTTAATAATGGATGGAAATTGTGATCATCTACTTTTGCATTTCTTTCTCTTGTGCTTATCCTCAACTCTTCTGTTTTTGTTGTGATTCTTTCTACGAGTGTTTCAATGAGTTCCAAAATGCTCCTTGCTTATTCCATTTTCACATCACCAAACTTATGGTCGTCACCTCTTTCATTTTTTGTTTCTTGAGTTTCTATAGAAGTGTAAAACTCCTCAATCCATGCATCTATACAACTATATTCGTCGGAATCTTGTGCTAAACATTTTCATTGATTATGATTCAATATTGGGAAACAAGTTCAATAGACTATAACTTCTATTCAACAACTTCTCGATTTCTTACAAATAATGGGATATTTACAACTTTCATGATGGTCCTCATTTGTATCAGTGCATGTGATCTTGAACATATGATGGTGACCTCGTTTCCTCTCAATTATGTGATTCAACAATGATTGGATTACATGACCCACAAGATTTTTCATATGTGTTTTTTAAGTCTTCTCCATTTTCAGATTCTGATGCCAATTGTGTTTTTGTCTCCCGCTCTTCCTCCACCGGGTTTCCTTCTTTCTTCGCTACTAATGCATTCTCATTTTCATGATATTTGAAAATTGGCAATTCATATTCGTCGTAATTTGGATCACATGCATTTTTTGGCCACTTTTTTTGTGATGTTTATTTTAATACATATTGTTTCCCATGGCTTGTCCCCAACGAGTATTACGCTTGGTGTATTATGCATGTTTCATAATTGCAGTTTATTGATTTGGCTAGCCACAAATTGTCATTAGGAGCTTATCACAAGTTGTTTACGAAATCTAGATTGAACATTTGTCTCATTATGGCCTAGACTTTGTATTCCTACATGTGATTTCTTGATGTCCAATATCCCATTCTAACACTATAGTCCACATTGATTACTTTCATATGTCTTTAATCCACTTATAGATACAAATCCAATTTCTAGGAGTTCTAGTAGGCATTATCATAGTTCAAACACTATACTTGCAATGAATGTTTTTTGCATTCCTCATTTACACTCCACAATGATTTTTTTCATTACTTATAATCATTGAGGAGGTTCATGTCTATTTTGCATTTATCATTTTTAACGAGGCTCCTAATGTGTGGGATGTGAACATTTATGGTTGTCAATCATTAATGTTTTATTATTTGATCAATGATCATTTATCTCAATAGTCATAACATATATTTCTATGTTGATCTTTAATTAATGCACGATGTTTGAAAATGTCCCACTTGGCGCCAATTCATTTTTGAAACTCGATGCCATGTGAACGCATTAGTCTTTTTTAACTATTTAACTTTGAACACATTTTCTTATTAGTGTGCATTATTAACAATTGCATATGTGTCCGCAAAACCTTTCATTCATTATTATTGAAGTTCTTTTCAATTACACTTTAAATCAAGGTCTTATTTCCTCTTGCTTCTCTCCTCACATATATCCCTTTAGTTTTGTTAAAAGTGTGATAAACACAATACATTTTAAATCCAAAATGACAATTGAATCCATTTTATTTCAAGTTGTTTCCCATGGTTTTTAAAATCTAGACAATGTAGATTACTATATGTAATGCATAGTTTGATTAAATAAACATTATTTCATTTTTGCTCCATTTAATTTTAACATGTCATTTCCTCTCATTTGCATTAACAAAGATCACAAATGTTCAACCATTTCCATGTGTGGTCTACTATGGTTAACCATCCATCATTGAAGTGTTTTTCTTCCGACCCATGATGCATGTTTGTTTTCTAGGATTTGCACACATGCTTGGTGAATATGCATTGTTTTCCTTTACATTTGGCTCCATTTGTTTTAATAGTGAACTACAAATTTGAATATAAATTATGCAAAGACAAGACCTTCTTATCTATTTTATCCTCAAGGGTTCAAATGTCATATATTCTAACTATCCCACACTTCTCGTGGTTTCAATGGCAATCCAACAATTTGTCTATTCATAGGTGGTTGTAGAATTATTTTTTTCATGTTGTGGGACTTAGGCCCGCCTACTTGAAGTTGCATATAATCTTTTTTGGGGTTTTGTAATTTCTATTGCTAATAATTCACATAAGGTGATCAACCTTCATTTGATAAGTCTTTCAAAAAACTAGTACATTAATGTTCTAGGAGTGGTTTTTTTAGGCTTGTGCATTGTTTCAAAAATTCCATCATGTGTTTCAACATTGCACAATGATAGTATTTTATATCTTGTTTTATAGATTTGGGGTTGGCCTTCTTATGGCAATAAATGATATTTTTTTTCATCTTTTCATTTGCCCACCCCCAAGTGACCCAATCATTTGTGTTATTCATTTTGTTTTTTGGTATTATGCCCCATTTTTTAAATTTCTAACAATCTATGTAAATAGTCAAATAGATTGTCATCTTTTAGAAGAATTCGCCACATGGTCTCAGTATTTGCTTTGAAATAAAGTCCAAAATTGTTTGCAACAATGCATTTTCAATTATCCACTCAATTGTGAGTGGTAGCTCATTAATAATCATTGATTTGATTGTCATTGTTCGAGAAATTCATAAAAATGGAGATACTAAATAAGGTAGTTAAATACATAAATTAATAGTAATGAGTGGGAGGATAAAAATATTTAGTTGAGGTAATAATAATGTAACATTATATTAAAGGTATACCAAACACAAGTGGATAGTGATGAAAGATACAAAAAATGCAAATAGATAGTGAAGAGCAAAAAAATATAATTTAAAATTTTATTGGAATATAATTATAATGCAAACATTGAATCATTGATTCATATGTTTCTGTTGGGGTTCCAAGGATTGAATGGCCATTCTATATGTGTCTATTGGAGTTTTAGGGATTGAATGGCTATTGTATATTTGTCCTTCGGAGTTCTAGGGACTAAATGGCTACAATATATGCCCCATTGATTGGAATTCCAAGGATTGAATGGCTATTATATATGTGTCCTTTGGAGTAATTCCAAGGTTTAAATGGCTACTATTTATGCATTTGTTGGAGTTCCAAGGATTGAATGGTTATTTATATGCGTCCTCTGGAGCTTCATGGGGCAAGATCTTTTAAAAGATGCACCAAAAACTTTTTTATGCTTCAACACACGGGGCACAAACCTTGGTAGAGTCCTTTGCTCATATTTGATTCAACATAGACATTGTTGTTGAATGTCCATGTGGCAAATCCACATGGCAGTGCTGATGTCTTAATTTATGCTAACGTGTTGGAATTTTTTTTGACATGTCACCGAATCTGTCAAGGAATATTCCATGTGACATAAAATGAATATTTTTGGAATATTTTTTCTTGCTTATATTCACAAGCTCATGTTCTTGTTCACACATTCACAAAATAATAATTGCCCATTTACATGAACTAATTAATCCCATTAGCTTCATCCTTTAAGTAAAGGATGATAGTCTCTAATTATTAGGATGCCCCATGGGACTAATAATCTACAAATTTCTACCTTTAACAAACACTTAGGTTAGGTTAAGCCCCAATGGCCTATGTAGATCCTAGGCTAGGCCTAGACCTAGACCTAGACCACATGACACCTATGTTATGCTTAAACCTAGGCCATGTGGCATTTAGCTAAGAAAATCTTATTTCATTTTGGGTTGAACCTTTAAGGTTGAACATTTTTTATTGGCTCATCCTAGTTGGCTATTACATTTTCATGTTATTTTTTGTTTTTCCAACATTTATAGTGGATTTTTATATAATTTGGATTTTTTGAAATGGAAGATACATAATATGTGATAAACATTTTAGTTGCAACCTAATTACAACTTAGTTGTAGTTGTAACCTAGTTGCAATTCAATTACAACATAATTTAAGCCTAGCTAGGCTTAAATTAATAGTCTACCTAACCTAGGTCGAGCTAGGCTAGTAGCTACATTAAGTAGATAAATACTTAGTTTATTAATCAGTTTAACTACTAACTAGCCTACACTACTTAGGTTATTTAGGCTACATAGTAGCTACCAACTAGTTTACCTAGTTAGGTAGTTTATTTGGCCTAAGCTAAGTAGACTACTTACTTATAGCTAGTGTTGTGCATGTAAATGGTTTAGGATTTTGTGTAAATGTAAATCCCATAATGAAATTTATTACATTTTGTGTAAGTGTAAAACCATGTAAATCTGTTTTATATTGTGTGAAACAATGGAAGTGTACAAATAAATGCATTTATGTGGTTTTACATGGTCATGTAAAATAATGTAAATGTAAAACAAATACATTTATATGGTTTTACATGGTTGTGTAAAACAATGTGGAAAATGTGTCTTTTACTTGGGGAGGGGGGGATTTCATAATCTTTCCGGTGATAGGCCAAGCAAATGGCCCAGTGCAAAAAAAACCCCATCAAAACATGCCCACAACTAATTAATATGGATTTGCAAGAAGGTATGATCTTGTTAAGGGTATATATAATATTTACATTATCTTCATGTAAATGTAAGTGTTAAAAAAATATGCATGGCAACAATAAAAATGTAAGCGTAAAAGTTTGGACGTGAATGTAAATGATTTACATGTATGATAAGGGATTTACAAGCCATATATATGGTTATTAACACTTACACGCACAAAATTGGTTGTAATTAGGTCACAATCATTAAAATATTATTATACCTATTGAAATTATGATTATTTAATTAGATATTATGATTATTAAATACTTATATTAAAATTAATAATATTTACAATTAAAATATGAGATAATAATAATAATAAATAGATAGCTTGGGTTAAATAATAGTTAAAAGTATGATATAATAATAATATTTTTATTATTTTCATACAATTGTAATTTTCATTGTTTTATAATAGTTATTAAAACCATTGGTATAAATATAATAAAAAATTGTGAAAATACTTTTTTCATATTGGAAATATTAATATTAATACTAGGTATTTAATATTATAAATAAAAATAAAAATAACAAGTGAGATAATAATAAGAATAATAATAACAAAATGTTTAACATATGCTAACTACTAACTACAACAACAACAACAACAATAGTAATAATATTGAATTTTGGATCATTGAAAGCCATTTCTCTACCATGTTATATTTCAACATTCTATTGGTTAACATTTTGGTGAACGGTAAAAGCATGGTAAAGTATATAAAAAAATGATTGTTTTTAAATTTACCATATAACATGCATATAAAACCAAATGGTAGTGGAAATATAATTATAAATCATCCCAAACTTCTATCAGTACTATAAAAATTCATTTCTAAAAAAGTTAAGACCAAACAAATTTTTAAGTAGACCAAAAGTATCCCCATTTGCATGGTGGTAAGTTTGTAAATGGGGATACTTTTAATCTACTTTAAAAACTTAATTGCTCTATTACTTTTACGGATATAGATATCATTATATTTTTGAGACTTGGTTATAATAGAAAAAGAAAATCTATCTCTTAAAACCTACTTACCACATATTTTACAAAAGTCCACTTTGCAAAAAGTAGATGAAAAATAGATTGCAAAATCTACTTTCAATTTACTTTTACAATCTGGAGTTTGAAAGTTAATGCATGATAGTGAAAAGTTATTTTGTCTTTGATCATTCAAGTAAAAATATTCCACATACAAATGGTTTATGATGGATTTTGTTGTTATTTTCTTTGTACTTGTCAAGTAGATTACCAAGGAGATTTAGTTGTCCACTTTACCATGCTTATGCCTTGAATGGGTTTTTTATATTTCATTTGATGCAAATATACTTTCCTAAATTCTCTTAGAATTTGAACTTTCCTAATAGCATTTGTCCCCTAATAGTAAGTTCATTTTTTGAAAGCAAAGAGAATTTATTTCATGATCGAATTCAATATCTTAAAACCAATGTATTCACAAGTATAAAAATAAGAATAAACAAAATTGTGATGTAGAAGAAAAAAACTCCATTCAAAATAAATGAAAACAAGAGCATAAAAGAAGTCCCTTCCAAATTCAATCTCCTCTATATACAAAATTAAAATCAATCTATTCCTTTCAACATTAACAATCATTAGTTAATATAATAAACAATCAAAAATTCAAATTCGTCCCACAACCTATTATTCTAACCCACCTATTAAAAATTACCTATTTAACTTGTGTCATTGGTTTACCAACTACCGGTTCATAAAAATTCAGGTAACATTATCCCCCTCCCAAAGATACATTTCATCCTCAAAATGTTAGTTTTAGATTCAATGTTGACTTATTTTCTAGCCACAAGTTGACTAACAAGTATTTGATCAAGTTCATTAGTGTTCATAGGTTGAACATTATGTTCTATTGTAACATTTTCCTAAATAAGTGTGTTTACCAATGTTACAGTTTGTGTGGCAAAAACCTTTGAGGGATGTGGTGGAATAGAATCAAAATAATCATTGAATAATAAAATAATTTAGCCATATCTTCTTCATAATATGCAAATAGATTAGGAAATGCTAATACTTGTTCAACTTCCAAAACAATCATGTTATTCCTTCCACAATTTCTCTTTTCCATTTTATAAACACTTAACATATCTATGTAACCACATTGAAAAACTATGTAAAAAACATGAATTTAAAAAAATCCTAAATCAATTTAATCTATTTCAACTATTTTCTTTTTAATTTCCATAATTACCAATTTAATATTGGAAGATCATGCATGCTTTACTTCAAAGTCTTCCAATTTTTCACAAAATTGCTTTCTTTTATTCCCTAACATGGTTGCCAAATGTTAGTTTTAACTTACAATGTTTTGCATTTTTTTCTTCCTCTCATTTTCATCACCAATGCTCTCTGTAAATTTATTTTTTTGACCCTATTTCCCATGTCCCATGAAAAAATCTCTCCCAAAGAATCATTAAATCCTTTCAAATATAAACCAAAATGTTTAGTCCAATTTAATTATAATTGTTTAACTATTTGTCATATCAACATGCAATTTTTACTAATGACTATTTATTCTATCATTTCAAGTTACTAGCTAGTTGATTTGTAAAAGGCATATCAATTTACTGGATAGTTGATTTACATTGTACATACCACCATGTCTTTTCATTAGGTTGTCATTTTGACTATTTTTTTATCTGGACTACATGTTAATTTTATTTCCCTATACTCTATATTTTTTGTTGACACGTATATTTTCACCATGACAAGGACTTATAAACAAGTAAACCAAGAACCTTGATGATTCCAAAAAACTTAAAGATAATATTTTTGAAGTTTCTCAAGTCCAACAAAACAAAACAAGAAAATAATACAAGGACAAGAAGATGAAGAAAATTGAAACAACTTATTTCCAATCTTTCTCTTGTCAAACAACAACCCAACAAAACATTGCAACAAAAAAAATAAAACCAAGAAACTCACAAAAATTGTTTTTAGAGCTTCTCAAGCTCAAAAACAAAACAAGAAAATGTAGAAAATTGGAAATACTTGTTTCCAAGCATTTTATTATCAAAACAAAAAACTGAGATAATGTTCCAATAAAACAAAGAAAAAAGAGAAAGTTAGAATTGCAACTCTCCTGATGAACAATCCAATGTGAAAATTCAGTAATCAACAAAACACAAAAACCAAACTCATGGAACTTGCCACAAACCACTATTGTTGTCCAAGTTTCAAACTTTAGCTTTCTTGCTTCTTGAAATCCAAGAACATAAGACAAAAATCAATTTGCACTGGAAACTTCAAGCACACTGAAAACAAAAGAAACCAAAACCAAATTGCAATTTCCCAATTCATAAGTCAAGAAACTAAAACAACACCATAACACTTGCCATTCACCATAATACATTAACAAATGAAAAAAAAAATATTAATTTCAAAACACATACATGACTAGAGAGGAGCAAGAGATTCAACTTCACAAAGATGAGTCCCCTTGCTCCTCCATGAAGATAATAACCTAAACCCAAAAAACTTGAACTCGTACACACCAAGGTTACTATTTAAAACTTACCAATCCTATACTAGGTTAACTTAAACATACTATTCACAAAATACCCAAATAACACTTACATTAATTATGATGATAGTTTTATTTTAAAATAATGTGGACATATTAAAATAATCTAATAAAAAGTATTTAATTATTTTTGGAACTAAATTACCAAAAAAATGGAAGTAAATTGAAATATAATGTTTTCACTTGTTGGTTCTAATTATTCACGTAAAAATAAAAACATGGTACAACATTTCAAATCTAAAAAAATGACGTTGAGAAAATGGAAATATAATTTTAATAATATAATTTCACAACTGAAATTATTTTCATTGTGAGGTTTTATAAAAAAAAACTTAAAAAATTATACTTAGTTTCTTTCCAAATAAAAAAATAATAATGAATTGTTTTACCATTTGAAGTTTTTAAAATATAGAATTCAATTAATTTTTAAAAAATTAAATTGAAATTATTTAAAAAATTATTGTAATACATTACTTCATTTTGAATTTTTTAAAATTATAAATTTCAATGTAATTATCAAAATAAGAATTAATTAGGTTTAATAATGATAGTTAAACATGTAAATGTGTAAATCAGTTCATTATGAAATTAACTAATCATATAGTAAGCTTATAATGTGTGATATTTTTAAAAAATGGCTTTATACATTTTGGCAATAACAATTTATATCACCACATGAGGAGGTGGGTGAATTATAAAACCTTGGGTTGTGGTCAAGGAGGTGAAGGTTCAAACTTCATTTGAATGTTCATTGAACCCAAAAGAAATAAATTGACAATTTATAATCATGAATTTAGTGCAATTTTGGATTTGTCCATAATTTAATTTTGATAAGTTCAAACATAATTATTAGTACTATTAAATTATATATATAATAGTACAATATTTAATATTGCCACATCAACTAGTAGTTTTAATCATTTCAATCAAATTTTTAACATAAGCAATTAGTCTAATTTAATTAATTGAGAACAACTTTGTCCCCTATCTGTTTTGATTGAAGTTTCAATCATAAATACCAACATAAAAACAAATAATTGTAATATTATGAAAATTTGAAAGTAATCTTGAAAGAGTTAAACATTGTTCCAAAAAACATTGGATTAAGATATAGAGGCCACCAAGTCCCAAAAGAAAACATGGAAAATAAATTAAACATTATTAAAAGGTTTATGAAAACTAGAAAATACTAAAAGAGTTGAACACTTTAGGAAAAACATTGCATTAAGATTTGGTCATTACTAGGTCACAAAAGAAAGTATGGAAGATAAATTGAACATAGAAGGTTGATATGAGAGTTAGAAAACAATGAAGGAATTGAAAATTGTGAAAAAACCGTTAAATTAAGATTTTGTAGCTACCAAATCAAAAAAGAAAACATGAAAGATAAATTAAACATAAAGGGTTAATACAAAAGTTAAAAAGTAGTGAAGGGATAAATTGTTGTGATCTAGTGGGTAAAGGTTTGGTGCCCACTAAGTCATATAAGAAAATATGAAAGATAAATTTTTAAAATGTTAGTTTAAACATTGAAAGAAGTTGTTAAATTAGTATGAATGAATGTCAAATATTATAAGCTTGCAATGATTGAAATCAATTGTGTTAATGAAAAAATTACATCTTTGAAATGTACATCACTAGGTTTAAGATAATGTCAATGGCACTAAAAAACCATACCCCAAATTCTCATGCACCCGATACATAAGTCTTGGGGGACTAGTATCTTCTGCAAGCAATCGATGCAAAATGGTAAGTAAAAATAAAGAATATAACTGCATTGATAACCTAGTGTATAGATGGGCAATGATCTCTAACCGCAAAATCTACATTTTTAGCACATTAATGTTGCAACAAGCAAGATACAAAAAAAGGACCTACCATGGATGGGGATAATGGTGATGGTGGAAGTGGAACTAGTTGATGACAATGGCTTGAGTGTGAAGGTGTCCACAGTCAAGCCATTGTCATTAGCTTTCATCACGCTGTCGTCTTCTATGAACACCACAAATGCTTTGAACCCATTGATAACATTTGCAACATTAACACAGTTATGATATCTTGAAGGATTTTGGTATCTTTGAGAGGATTTTTTTGAAGATATATTTTTGCATGGTGAAATATTTGAGTTTCCATAATACTTCTTTTGCCTTCAGATACTTTTAAAATGTAAATGGCAAGGCCAAAGTGTGGCACACCCCTTGTTTTAGTGTAATTGGAGAGTATTTTTTTCCTTTGCTGTTTTGGGGGGCATTTTGTAAAAATGGAACTCTCATTTTGGTGTCTGTTTTTTAAATGCCCCTATTTTAAGTTTTTTGTGATACTTGTCTCTCTGCTGTCACAGAAAAAAAAATAGAAAAAAATCAGAGCAGGTCTTTAACTCTCATGAAAGCCCTCAACAACACCCATTATCAGGATGGAGCCTATACTTGGCTTCACATCATGCAGGCCTTTGCTGATTATAATGATATCTTCTGAAGCAAATTGACAGATTGGTGTCCAATCTATGCAAGATGCAAGGCAAACACTAAACTCTCAATCT
>Ga0116226_10002394_pt1 | contig 16337 bp, 8 predicted proteins | sample S1TSphfallax_FD_89692 | JGI IMG/M metagenome (GOLD analysis project Ga0116226, IMG submission 89692) | Host-associated microbial communities from peat moss isolated from Minnesota, USA - S1T2_Fa - Sphagnum fallax MG | ecosystem: Host-associated > Plants > Peat moss > Unclassified | place: USA...
GGCTATGCACATGATATACAGCTCTCAGATATGCCATAGATATTTGATGTTGATGCATTATATCCTCACAGCTTTGATCATGAATTTTATCTTTGCTGAAATATGTTGCAGACTACATGGTCTTCAAGGAAGGATGTCAGCAACCAATTTACCCAAAATTCCAGCTGCCACTATTTAGAATATACCTCATCACTTTATTCTACAATAGATGTTTCTGACATCAAACATTGTGACAGACCAATAGCAGGATCTAAGGACTGTTTATCTGCATGCAATATTTCCATTCCTTATCATCATCCAGCTGCATCTCAAAAGCCTTTCAAGTCACTCACCTTCGCTTAGCATATACTCCGTTGTCAAGTCTCTTTGCTGAAGCAAGGACCAAGCTGTGTAGCTTGTGAGAGTATGGTTGAATCTCCAAAAAGATCACCAATATCCTCTTAGTCTTGCTTATAGAAGGCTTTCCCCCCAGAATGTGTCTATTTGCTTGAAGTGAAGTTGCATCTTATTTGCCTTTATCCTGCACTGAAGGACCTGATTTACAGTCAACAATGGTTAGATGTGCACCTAGAGGATGGGGAGCAGTTTTTCAAAGTAGAACGAAACCAGGTAGCACTTGAGACCTAGCACTGCCAAGTGGAGGCTACCATACAAAGGTAGTAGAGAACCTGTCAAAAGCTCAAAATGGTGCACAATGTTTATGTAAATTGCAAAACCTGGAATGGTGCAAATGTGGTCGAGCTCTTCTAGTTTTGTTATGCAGAAGAAATTTTGGTTTTGACAGATCCAGTCCCTTATAGAATAGAAACCCAGGTTTTCATTAGTCATCAGCTGGTTTTGGAAACATAGCTCAAAGAATGTCCTGCCATTTTTTTCACTGATAACAATTGAAGTGAATATGGGAGCTATGGTTCCCTAAAGCTCCAGAGAAGACAACTATGGTTGTGCTACGACTGGCATTGCTGCAGCAAGTACACATTGGAATAACATTTTTTTGGTGCCACCAATCTCCTAATCAGTTGGCAAATCGCACTTCAGAAGACAGAATTTTGTGTTAGAGATAGACTGGCGATTTTTGGAAGAGCGGCTATATATGTGGATATGGGACCTTTTTGGTCCCATAATTCTACCCAACTTCACTAATTAGGGTCCAATCGACTGCACTGGTCTGCAGCATTTGGCAGCTGGGTGCACGGTTCAGGAACTGGTGAATCAGAACTTGAAGATGTGGAGGGACTCCCTCACGGACTTCATTTATAGAGGCGATTGAAGCAAATTCAATGCTGCTAATTCTTGTTAGTATCTCCACTGCGCTCACTATGTGAGTCTGCAAAAATATTTCTGGCATCCAAGTTTAGTTTTTTCTTCCTCCTCCGCCCTCACCCATTAAACTAAAACTGGGACTGCATATTGGTAGTAACTACTACTTGCAAACCACGTGGACCAATCATTACAGTTGGCCCATCACAAATAGGGATGAACAGTCAGGTCAGATTTATTAAGTGCTATGAATATAGCAGTCACATGACATTTATCAGGCTTTGCTGTGCATTTTACCAAGTTCAGCATAATGTTAGAAAATGTTGGGCCAAAACTATTTTGCTCAACCACATACTCTTCATCATCCAATTTTAAATTGCTGGGCCACAAACTGAACACCTTTGGAGCTTGCTCTTAGAGACCAGATACACCAGATAAACTGTTTTGTGGATGGTCCCACAGGAGTTTAGGTACCGTACCTGCTGGGCCTGTTAGGCCAAAATTAGTTCAAGGCAATTTGGCCTAATAATTATCTGGTCAGTGAGCCTAAAGTGTAAAAAATTATGACGGCAATTGGCCTAACTTTCAGAAAAATACCAAAATTTTCAGAAATAATATATTAATTTACTTAGACTTCCTGCAAGTAGTGAAGTAGGCAATAGCTAATTTTCATTCAAATCAGGTACAAGGGGAAAGACTGACTCAACAACAGCTCATGCGTTCCTCTACATCAGGATCAAGATAGATGTATAATACATTTTTAGGGTCAAGGCCACTAGTGTGAAAAGGTTTGATGTTTGATCCACTATCAGAACTGAGAAGGGACTTTATTGTGTTGGCATCCATGACCTCAATCTGAAATTTATGATCTAAAGCCCTCATGATCCCGCAATGCCACCATCCTAATATAATCTTGTTCTTATGACAACTCACATAAAACAACCACAACCAATATAGAACCATTTCATGCATGGTGGGCAAATCTATCTACATTTCAACATCTTCTAGGGCCCTGCTTTTCCCTAATTGCTCACATATAATTTGTGCTAATTGAAATGATCAACAAAAGCATATTTCAAAGGCCATTGCAAAACCATATCACAACGCTGCAATTTGGAGGTACAATTACCAAATATAAGCAATAGACAAATATATGGGTGTTTGTCCTTCATGTAGTTATGATATTCAATTGATTAATGTTTATTCCAACAATAAATCAACTAGACCATGTTCTAGTTATGATGCAGTCTTAGACAATGCTACTCCAACTCAAAATAAGTCAACCACAATCTATGTGACAAACTCCTTGCAAGTTTCAAGGTTGGACTACTAATTGTGACTTAAAGTCATTTTGAAATCACATCTCAAAATTCTTTTGCATTCAAGTGCTTTCATAGGCAATGACTTCTTTGTCTTCCCTTTGCAAATAATTTGGAAAGGAAGCATGTGCCCATATGATGCAACCAAAACAACATGTCACAACTCTTTTGTCTTGAACTCCAAGTTGTGCCACATCCTTCTTACCACATCTTTCCCATGTGTGTTCCCCTAACATAGGGACTAAGTGAATCCCTAGAAAATAAGGGCCAAAAATCACATTGGTAAGAAGCAAGTGGACATTGCTAGATCAATGTTTAAATATGTTGCAACATGTTAATATGCATTTTAAAATTAGTAGCGTACTACCCATGAACAATTTGATACTAACCATATGTATGAATCGAAATGAGACATCATAATGTGAACCTAAGGTCACATCATACTAGATATATCATATGCATTGATACGGATAAATTGAGCAATGATGTGAATGATACTTACCAATTTAATCAATGTTCGTGTAATTAATGATTGTGATATTTCATATGAAAGCACATGATACATTAATTTGAATGTCATGTATTTACCTTGAGTTTCCTAATCATTAAGGAGTTTCCCATGTGCAATGTTAAGCAATCAGTAACTCCAATTCAAATGTTATCTCATGAACCTCCTTGTGAATCTCAAAAGGACTGTAAACCTCTTTAATGGCCTTGAAATAAACAAGATTTATTGGCTAAACAATCCCATCTTGGAATGATTGACCAATTGCCTTCATTCTCAAAAGTAAATCACAGAATGCCTTGACAATGGCAAGATCCATAAATAATAAAATATCTTCACTATGTGGTCTTCCATTAGAAATCCAAAAATGTGAACATTCTACCATTTTTGGAACATGACACTTAAGGTCTCCACTTGTAGTGAACCTAAACCATGGGATAGGAAACACAAAGAACTAGACATATGAAAATCATGCAATGTTGCAATAGTTAATAAGAACTAAATAATGCTTTAACAATAAATGCATCAAAGTAGAAAGAATTTTAATTAAAAAAAAGAGACCTAGAATCTAGAGAGGTCAAAACCTTTTCCACAATCTGGAACAAGAACATGCATGACATTGTAAACAAAACCCTTTTTTTACATTTTGTCCATGGCAAAATATAAAGAAAAGTGCAACCAAACAATAACTTATCATAAATAAATACCCACTACTTCTAATGTATTCACCCCCCAGAAATGCAAGGAGCCCTTCGGTAGAAACCTAATCATTTTGGTACTTTCTAGATCTGCTAACATTTCAAACCGCACTTGGACAAACCACCCTCTTCAAAATAAGATTATTGATAATTTCATCTCCAATATGTTCCAATCTAGTAGTCATTTGACTTATTGGCCAAAAGCAACTTTTTCCTACAGCTGATCCATAATTCCGCACTGTTGGAGTCAGGCTAAAGAGTGCCCATTCTTGGTATGAAAGGAATATAGTCTCCGGTGAGACAATGATGCACTCTTCCGATCCTTGGGTCACATAAATAGAAAGAATAGATGGGTCTACATAAACACCATAACCAATGTGAAGTTTTCCAAGATCGTCCCTTGACTCCCACAATCAACTTGATATCCAAAATTTAATATTTCCACGGTTTTTGTCAATCTTAAAATAGAATGATTTTATTCAACCCAAAGCCTAAGATACATGAATTAACCGATTGTTTTCAATTAATGAAGTCAATTCAAATACTATCATTTGTCATTCAACAATATTCCAAATAACTATAAAATATTGGTTATTTTGATCAATAAAAAAAAAATTGGAGTATTTTTCTTTAATTACCTTTATCATTCCTTAAAATATATGATATATTAAAAAATGTAGTAAAATAATGACTTGGGGGCTACCAGGTCGTTTTTTCATGAAAGCAATGAGACAACGACTTGGGAACCTCCAGGTTGTTTTCTTATGAAGGCAACAAAATAACAACTTGGCAACCGCTAGGTTGTTTTTTCATGAAGGTAGTGAAATAATGACTTGCCAGTCACTAGGTTGTTTTTTCGCAAAGGCAACAAAACAACAACTAGGCGGTTGTTAGGTTATTTTATTTATTTATTTAATATCACGATGTGGCGTCCACCAAATCACCAAGATGAAACCTTCATGGGAAAACAATTTGGTGGTTGCCAGATTGTGTCTTCAAGTTATTTTGAGATGACGATCTAGTGATCACCAAATCAATTTTTCACAAAGTTTTTGTTTTTGTGATTTGGTGAGATGGATGATCTAATAGTCATTAGATTGTCTCCCAGGATGGAATTGGAAGGTTACCTTTTACTTAAATTTGACTTGGCAATCGTTAGACAGTTCAATCTTGCACCATCCTAAGCTTGTCCATCGGCCATGTAATGGTCGGGTTATGAAGATTTTAATTTGTGGATTCCCATGTCATGCTGTTAAATTATGTACAACACTTGAAATGATGACAAAGAAATTGATTAACTAAAGTAATGATAAAATACAAGCGAAGTCTAAAAAAAACACGCTTCATGGAGAGTATTTGAAATGGAAAAAAGTCCAAGGGGTGAAATTGAAATAGTTGGTTTTTTTGTTGTTTAATGAATTCTAGTAACTCAGTATTAAAATTTCACTTTCTACTATTCAATCGGATGAGTGACTAAAGGTTTTTAATGTAGACAATGCGTCGAGGAAATCAAAATGAAAAATTGTATAAAGATTAACATGTCACTATGCTTATTGAATGATGATTCAAAAGACATGGTGATCACCTAATTTCTCTCTATAAGGTTGGAAAAAATTAGAGTAGATACAAGAAAAAAGATGGCAAGGGAGGAGAAGCATTGAGAGGTTGGAAATTTAGACATGACCTTATCTCACAAGAAGGATGGGAAGCTGTGATTGTCCTATTTTCAGTGTAAAGGTGAAATCCAAATGAAAAACTTGTTGATTATTGTGTTTTGAAAGATTGACAACAAGAAAATTGAAGAGAAAAGAAATGTACAGAAAACATTCATAGTAGCGTTGTTTGATTTTGTAGCCTTCAAAAGTCGTATTTCATTCTTGTGCAACTTTTGGACGCCATGTAACATTGTGAACTTCTACACCTTTTGGACATTCCAATTATGGAAGCCCGCGTTTGGAGTTCTTGAAATTGGATGAAAGAAAAAGACGACAATGATATAAATAAAAATATGAAGTGAAAAAATTTGGTGTCATGAATGAAGAAGAGTAATTCGGGAAGAGATAACAGGGAAACAAACAAAATTGTGGCTAAGGAGGAATTACTTGAAAAAAATACACAAGGAAAGAATTGAGCACATTGACATCATAGGAAAAATAAAGCTCTGGAAACCCTAACTTGTGACTTCCAAAAGTTGGAGACTTCCCTCTGAGAGAAAGATGTTCAAGAACCTTAAATCACAACTTTCACAAGTTGAAATGTTCCTTCATGCCTTTTTTTTAGATTAGGCTGCCAAAATGATGTTATATGGATGAAAGGGTTTTTACCATGTTTCATCCATTTAAGTTTTGGACATTTAAATTGAAGGCTTGGCCAATGTACAAGATCTATATGCAATAACCGGCCAACATTGTTGTTAATTGTCAATTTCAATAAACATTTCATAACATAGTTTCAATATTGGTTGTTATAAATTAGTTTGATGTATTATTTAAGTGCATATTAATTTTATTCATTGGAATAATTTTTTTCTCACAATAATTTCGTTGGTATTAAGTTCTCATGCAATGTAAGGCTAATTAATAATATTGCTTTGTAAAATTGTGAATTCTTTTTGAAGTAAAAAAGGTACCAAGATGAAATTTTGGACAACCATTATTTTTTGAAATTTATCAAAATCATTTGAATAAATCATCATGTAAATCAACACATTGACGAATTGTTACAATGTTACATATAATTGGAGTTTAATATACAAAAACATGTATTAAGTTGGGATTAATATATCAAAGTTCAACTTCATTTCCATGGTCCTTATTTATTTCGATAATTACATTATTATGAAGTTAATTTTAAAAAATTATATTTATATATATTTTTTGGAGATGGGTTAAAATGTTGAGTTCGACAAAGTTGAACATTGTTTTTATAAGTGACTCACAATTAATTTATGGGTATAATTTTCCAATTTACAACTAAGTGGAAATAAGGAAAAAAATCAAATTTCAATGTTACAAGAATAATATCAATATTCTACAATGATCACTGTCTTGTATTCATTGGGATAATCACAACATTTTTGGATTATAGCAATGTTCAAGTAAATTATATGTAAAAAAATTAAATATTATTTTTCCATTTTAATTGTACATTAATGTAACTCACTTTATTGATTTACTTTATGTTTTGCTATGAAGTACATTGGGTTCCACATTGCCAAGTTCATGCTTGAATATTATTTCACCAATCACAATGTGGTGGGAAGAAATCTTCTACCAAACTTGAAGATTTGTTTCAAGAGGATATTATATTGGACACAATTTGAATTGTTTTTCTAACACAATTGTTGCATGATGTTTTGGTATTAAACTTGACACCATTGATGTATGCAATTATAAGTGTAAACACAAAACATATTAATTTTAAAAATTCATGAATTTTATTTGTCATTTTATGCTTCATCAATTTAAAACCAATATAATAATTTGATCTTGAATTTAAAATATACATGAGTGAGTACATATATAATTGACAATGCATGAGTATTTTTAATTCATTGCATATATAATAACTTTCATCTTTGAACTTAGTTCTATTTTATTTTCATTGAGGTTTATGATTGAGATTTTGGAGATTTCAAATTAATTTATTAAATTGTTATTATCATGAAAATTATAGATTCCTAATGTTGATATTGTATTGTTTTATATTATTTGTGTTTGGTATCAAAATTAGAACAAACATGCATGACATCATACAAATGGGATGGCAACACATCATTAAGTAAAATTTGTTATAATTTATGTGTTTTTGAGTTAACACTAGTACAAAAGTGGGGAGTAGTTCACTAGCCTAAATCACTATGGGACCTTAAAAGTGAAATAAGTTTAATATACTTTAATGATTTCACCCTAATAAGAAATCGTCATAAATAATTTTGCCTGCATGTGTGCAATAATTTTAAAATCATGGAATAGGTAGTCTGACTTCCATTCACATGAAAATTATAATGATTTACTAATTATAATGATTTTCATTAGTAGTTACACCACTTGGTGACTGATAGGAGTATGGAGTGTGGAAGGAGGTCGTAGTTGCATCCATTGAAATGAGTGTAGGCGGGTGTAAAAAAAGAGAAGCTAAGTAGAAGTTTGACAATAATAGTGCCTTAGTTGCCCAAAGTACTTTGATGATCAAGGAAAACACTTTGTAAGATTGGTATTGGGTTGATAATATTGTCATCTAACAACTCATCTACACTGTAATTATTTTTTATTTACAATAGACAAAACACAAAGTTGGAGTTCGATTTGGGGTCACCATTTTGTTTGTCGAAAAATAGTTGTAAGATTTTTGCATTGCATGTTCCATTCATAAGGGCACCTTAGTAACACATTAACATAATTAATGTTAAGACATGGCACCCTTCAAGCCTTATGATAACTCTGGGTCATAGCCTATTCATGTCACTAGCAAATCTTAGTGGCATATGAGGTTATTTGAGCCACAATATTTTTGTATTAACTAGTAAATTTGACAACATAATGGTACTTTGAAGTGTTGTACTTGTTTTCACCCCAAGTGGTTAAACGTATTATAACTTGATAATTAGTTTTCCTAGTTTGCATGTGCATGTACTTGACTTGAAACCTTTTCAAGTAAGCCTTGGTCATATTGGATTTACTAGACACCATGGTGTTGAATTGGTTTGGCCCTTCGTGTTGCTCATCCTTTTCCAAACACTGAAACATTAAAAGAGCAAAAGGAAAGAAACACTAGAAAATACATGCACACCAAAGACATGCAAGCATCAATAATTTCATTCAATTGGTCGCCATGAACCATATTATCATCAATGTAGACTCAAGCAAGATAGTAACTTCACTATGCATAAGCTAGTAAAAAACCTACTCCTTAAACAAATGTTCTTGATAAATAGGATAAACAAATTTATTTATATTATTTAATGTTGCATCATTTGGTGGCCCCCAAATGAATTTTTTTCTTTCATTTTCCAACTTCCAAATGGTAAAAGACTTCTTATGATCAAATAAATGATATCTTTTTTAAACATCTTAAACCTTTATTTGATTTTTTAAAATCATATTTGATTATGATTAAAATAAGTTGTAATTTTACTGATAAAATTTAATTTGCATGTATAATATGTAATTAAATCATCATCATATATAATATTAATAAATATATCATAACTCAACATATTCAGTAAAAATATAATAATTTGTATTGTCCATGTCAATAAACAGTACATAAAAACCAATAAATAAACAATTAAACACAAGTTGATTATCAAAATAATATTTTAATTCCAAAGATGTCACATATGTTTTAATCATCAAAATTTCTAAAATGGATAAATTATTGGTTATAGCTGCCAAAACAACTATGATTAGTTACAAAAACAATGAGGTTTTCGGATATCCAAGGATCCATTCACAATATTGGATGAAAAATGTACAATTTTATTTTACTTTTCCATCCAAACATGTAATAGTCACAAATTATAATTGCATTATAGTACCATCTACCTACCTATGTCCTACTTACCTACCATTTACCTATATTTTATTTATCTATTTTCCTACCTACTATCTACCTACATATGAATACAATTTTTTGATTTACTTACAATTTACATAAGTAGGTATGAACATTCAAAAACATAGATAGGTAAGCATGTGTACCTACTTATCTACCTAGCTAGGTATATATTGATCCTACCTATGAAAAAAATTGAAGTTCAAATGTTATTATACACAGTAATAAAAAAATTCATGGAAGTTCAAAGATACATGTTAAATCCATTTGGAATCATATTTTTTAATATGTATTTAAGTGCAGTTTACATAGTGAAACATTAATAGTCAATTTATGTAATCATCAAATATCTTTAAACTAAATTGTCAGTGTTCATGAATTCAAAATCAACACTAAATTAAAAATAAGAAATCTAGAATTAACAAATGACCATTTCAAAATTCAAAATTTGGAGAGAAACTTTGATTTGGGGACCACCATATGATGCAACAATAGATGTTAATATATAATGTTTTGCCTCATTAAATGATCCAAAAAATAAATATTTCCAATGTTTTGTTTAAAAAACTTGATCCTAAGTAATAGTTTAGCCCAAAATTAATTAAATACATGTTATTACTTAATTTTTTCATTCAAGGATAGTACATTAATCCTTATTAAATAGCTCAAAGGTAGTAAAATACTTATTAAGTGGTTCAGATTTGAGATATTTATTTAATGTTTATAAAGCTTAATGCATAGAGCTTAGGTTTAGGGTTTATGGTTTAAAGATGAATTATTGGGTTGAATAAATAGTTATATAATTTTCTTCTATTACTATGGCAATATTTCAAGTCGGAATTTTCTTAGAAATCATTGTTGTACTAATATGTTTTAATTCATAGAATAAATGAAATTTGCATCCAGATTAATTAAATCATTGTAAATCTGTAAATTGTATGATATTTGTTTATTTATATGTAGTTTAAGTTGTAGCTATGTATAGATGTATATGTATGTATGGATGTGTGGCTATATATGTTTGTATATATATGTATGTCGACAAGTGGCATGTAATATGTGTGTGTGTGTGTGGATGTGAACCCCCCATTTTGTAGGATGTTTAAGGGATCACAATGTCTCCCATATATAGCATCAAGTAGCATGCTAATGTAATGGGAACCAATAGTATTTAGTATAAGTGTACAAAACATGTTCAAATGAGAAAATCATATAAATCTTGATTTTTTGGTAGCTATATATAAAAGGGAATTATGATGCATAATGTGAACAAATTGCAACAACTCAATGTGTTTTTATTTTGATAAATACCTTATCAATTTTATTGCATTTTGACAAAACCCTAATGGTTGACCATCGGTGACAAGCATGTTATTCTTAATTCAATTTTTCTTTTGTATGTGTTGTCAAGATTATTTCTACAAATAATATAACGAAAGTTTGAAAACCTAATATTGAAGAATATTTGGAACAAATGGCAAAGGTAATAAACCTTGTAATATTGTAAGCAAATATATCTCAAAATTTATAATTAAAAGTGTTGAGTCAAGAACTAAAAACAATGTGTAGAATAATTGAAACTTGCATTACATTTTCATGACAAGTGATTGGAACAAAATCTTGACAAAATTTTAACTTCTCACATAATATTAGGAAAACATAACATCAACATTTTCCATGGTAGAAACTCAATCATCCATGTGAGCAAGAATCATGTATGAATAATTAGTTTAGATATCAAATGAATTTATTTATTTCTTCGTAGGATCTATGTTTCGTCAAATAGTAACTTCCTTACCAAGCCTTTTTTTGTTGAAAATGGTGTCCATATATGTTGATTAGGGTTCTCCAAACCTACTTCCTCCAAGCTTATCTACCTCACTCCTTTGTCCTTCTCACCTACATGAATATGAAAAGGCAATTTAACATGTAGTTGTTTAATGCCCATGTTTTATATATTAAAATAATTTAAAAATATACATTTTACAAGTGTAAATACCTACCTCCTTTCCATGACATTGTCCACCTACATGGACATGAAAAAGAATAATTTTGAAATATGGGACAAATCATGATGAAAATTTACTTAAATTATATGGGAACATAAAAGAACCTTACCCATGGGGCCAAGGGCATTACATTCATATTTGTAACAAAAAAATGTAGTATTTTGATATTAGATGTTTAATGTAACCAATTATTTATTACAATGTTAGATTTTGAGTATTATAGGATAAATCATAAATTTCAATATCTATGAATGTAATGAACTCCCTAATTTTCAATATAAAAATGGATTCTCATGAAAAAATAATGCATAAAATAATTGGTAAATGAAGACATTTACGAAATAATAAGGCCTATTAATGAAATTGAAATATTTAAATTTATTTTTGTATGTTGGATGCCAAAAATTAATTATGGGTGTGATTTTTGCAATTTTTATTTTTCCATTTTCACCATATATCAACATCAAATAAACTAATGAAGTATGGCCATACATTGTGCTTCTTTTTAAAAAATTATGATGAATTATTTATTTCATAAAATAAAATAAAATAAAAATTACATGAATATCTTGAAAAAAATCATTGCTTTAGGAAATTCAAGAAATTGATTATATATATTTGATGGGAATATTTGTTGCTACACATTTGTTGGCTCCTTAAATGAATTTAGCATTTTTTCAAATTTACCAACTTTCAAATGGCTAATAATTGTTAATTATGGACTTTTCAAAAGGCTTCCAGTATTAAGTTATATATACATGATGAAACTTTAGACATTGGGTCTAAAGTAATGGTAGTAATATGCATACAAACATTGTAGCACACGCTCAATATTTGTGCAGACAATTTATAAACATTTTGGACTTTGAGATTGGTGTAGTGGTTCATACAATGCAAACCAACCATGATTCAAGTTGTAATGTTCTCCTCTTTCAATTTACACCCTAGACCTATTATAATGCCACAAAATACATTCACCCCATTGTTAAGGGCAAGATTGTATTGTAGTAATCAAGCCATATAAACATAAATAGTAGGTAAAATTGTAATGTTTATTATGAGACAAGCTTGACAGAGTAAGTGAATTAGTAGTTACATGGTAGCCTATATTACTTTGTTGAGGTGGAATTTAAATATATGTGGGAGTTTTTTTCTTCTCCAAGAGTGATCACCAATGTGGGAGTGCAAACATCACAAAATGGGGACCCCTTTGTATTAGTGCTATTTAAATACTTTCACAATACTTTTACAAGATGTCCAAGGTTTAGTGTTTTGCTCATGTAAAATAGGCATTGAAACAATTTAGATTATATTTTTAATTTTGGTATTGTTTCAATGATAATTGTTGTAACATCGTATTTGCATTGTATTTATGTTGTTTGACATGTTGTATTCACATTATGTCCATATTGTAATGATATTGCATTAGTATTATGATTGTATTGGATATGCACTTTTAATTGTAAATGATACAATGTTGTTACAATATGGCTACAAACTCTACCATTGTATTGATTCTATATTGTATTCATGTTTTCTATATTTTGTATTTATGTTGTACTCATTTTTTTCCAACATTGTATTTGCATTACTTGTGCATTGTTGAACGTAGGGGATGCAATGTTGCAACAACATAGCTACAAACTAGATATTCAATATTGACTCAATGTTGTATTCTTGTTGCTTATGTTACTATATATATATGTTATAATCATACTTTCCCAACATTGTATTTGTATTGCTTGTGTGTTGTTGAAGGTAGGTGATGTAATGTTGCAACAACATAGTTGCAAATTGGATATTTAATAGTGAATCAATGTTGTATTCATGTTTATTATGATGTTGTAAATGTGTTATAGGCACACCACAACAAAAGCATTTAGAAATTGCATATGCACCATTGGTTGCAAGAGATATAATATTGCAACAACATGTTTACAAACATTGTATTGGTATTGATTTAATAAATGATAATCAATATTGGAAAGTATTGATAAACAATGCTATTGGAGAATGTTCCATTGACCCAGTTCCCAAGGCGCACCTCATATGGTCAAACAAAAATACAACTCCATTTATGGAATTACAAAACTTCATATAGACAAATTTGTATACCTATAAGGTACCTTTGTGATGGTTTAGAACATATTCCACCTTGGTTCAAACCTCAATTGCTACATGGTTTGTGCACCAGCTGCCATTTCATCCAAAAATTAAATTTGGTATAATTCATAAAATTTCAACATTTGCATAGAGTTATATTGCATTGTTTTCTACAACAAGCTCTAGATATCCAAGGAACACATTAAGAAGCATGCCAATGAAGTTCCAAAACATCAATCCAATGATTACTTTGTCTACTCTGACAAATACATTCACCATGATTAAGATTTTTGCTCTAGATCTTGATACACTTGCTTGTAATGAATGCAGCATCCTCCCCAAGTATAAGATCTCTAATTTATCCAATACTGCTAGATCCACCAACTTTGCCAAGTTGCAAGCTGCATCATTAGTCAATCATTCAAAAAAATTGTTTAGAAGAAACCAATTAGCATGATACACAAAATGTCACCTATTGGTTAACTACTTTGACTAATTGTCAATAGGTGAAAGTACTACATGTGAATCACAAGTTGGTGACAATAGAAAGCGTGACGCACTCCCAACTCCTTGAGGGACTCAAATGTGAGTCCCAAATAAAAAACAGCGGAAGAGTAAAGAGTTGAGGCATGCTCCCTGGCTCGCAGCACTTTGGAGGGGTAGAGGGGCGTGCTGGAGCTCTGGGATGGGACTAGAAAGAGTTGACAAGCTTCACTCACTCACACAGACATGCACAAAACCAATGCAAGGTGGTTAGTGCATAGTTGGAGCACCTTTGGTGCTAGGACAAACCATTGGCAACACGGACACACAAGACTCACCACGGCCCGGACTTGGGGGAAGCCACCACCTTCCCCCTTATAGTATACTCTGCCCTCTCCACGGGGCCCACATCCAAATGGTTTTTTGTCCCGGGACTCCCAAGTGGGAGTCCCGAAATCGCCAAGGTTGGGTCTCCCGTGACTTTGGGGCACCATAACTTTGCGTGCAGACCTCTGATTGACATGAGGTCTAAAGAAAAGTTGTAGCCCTTGTCGAGATTTTTCCAAAAATATGTCGCACGCCATCTACACACACGGAAATCGGGTTGATTCCCGACTTTTAACAGTTGGGAGTCAAACTATCAATTTGACTCCCGGCCCTTCTTTTGGCCATAACTTGTGTTTTAGATCTCCAAATGAGCAATGCAAGCTCATTTTAGACATCTAAGTTCGAAGAGCTTTCCAATGATATAAAGAACGCCACAAGCCATTGAGTTTTAACCCCTGAAATCGCTCTCTGAAATTTTGGGAGTCCACCGGACTCCATCTCCCAAAGTGGGAGTTGCCTTGGGAGTGTGAGGGTTCACTCCCTCACACTTTCCTACATTCCCGGGAGTATGTGATGTGACTCCCGGGCTTTCTCTTGGCCTGCACCCTTGCAACTCCTTTGCCTTGGTCGCGAGCCCAAAGTTAGGGTTTCGATAGAGTGACTGCTAGGATCTTTGGGCATCTTGACTTGCCCTCCCTATCTTGCTCTATGGTTACAACATCAGTTACATGTACCCAAAAAAACATATGCCACGCAAACACATGTACCCAAGTTTAAACAAACATACAACAGACTAAAATATGGACATCCATCTCATAAGCACATGCATAAGAATCACCACTTAATACACATAATTATAGATAACCATTCATTTAATGCATCCAAAATGAAAGAGATCAAATGAGACTAGATTGACAAAAACATAAACAACACGCTTCACTTCTTCTTTTAGATAGAGTGAGCAACCTCCAAGCCTATACTGCTCCTTTGAATTTGTGCCATTAAACCACCCCAAGCCAAGTTTGGGAAGAGCAAGAGGAGTGCAAGGAAGAGTAACAAGATTGACTTGTAGGTTACCTGATTATGGCAAACCTTTTCTCAAAAGTTGACCAGAAGTTGGAGTTACAATTTGTTTAGATCTCTCAAATAGTTTTGCAAATCTCTTAAATAAACAAAAATTCTCAAAGATGCAAGGATTGTAAGGACTAGGCTGAAACAACAGAAAGGACACTAGTGAAGTATCTAAGAGAAGGTGTTGCGAAGTAGAGGGGCACACCAAACTCGAACTTTGCTATTGGGAATAAACTCTCAAACAAGCACCTCCAAAGAGACATCGACAATGAGAATGGGGAAAGAAAGGAGCAACAATGTGAGAGAATTGATGGTTACAAAGTCTTGGCAAGACACTTTGAGTAGATGCTCCAATGGATATACTTCCAAGGACTAAGTGTGATACTTGCATATGATCTAACAGACAAGACAAAACTATTGGGGACTCAAATCATGTAGTAATATCTAAACAAAGTGTTTCTCCACCAAAGCACAAAACTGAAAACATGATTCTTCTAGGTGGCAAGTCATATCCTCATGATCCAAGAAAGGTCAGCAAAAGGAGAAAACAGAAAACCTCATCATATACCTACTCCAAACAAGAATCACAGAGGGATTTCCTATAACCCCATATATGCTTCCACATACAACAACCCCCCAGCAAAATCTATGTCCAATTACTACAATCTTGCACATTACAACAATGGCCTAATTGCCATACAATTGCCACGCCTTTCCACAAAGAAACAAGTTGATGACCCAGGGGTAATGTTTAAGATGCATGACACTTGAAATTTTTTGCTGATAGATCCCCCCAAACAATGGCTAGTATGCTTGTCTCTTGGCATCCCACTTCTTCCTAAGAAAAAACACAAGTATAGACCACATTAAATGTGACAAAATTGTAAGATCCATTCCTAACAACAAAGTTTAAGCAGACAAAAACATACAAATTATAGAAAGCACCATAAAACATAATTCCACGAAAAATTGATAACCAAAACACAAGAAAAGCCCTCCCCCTCCC
>Ga0116226_10002395_pt1 | contig 16331 bp, 13 predicted proteins | sample S1TSphfallax_FD_89692 | JGI IMG/M metagenome (GOLD analysis project Ga0116226, IMG submission 89692) | Host-associated microbial communities from peat moss isolated from Minnesota, USA - S1T2_Fa - Sphagnum fallax MG | ecosystem: Host-associated > Plants > Peat moss > Unclassified | place: USA...
AATTAAAATCTAAAAAAAAAATTGATATAAAAAATAAAAAAAAATAAAACCAGAAAAAAAAAAAAAATAAAACTAAAACAAAATTATTTAGCCAAAAAAAAAAAAAAAACTAAGCACAAAACCAAAAAATAAATAAAACTTTTCTAATGGTTGGTTGTTGGAGAACTTGTTTCTCTAAGCTCCTCTTTACAAAAAAAAAGAGGAGGGAAGTACCAACCAACAAGGTAGTGAAGCAACGAAATAATCAGGCACAAGGTATTGAAGCAACAAATGTGGTGGGGTGTCAAAAGGTATTTTGAGGCAACGCACAATGGTAGCGAAGCAAGGTATCATGCATTGGTAGCAAGCCAAGGCAATGCGCGATGGCAACAAGGCGAGACAATGAGGCAAAGCAACAAGGCAAGGCATCAAAGTAAAGAAGCAACACATGAAGCATTGAAGTTATGCAACGAAATAACAAGGCAGCACCATGAGGTGAAGAAGCAGCATGATGAGGTAGCACAAAAGAGGTAGTGAAATAGCGCACAAGGCAACACAACAAAGCAACGGGCAGTGCACAAAGCAACACAAGGAGGCATCACAATGAAGCAACACAACAAAATAACATGACGAAACAACATGACGAGGTAGTGCAACAAGGCAACAACTCGAGGCAACACAAGGCATAACAAGATGAGGAAATAGCAACAATACAAAAAGCAAAGGAAATAAGCAAAGGGGGAAAAAAAGTGAGATTGAGAGAAGGTGAAAGGTTAGGAAAAAAATTTTAAAAATAAAAAAATAAACTTTATGATCTAAATCCAAACTCCAAAATCTAAACAACACAAAACATTATAAAACACAACACACACAACACCCAACCTTTGTGAACACAAGTGAAAAAATGCAAAAAGAAGAACTAAAATAGAAAAATGCATTTCATAAGAAATAGGGTTTTCTAGAAATGACTGTTGGAATGCGATGCCTCCACCTAACTCTAAGTTTTTCACATAGGACTCTCTTCAAACCTTTGCCCGAGTTAAGGGTTAGACCTTAACTGGGTTTCACTATTTTTATTTTTTTAAAACTTAATTAGCTATCACCATCCAATTTTCACACAAGTGTAAACTAGTGATTTGATTTTCAAGCATGGTATCACTAAGTGTGATACCTTGAAGGGTTAAAATTCTAATGCCTAATGGGATTGGTGATACCCACCCATCACTAATCTAGTGGCTCTTTTTATAAAAACAAAGTTATTGAAAACTTTGCTTCCAATGAAAAATATTTTTGCTCTCAATGGAGAGAACTTAAAGACATAGGTTATGATTGTTGTTGTGTGTTTAGTAAGGGTGGTGCTTGTTGTGTTTAAATTGAGGTCATTAAAATGCATAAAATTTGTTTGAAAAATCCATAAGTTATTTGTTGCAATATTATGTAACATTGATTTTATGTTGGTTTTTATGAGTAAAATTTTAGTCACAATGAATAGTGAATTTAAAATGTCCTTAGCTGATTTGTACAAATTGTTTATGTCAAAATTTTAATTAAATTTGTTTGATTGGGATAATTGAAATTGACTATCCAAAATGACTAAAATGATTAAAACTACTAGTTTGACATGATTATTCAAAACAAATGAGATAAGTGAAATTATCAATTGATGTGATAATATTAATTTAATTTATATGTTATAAATTAATTGAATAACAATATCCATTTTATTTTGGATTGAATTAATGAAGAGTCCAATACACAATCACATTAAACCCAAATTTCCAACATCCAAAAAAAATTCTTTTGGGTTATTTGTTGATAGTTCAATGTCACATGTTCAAAGTGAATTTTGAACTATCATTTCTTCAACCATAACCCAAGACCTTTTCCATCTACCACCTTTTCACATAGTGATGACATTATTATCATAGAATATATAAACACACATTTTTTTCAATATTGCACATTATAATTTCATTATATAGTTAGGCGTTTCATAATGAATTGATTACAAATGTAAGTTTTTAATATCATTATTCAATTTAATTCTTTTTTTTCATAATTACATTGAAATTTATAATTATTTGTTTATTTCAAAATGTAAAATGCATTATGAATTTAGTTTAATTTAATTTTTTTAAATTACAATATTGGTAAAATTATTTTATATTTTATATTTCGATTCCATAAAATATATAAATATAAAATAATTTTATTAAATTGTATTCAAAAAATCTTGCTATGAATTGAATTTCACTTTTGAAATTATATACTTGAAATTTGCATGTTTTAAAAAATTTAGGTTTAATTTTTATATTATTTTAAATTAAAAAATTAAAGACATAAATTATTTTAATTTTTTCATGTACATTAGTTACATTCCATTATTTGTAATAAATTATAATACAACATTTCAATTCAATCTTCCATTTTTTCACATGTCATTTTGTTACATATTTCCAATTGAATTATCCCATGTATTTTTATATTTATGTTAATCACTACAAACATCAAATGAAAACCTAGCATTAATAATCTATTTTCATTTTTTAGTAATTAAGTTCAAAAAATAATTAAATATTTTCTTTTGTATTGTCACATTAAAAAAAATAACAATATAATCATGATTAGTCATATTTAAATGATTGATTTCAATCTCATTAGTCACATTAGTCAAGTCAAACAATTCCACTTGGGTGTCACATAACCACATGTCCAACATAATAATTGTTTTGATCAAATGGATAGTTTTTTTAGTCAAAGGGACATATGTAGTTTTGATTTTAATAAAATAAAATATAGTTAATCATTTCAAACAAAGGACTTGATTTCACAATTATTTGAGTCATGATGTTATTAATGAAAATAATATGTTTTTATAATATTGTTAATTGGATTTTTATTGTTATTCTATCGGGGTGATCAATAAATTTGCTTGCTCCATAGGCAACCACACGATCATTTTATATAAATGAAGTATCAAGAACAATTGAACCTTCACTAAAATTGACATGCGAAAATACAAGTTTCAAATGAATTCCCTATAAAAGGATTAAAAAGCATCAATGACCTTTGCAATAGCAACAAGGATTGATAATTGGGTGTCAAGGTTTTGTTTTTAAATATGTAATTAGAGAATCTTTGCACATTATTTTCATGTGGACAACAAAGTTGACTACTACCACACAAGGACAATAGAGGTGCAATCTTGGATTGTTGTGAAAAATTATGGCATATATCGTTACATCAAAATGCATCCTAGTTCACTATGTGTTTCACTAGATTTTGAATGAATTTGGACATTTTTACCATGGTGAAATTAATCAACCCCCTAATGAATAGGGAAAATATGCAATGGATAGTGAATTGGTCCATTAGTACCTAATGAAATATAAATTTACAAAACCATTTCATTTGCTAGTTAATTAACTAGGCAACATGGAAGTCAATTAAATTTAAATTATTTGATATTTCATGTAATATATAATATTATTGATAATTTCATGATTTTCAACCTATGAATTATTAACACATTTCACTGCATATGTTAGGTTAAAAACTTAGCCCATGTACATAGGCCATGTAATCAACCTAAGTAGACACCTACTTTAGGGAATTACATAGGAGAATATTTGGTCAACTTACCATTGTTGACCACAAACACAATATTTGTGAGGTTTGATCCTTTGACCTTTAAAATGGAAGTAAACACCCCTACCATCAAGCCACCACACTTGTGACAAAAAAAAGTTGTTACATGGGTCCTTGGTGCAATTCTATTTAAGGGTGTTCGGTTTTTTCAAATATATATTTCTTTCAAATTTTAACAAATGTTTGGAAAATAAAAATTGAATATCATTGCAAAGAAAGATCAATCAATTTGATTTTGTTGCACCATGAATAATGTGATATGTTCCATTTTGTGAATGTTTCAAGATTTTATGCACATTAAAAGCAAGTCTATAAATCGTCGTATCAATTATTGGAACCATATTGGTGGAGAAATATTGTGATGGGTTCATTGGTTTGTGGCAATTCTTGAAAGGTTGTCATACTACATGAATCCTAATAACCTATTTTTTTTCTTGCACATTTAGGTCAATTGCAAGAAAACATACTTGGGTTGTTGTGGTATGGATGTGTGTGGTAGGTCCTCCATCTTAACCATGATGACAACTTCATTTTCTTCTTTGTCATCTTTTTTTCTTTTCAAGGTAAAAATTAATGCACTTTGTTAATTGAAGAAAAAAGGTCATATGACATGTTTCACTTATTTGTATGGCTAGCTTTTCATAGGTCATAAAGTTTTCAAATTGATGGTTGAATGGTTGAAAAGAAGTTGTATGAAACTTGAGAGGTCTTTGTAACCTTAAAATGGTATTATGTAGTTTCATTGTTTCTTTGGTGACTTTCGTTGCTATTGTTATAGCTTTGAGTTTGTGGAACTCTTGAAAGTTTGTTGTCTTTCTAGGGGTTTTTTTTATGCATTCAAGGTTTTTTTCTTCTTTTGGTTTGCAAGCAAGAAAAAAGTCCTCTAAGTTCTTGACATAATGAAAAATAATAGAGTTTATGACATTTTTGTTATTGCTGGAGCATTTAAGCCCATTAGTTGACATGTATATTTAATGAACTTTAATGTAAGGTTAGTAAATGATACACATCACAACTTTTGGCAAGATAGTGGTGGCAAGACCAAAATTACATTTTAAAAGATTGTAACATTAACAACCTCCAAAAATCAATGATCAAATTTATGTGTCAAAAAAATGAAACTATGCCCATGCTAATGTTTGAAAAATTCGCAACATTTGAGCAATTTGTTTAAATAGCATGTTCACACAAAATCAATCTTAAACACAATGGCACTAGGAAGATTTGAATGTTTTTAAAAAAATCTCTTTTGATGTTATTTGCTAAAATTGTTGTTGTTGAAGTTGAAATTCTAACCCCCATTGTTGACCTCTTTATGTTCACCATTCATAAGGATTATTGTGTGAAAATCATGCTTTCATGCAAGGTGGATCTTAGTTTTTAAAGTTTTTCTTATGTGGTAGAACTTGTTTATAAACCTTGACAAAATGAGCATATGCACCTAAATATTGCATAATAAGATAAATGGCATTAAAAAAAATTATCCTTCGGTGGTACTAGACTAAGAACATCACACATTCATTTTATTGAAACAAACTTTTTTTTTTTTTTTAAAGTTTCAAATAAAAAGTTTCAATTATAAATTTTTAATGAATACATTTACCAAATTATATTTAATTGAAACATTAACCATATCAAAAATATTTTATATTTTGATGTTTTTAGTCATTATATGGTTAAACAAAAGTTTTAGAAATGTAATGATGTTTCTTTTCCTTGCATGTTTTTGTTAAGAACACAAGTTTGAAACATGTTCTGGTTTTTTGTTTGGGAATAATTTTCTAAGGTACCTTTGATGATATTATAATTGAATTTCTAATTGAATTAATTGAAATTTTATAATATTTCTATGAATTTCAAAATTTAAAAACATGATTCTAAAAAAGGCCATTGTAATTAGGGGGAAATTTTGTATTAATTCCCATTTTTGGGTGTCTATGCTTACTCTGACAATTTTTTCTATTGTTAACAATTTAACGATGCAATTAGGTCCAAATTCTTTAAGGTGCGCCAAAAATCTTGTCACATTGTCACCCAAGTACTCCTTTTTTGTATTTTTGTTTTTTTTCCTCACCATCAACATGGGCATAAAGTGGATGATATTGATGTTTTTAGATATAGGGTGGTTTATGTTATATTATTCATTAATGTGTATGGGAATAAAAATATAGGGTAAATGAAGGACTACATTTAGAACTACCGTAGTACCTTTTCATGTTCAACACATTAGTGCTGAATAATTTAATTAAATTTTCAATTCTTAATTCAAAGGCTAAATTTTGAATTTCAAAATTTTTGGCACTTTGTATTAAATTTATTATAACCAAATGCTAATAGAAGAGAAGTTTAATGGTTTTGTGGTTAGGTGGTCAATAAGTTACTAGTGAACACCAATCGGAGAGGTTCAGGGATCAAACTTAATTGGATGCATGAAAATAATTTAATTTATGCCGAACTTGAAAATATACCATGGTACCTTTACTTTGTCCTAGGTGGTACACATTTAAAAATTTGGATGTCAAGATTTTTGTTTCCTTTCTTTTGAAATTGTAATTGTTGTTTAGTCAATGGTTCAATTGAATGGATCAATAGATGGTTGTTCTTGGTGGGTTGTCCTAAATCAAGGAGACTTAGTGGTGTTGATTTTCAAGATGGTTTCAACTTGGAAAATGGTAGTGCAAATAATTTTCTTTGAATCCAACTTGCACTAGAAGGAAAATTGTCATTTGCAACTAAAAGTGGTGCAAAAATATTTTTTAGTTGCGAAATTCGGTTGCAAATGAGAAGTTTTCTCCTAACATTGAAAACTAAAAGTTAGGATCTTGTGAATAAAAAAGCCAAATTAAAAATCCATAAAAGAAAAGGTTGATTGCAACAATTTCATAAGCTTGAAGTGATCCATTGAAGGAATGTAATAATGATAGATGGATCATCCATTACATATCATTACAATGAACAAGACATATTCGTTTTGATGTAATATTATCAAACTTTATTTTAGAGCGATGATTCCACTAAACCTTTTTTTTTGCCCTAAGTTAATTGAAATGAAAACCATGAAGATGGCTATGATGAATAGTAACATTTGTTAGTTTATGTTCTCGAGGTTGTGGAAGACACAAATGCAACAAACTTCAAAATGAAAGTGCAAAAGATGAAGACATTATAATGAAGTTTTTAATATAATAGAAGGGGAGAATTTTGAGAAAGCTTCAAGCTAAAAGGATACTACCAAATTAACATCCTTTTATGTGTATGCCATGCAATGTTTTTTTTAAAAATAATTGTGATGTTACCACGTTGGATCATCCACAAGAAGATTTAACCACATTCAATTATCAACCAACTATGAAAGTAGAAAATAATTAAAATCCTTTCATGGCTACTTGCTAAAATAATGTGTAAAAATATATCAAATTTTTAATTAAAAGTATTGGAAAACAGTTTTATAAAAAATATATATTTGACATTTTTTTTTTAAATGAAAAAAGCCACCACACAAAAAACCTTGATTCCATGTTTTGTTCAAAATATTATCAATTAAATAATAAAACTTCAATAATAATAATTTTTCAGTCAATATATTTCCTTGTCAATAACAATAGTATTAGATTTGAAGATAATGAAATATGCAAATTGTACCCTTTATACACTAGTGTATTGTGTGTGCAATGACGATAGATAGTTAATGTAGTTGTTTTAATCTATATTCTAGGCAATCCATGATGTAGGCAAACATGTCCTATGTGTGTGGATCCCCACTAGTTACAAAATTGTACAAACCAAATTTAACACTTGTTGATCTATAACATTTTTCCATTTCATGTGAATGAACCATCTTGGTACACTTACATTAGGTTATGATGTCATTTTGGTTATTGATGAACTACCAACTTATGTTAGATTCTTCATATTTTTTTAATTTTTTGAAGCATAGATACAATTTTTTTAAAAACAAATGATTGCAAATTTTGAATGTAAAACAACACTATCAAAAAGGGATTTCCCTATTTTATTTTGAATGAACCATATTAAATAGCAAACACACAACCTATTATACATCTTCATGCTTTGGAGACACAATTACAAAATTTCACCCATTTAGTTTTGTTGGCCTTGTGCATTTGTGGGCTAGCATAACTAGTCAAGGAGGCATTTTGTAAATTTTTACAATGTTAAAAGCCATGGGTTGTAGATAGGACTATCTGGGTCAATGTGCTCTTGTTAGATGATGGAATTTGAAACTAAATTAAAAGTGCACATGTTGAAACATAAAAAGTTAGATTACACATATGATAGTTAACAATTAAAGTTGTTAGCATCATTAGTTTTCCTTGTATAGTTTTTGTTTTTTATGAATCATCACATAATTTCATTGAAATTAGCAAGGATAAACTTATTTTTTCAAAGAACCCTATTTACAACCCATTATAAACATGGAACACTTCCACTTGCAAATTTTGTCGTTTTAAACAAAGGATGGTAATAAAATGGCATTGAAAACCTTGAAATAATCGATATATTATAAGATGTTAATGTGTAGATAATCAAATTATATTGTAGTATTTTTGTTAATGCTCACAAAACATCAAAATCATGGTCAATGGTTGAAAAAAAAACTAACTTGGCTTTATATATAGGCAACTAAAAGTTTGAGAATTATAAGATAAAGGTTAACTAAGAGTTTTTGAAAGCTATGGTTGAAATGGGTACTTAAAAAAATTGGTTGTGAACAAAATTATTTAGCCATCTTTAGTAAATGAACATGCATCTTTAAATATTTGTTCCTATGTACATGCATGGGTGTTTTGTTAACTAATTTAGACTGTAAATAATTTGAGAAAGTGTGTCACAAAATATGTTATCGTCAATGTTTTAAATGGATATTGGGATTGCTTAAAATGTTGATAACAAGTTTTGAGAATTTCTGGCAAAATGACACTGGAGGGATACCTAGATATATAATCTAATACCTATGTTACAAAATGTTCACATGCACATAATTATTACATGAAAATGTTCTTATGTAATGAGGACAAAACATGTTGTCATTGAAATCATGGTCAATGGTTGGAAAAAGAGAAACTAAAGGTTCTCCTAAAGCTAAAAAGAAGTTTGAAGAACTATAGGTGATTATAGCTTTTGGAAACTATGAATAAAATATGTATATAATGAATTATTGGTGTAACATAATTGTTTGAACATGTTTGTAAATGAACATGCCTACTTCAAACAAGATGATACATGATTTTTTTCATACTTGGTCAATATTTCTTTTTGTAGTTAATTTAAAAACCAATTGCATCAAGGTTGCATAAAATATGTTACTATTAAGAAGAATGGAAATGTTTGTGTGCATATATCATTATGTTCTTGTAATGTTGACGTAAAAATTTGTATATATTGTATTTTGGAATAAAATATTTTCTAGACGATCCATTATGGATGTTCAAAGTCAAAAGGAAATTCTTAGTAAAAGAATTTGAAGTATAATTTCTAGAAGGACTAAGGGTTCAATCTAATATTTTAACCATGAATAAGTTGTTTGTCAATGATGTCAATGTTTTGATTTATTTTTCTTTGTGTGTAAATGAAAAGCATTATTGATTATAACAATGGTTGTATATCATTGATATGAAAAAAAAACTGTTTTGTTGATCACATTTTGCAAATGAACATGTATGTTATGTATAGGATGGTTATGTTAATTCCTATAAGTAAGTTGTAATTGTTTTTGTGATTTTTTAGTTTGAAAATGTTAAACATTATAAGTTCAGATTTTGATTAAATATTGGTTTACACGTTGTATGGCTATTATAATCATGGTAAATGAGTCATGGATATTAAAATTATCCTTAAAATAATCATCTTTAGGCTTTTCTTTGATTCTAAAAGATGTTTTCACTCCTAAAAATGTTGTAAACTCACAAATGAAAGAAAACCCATGGCAAAGAGGATGTGCAAATTTCTCATAAAGGAAGGTGAAAATTAGTATTTTTTTCATGAAGGGGCATTTATTGCACAATATTCACAATAATGACAACAAAATTGAAAGCAAAATAAAAAATCAAGAAATTCATTTTATCACCAACCTAGGGCAAAAAAAAAACTTTAAGCCTGGTTTATTACCATTTATTTTTTTTGTTATCAAGTGTTGATGTTGTTGAGTAACCACAAAAACACCACTAGGTTTCAAAATGCAATTAATATTTGAAACCTACAAACAAGTGCTTCATTGGATGTTAATTAGAATAAACAAGATTCAAACTCCTTTTCAAAGCTTTATAGTTTGGGGAAGAAAACTTGTTTTCCAAGATGGACACATTGGGCATATGTGAAATGGGACATTGAAAATAATTATCATAAGAAGAGCTTGAATGAAGTTTGTGAATTGGTTTTCACCTTAGCAACAAGGGAGGGCCATCAATGCAAGGCTATAATTCAACATGCACCACATCAATTGAATCTATTGCAAAATGGAACCTCCCAACATCAATCATGACCAATGTTATGTCTTTGAGCATTCAATATAACCTCATAACCATCAATAGCAATCATACTTGTGTAATTGTATATGATCATCATGCATATAATTTTTTTTTGCTTTAGTTTCTTTTCAACAAGAAAAATGTGTGAAATAGGTAGGTGAATACATGATTTGGTTCCAACCATTGGTTCCATACAAGAAGTGCTTGTATGCAAAAGTTGAACTTGCATGAATGTTTAGTTTCACTAAGTTGTGCATGGTTAGTATTACCACTAAACATGCATGCGGTCAAATACTTCTAAATGGTTACATTTTTGACAAAAAACATGCAATTTGCCATGAGAATGCAACAATTATTTTTCTAATTTGCACTTATCAATATGACAAAACTCATATTTATTTCACAACAATTTGTTGCTAGAAAGTTGTCATTTTGTTTGTGGATGTATTTTGTAGTCATGTTTCATGTACAAGTGAGATTAATCCAATATAATAAAAAGGTCTTTAAAAGTCTTCACTTCTCCACATTGTCATCACTAGTAGTTAGAGTAGCAAAAGGAGCTTCCTATCATTATCAACAACAATTGTATGCTTCCTTTGTTACTTTTGTAGCCCCTAAATTTTGCTAGACAATTTTATTTTTCTTTATCCTAAATTGAATATCACACCTACACCATGATCTAGATTCCTCTCTTGTTTGGATTTTTCAAGATGCATGAAGATGTTTATACTAGTGTTGGGCATTTGTCAAATGCCCACCTAGTTTTTTACTCAATTTTCAACTTAGTTTTCACAATGAAAATCAATTGACATAGTTACATGTGAGAATTGGAATGAGAACCAATTTTATGTTTTTAGATGAATGAGAACTAATCATGAGAATTGGTTCAAATTGATACATATATATATATATATATAGAAAACTGAACAAGTTTTTTCATAAAATTTAGATCCTTGTATTAGTTGGTGTTGGATTTTCTTGTTGTTATTTTCTTATGGGGTTGCTACTTTTTTCTTGTTGTTATTATTATTTTCTTGTTGTTACTACTTTTCTCACATGGCATTGTTTTATTTGCATGATGAAATAATTAATTTATTAATTATTTAATTCCTAAAATTGATTTAAAGTAATGGAAAATTTTACAATTAGGTTGTGAAAAATTATTGTCATTGTACATGTGGGAACTGCACTGTTTGAAAATCAGATGAGTTTGAAAAAAACCTAGCCTTTTTTCACCCGCCCAATATGTGTGTGTGTGTGATAAATGAAAATTGATCAGGTTTTGATAACATCATGTAAAAATTGGGTGAGTTTGAAATTTTCACTTGAAAACCTAGTCAATTCTCACCAACCATATATATATATGAGAATTGATTGGGTTTTCATAACATCATATAAAAACTAGAATCAACCAATTTTGATAAAAAAATGAAAATTACGCAACATTGGCTTATACCATGTCTAGGTGGTGGTGGAAAAGATGAAGAAGAGGAGGAACACAAGGAGGAAGAAAAATGATTCTTATATTTGGAGTAATACTTTTTACTAAAAAAGAAAAAAAAATTGGTTAGATTTTGTGTGTGTTATTTTCCTATTTTTTGGTGGGGTTCATTTAAAGCCCATTTGAAAAAAATTACAAACAACAAGAAGCTCATCATTTGTGTTGAAATTCATGTTCATAATCAATTATGCAAAGTTGTGAATTTTGAACAATTTTTTTTGTTTATTGTTGAAGGTCATTTTATTTCAAAATTGCAGTTTTTTGGAATGTCATGCTAGGTTTTTTTTAATGAAATCACTTTAATATAAATTTTTTGGGAATTTCATGAGATTGATTACAAGTTTTTGTGTTTCCATTTCAAAACATATAGATACAAAAATTATTGTGTTTCTACATTTGTTAGTTTAACATTAAGCAAATTATGCAATGTTGTTTTGGATTCTTTTACATTTTCAACATTTTTACCTTGAAAATTTTCAAAATTTTCAACATCTAAAATTTCAATTAATTTCCATTGTGTTCGATCACAAGGTAACATATAATGTGACCTATTCTAACAATAGAACATTTCAAGCATGCTTTAGTGTAAAGTAAAATTTGAGGCCATGGGATTGCATTTGATTCCAACAAGTCCATTTGCGATTCAAAGATTTCCTAAATGCAAAGATCTTTTCATATTAAAAAATAAAATTTTCTATTGGTATGTGACATGCATCATGGGGGGAAAAAGGGGTGTTTCAAATAATGGAATGTTTGTTGAGACAATCATTTGATGTTTCAAGGCACCTGATAATTTTTTTAAAAAAAAACATTGGGTAAGGTGTGCTTTGATTGCATTGAAAAGATCATAGCAAGTATTTACTTGGTAGGGAAACCCCTAGGGGAAAGGCATTATAAGAATAAGATGCTCATGCAAGGTGGAGTTTAATATGGCCCCAATTCTGGTAATGTTAAGGATGGCTTGTATGTGAGCATAAAACTTTAGTTTGGAGCTAAAAGCTTAATGTGATTTTAATCCACTTGCATGGATGAATATGTCTATAGATGAATGATTTCATATGGATGAATGTCATTTTGCATGGATGTATTTCATTTATGATTTGGATTAAATAAATAAATCATTCAATGAAATTCATGCATGATTGGAAGATAAATGAATTCAAAATGATTTATATTCATCTTCATTTGTTGTCAAAGTATTAATATTTCAAACTTCAATGTCATTTAAGAATGATGGATAATGAAATTGTGATAGTAGGGGAAAATATGATGATGGGATCAAAAAATGTTTTAAATTTTGTTTAAAAAATCATTTTCATCAACAATGTTAAGCAAATTTTTAAAATATTTTCATGGGATGAATGGTACCCCCCCCCCCTCCAATTGTTGTTAATGACATCATATATGTAGTTTGTGGAAAATTAGGGCACCTTGAAAAATAAATAATGATAAAAAAAATCGCATTATCATTTATGATAGTAGGTTGTTTGAAGAAAGTTAATTAGAATTCTTAAAATTGAAATTTATTTTATTTCAAAAACTTGTTTTCATCAATGACATTAGGTAGTTTAAAAACAATTAAAACATTCAAAACTCATCATTGTCAACAACTTTAGTTAGATTTGAAAAAAGTTGTGGCACCCCGAAAGAAGAATCCCCATTGTTATCAATGACACTTATAAATAGGTTTGAAGGAAATTGTGGCACTTGTGGAAAGGAAAAAAAACCCATTGTCATCATTGACAGTGGGTTAATTTGTTTATGGAGAAAAAAACTTAAAAGAAAAATAATGACCATGGGGTGAATGTTAGCATAATAATAATAATATAATGAAGATATATTGAAATATATGTCATTTAAAACCATAGTCATGAAATACATTTATAATGGAATTTGCATTGTATTATTCAATTAATGTAGAATTAAATTGTGTTTCATATAGAATTAAATTATGTTTCATGAAGCGTTAATTAATTAAAATTGTGGAATTTTTTTTACATTGATAAGAACTTCATGATAAAACAAAACATTCATGTGTAATTTTGGTGGAAGTTTTATTTTTAAAATCATGTAAATTCAAAAACAATTGTCCATACATTAGATGAATGAAAAAATATTCATCCATAATGAAGATGAATGCTTACATTGATCCCCATGTTTATTTTTAGGTTTACCTGTACAACATTGATTTTGTGATTAAATTCTTGAACTTTACTTGCATATGTATAGGGGAAAAAACATTTTACCATCCCAAGTTTCAACTCTAGGCTTAAAGCTCAAGCTTTAGGTTCATGCAATAACTTGCCTTTGGTAACGCTTTCCTTTGAGGGCCTTATTATTTAAAAAAATCTATTGTTTCTTTTTTTTAAATGTTTTGAAATACATGTTGGGTGTGAACTTTTTTGAAAATGAAAGTTTTTTCACTTTATTTTAAAAAAACAAGTTTTATAATGTGTTAAAGCAACAATACGAAAACAATGACAACTTTATGATAGAGTGCAAGAAAACAAATGCCCTAGTTGATATTCATCATTAAGAGGTGGATTTGTGTCAATCATTTCAATTTAAATATAAGCTAGTGTAAGATAGTTGGAAAAGAAGTTAGGTAATGGGGGAAAGAAAAAAAGGGTAAGGTTTTAAAGGGGTTCAAGGCTGTATGGATTGAAGTTAAGGGAAGTCCTAGATTTCAATTTTGGTTAATTGAAGATGATGGTTGAAAATGATGGGGTAATTTAAGTGTAGTTGGAACATTAAATTTTGATGTGAGAATGCTTATGGTAGACATGCTAGTGTCCAAACACGTAAGTTTTCAAAGAGCTTAAATTTTTTGAACATAGTTTGATTGGATTTTGAGTTAAAAAGGTGTTGTGGATCTCTGCTTTTCACACTCATCGTCATGAAGAACATTCAAAATGGACAAAAATAGGAAGAAATGAGCTTTGAAAATAGTGTTCACATTGGAATGACAAATATTCAGTTTGGTAGGGTAAGCACTAAGCACTTGGAGCTTAAGATCTTTTGACATAGCTTGATTATCTCTAGAGTTCCCATAGTGATTGTAGAGCTCAAGTTGGTGTGCTCATATCTTTTTGGATCATTCAAAATAAACAAGAAAAAAAGAGAAAATTGTGAGATTTGAAAATAAAAGAGAGTTTAATGCAATTTTTCAAGCATTTTCTTCTTGCTTCTTCGTTGCCTATGTGCTTCGGAGTTCAAAGAAATATTATAGACCGTCACTTGGCACACCAATAGTCATGAAAATCGGTAGAGAGAAACAAGGAATGGGGAATATATGGATAAGTGGTCATGTATGGAAAAATGTTCAATTACCAACTTGTGTTCAATGACGAGCATGTCTAGCCTACAATGTAGATATTCAACAGGAATGAAGATGCAATGGTGTTGGAAGGGGACACGGGACACGGAAGATAGGTGGTCCCTGGATGATAACGTTGTTGATCATCCACATGGAGGGTGAAACTATATTCATCCATGTAGGTGTTTGTCATCCGAGGGGAGAGAGAGAGTAGATAAACTCCATCGCCAGGTCTGCCACACATACACACCCATGCGCGCGCGCGAGTTGTATTGTGTCCGGCGTTCCTTCTCAGCTCAAATCCGGGATCAGCAGTCCTGATACGCGAAAGTAAGAGCTTCTATCAGCTGGGATTTTCCATCCTCGTCATTTTGATATGCGACTTGTGGGCGGAACGAATTTTCTGCTGCGCGAAAGCCTCATGTGGGTGGGAAAAAAATCCCTAGCTCCTCCTAAATTCCCTGTTTTGTTTCGTTCTTTTTCTTTTGTGTTCTGAATTTCATTGTAAAATCTTTGTAGCCAAGGATTTCGAGCTGAAGCGCAAGGCGTGGAACTGTGCGCAAGCCGTGTCTCAAAAATTGTGCATCGTCACTATTTTGGGTTCCGTTGTAGATATCCTCCCTCGAGGAATACTTTCAGAATCTTCTGCGAGTTTGGAGAGAACGAATTGGTCCATATGCTTCGATTATGAGAAACTACAGGATAGATTTGATCAATTAGCTGGAGGTATTGTGGAGAAGGTGATTAGATAAGGGTTTCATCTGTGTAATGCGAGCGTAAGACTGGTTGATTGATTTCACGGAAGCTGGTAGCAAGAAAAAAAAGAAATTTGGGTATGGCGTTCTATACTATCACGGTATCTTTCTCCAGTTCTGCTGCTGCATTGTGTCCCTCTCGCTCCGCTCATTGCAATAGCTCTTCGTCCTTCAACTCCTTGAAATGTAGCGTATTCCCATCTCGTCTATCTTCTTCTCGTCTTGGCACCTCTGTATCATCATCATCATCATCATCATCATCCAGCTTTCTATCAGGGGTTTCATCTTCTTCTTCAAGGAACCGGCCATTTTCTTCTTGCAAGGAGGTTGAGAAGATATGGGCACTGGCAGCCTCTTCATCGACGGGTCCGGGGGCCGCGGCTGAGAAGGAAGAAGTGTTCTTTGATGGTGGGCCTCACTTTGGAGACCTTGTGACCAATCTTGTGTTCGGGCTCACACTCGTGTGGCTTCCACTCACCCTGGCGTCCGTCTTCAGATGTCTCTTTCTTCGCTACAGGTTTACAAATCTGCGAGTGACCATTATGTCAGGACTGACCGGGGATGACCGCAAGGATTTCACATACGAGGTCATCAAGGATGTGCAATTTGTGCCTCGGTTCATTGGAGAGTGGGGAGACATGGTC
>Ga0116226_10002397_pt1 | contig 16328 bp, 7 predicted proteins | sample S1TSphfallax_FD_89692 | JGI IMG/M metagenome (GOLD analysis project Ga0116226, IMG submission 89692) | Host-associated microbial communities from peat moss isolated from Minnesota, USA - S1T2_Fa - Sphagnum fallax MG | ecosystem: Host-associated > Plants > Peat moss > Unclassified | place: USA...
AATTAGGGTTCCCCCCAACTAGTTAATATGAGTCACACTATACTATACCATATAATATATGTACTAGCTCCCTCCGATATGAGCTCAACCCAAATTGCATGCCCCAAACCTGATGGTTCGTATTGGTACATCTTTGGCGCACGGCGGTGGATGTTGAATACAAGTTAATTGGGTGATTGATTTTTTGCTACAAAATATACAACCCCTCTCTAAACCATTACATGTCTTCTCTATCAACCTATGATTTTGGCAATTGAGTTTTTTCCTCCTTGGAGGGATCCATAGTAAGTTCTTTCTTTTGTGTTGTAACATAGATATGTCAAAGGCCCACATTTCTCCTAAAACAAGGGAAAGTTCTATTCCTTTGTCCTGTTAGGGGAAAAGGAAAGGGGGGTGGGGAGGAGCAGGGGTGCCCAATGGGTGGTTTGGCTAAAATTCGGGAGACACTACTCTTTGGCCCTAAATATGGGGGGCCCTTCATGCAAGAATTTTGGTTCCAATTATTGTTTTGGATTCTTCTTGTATGCAAAAAAGACATGAAGGTTTCTGGACCATGAACCATGATAAAATGGATTCCACACCCCCACAAAACATGCACTACTAGGTGTGTAATATAAAGTATGATATAACAAACCAAAACAAGCATTTGGAAAGAATCATAAACACATGATGGATTCTTGTATCTTGTGGAAAGGCACAGGGTGCAAATATCAATGCTCTTGGCAACTTGTAGAGCTCTTTCTTAGAAAGCTAATATTTTGTACTCTTTTGGGAGGCACCTTTGGAAAACCTTGGGCCTCAAATGGAGTATGGGTGTTTCTTGACCTTTGGCATGCATGTGTTTCCCTATTGATAGGTATTCCCCCTTTTTTGAACTTGGGAATAATTAACATTAGGCCTAGTTTTCATGGCATAACAAAATGAAGCTTTTAAGGCTTAATGTGGTAGGGCTTCTTTTTTATTTATTTGAAAAACAACCAATTTGGCACCAGTGCTTTTGGGAGCAGTGCAGATGTTGCCTAATGAAAAAAGAAGAAGTTGCAATTTAGATTTTTTTGGTATAGCCAGAAAATAAAAAACGAGTAGCATTGCAGAATAGATAGGGATGTAATTGCAAACATGTTCTCTAAATATAATTTTCATGGCCAACCTACACAAGGTTTTTAACAAGCTATAGTGAGTTGAATCTAGACGATTTGGAAGATGGCCATGAATTGGAGAATGGCCTAAGACTTCGTTCATTGAGGTCTCATGCTTCATAATACCAGACCTCAACATGCCACAATTGGGCATGAATCCAATTCCTCTTTTTTGGGTGAAATTTTGCTAGTTATTGAATTTTTTTCAAAAATACAAAAGATTGAGTGTCTTTGTGATTTTTTCATCACCAAATTATGAAATTTTGAAAAATTCACTGGATTCAACATTACATTCCAATAGATGGCCAACAATATGCAAGGATAATTAACTAAATTTTACTTTCACTTTTTTTAAAAGCCAAATTTGGCTATGGATGATTGCAAGTTTGTGTGGTAGATCACAAAATTGAAAAGAACCCAATTGCATTGACAAAGAGTCACAATTATTTAAAACTCACAACATGATAACATGTAAGCATTCATGGGGCTAATGTTTGAAAGTGCACAATTATCAGTAACTTTGTATGCATACCTTGGATTTAGTGGTTTTTCAAAAGGTATTTGGATTGTCTCTTCGTTGGTTGCTTTCAACATTGCATGGTAAAAGGAGGTGAAACCATGTATTGTGTCAGGTGTTTACTATGGACATGGTTTTCTGAAGGGGTGTGTTGTTCGTGTATATTTGGAACCTGATTCAATGTGAACAAATTTCTAATATTTTCATGTTTGGGGATTATCCCCAAGGTGTGGCTCTAGAGTTTCAACTTTTATTTTGTGTGCATATTTTTATGTTTGTGATTTTGTTAGTTTCAATTGTGTTGGGTGCCAATTTAATAATGCAAGACATTTGAAGTTATTGAATAGGCAACCTAGTTGAGTTCGATAGATGAAATTTTTTTGGTTACATGGGTTATATAATTTAATGTGAATAATGTTATCATGATTTTCTCAAGGTGGCATGCAAATCTCACACTAACCTACTAAGCCTAAAATGTGATTATGGAGTAAAGGATGAAAGTGAAAATTTGACTACAATGCAAAACATGAAAGTGAACATCTAATCACGACGTAAAACATCAAAGTGAAAATGTGATCAATGATTTTAGTATTAGATTAATCAATATAGCACGAGAATGAACTCTTGCTTTCACATTATAATGTACATGACACATACTAATATGGAACTTCATGATAATCACATGCACTACCTATTACGTATACCCATAGATGAAGACAAAGTGACAAATGTGCTCAAAACAACCACATGATCTATAAATGTGCCCTACATGAAACAAATTCAGCGTTATAATGAAATGATATACAAGACAAGACAATAGATGGCATTTCAAAAATCTTGGCAACATCTACAAAACTTCCAACTATGCCACAACTTGATTTCAATTTTAGAATGGTCCTCACTTGGACTATAACTTTGTTGAAACACATTCATTGCACTCTAGAATTTGACAAGAGAAGATAATTTCTAGTTGATTATTTAGTGAAAGGGATAGGATGATTTAAAATAATCCAAATTCTAAGCAATGATAACAATTAACAACTTAGTATTGTGCCCAAGAACTTGGAACATCATGAAGACAAAATATGTAAGGTATGCCACATGTATATGGAAAAGGTCATGCAATTTGTTTAGTAACATGAATACCATCAAATTTTCAAAAATTGCCACATAGAAAAATATTCATAGTAATGGATTTGCCTAGACATGAAAATTGTATGCATACAACAATTAACTTGACTATAAGATTCCATCACTACAACACTCATTTGTATCATATTCAAGTTCAATGTTGTTGTCACAATAACTTTGCAATGTCTACCAAATTTGCAACCACCATTAATCCATGTTGAAACACCTTAAAATTTCCCACTTTTGTTTGTTTTTTCCAAGGCAAGGTTCAAATCGTTATGCAAAGGCAACTTGCAAGTTTGCAATAAGCGCATGGGCAAAAAAGGAAGATGTTTTAGGAGTTTTTTATAAGAAAATGACCCTTCAAATGATAGCCCTCATAGTTGGATCCTTAAGGTCACACTATTGGGAATACTAGGATTGTATGTAGTAGAAGGGTACAAGCTATGATTGTAACATAAGGTTATAGGCCTAGACTCATACCAAAACAATTTATACTTGTCAAAATCTAAGAAATAACTCTCGAACAATTAACCTTTGCAATATAAAATCCAACATAAATCACTTAAGCTAAGAGTACTAGCATAAACTCAACAATACAAAATGCCCAAAAAAAAATAATGTACTTAATGATTGATGCACATTGCAAAAAGATTTAACTTACCCATAATGATTTGCAATATCTTAACACAAACTTGAAGCATGTGTTTTTGTAACTCACTATTCATTTTACATGATAGCATTATATCCTCATTCTATATATACTTTATACATTTCAACCATTTGAAGGGAGCCAATCCTTTTCACTACTTTGTGTCATCCACTTCTTGACTTTTAAGGTGTTTGCAACCCCTTGTTGAGAAAATGATAGTTAAATCATTCAAAGAATTATGTTTGCTAATTTGGCCCAAGCTTGATGAACATTGCTAGGCCAAAACATGAACCACCTATTTGTGCCAAACATCAATTGTGGGTACGGTAATTAAGAGGTAACCAAAAAACTTAATCCTCTAATTAGGGTATATATAGAGAGAGACTTGCAAGTATATAGGGGTTTACTCACCCAACACTAGTATGGACTATTGACCTTATCTGTATATATGCGGAGAGTGTTAACAAAGCAGGGCTCCTGAGTCCGTAGGAAGCTAACAAGGGATGTGTCGCACTGTGGCCAGCCTTGCCATTTACCTTAAAAACTATCTTAAGGCAAAAGAAGAATTATGGAAATTTAAATATATTTCACCATGCAAAAATATAATCTTCAAAAAAATCCTGTAAATGAAACCAAAATCCTTCAAGACATCATAACTCTATAAATAATCTCAAGTTTCAACAATATCATCTTTCAAAAATTCTGGCATAAAAATAGACGTATTATTACCTAGGGGCCAAAACCCCTTGAGCTACTATACTCTAGAATGAATCTAAACACAATATCCTTGCCTTGGTAGTAGGCAAGGCCAAAAAAACCTAAAATTCAAAGACAGGTGTGTGCCATCCTTCCTTGATGCCTTTCTGAGGGAAAGTTGGTTTTCAAAACCATGCAAGATACTCCTCTTTTGTAAGCCTTATTATTTAATAGAACGAACTTCTCCTCCCCACACCCCCACCCCAAAACAAAAACAAAAAAGAGGGCTAGTAGGAAGTCGCTCACCTAGATTGGCTAAATGACAATTTCTCAGATCTTTCAACTCTCAATGGCCCCCCCTCTCTGTCCATGTGTGCTTCCCCGCACCCCATCCCACCCCACGCACAAATATCAAAATTACAAAATATCTAAAGAAATAAATGATCGATCGACCAACTCCCCAGAAAGGACGGAAGAGACAAAGGAGAGCAGTCTGTGTTCCCAAATGGTTGGTTTATATTCGATTGGAGAGTGCTTACACTTTTGTTCGTAGTTGTCTTGAATTTATTAGGTTAGAACACTGGCATTTCCCCCTGCCCATGTCCCCACCTCACAACATAATTCTTTTTTGGGGGGGGGGGATGGGGCTAATAATAACACTTCCTTACAAAGTGGGTACCTACTAGAGTTCAAGTGTAGTTCTCACCGCACATTTGTGCTCATAGGGCTCTAAAACTCCTTTCGAGACAAGTTGGTCCTCCTCCTCCTCCTCCCACTTCAATATTGTGAGTGTAGGTGGGTTCCATTGTTTTGCAAGGGGGGGGTGGTTGGGTGGGTGGGTGGATTCCAAAATAAAATCTTTGTGAGATAACCAAAGTCTCCAACTTGCATGTTAGAACTATAGCCAACATCAAACACTTGTTCTTCTGGAATACTATGACCATTTCAGGGACTCCACTCTTTCTACTCTGTGCCATTCCTTTAATTTTACAACCCCCGCATGGGCTTTCGCGAAGCTTTTTTCTACTCGGTATTCTGTGCCCTGGTTCCTTTAATTTGGCACCCTTCATCGGGGCTTTAAGCTTAGCTTTCTTATATTCTGTCCCCACAAAATCTTTTGGTATGAAAATATTTTCGTGATGTCACTCTTTAGGGGGTTCTCGAGTTTCCATCTTGTTACCTTTTCTGTGCAGGTGGTCCTTCAGCAAAGGCAATTTGTCTTTAGGTGGTCGTAGTACAAATCTTTATTGACATGCTGTTTCTTTGGTGTTTTCTTTGAGAGATTTTTTGAGCCCTATAAACGATTCATCAACATGCTGTTACTTTTGGTGTTTTCTTTGGGAGATTTTTAGCCCTTCAACTATTCATCAACATGCTGCTGTTACTTTTGGTGTTTTCTTTGGGAGATCTTTAGGCCCAACAATGAATGAGAAAGCCATTTGGGAACCGAGTCAGTGTGCTGCCACACAACTTGAGTGCGAGGAAGTCATCCTCCACCTTTTGTTTTCCAAACCAACCCACTTTGATTTTGTTCCTTTCTCTCCATGCAAAGGATCCCTCATTTCTATTCTGCCCTTTTTTGGGCCCTAATACTTGGCAGAATCGGCCAGGCATAAATGCCACTCTTCAGAAACGGCGAGAGCAGCAGGTTCTGCCTTCCGAATCGGCCCATTTCTCATGTATTTGTAGCTCTTTTGTTGGCCTTGCCTGGATATTGTGTTTAGATTCATTATAGAGTATAGTAGCTTAAGGAATTTTGGTCCCTAAGTAATAGGTCTATTTTTATATGAGGATTTTTGAAAGATGATATATATTTTGGCTTGTGTTGAAAATTGAGATTGGTTATAGCTTTATAATATCTTGAAGGGTTTTGGTTTCTTTTACAGGATTTTTTTTGAAGATTAAAGTGAAAATGTGAGCATGGTGAAAATATTTGAACTTCCATAATTCTTTTTTTGCCTTAAGATACTTTTTAATGCAAATGGCAAGACCCAAAGTGTGATACACCCTTTGTTTTTATTCATTTTCAGTCCTTCGGAAAGGGGGAAAAGAAGGGGTAATAGAACCCTAAATATGCAAGAGCCATTCTATGGAAAATGAGGGTAACATAACATAAATGGACCAATTTTGACATAATGCCACTATCCTCATGACCTTTGTTCTTTTCACTTTGTTTTCTGCTGGGGTCACTTTGGTAGTTAGGGAATACCAAAATGGCCATGCCCCGTCCTCAAAATCTTTAAATAAGATGCCTAGGTAGTCTAGGGCGCTAAAATTAAAAGTCTAGGTAGCTTAGGAATCTTGGGATTAAAAGCTTAGGTAACCTAGGGTAAAATGTTTAGGTGACCTAGAGTAAAAAGCTTAGGTAACCTAAGGCAAAAGGTTTAAGTAAATCAAAAAATAAGTAACCTAGGGTAAAAAGCTTAGGAAATTTACAGTAAAAAGCTTAGGTAGCCTAAGCCTTTTACCCTAAGCCTTTTACCTTAACTAAAAAAATTTAATTGTTTTTTTTATGTTTTTCACTAAACTCGAGAAACAAAGTCTAATAATCTGGGGATTTTTTTTTTCATGCTTTTGGCGATTGAAAACCTCCAAAATCACTTAGTTTTTTACATTTCGTTTTTTGGCAAAATTGAGTCAATGAAGAAATAAACGGCTGCCCCTTATTGCAATTTATTACAAATTAATTTGATATTTTTTCAAATGGGGCGAATCGGGGTATTAATAAGTTTTAAAAAGCTAGTCTAACCTGTTGTGGAAATCTGATGGGTTCAAAATTGTTGTTTTCAAAACCTAGAAAAAAAATTTGAATTAAAAATTGGGAAAAAAAAACTGTGTCCATTTCATTGTAAAATGTGCTGTTCCGACAAATTATGGGATCCATTGATTGAAATTTTTTTATTGGAATCCTAGACTTTTTATTTTTGGACCGGAGGCTACCTAGGCATCTTATTTAAAGATTTGGAGGACAGGGCATTAGGACCTTAGGCTACCTAGGCATGTTCTTTAAATATTCTGAGGACACAGCATTAGGACCCTAGGCTACCGAGGAATCTGCAGCCAAGGGCCGCACCTAATTCTATGATCTCTCTCTCCCATGACCCTTTGATGGAAGAGGTCCTCCCAAGCATAATTCTTGTTGATTTATTTGTCAACTGAAGAACCTCATGAGGGAATAGGTAGGGGAGGGTTTCAAAGCAAAAGAGTTCCCAATAGCACCTCACTTTTATCCCCTATGCTTTTAGCAAATGTTGTCCTCCTTTCAACTATATACTTGGGCCAAAGGGGAGGAACTGTAAATTCCAAAATATAACCTTTCATGTTTGGGGGGCCTCCATAGATTTTCATTTTTTTGAGTGATGTTCCAATCAAATTGCATTTGCAAAAAAATAAAAATAAAAATTGAACTTGTGAGGCACCACCTCATCTACTGAATGGAAGAGGTGAATAGGTGAATGGTCTTATGTGAGCTTTCAGACTAAGGTCCGTATTCTTTCGGACATAACCACAAAATCAACCATTGTGAGAATCTCCATGACCTGATTGACTATAAGTCAGGAATTATAAGTTGCCATCTTCATTTTTGTTAAGACTCTACTGTTCACAGCTTTAGCGATCACTGTTGGCTCTCGTTGGCCTTATTTTTCATAAACCTATGGCTTCTTGGATGAAAAATCATAACTGTTTGTTTCATCCATTGCAGATATTTCATTAATGACATACAATCAAAATACTGGTAAATGCAATATTTTACTCAGATTATATTCACAAAAAATATGATAGCAAATAGGTACAAAATTTAAACACGCACAATGCTAAAATGTGAATGAGAAGTAGTTCAATTGATTTAAGCCTACACCACCTGGTGTTTAAGGTGCAATCTCTAACATTGCTCTAACATAAACCTATATTATTCTTGTGCTTTTGTTATCATGAAATTATAGTAACGCTTTAATCTTTAACATGTTTTTGACATCAAGTCCACACCAAGTGTCAACTGCAAGGGACCATCCAACCTCCAAGCAAAATTCTGGAAACAAATCCAAACTTGTTGCGAGAGGTAGAGCTTCTTCCTCTTTTTTTTTCAAGGTTCCATCATTTTTCAAGTTCTATTGTTGTTGCCAAGTGCAATGTGCATTCTAGAATGTGTGCAATTAGTTGGAGTGTTGTCGTTGTTGTGTGTTGTCTTTAAGTGCTTTTATTGAGCTTTGTTGTTTCGTATGCTCCAACTTTCAAGTATGTAATTTGAACTTTGTTCCATTTTTGTTTTGTTTTTGCATTTTGAAACACAAATAGTTATCATCTGGAAGTTCAAATAACTTGCGTGTTATTTATATCTTTATTGTTGTGGCATGCTTTTCATAAGTGTTTTTTTCAACATGGTACCTTCTTGTTTTTCAAGTTGTGTTCATCAGCTTTGCATTGAGAGAATTTTGTTTACGTAAAGAATTGAAATTGCACTCTATGTCCAACAAAGAGATCATGATTACACATAATTTTTTTAGGTTGAAGGAGCAAATAGGACAACCACATTGGCCTTTTTCACAATTCTTTTCTTTTGGTCATAAATGTTTATTTGTTTTTGCAAGTCTCATTGTGTTGGTTATCATGAATCTATGTCAATGGTCACTAGTGATTCATGGTTTTGTCCTTTTGGTTCAAGCTTTGTAGCAACTATGTGTTGTGCCCCCATCAAGTTACCCTATGTTGTTGGTTGCTGTTGAATCATTGTACACATAATTGTAATTGCAGTATGATATCATATATTGGGCGTTCTATATAGCTTTTGTGTTGCGTGAAGTGATCATAGCAATCAACATTGTGTTCAAAAAGTTCATAAATTGGCCTATGGGTGATAAGATGCAAATTGTCATGTTAGACTTCAAAATTTGGTGCAAAATGCTTAACATTATGGGGGCTATAGATGGGACCCATATCAATATAAAAAAACCAACCAATGTTTTTTTGAAAGATTAATAATACCATAAGACCAAGGGCTACAATATTATAGTTGAAGCAATGGTTGATAGTTAGAAAAGGTTCTCGATTGTCTTGTGGGGTTGCTTGGGAATGTGAATGATTCTTGTGTGTTGAAGTAGTCTAAGTTGTATCAATGTGCAATACATGGGGGCCTTTTTGACATGGCCATTGGGTTACAAGATGGAATGTCTTTGTATATACTTGGGAATAAACATTACCCACCACTTTCTTGGTTCATGACCTCGCATAAAGAAAATCAATAACAACATTCAATGTTGGAATTTTTGTACAATCACAAACACTAAAAGGGGAGGTCAGTTGTTGAAATGCTTTTGGAATAAAGAAACAAATTTTGAAAAAACTTTTCAAAAATATAAAATTGCATGTCACAATTGTGCTTAGTGTTTTTAGTCCTTGTTCATTGTTTCACAACTTGATACTTGGGAAGAGAGAAGTAGATGTTAAAAAAATCATGCATGTGATAAAAATGGAAATTGCAATGCAAAATGCTAATGATGCATCAAATGGATTCAATCATTCTGAAAAAAATGTTTGGGTCCAAGGTAGAAAGCTCTCAAGGGAACATCATTGTACTTTAAAAATATACCTTGGTGCACAACACAATTAAAATTGTCCAACAAATCAAATAGGCAGTTATGTGGTATTCAATTTTATTGTATTCACATCATGTCAATTCAAATGTTTGTAATTGTAAAATTCCAAGTTCATGACTCTAGATCTCCATGTCAAGTAATATTAGTGTCAAATGTTAAATTGACATGTATTGGTAGGCCAGGTGCAAGTGTTGTTATTGGTGTTGCAAGTTCAAGCGTTGTTAGTGTTGTTAGTGTTGGTCTAGTTGCGATTATTGTTGTTAGTTCAATTGTTATTATTGTTGTTGCCAATCCAAGTGCTAATGTTGCCACATTTTCATGTAGATCTTTTTTGATTATAAAGCCCATTACTTTTGTGAACCTTGTGATTGCACAAACCATGCCCTGCTAACTATGGTTGATCACCATGTTTCAGAATTTGAAATATTCCAGTTGCTTTTATAACAATTTTTTTCATGTGTTCAAACATTTTGTTTTTTAATTCACAAGTTGGCCTTATGGATTCGATTGATTAATTAAACCAAAGTCACATCACCTTTTTCAATTGCTTCGACGAAACTTTTGTGAGTGGATGTTGATTTTTTTTTACACATGTTCCCCACATGGCACTAGGATTGAATACTAGAAGCACTATTAATTGTTGTAACATGTTTTGGATGGTTTGATGTGCATTGTGGTATGGGTATTTCCTATTCTTCTTGGATTTTGTTGTGTAGCTTGTCTTGATATTAGATTTGAAGTAACTAATTGTCTTCCTTTTATAGTTGGACTTGCATTTATACTTGGAAATGTCGATTGAAATGTTGGGTGATCTATTGATGTGCAATTGTTCCTAGGATTTTGAGTTTGATTGGGGGGGGGAAGAAAAGTTTGTTAATCTACCTTGTGCATTTTGCCCTATTGTATGGAATTCTAAAGGTGTTCCCAACTCTACCTTATTTCCAATGCTTATGCATGGTGGAAGATTACATCTTGGGTTGCAAATAGATATGATGCATCTTTTTCATCTGCTTCCTCATTGTTGAACATTTCAATGATTTCATGGTCATCACATGGTGAAGAAGCATGATTAGTTAGTGCATAGTACACATTGTCATTTGGGTTCATAAAATCTTGCATATGTGGTGGGTTGAAGCAAGGTTTGTTATTCATGAAAGAGTTAATGAACTCAAATAACATCTTCCTAATGTTTTTGGGCAAGCCTTGTGTGATTTCTCCTTCTACAAACATGTCCCAATATTCTTCATTATGTCTTGTCCACTTTTGTAATTGTGTTTTTTTTTTTTTGCAGTCACCATAAAGAAACCCCCATTTATCCTTATAAGTTGGTATGTTGAGGTGATGTTCAACGCGACCATTGTTTAATATGTGCTTCCATTTTTTAATAGATGTTTCCATGTTGTTTCGCAAATCAACAACTTCCAAGTTGGCCTCATACTCATATTTCTTTGCATGGATGAGTGCAATGATCTCAAAATTCTCCCAATTCACTTATTTGGTCTTCCTTGTTCTAATTTTTAAAGATTTAATAGATCTACATCTTTCCACTTCCCTTTACTATTGCAAGAAGGACCTACCATCCATGCATTATTTCTAATGAAATCCATGAAATCTACATGGAATATCAAATCCTTTCAACATTTCCTCCCTCTTCTTTGAATTTCAATGTTCTTTTTCAATTTCTTGAAGTATTTTTTTAATTATTGTTTTTTTGGTTTAGGGTTTACACGTTTACACACAAATTGAAATGTGCAAGGAATTCAAGTTACTTGGAATGGCATTTCTAGTGTTGTTTGTTGGAACCACTGGACTTGATGATGGTGTTGTTTGTTGAGTAGTGTTATGTTCCTTGTCAAGATGTCATAGATTGATAAATGCTAACATTGCTCATTAGAGGTTCATGAAGACCGAATGTTCTTTGTCGATGACAAGATCTTTAATCACAAATATAGACCAAAGCTTTGTAGGCAAATGCAAAACATATAAATTCTATAGATTCTTGAAAGTTTACATCCATCTGTTTTTACTTTTACATGTGCATGTCTTTTTGTGTGTGTGTATGTGTTTTCATAACACATGTAGATGAAACTCTTATGTTGAAGTTTTTAAAATAAAGGCCCATCTTGCTACCTTTCCTATGAGACAATTAAATTCCATCAAAAAATTTAAAGGTTAATGATTTATGACCAATGTGAATGGGCTACCATAAAAATAACATCATAATGAAGAAACCACCCAAACAATAGTGAAGTGTTCCACTTCATACAAATTATATTTGGCCTTTGTATTGTTGTTGGATTAACTAGTACAAGCCATTACAAATTCTTGACTATCATCATCAAATTGAGTAAGTACCATTCCTTACCTTAATGTAATAAAAAAGTTTGCATGTAAAAGGCCACCGCAAATTGAACCTAGAAGTGTCAATTCTTGAAAGGCTTGTTCGTGTGTTTCACTTGAAATGAATTTTTGGTTGATCATTATCAATTGAATCAAAAGTTTGATGAGGTACTAAATCCTTTGAGAAACTATTAATAATATTTACACAAACCCAAAAATGCTTACTAATTAACATCCAATGGTTAGGGAAATTGTGAAATGGTTTCAAACTTGGCCTTTTAAACCCCTAACTTTGATAATCATATTATGACCTAAAAATAAAACCTAAAACAAAAAGGCAAATAATGAAAACCCTAATTTGGCACTTGATGTGCTATAGTTATCATGTAATGTTGTGTGTTGTTTCTTTTAGTTGGTTCTATTTTATTGTTTTTATGTTTCAAACACCTGCATTCAAGGAAGAAGTAGAATGGTGGGCATTTGGTTTGTGATGTTAATGGTAAACTTACTAGCTTATCCTCTTTCTTTTCTTATTCTTCATGGAGTTGTGGCATTGATTGGTTATGGAGGTTTGGTGGTGAATGGAGCTTGAATTATAAGGAATGAACTTTGGTCAAGGAAAACGATATTTAGAGACAAGATAAGAAATAAATGTGGCAAACACTTTCTTGTAATGAATTTTTGTGTTGTTTTCTTTCTATAAACTCATACAAAAAATGTTTATGGGGTGTAACCTATTCTTTCAATTCTTCTGTCACATTGTAGGTCTAAGGTTTTAATGATGGTTTTGGACTATTGGTGAAGATGATACAAAGCCAAAGGATTCGTTGAATGATTTTGAAATGGCATTGTGTTAAGAGTGATGGAGCTTGAAACATTTCATTATAGGTAATAGATTGTGATATGGCAAGGGAATGAGTATCCTTGTTGGCATTTTAACAAGGGAATTCAACTGGGTTCCATTGAACAATGGACATAAATTGCCCAAGGCAAAGATGGTTTTTGATATATCAATAATGTTCACCAAACATCTTCGTTTCATATCCAAATTCTACATAGTTCTTGATAAAGTGTGTAGTTGTTCAACACATTTACAAAATTTGCAAACTATGCATTTTGAGTCACAAATTCCACCCCATGGTCATACTCCAAGTTAGCTTCATCTTCAAACATGCATACACACATACAAACACACAATCTTTCAACTCCCTCCAAAAAGTTCATCATATGGATCATTTTGAAACTCACACATCTCCATCTCCTTTCACACTCTGTGAACCAATTTAGGTGTTGCCACTATCATGTTAAATACTCATAACCTAGACCAAACCCTAACATCTACAAGCTATCGCTTTCGCATCATTTTAACAAGTCCTCAACTAAGCCCCTTGAACAAATGCGAGAATGGTGCCAAGAAGAAAAAAAAGAAGGTAGGACTAAAAATAAGAAACTGAAGTAAAAAAATGAATACTTATAAAGAGGAGCAAGATTGACATCAATAAGATGTGTGAATAGACATGATTGAAGTTTAGTTACCTTCTTTGATTTGTGTCACACCGTTGCAAAGGATTAAAATAAACTCCTAGTTCCACACCCAAGCTTTGTGTTACATATAATCAAAAAACCACCAACTATGTAATGTTGTTTTTAGAGATTTTTAACAAAAAATTTCAAAAGAAAAAAAGCCATGAACTTCACGTATGTCTTTTCCCCCCTAGTAGTTAAAATGAATAATAAGCTTTACCATCTTTTCCCTAGATTGTTTTTTCCTTTGAATAAACAACTTTGGATGTGCAATTTGCACATGAGTATTCACAAGAGTCATACCATTAACTTTGTTGTGTTTAATTAAACCCTTTCAAAAAGTAAATCTTTGCATCAAAACATCAACAAATGTTTGTTTAGATTTACAAATTATGATCATAACACTTACAATTTCACCAAATCCATAAGTAGCTCATTGTTGATGGCAAAAATTCCCAACAAATGGACATATGTTTGTGAAGTATCCAAGATGCAACTTGTGCTTTTACAATCACAAGTTGTGAAACAACAACATCAAACATGTTGGTAGATTGTAATGCACATTCTTAACATTTGAAACTAACAAAGATTTTATCTTAATGAAAGCAGTTGATAGAACATCATCATCAACTCCACCTACATTTTCAATAAAATGACACTCCTCTTTTTCAACAATGAATGTAAAAAAACCTAAACACAAAATACAAAACCACAAGACTTTAAGTTAAACATTGAAGAAAATTTTCAAACTCTCAAAAACAAAAAAACAAAGTGATAAAAAATGTAACTTTGTTTAAAAGTCTATAGATTCATTGAACAATGATGTTATAGACTTCTAACAATTTGTTGAACAATGAAACCAATTCAACACCTCCCAGCTTGCCAAACAACAAATCAATAATCAACAACCATTTTTAAAAAAAATGCCAAATAACCTTCCAATTTGTTAAACAACAAAACCAAGTTCATATTTCTTTAACTTTGTCAAACAACAAACCTAAAGCCAACAAACCCAAAGTTGACAATTAATCTTTCCTAATTTGCCAAATAGTAGAGCACAAAACCAAAGTGAAACCTTACCAATTTTTTGAACAACAAAACCAAGCTAATATCTCCCAATTCACTAAGCAAAAAACCCAAAGTCAACAATCAATCTCTCTTAATTTGCCAAACAATAGAACACAAAACCAAAGTGAAACCCTTTCAATTCAATAAGTAGCAAAACCAAACCAACAAATATAAAACAAAGAAGCAACTTGGATGCAAAGCATAACATAAGAAAAATCAAAGCACTATTGAACTTTGGACTACAAACTAACTTAACTAAAAACACAATGTGTGCAATAGATATTTTTGTGAAGCTTCAAACACAACAAGAAATGAAGCATTGGAATAGGAAATGAAACATTAGAACAAGAAATGAAGTGATTCTTGTGAAGCTTACAACAAAATAAAATTGGACCCATTGTTACAAAATTTTTTAGAAACAAGAATGTATGAAATACAAAACATTTGATGTTGCGAACAACTTAAAGCAAAAGTGCGAAGCAAAATGCTATAAGGAGATTGTGGTGGGTTTTCCTTAAACCCTAAACAACTTAAACCTTAAATAAAATACATATTCAGCATTTTCAAAACCCTAATGAGCTGGATATCATTTTGTTTAAAACATAATGACCAAATACGGTTACATATAAACGTAATACATATGAGGCCATCTGGTGATTGGGTGTAGAGCCAATTATTGAGAAGTAAAAGAAATCTGGATATGAATGAATAGGTACATATTCGGCTACTATCCAGATGCATAACTGATTTTTTTCTATATAACTGGCCAAAACTGGTCCCAACTTTCAAACACACACCTTTCTCTTGTCTTCAACCGGTCATTTGGTTCCGAAGTTCTTTTAAGTTTTAGTGCCCCTTGTCCACCCTTGTTCCTTTTGTGCTTGGCCATACATTTCATTTGTTAACTTCTAGTATTAGTAAACCCCTGGTCCCCTCTTCCTTCCTTTTGTGCTTGTTGGCTCCACCCATAGGGAAGAGAGTACCCAGTTGTAGGATTTGAGCATAAAATTTTGAAATAACACCTAAACATGAGGGTGGACCAATTTGGTCCACTTTTCAGGGCGTTTCTGAAGTCTCTGACATTTAGGGTTTAGGGGTTAAGCTTGACCCAATGTGTTAGTGATATTTGGAATACTATGTGTGTGTACGATGGTGGTACATCTTCCACAGAAATGCATGCATTTAGGTGAGAAATTCTAAATCTAGTCACGGAAGTATTAAGTATTCTATATTTGAACTAGTGTTGGCAAGATATTGAAAATTGACTCAGGTAGATCAGGTCTCTGAGCTATTGATAACCGACGAGATCTGGGGCAGGGATATTGAAAAATGTCTTGCTGGGTATCAAAAATTTAAGAAATGGGTATAGGTCCTACTCGCCTTGGATTAAATTTGGAAATATCAACCCATAGTTGATCTAATATCACTCTCAGAAAAAATGATACCTGACCTATATCCATGTGTGAAGACCTATAGACCCTTGAACCATAGAGGTTATCTTTAAACCTTAAGCCTTTTTTGCATGTAACAATTGAGCATTTGTGTAAAATTCTCTTTTCAATTGCACTCGTGGTGAGAAAACTCTGTGGCTGTTTTTATTGTTGTTGCAACTGCCTTTTGTGCTGAATAGTATGTGCTGAAAGACATTTTGTGCCCAAGAGCATGTA
>Ga0116226_10002398_pt1 | contig 16327 bp, 6 predicted proteins | sample S1TSphfallax_FD_89692 | JGI IMG/M metagenome (GOLD analysis project Ga0116226, IMG submission 89692) | Host-associated microbial communities from peat moss isolated from Minnesota, USA - S1T2_Fa - Sphagnum fallax MG | ecosystem: Host-associated > Plants > Peat moss > Unclassified | place: USA...
AGCCGGTTCAGCCTGCGAAGGCAATCGGATTTCCCGAAACTGGGCCATCCCCATGCCGCGCCTGGAGCAGTCCGCGATGGCGGCCGCCGGATGGGCATCGCCGAACTGCACGCCGTGGTAGCCCGCACTCTGAATCGCGTCCAGCATGTCGGAGTGGCTGAGGCCTGAAAAGGCAGGCATGCTCTCAACCGCCTGCAGGGTGATGTAGCGGCGAAGCTGGGGTAACGATGAGGCAGTTTGCGATGTGGTCGGCGTCATAGGCACTGTCTTTGTTAGAACTCGTCGTAAGCGATCTGAGAATCAGGTACACCCAGGCCGGTGAGCATTCGAGTGCATGCCTTGATCATCATCGGTGGTCCGCACAGGTAATACTCGGCTGCGGCTGGATTGGGGTGATCCTCGAGATGATGATTGAAGACGACCTCATGGATGAAGCCGGTGTGGCGTGGCCACTCGTCGGTCTCAAGCGGCGAGGAGAGCGATAGCTGGAAGTTGAAGTTGGGGTGCTTCTCGGCGAGCCCACGGAAGTAGTCCTCGTAAAAAATCTCCTGGCGTGACCGCGCGCCGTACCAGAAGCTGATCCTGCGGGCCGAATGCTGCGTTTCAAGCAGGTGGGAGAGATGCGCTCGCAGCGGCGCCATGCCCGCGCCGCCGCCGATATAAATCATCTCGCGCTGGGTGGGCTTGATGTGGAAGTCGCCGAATGGGCCGATGGCTGTGACCACATCGCCCGCCTTGAGGCTGAAGATGTAACTCGAACCGACGCCGGGGTCGCACTGCTGGCCCGGCGGCGGCGTGGCGATGCGGACATTGAAGCGCAGTACACGCTCGGTGCTTTGGTTGCTGGCTAGCGAGTAGTTGTTGCGCTGACCGCCGATAGGATTTCGCGCGACCAGGTCGAAGACATGCTGCTGTCGCCAGACCGAGGCATACGGTTCGGGGATGTCAAAGTCGCTGAAGCGGATCGCGTCGTAGGCGGGGATGTCGATCTGCAGGTAATCCCCCGGAGTGAAGGCCATGGAGTCGCTGGGGTTCAGTGGTTCTAGCGTGAGCTCCTTGATGAATGTCGAGACGCTGCGATTGCTGATTACGCGAAGCTGGTACGTCTTCTGTTGGCGCAACCCGGCGCCCCCGATTTTGATCAGATTGATGCGCAGCCGGCCGAGATGCTCTTCCAGCGGATAGGTGGCGAGCCCACGGCAGATGGGTGTGCGGGCCGGTGATCCATCGATCAGGTTGAAGCGGCCATTGTGCTTCGAGCACTCAATAATGCCGCCTTTTACCAGGCCTTCCGCCAGATGGACGTTTCCGTGGGTGCACATGCCGTCGACAGCATAGAGCTTGCCCTGGTCGTCGCGGCACAGCGCGTAAGTTTTCCGGCTATGGTCAAAGCGGAGAACGTCGGCGCGTCCGAGCGCGGTGGCATCGCACACGTCCAGCCAGCCGGCAGCGTCGGGCTTGCCGGTGCTCGCGTAGCCGGAGGCCTGAATGCGTCCCTTTGAGACCGGCAGTTCGCGCTTCACATGATAGGCCGGATCCCTGATCTGCCTCAGCACCGCCGGAACGATCTCACGGTAGGCTGCCAGGATACTGGGGTAGGGTGGAGGACAATCCTCCTTCACCGCGGCGTGAAGCGATGCCAGGGCGTGGTAGGGCACCAGGGGATACATATGGTGCTCGATGTGATAGTTCATGTTCAGGTACAGGAAGCGGTGAACCGCATTCATATACACCGTCCGGCAGTTCAGACGGTGGTCCAGAACATTCTCGGCCAGCGCAGTGTGTTGGGTTAGGCCGTAGAGGATTCCCAGCCAGCTGCCGAAGAGATTGGGAAAGCCAACCAGCAGCAGCGGCAGAACGCTGTGGGTAGAGACGGAGATCCCGGCCACGGCAACATAAATGAAGGAATGAATGCGGGCGCCACGGTAGACCTTCGCGAACTCCGTTGCCGGAATAAACGTCTTTTCTTCCGCCGTCATGCGCCCCAGGCAATGAAGAAAGAGATGCCGGAAGTAGCCGGGATACACGTTGATGGCGACGAACTTGCTAGCGATGGCCAGGATGCTCGGAGGCCGCGGGACGGAGATCTCAGGGTCTCGCCCCACGATGATGGTGTCGCTGTGGTGGCGGGTGTGGCTCCAGCGCCAGACCGTCGACTCGCGCACGATCATGAAGGATGAAATTTCATAGAGCAGGTTGTTCATCCAGTCGGTCTTGAAAGCGGTGCCATGGCCCGATTCATGCCAGCGCGAGTCGGAAGACGTGGCATAGAGCACGCTGTACGCGAGATACGGAAGCACCGCCCACCAGCTGTGCCAAAGAACAACCGTGGCTGCCCCGGTGACGAAGAGCAGGAAGAACCACAACAGCGTATCCCGGATCGCCGGACCATCGCGACGCTCCAGCAGCTTGCGCATGGTCTCGCGCGGGACCGGGCACTGGTACCAGTCAGCTTCGGCCAGGCCTTTCTCGACCGCCATCGAGGCGTTCACTCCGATAAGGCTGTAGTCAATCTGGACAAGCCGTTCGGAGTCGATCGTTGGGGTCGGGCTCATGCGATTCCTTTCTGTTCCGCGACGGCACGTGAACTCTTTCCGCGAACGCAGGAAAAAGCATAGATGGTCCTGTGGCCCTGTGGCACGCCGGGGCGCAGGATGATATCGCCGAGGTCCGGCCGGGCTGCGCCGTCGGAATAACCTTGGCATTCCAGGCACAGCCCGGCGTACTTCTCGTACGGCTTTCCGGATTTTCCCGTGATGGAGCCATCGAACGCGGAAGCGGTGTAGATCTGGAGATACGGATTGGTCGTCGAGCACGTGAGGGTTCGGCCGCTTGCGGGATGAGTCAACTCCGCGATCGTTACGGGGGCACCCCCGGCAGCAGGCTGAGGGACCGCGTAAAGCGCTCCGTGACCGTGGGCGAGGCACGGCAGCCTGCCGGCCAGGGGTGTGGGCCGCCGAAGGTCATCGGCAAGACCGGTCACCGTTTGCAAGTTGCCGGAGGAGGTAAGGTCCTGGTTCGCTGCGATAAACGTATCCGAATAGATCTGAAGGGTGTGGTCGGCGATGGAGCCGGATTCCTCGCCAGCCAGGTTGAAATAGGAGTGATGGGTGAGGCTGAGCGGGGTCGGCCGGTCCGTGCAGGCGCAGGTGTCGATGATAAAGGCGTTGTCATGTGTGACCGTGTATGTGACTTCGACTCGCACCGTGCCGGGATAGCCCTCCTCGCCGTGCGGACTGCAGTAGCTGAGTTGCAGCGAGGCCGCTCCCTCCTCCGCGGTACCCGGCGTGGCCGCCCAGAGCTTTTTATCGAAGCCCTCCACGCCTCCGTGCAGATGGTGCGGGCCCTCGTTTGCCGTGAGAGGGAAGGCTTCGCCATCGACCTCGAAACATGCGTTTGCGATTCTTCCGGCCACCCGCCCGACGATCGCGCCGAAATAAGGATGCCACTCCAGGTAGGGCTGCAGTTCATGGAAGCCGAGTACAAGATCGAGCCAGTTGCCATCGCCGTCCGGATAGAGCAGCTTGGTGACGATACCGCCATAGGTCATGGATTCGACGGTGAGGCCGGAGGAGCCTGTAAGCGTCCAGGTCTCGACGGACTGCCCCGACGGGAGAAACCCGAAGTGTCTCGATCCGAGATGGGGTGTCACTGTGAAATCCTCCCGCGACCGTTATCGTACACGAAGCCGTTGCCCACAGTCACCGCCCATCTCACTACCCGGCGGAAAATTGCTTCTATGGAACGAATCTACCGGGAATTGCCACGTAATCACTGGGATATTTGATGGGGAAGGCAGGAAGCTCGATTTCACTCGTGCCCCGAGTCAATTTTGCGGCAGAATACGCCGCAGATCTTGCCCGCAACCCGCGCGTTGCCTAAGGCTGGCGAGGGGGTTTATGATTGGTCCGTCCTTTGAATGGATCGAAGTCAGCGGTGCTCGCAGAAACTCCGCGATGCTGCGTTGGCTTCAGTTCTCCCGATTCGCGAGTTTCATCAGGCCGCCTCCGCCGCGACTGGCCACGTTGCTGCCAAGTAGGTGCCGGCAAGTTTCTACTTATTTTCTACTTGTAGAGTGAACCATCTTACGAGGACAGACCTTGAGCCCTTTGAATCGACGCACGTTTCTCCAACTCACCACCGGTGCATTGCTTACCTCAGCCTCCAGCAAGGTGGTGGCGCTAAGCACCGCGCCTTCGATTACCAACGAGGCTGGGAAGATACGCGTCAAGGGAGCAACGTATGCCTGGGAGTACAAGCAGGCAGACGATTCCTTTCAGTTGCTCGACTCAAAGGACCTCTTGATTGTGGGCGGAAGATTGCAGCCGTCTGTGATTGTCGCACCCGCGGAGACACCTGCTGCCCGCGTCTGCACGCCTGGCAAGGCGGCAGCTCCGCAGATTGACGGTAACCGGATCAGCTTTCGGTACGAAGGCGTCAACGGGACAGCACACCTCTCCATCATGTGGCGCTTCGACGAAGATGGAATCTGGACCGATCCCATCGTGTACGAATCGCAGGCCGCGGAAGATGTCGTAAGCGCGCACTACTTCGCGCAAAGCGACGGCGTGAAGCACACGCCATCGCTTCATTCCAACTACGTCGTCGTTCCTGGGATCAGTGGGGGCTCGGCCATCAGTCCTATTCTTTGGGACAGCGTCAAGCTGGACGAAAGCGTCTGGCTGGGACGCGGCAGCTTCATCCCCGGCCTGTTGCAGCAGTGGGCTCTGCCCGTGCATTACTTCTGCGGCTTCAGCGTGCATGCTTCCGAAGGCCAGCGAGACATGTTTGTCACCGGCCGGTCCGGCGCGTTTACCTGCGGCCTCGCGGATCTGCCGAATGGCGATCTCTTTCTGCAGATGTACGAGGGGAGCTCCAGCGTCTGGATCGACTATCGCAGCGACTTATGGAAAAACCTGCGCGGGCCAGGCCGTGTAACTCTCGGTGCAACGCTCTACTGGGCAGTCGCTCCGGATTACTACCAGTCCATCGCAGCCTACTATCATGGTCTGCTGCGGAACGCAGTGATTCGCAGGAAAGAGAACTCACCGAAGAAGACTGCGGTAGTCCTGACGCCGGAGTATTGCACCTGGGGCGCGCAGCGCGTGCGAAACGCCGAGGGTGCGCTTCTGGATGAAGCATTGCTCCGGGGGATATATCACGACCTCAAGGCCTCCGGGATGAAGGCCGGCTTGTTTTCCATCGACGACAAGTGGGAAGGGACGTATGGAAAGCTCGAGCACTCGGCGGACCGGTTCCCACACTTCGAACAGTTTCTCGATCAGGTAAGAGCTGACGGATATCGCATCGGCATCTGGGCCGCGCTCATGCGCTGTGAGCATCCCGCCGATGTTGGGCTGACGGAACAGAACATGCTCAAGGCGCCGGATGGTAAAGCCTATCTGGTTCCGAATTGGGGGCACCCAGGCTACTACATCCTCGACTTCACGCAGCCCGCAACGGAAAAGGTTTTGATTGAGTTAGTGCGCAAATTTATGCGGCGGTATAAACCGGACCTGGTCAAGTTCGACTTCGGCTATGAGTTGCCAAACGTCGCAGCAGCCGCTCCGCAAGACACTTCTTTGAGCGGCGAGCGGTTGCTGATCAAGGGGATCGACATCGTCGTCAAAGCCATGCGGCAGGAAAACCCCGATGTCGTCGTGATGTACTACAACCTCTCGCCGCTGTTCGTCGAGTACTTCGACCTGCACTCTCCCGACGACTTGTTCATGGTGCAGGGTGAATACGACATTGAGGCCAACCGGCGGCTGTACTTCAGCAGCTTACTGGGGCAGTTGGGCGTGCCGACGTATGGCTCTTCGGGCTACGACTGGGCGAGCTCGCCGAACATCTGGTTCGACTCCGCGGCTGTGGGAACCATCGGATCGCTCAACGACTTGGTGCGCGATGAAGAGGCCGAGAGCCCCACACCGGAGCTGATCGCCAGGTACAACGGCGTCGCAAAGACATTGCGCCCCACGAGCTTGTTCGAGATAGTCCCGCTGGGCGGCGTCTCTGAGGCTCCGACGCGCGGGGCGCACGTACGCTCGTGGGCGAGGCTTGAAGGCGGACAACTTGTCTTGTTTGCGTACAGGCCGCCCGTCGCCGGCGAAGAGTACCCGCTTGCAGAGAAGACAAAAGATCCTTGCATCAAGGACGTGATCACAGCAGCCGCCCCGGTAATTGTGAGCTCAAAGACCGCGGAGAGCATCGTCCACAGCGAGTCCCTCGCTGTCGTAACCTATGCCCCCGGGGAGATATCGATTCGCCGCGATTCCGGTAAGAAAGCGGTGATCCTGAGCCACTATCTGGGAGGAGTGATGACGCGAGAGACCGCGAGCATTCAGGACGGACGGCTGACCTTACAGCCCGCAATGCGCAATGCCGCGGGGCAGCCGCTCGAATGGATGGAAGTGCAGATCACCTAACCGAAGTGTGCCTTACAAGCCTCCGGCCAGGGCTGTCGCGAAGAGGCTGTTAGGCTCCGCCACGGCGATCCAATCGAGCAGAGAACGTGCTTCGGCGTGTCTACCGAGTCCCGTTAGAGCAGCAGCCTGGAGCACTCTGGCTTGAATCTTTTGTCTCTCATCGAGATCGTCTTCGAATAGAAGCAGCGTTGGAAGAGAAGTGGCGAAATAGTCGATCTTCGCTTTCTGCTGCTCCAGTTCTTTTCCGTAGGTCAGCATCGCTTCAAACAGATCTTGAGCTTCCCGCGCTTGGCCCAGCCGCTGCATTGACAAGCCGCTCCAGTAGGTCATCTCCGAGAACGGCTGTACCGCCATGGCCTGGAAATCGGTTCGTTGCGCAGCCGAACGTTGATAGCTTTTTGTGCACTCCGCTTCGTCTCCCATCGCTTCGTACGCGCGGCCCAGCCAGTAGTAGATATTGCTGGTATTCGCCAGCAGATGCCTCGCTTCGCCGAGTGAATACGGGGGATTCAAGGTAGATTTGAAATGGCCGAGAGCCTCCTCCGCTCGATCTTGACGCAACGCCGCTTGCCCCAAACCCCCTTTCGCTGCGGTGAACTGCGCAAGAACCAGACCTTCGCCGCCCTCCCAGGGCTGGAACTGTCGCGAAAGCAGGACCCCAAGAGCCTCCTGCGGGCGTTGCAGCTGATTGAAGAGGGTTGCCAACTCCACTGTCAAATCGTCACGGCTATCCACGAGTGTGCGCTGACGAAGCAATTCCGCCAACCGGCGCTCGGGAAGGAACTTCAAACGCTTTCGCAGTTGGTCGCTCTCGTAGAGCAGCCGGGCGTCGTTCGGCGCACACTCGAGAGCTTTATCGAATGCCTGGAGCGCCGCCGCGGAATTCTGGCGAATGTTGAAGTACCCGATTGCCAGGTTACGCCAAACTTGGGAATAGGAGTCATCGAGTGTGGTGGATATCTCCCAGTGCTGGATTGCGAGACCATGCCGCTTCAGATGGTAGAAGAGATTTCCCAGATAGTAGTGGAATCGCGAAGAGTTGAGCTGCAGCTTGATCGCATATTCAAGCAGGTCGAGGTGGTCGAGAGTACTTGGAAAGCAGTAGTCAGGCGATGCCTCGACCCCGGCTGTCATGTGAAGTTCCGCGAGCTCATGATGTCCCAAAGCAGCGTTGCAGCGTGAAATGGCGATGTGCAGTAACGGGGCGTATCCATCCGCGGGAGCAGCCAGGCCCTGCGTAAACACGTCGATTGCCTCTTGCAGTTGACCGCCTCGTTCCATCAACAGACCAAGTGACAGCAGTTGGCGCGCTTGCTCTGGCAGCGCGGCCCCGTCCAGATAGCGGGACCAGAGATCGAGCAGGTCTAGATCGCTGGTATAGGCCAGCAGATCGATCGCTTTATCCTCCCTTCCCGTTCGGCGCAGAAGCATCGTGCAGAGGTTCCGTGCATTCAGGTTGTCAGCCTCTGTTTGCAGAGATAGCTGCAGATGCTCGATGGCCAGCTCCAGTTCGCCGCGCATCGCGTCGATCTCCGCCACGGCATGGTATCCGGCTGCACGCCACGCTGCATTCCAGGTCGATTTGTAGAAGGCGGAGTATGCCTCATCGAAGCGGCCAAGGCGGCGGAGCGTGAGACCCAGCGTGTAGAAGATCTCGCCATCGTAAGGATTGCCGTTCAGCCTAGTGGCCCGTGCGATTGCCCTTCTCATGTGCCTTTCAGCAAGAGCGTACTCTCCGCGCATCAGGTGCAGCTTTGCCAGTGCGTGGTTGGAGCGGATGTCCCCTCCGTCTCGCTTCACGGCCTCCCGCCAATAGGATTCCGGGGATCGCGTGGCATGATGATACTGCTCAAGGTGAAGGCCAGTAAGAAAGAGTTCCTCAGCGCTGGCAATCGACTCAGGTGGATCGGGCTCTGTGGCCGTGGCAGGCGCCGGCTTCTCCTGCTGTTCGGCTAAGGAGTATGTCAGCGGGCGGCCGGCTCCTGTCCACAGCTCGAGCGTCAGTTGCGTCGCGTCACAGTCAACGGGCAGCGGCACAGAGACTTTGAATCCGGATTCGACAAAGAGATCCCGTTCCCACTCGGCCATCATCTTGCACCCGCACCGCAGGCTGACCGTTGCGTCCGTCAGCTCACGGGTCACGCAAACGGAAATGTGCGCCTGCCCATCGACGACATCCAGCCGAATCGCCGCATCCAGACTGGCGGCTTGCGGAACGCCGCACTTGCGCAGCGGATACCAGTATTGACTGAAGCTCTTTGTCTCGCCGGGCGCAAGATAGGAGAAGTCGGGCTGGTTATCGGTGTACACGCCCGCCATCAACTCCACGTAGGGACCGTCTTCTTCGGTCAGGCAACGGTCCCAGGCATAGCCAAATGCATGGTTGCCCCAGGTCCATTGCTTCTTACCGGGAGCGATGTTGTGATTGGCAATGTGCACAAAACCGGCATCCGCGGCGTGATCGTACCCGCCGAAGAAGTCGCCTTGCGTGTCGACGATCATGTAGCTGGTGGGCACGGGGATATTTGCATAGCGGCTCAGATCGTTCGCTTGCACGCCATGCGGCCGGAAAGACGCGGGAGCCTCATCCTCTGAAACGCCGCTTACCGCCCGCGCTGCATAGTTGACGCCGTAGTAGCTCCCATCCGCCAGTGGGAAGGTGCTGACGGCGCGCTTGGCATGATCGGCCACATGCGTAACATCCGGCGGGAAAAACGACTGGTAATCCTCATGCACCTTCGCCGCAACATTGGCCCACCATAGAAATGTCTGCACGGATTCGGTTCCGTTATAGAGCCGCACCTTGAGTTCCACAACGGCCCGCTCCGGATGTAGGCACACGCCATGCATCCCCTTCATGCCCGTTGTGGGATCGTAATCGCTGCACCACACCGTCACCGAGCCATCCTGATGACGCTCGATCTCTGTCGCAACGGGCATGAACGTTGCAGGCCGGTGATGCTGCGGCCAATTGAATTCGACCCCGCCCGAGATCCATGGCCCGGCCAGGCCCACCAGCGCCGGCTTGATGACGTTTTGCCGATAAAAGAAGTCGTAGCCGTTTGTCTTATCCAGGCCCACATGGATTCTGCCGCCAATCTCGGGCAGGATCATGAGCCGTAGGAACGGATTCTCCAGATGAACCGCTTTCCAGGCCTTGACCACAGGTTCCGTGGCGATGCGATCGATAAAGGGCAGCGGGTACACATCGCCGCTGCTGCCCTGATAGACGCGCTTCTCCAGAAACATCGGATTCAGATCGGCTGGCGCAGGCAGGTACGTCAGCATCTCGACGGGTTCCTGCCACGCCTTTACCTCTTCCGCCTCGCTCTCGGGTGCCGCGGGCAGGCTCAACTTGTGTGACAAATCAGGGTCGACGGTCGAGGCGGGAATTCCCATTGTGCGTATCAAACAGTACCTCAAAAATGGCGGCGGCACCGGGAGTAGACCACGTCCGGGATGTTACGTGTACGTTACCGAAAAAGTCAAGAAAAGAAGAGAGATACCTGCCCGACACGCTCGGCTCGGGCCTAAAACAGATTGCGGGTTCCGGTTCGCGTCACTCCATAAGCTTGACGAGTTGTGTAATGCCTCGCGCCTTCAGGTAAGCCGCGTCCTGAGCGTGGCTTTCGACTACAATTGCCGGTACCACGCCGCGTTCGATCAGCTTCATGTAGGGTCCGGCAAATCGCCAATCCGGCGGCCACCCCTGCTTGGAGAGACCAAACTCCGGGATGACCAGCGCTGTGGTCCGTGCCGCTACGGGTTCGGGTGTGCGGCGCAACTCCGCCGCCAGCTCAGCGAACTTCTTTCCCAGCGGCTTGGGCTTGTTCTCTTGGTCGATAAGGCCAAGGCCGTACTCGTAGTAATCGAAGCTCTTGTCTGTCCGGTCGATGTCGTGCGAACCCCACCAGGTGATGCCCCATGCCTTGCCGGTAGCTGCAATGTTGCGAACGGCGTGTTCCATGTAGGTGGGCTGGTACGCGTGTGGACACTCTCTGTCGCTGACACCGATCTCCTCGACCCATACAGGACGTGTCAAATCGTCCTGATAGGCATAGGCGAGCTCGACGGCGTAGGCCGCCAGATGAGCCGAGGCCGCATCGTTGTACTTGTACCGGTCCAGAACGCCGTCAAAGTAGATGTAGGAATGAACAATCGAGGCATGTCCCGTGTTCGCAAGCACACTGCGGGTAAAGCCGTAGTCGTTATACCAGTGCGAGTGGTCCACGCCCAGGATGTTGAACTTCCCTGGAGCCACCTCGTCGCAGTAGCGCAGCATATCGACAGCCCAAAGGTCGGCATCCTTTGAAGAAACAGGGTTGTTGCCGGCTTGCATCAGCACGCCCATCTCGTTGCCAATATCGAAGCCTAGAAAGCGTGGATGCTTTCCGATGGTCTCGGCAAGTTTGCGGAAGAGCAGTTTCTCGGCGTCAATCACTTGAGCGTCGGTGAAGATGTTGCCCACCTTCAAATCATCCGGTTTTTTTAAAGGTGCAACCCACGCCGGCATAAACGAGAGCCCGCTCATCCAGCCGTTCAGCACTGTAACCTCCACGTCCAGACTCGCGCCATCAGCAGCATCGAGCAGCGCATGGAGGTTGGCCAGCGCGCGTTCGCTCACGTTGGTAATTCCCGGCTGAAAGAACGGCCACAGGCACTGGATGCGTATGTGGTCGAGACCAAGACCGGCGATGGCGCTGAGGTCGGCAACGACGGCCTGCTGATCCCAGTCGAGCCAGCAATACCACCAGTCTTTCCTGGGCACATAGTTGGCGCCAAAGCGCAGCTTGCGCGGCGAGGTCGATTCGCCTGCAGCGCTCGCCACGGACAGCGGAATCATGCTCGCAGCGGAGGCGGCTGCGGCCGTCTTGAGGAAACTGCGTCGAGAAAAGCGGTTCATAGCACCGGTCCTCAAGAGGAATACACGCGCAAGCAGCGGTAACGTAAACGAAAGATAACAGCGAGCCGGAGAATGGTCAAACGAGTCTGGAACCGGTCTCCTAGGCCCCGCGATGCCCGTGCGGCTGCGTCCGGGACCCGTCCATGAAGCGGGCTGGTGTTGCTGATCGAAGCGAAAGCGCTATGTATGAGAACAGTTCTAGCTGGTAAACAGTCCCAGATTGCTGCGCAGCACAATGTGTGGCGGCAACTTGGTCACCAACTTTGGCTGGGTTCCGTGGACCAGGTAACGCGACAGCATTTCAAATGCCATCTTGCCCTGCGTAAAGGGCCGCTGATGCAGCGTCGCAAAGATCGCTCTCGACTCGATAAGTGGAACCAGCTCCGGAAACAGGTCAGTGGCCACCACTTGGATACGGCCCAGAAAGCCTAGCTCTTCGATCGCCTGAACGACGGGGAGGCTATTGGCAGTGCTGACGTAAATCCCTGTCGGCAGCGGTTTTTCCGCCAGCAATTCCAGTGTTTTTTCGTTCGCTTGTCGAGGGTCGTCGTGGGATTCAACGGCGGGTAGCAGATGCAGATGCGGCGCCATGACGGCCAGGGTTGCGGCGAATCCCCGTAGCTTCTGTGCGTGATCCTCGATGCTTAAATCGCCCGTAATGACGGCAACAGAGCCCCTCTGCCTCAACTGCATCGCCAGCAACTCCGCTGCGATGGCGCCGCACACATAGGCGTCGCTTCCAACGAAGGCCAGCCTTGGACTGCGGGGAGCATCCGTCGCTACGAACAACGCGTGTCCACCCCGGTCGGCAATCTTCCTCAGCAATGGATCCATCCTTCTGGGACTGCCGGGCGCAAGGATAAAGCCGTCATAACCCTTCGCTACATCGGCCCGCAATGAGTCGAAGTCCTCCTGCCCAAACCGCTCATACGATCTGAAATCGACATCGACGCGCATGCCCACTCCATCTCGAGCCGCCGCCCGGATTCCGTCGCGAACAGGATCGTAGAAGGAGGCGATCTGTTCGGGAAGGTGGACAGCCAATCGGACCGTGCGATTGAGCTTAAGATTGCGGGCGGCTAGATTCGGCCGGTAGTTCAGCTTCTCGGCGACTTTGAGAACCTTCGCGCGTGTCTCCGCATTCACCCCGGGCCGCGCATGCAAAGCACGATCCACGGTTCCTATGGAGATATTTAAAGCTTCAGCGATGTCTTTGATGCCTGCCGGTTTGGAGCGTTCCTCTTTCACCCCGCTAGAGTATCAGCACAAAGAGCGAAGGGCGCCGGATCGGTAGCGGCTGAACCATCGAATCCCGAAGACAAGATGGAATCACACTCGCCCGGTCTGCGGCGAGCAGGCGGGCATCAGCGGTCTTAAATTTTGGTGTTGACAACCATAGACTACGCACATTAGTGTCTCGCCTCAAATGGCTGGACCAATAAGCGAGGGCCCGGCCCAACACCGGGAAAGCACGTTCAAAGCTGTGGGCCGTCTTTTTTTTGGGCCTGCGAGCGGTAACGATAACGGTGGCGGCAGTAGGTTCAGGACGCGATTTTTCGGGAGGCACGGTGAAAAAGACAACGAAGGTCGACATAGATCAGCAGCGCCAGTGGATGCAACCCTGGTTTCGAACAGTCCTGATTCTGGCGGTGGCATTCGCCGGATCCTTTCTCGCGCTAAGCGCCCAGGTAACGGCGACCATCAACGGCACGGTGACCGATCCCTCCGGAGGGGTCATCGCCAATGCCAAAGTGACATTGACGAACGATGCCACACAGGAGCAGCGTCTTCTTAAAACCAACGGAAGCGGCTTCTTTTCCTATCCCTCGTTGAATCCTGGCTCCTACAGTGTCCGCATCGAAGCCCAGGGATTCAACACGCTGGAGCAGCGTGGGATAGAACTCAATGCGGGAGACAGCAAAAACATTCCCGGACTCGCGCTCGCGGTCGGAAGCACGCAACAGACCGTCACTGTGAACGACGGCAACCAGATCATTCCCGTCGAGAGCGGTGAGCGGGCTGCTGTGCTCAATTCGGCCGACATCGAACAACTTGCCCTTGCCGGCCGCAATGTGGACGAATTGCTGAAAGTGCTTCCTGGAGTGACCAGCGTCGCCAACGGCATCGGCAACGGCGCTTCGTTCAACGACCTCAATACGGGAGCAGCGCAAAGTCCCGTCGGAGAGAACCAACTCAATGCGAACGGGGCGGCCAACCGCGGCGGGACCAGCCAGTTTGAAGACGGGGTGGACATCGACGATCCAGGATGCGATTGCAACTCGATTGCGACGCTCAATCCCGACATGATTCAGGAAGTCAGCGTCCAGACCTCGAACTTCGGGGCCGACGCGCCCCGCGGACCGATCGTAATCAATGCGATCAGCAAATCCGGAGGCGCCCAGTATCACGGAACCGGATACTTCTATGCCCGGAACGATGGACTCAATGCCAACGACTGGTTGAGCAACCACGAGGGATTGGAGAGGGGTGGCGCTCACTATTACTATCCCGGCGGCAATTTCGGCGGGCCCATTCCGTTTACCCACAAGAAGGTGCTCGTCTGGGGCGGCTACGAACGCTTTCTCCAGAACACAGGCAACTCCGATATTCTCCAGTCCTACATTCCCACCGCGGACATGATGGCCGGTAACTTCACCAACACGGGGGCGAACCAGGCCTTTTGCCAAGGACCTCTCAATTCCACAAATACCAACGGTTGCAATGACCTCACCGGCACCATTCTGCCTGATGGCAGCGTCGTCGGTCAGGGCGATCGCGCCCCCGGAATCATTCCTCAGCAATTCATCGACCCCGGCGCTCTTGCCTTGGCCAAGATCTGGCCCGCCGCGAACGCCAACCCCGCCACTACCAACGGAGGATACAACTATGTTCAAGCTCTCCCCGGCACTCACGATGGATGGATCTACCGCCTCCGCGTCGACTACGATCTGAATCAGAACAACCTCTTCTACTTCTCCTATCAGCAGGGTTATGACACACAGAGCGGCGGAGCCCATGTTTTCTGGCAGCCGGCGAATTCCATTCCGTTCCCTGGGGGTGGACTGCAGGCCCTGGCCAAGACCAAAGCCCTCTCCGGTCACTTCACCCATATCTTCAGTCCAACTCTCACCAACGAACTTATCGCCAGCTGGGGCTACGGGTATTTCCCGGACGGATTCGTCTCCAACATTGCGGCGGACTATCGCAGCACGCTCGGCTATCCGAGCAGCTATGGCACCGTCTTCAACGGCGGCGCGAAGCTAATTCCGTCTTACGCCTCCGCGGGAACTCTGACTTTCCCCGACTTTTCTCAGGGAGATATCTTCGAGTCCGGCGGAGTCTACTTCTTCCGCAAGGAAATGCCGGCTTATGCCGACAACGTAACCAAGGTTTGGGGAACTCACACCGCCAAGTTCGGCGTCTTCTCGGAGAACGTCGGCAACTTCGGCAGTTCCTACGGATCTCTCAACGGCTCGTTCAATAGCTTCTCCGGTCAGTATAAGAATGCCATCACCGGCCAGCTCATAGGGTCGCCTAATAACCCTACCGCCAATTTCCTGATGGGTAATACGACCAGCTACTCGGAAAACAACATTCAACCACCCCAGGATATGGCCTTCCAGACTCTCTCTTTCTATGCCAACGATCTTTGGAAGGCAACCAGGCGCGTCACCGTCGAGTATGGCCTGCGGTTCGACCATATCGGCCATTGGTACGACCGGCAGAACAGTGGTGTGCCGGTATGGCTGCCGAATCTGGTTGCATCCGATGCAGGAGGGGGGCAACTTAACCCTGGCTTGCGCTGGCATGCGATCGACAAGAGCATTCCCAAGAGCGGGCAGCCGGACGCCTTCCTCTACTACGAGCCACGCTTTGGCGTCTCCTTCGATGTCTATGGAACCGGAAAGACCATCGTTCGCGGCGGCTGGGGCGAGTACCGCTTTGCGCCATCCAACAACAACACGCTCAGCGCGCTGGAAACCGGCCAGATGCAGCTCAACTATTCGCTCCCCGGCCAGACCAGCGTCCTGTTCTCGCAATTGGGCCAGTTGAAGCCGCCCGCAAATAGCGGTCCAAATGGCACCGTCTACGCGGTGCAGGCTAACGATAACAGCCAGCCGCTCACTAAGAGCTATAATATGACCGTCTCGCAACAGCTGCCGTGGAAGTCGCTCTTCGAGATCGCATACGTGGGCAGCGAAAGCACGAAGCTGCTCGCCGGGAGCGGCGACAACATCGGCAATGGCTCTAGCGATTACAACAATCAGAACAAGGTTCCTCTGGGCGCGTTCTTCAAGCCGGATCCGGTGACGGGCGTGGTTTCCCCGAACCCCGAAAACCTCGGCGGTCCAGGATCGCCAAATAACCAGGATTCCGACTACAGGCCATACGGAAGCGCTTACGGCTCAAACGCTATCTATGTCAACTCTCCCGCCGCCTACAGCAACTACAACGGCCTGCAGCTTACCTGGATCAAGCGCAGCGATACGGTGACCTTCAACGTCAACTTCACTTGGTCGAAATCCCTCGGCACCTCGCTCCCGGTCGACCCATTCAACATCAACAACGACTATGGAGTGCTATATATCGACAGGCCGCACGTGCTCAATACCTCCTACTCCTATAACCTAGGGCACCGCTACAGCGGCTATAAAGTTCTGGAAGGTGCGGCTAACGGATGGACCATCTCCGGTATCACAACCTTCCAGACCGGAGGCAATCTCCAGGCTTTGAATAGCGCCAACTTCGGCCTGGGTCTCTCCTATGCCACCATCAACGGGCAGCCTATTTCTGCCACCAACCCCTTGCCGGCCGGTGTCAGCACCACCATCAGTCAAGCTACCTACTATGGCACCTCGGCAGCCTACACCATCCAACCCGTCACTACCTGCGACCCAGGAGCGGGTCTGGCTACAAAACAGAGAGTGCAGCTCAAGTGCTTCGCTCCTCCTGCCGTCGGCGCCTTCGGACCCAGCCAGTATCCTTACCTCGCCGG
>Ga0116226_10002399_pt1 | contig 16323 bp, 11 predicted proteins | sample S1TSphfallax_FD_89692 | JGI IMG/M metagenome (GOLD analysis project Ga0116226, IMG submission 89692) | Host-associated microbial communities from peat moss isolated from Minnesota, USA - S1T2_Fa - Sphagnum fallax MG | ecosystem: Host-associated > Plants > Peat moss > Unclassified | place: USA...
CGCCACCCTGGCGTTGCCGATCTATCTGGAGACCGAGGTGCAGGCCCGACTTGCGCTCCTCGCCAATGCCAAGGGCGTCGATTTCTCCACCCTCGTCAACAACATGCTGCGCAAAGATATCGAACTGATCGAGATCGCCAAGTAATCATCCGGCTGACGCATCGCACAGCGCGCAGGAACGCGCAGAGCGATGGCAGTTTGTGTGACAAGAGCCGCCGCGAGGCTATCCTGCGTGGCAATGATTCGGCTGCTTTTGTCACACACGGTTAGCAGCTACGCTGGGCGCCCTTTCTTAATCATGTAAAGCAATAACGCGATGAAGGCTGCCGCATCGATTATCACGATTGCTGAAACAAATGAATCTGCCGATTTTGAGTGAGCATTGACAGGATAAATCTCCAGCGGAAAGACAAGGAATGCCGCAAACAGCACTACCCATCCAATTATTTTCTTCGCTGAAGATTTCGGCAGCCAGTACCAGCCCCGCAGATACCACCATTCATAGGCCAACTGCAACGCACTTAACAGCAGCACTATGAGCCGCGCGAGAGCTACATTCGTCGGCCATGAAAGCATGGCCGAACTCAATGTTTCGCTTCCGTCGGAAATATCGTGTCGCCAATTGTGGGCAAAAATACACCAGGTACCGACGATAGAGAGACCCCTGCCGAAGTAGCAGACACCTCAGAAACTCCGAGCCCTGCGGCCCATGTGCCATACAGAAGACCTCCTGCACCTCCTATGGCACCGCCCACGACAGCGCCAGCGGTAGCGCCCCAATGAATCGGCTTACAATCAGTGCCACCACCGGCGACTCGTTGCCCAACCAAATCCCCAAGCCCCGCTGCGGCTCCGCCAATAACTGCTAACGTCGCGACGCCGAGTGACGGATCAAGCGCTCCAGTTACCGCACCGATGGCTGCGCCGGACAAAATGCCGTAGAGAATATCGGTATTCGTCCCATGCTGCGCAATCGCACCCAGTCCGCCCGCGATCCCGCCCGCAATGAGTCCAACGGTTGTCCCGATGAGTGGATCTTCGCCACTCGGGTCGCGGAGACTGATCGGGTTTCCGTTGGCGTATGCATACACGTTAATCCCACCATTTAGGCCGATAGGATCCTCGCTTATGAAGCGCTGCAGGTGGGGGCTGTAGTACCGGTTTCGGAAGTAATAGATGTCATCAGCCGAGTTGTAGTCTGCCCCCGTATATTTGAACGATGTATCTACCGTCGCCGCACCCGATACGCCTGTCGTCGCAGTCGCTCCATACGCTCCGTAGCTGTACAGGGTCGTCACGCTTCCGCTCGAGTTCGTCAGCATCGATACGCTTCCCAGCCCGTCGGTCAGATAATTGATGGTGCCGGAGGAGGTAACCTGCGTCTCCACTTCATCGAGATTCGGACCTCTGATCATCAAGTTACCATTGACCAGCACTTGGTTCGCGCCGTCGTACAAAAACGACGTGGATACGCCGCCCTGCGTCCGGGCAACCAGTCGGCCCAACGCATCGTACCGAAGTACTGTCCCATTGCTGGTGCCCGTGAGCTGATTGCGATCGTTCCAGGTGTAGGTCGAAGGACTTGAACCGTTCTGTACCGCGAGATTGCCGTCGGCATCATAAATGAGTGTGCCTGTCGTCAGTCCCGTCAAGTGATTGCCGGCGTCGTAAGTGGTTCCGCTCAGAGCCGTATCGAGCAAAGGCCTGACAAGACTCCCGCTTGCCGATGAACGACGGCCCGCGGCATCATAGCCATAGGAAGCGTTACCCACGGCGGTTGAACCGCTGTTGTAGGTCATTGAGCTAATTTCATTCGCTGCGTCGGGGACCACCGTACTCGTGATGCCGTTCGGCAAACTGATGCCCGTAAATCGGTTCGCCGTATCGTAGTTCCAACCCACGACGACACTGCCTTGGGTGATACTGCTCAGCCGGTTGGCCGCGTCGAAGTGGTAGATAAGGGGATTAGTCTGTCCGGCGATGCTCACCTGGGAACGACGGCCCGCCGTATCGTACTGATAATTGATGGTGCCCTGAGGGCCGGACTCCTGGGTCAACCGATCAAGCCCGTCGTAGGTCTGACTAATGGCTCCGTTGACCGAATCGGTGAAACTTTCCGGTCGGTTGCCAGCGTCCCATTTGACGGTCAATGTTGAACCATCCGGGTACGTGATCAGTGTCGGACGATTGATCCCATCGTAATGATACTGAGTCGTTTGACCCTTTCGGTCGACCATTGAGGTGAGGTTACTCATCCCGTCGTAGTTGTAGGTCGCTGTGTTACCGAGCGGATCCTTATAGACATGCACTCGGTTGCGCGAGTCTGGCGTATATCCATGAGTTGCCAGAGCTCTGGGATCCTCTACCGATGTCACGTTCCCGTTCGGGTCGTACCCGATGGCGGTGATACCGTTATTAGGATCCGTGACACTCAAGAGCTGATCGCGGTTATCATAGCCGTATTGGAAAAGATCTCCGAGCGGATCCGCCGCCCTGATGATTCGACCGACCCCATCCGTGAAAAGGGTGGACTGGCGACCCAACGCATCGGTTACCGACGAGACATCCGCTTGCTCATATCCGATGACGGAGCTGTGATTCAAAGGATCAGTAATCTGCATCGGCAATCCTTGCCCATTGTTGACAATGGACCAGGAGTTAGACAACGCGTTGGTGACCTTATTCAGCTTGCCGAAGTTATCGTAAGACCATTGAGTTTGATGTCCCAACGGATCGATATAGGAGGACAATTGATGAAAAACCGGGTCATAAGCAAACTGATAAGTTACCGCATTAGCGGTACCCACCAGCTTTTCAAGGGTGGTGATATTCCCGTATGCATCCCAGTAATACATGGTTTCGCGCCCGAGGGGGTCGACGACCGTATACAGCTGGTTCGTGCTATAGCGTTGCATGGTGTAGGTCTGCTGCTCGGGCTGGCCCACTGCAAGAATCTGGTTGGTCACATAGCCAGCCGTGTTGAAGGTGTACTGATTCTGGTAGGAACGTGGATTGGTGACGGTCGTGACGTTGTTGCCGCTCACAACCGTGTAAGCAAATTGCCATAGAGCACCATCGGCCAGGGTCTGGGTTTGTACCTGATTGGCTTGGGTAGAATTCGGATTCGATCCACCGGCTGTGTAGGGATAGTAGACGTTGTAGAACACCCGATTGCCATTCTTATCCGTCATGCTTTGCAGACGGTTCGACGTATCGTATGCGAAGCTTTCTGTTTTCTGATTTTGATCGGTCACCTGGTAGAGGCCTGCGGTACACACCGTCGGCGACGCGTAGGTGTAGCGGACGGTTCGGCCGAGATTGTCGGCCGCTTGCGTGACCCGATTGCAGCTGTCATAGGCGAGTGAAATGTATCGACCGTTCGGGGACGTAACTTGGGTGATATTACCGGAGCGCCCGCTTGATAGAGTGATTCGCACGGTATTGCCATTGGCATCTGCCGTACTCAACAGCTGGTTTTGATCGCCGTCCGACGCAAAGGTTAGCACGCTCTGGTTGGGCATCGTCACCGTGATGAGATCTTGCGTGAGATTGATCTGTCCATTGACGCCGGGCACGTACTGCATCACCGATCCGTAGAATTCCGATGGTGAGTCGAGGTTCTTCCAGATGTACGGAGAACTTGACTGCAGGGCGTAGTGGACCTGGCTCCCGTCCGACATCACCAGGTAAACGTCGTTGTTGGAATCCGGACTGGTCAAATGCATGGCATACGTGAAGTTCGTTCCCACCCCGAAGGCATGAACGCCAGGATCGTTCGACATGTAGGTTCGCGTCACCGAAATTGGGATCACATCCGAGATCACCATATCGGTCTCGGTGTGGGTAAAAAAGCCGGTCGCGAGATCAACGGGGTCAGCGCACTTACAATTTCCTCCCACCGGCGGCCCTGTCGGTGATGCGGTACCCCCAATGGCCAACCCAAAACCCATGATCTGACGAAACCCCGTACCACCATCTGGCCTGATCTGCTTACCATCCTTGCTGACCGTCCCCTGGCCGTACACCACCCAGCCGCTGCCGTTCGGATCGTAGTTGTAGAAATTGGCCTTGGATCCCGGGGCGAGACCCGTGTAGTTCGGATATACCACCTGAATCGCGTGGCTCGCATCGCCATCGACAAAGGCGCCGCCGGGCTGCAGCGTGAAATACGCCGAAAAATTATGGGGTGTCGGATACGGCGCCCGATCGATGGCCACCGGCGTGATGCTCACCTTCGTCACGATCTTCCCATTGGCCTCCCGCAGCACCGTGCCTGCCGGGATGTGCACTTCAAGACCCGGCATCAGGGGGTGGGTTAATACGATCTCCTGGCTCGCCGGAGAGGAAATCGCGACTTCGCTCGCCGGATTGACGCGCGATAGGTAGATCGGGCTGTTGATCACGACAGTCTGCGTCGGGCTCACGGTGACGTGGATGTAGTGCTTGGTATAATGTCGACCATTGTGCTGGAGCGCCGTGCCATCGACCAGCAGCTCTTGGCTACCCGATCCGACATTGGTGAGCAAGAAGCGCCCTAAAGCGTCGGTGATGGTCGAGGCACTGCCGATACTAACCGCAACGCCTTGAAGAGGTTCGCCGTTCACCCGCACGACATGGCCTGCCACACCCGGCTGCCCCGCCACGGCGCTCAAGGGCGCCGTCGTCAACGCACTTGCTGCCAGAGGCGGATCGCCGCCTAAGCCTAATACCCGCCATTGTCCCTGACGGTTGGCGGTACTCGGTAGCCAGTCTTCGACAGGTTCGGCGGGCGGCGCGGTCTTTTGTACCTCCGGTTTCGCCGTGGGTGTGGTCGATTTCGCAGCAGAGCCGCTCTTCGCCGGCGTGCTCGCCACGACCGGCGTGGCTGGGGTGACCGCTTTGGAAACCCTTGGAGTGATTACCAGACTTGCCTGGGCTTGTGGGACCGCGGGGGCTTCATACCGATGAGTCGTGAAGCGCAATGTTGATGAACCGAGCGGTGCGCCGGAGGGATCTTTGATCCCTCGAATGAACGCCGTGTAGGTCGTTCCCGGGGCGAGTTCCGTGGTAGGCGTGAAAAACGCGAGCATCCCACCTTCGGCGCCGACAACCTTACCCTCAATAGCCCCGTTTGGACCAACGACCGTCACGTTCGATGAATTCAAATCGGTGATGGTCACGGGCTCGCTAAATCGGATCACAATCCGCGTATCGACCGCCACATCGACCGCCTCCGCGGCCGGCAGCGACTGCGCAATCACGGGCGGCGCATGGAGCCCAGCATTCGTTGAAAGCCGAGGATTATTTTCCCAATCCGCCGGCTCGAACACACTGGTCGACGGGTTGTACGCCTCGCTCGGCAACACCGCGGCAAATGGACCACGTCCGCCCGTCACGAGGCCTTCGCCGCTCGATTGAAGCTGGGTAGCGTGGTCAAAACGCGGCGTCAGCATCTGCGGGTTCCAGGCATCGACAACGTTTGTCTTCGGGTTCCACAACTGCGCCGCTGCGATCGGCGCACCCCGATCATCCACACCGCCGGCAAACAGCACTCGTCCATCGGTCAACAGAGTCGCCGTATGCCGCGTGCGTGGGGCTAAGTCGCCGATCGTGAGGTTCGCCACCGTCTTGGCCGATAGATCGATCAACTCGGGGGCCGCTAACACATGCCCCGCCGCGTCCGTCCCACCAAATACCAACACCGTTCCGTCAGGGAGCACGGTGGCAGTAGAGTTTGAGCGTGCGGTATTGAGACTCATCGAAGATCCGCCTGAGGTCCCAACGATCGTCGTCGCATTGGCGGAGGCGACCTCCAAAATGCTGGCATTCACGCCACTGGACGTCTCTCCCCCCACGCTTAACCAATGACCATCCGGCAAGAGCGTCATCGTCGGGGCCGACGAGTGATCCGAAGACGTTGGAGCGCCGTTTGCTGAGTTCTGGGTTGGGTTGGCTATCTGCCCAAATGTGGTCGCGGCACCCAAACAAGAGCCAAAAACCAGCATGGCGGTAATCCACCGACAGGATATCGTCTGCGTTGCGACTGTCATCAACGACTCCTTTGTCTCTGCCTGCTCGCGGACACCTGCCGAAACTTCGCCTTCTGTTCTGTACGGTGACTTTCTGACACATTTCCGAGCGTGACGACTTTTCCGCCCCCACTGAATGCAATTCGATTGAATGGTCCCAGTCCGTCGTTGAAATGACCCGTCGAACTCACATCCAGATCGATGACTAGCGCCGTGATTGCTCCTCCGAGTGTCGGCTTGCGGTCGAAGTCGGCAATCGGGATCTGTGAGAAAGACGCGAAGGCGCTCTTCGCATGCGCTTGAGTGACGACGCAATTGTTCAAGGTTTCGAGCATGTCACCATTCGCGATTATCATGAGTTATCCAAGGGTACGGCCTAGGGGGAAGTCAATTGCAACATGCAAGAACTCGTGGTAGTTGGCCAGTTGGCTGATGAGCCACCCGAATAGATTGTCGAACTTGAGCCCGCGTTTAAGGCCAGCCGGTAGGAGCCACTGGTGAGCGTTCCAAGGCTCCATGAACCGGTCGGCGGATTGCCGTTGTAGGTGTATGACGTTACGACAGTCCCGCTCGAATTCAGGAGTTCCCAATTAGGGTTGCAGCTGTCGTGGAAGGTGACGCTTTGATTCCCTGCGGTGAACGTCACGATGTTTGTAAATAGCCCGGTCGTTGCGGAAGCTCCCATGCTAATGGCTGACGCACTTGCACCAATCGTGAGCGGTATAGTCGATGAGAGGCGCAAGTCCGCGGCGGATGGATAGTTACTGGCGAAATACAAATAGGCGATGTACGTACCGGTATAGGGCAGGGAAAGATAAGTCGTACTCTCGCTACCCCCACTACCGCCGCTGCCGCAGGAAGATACACAGACTTGCGAATTGCCCTGCAACGCATAGACATTGAGCCCGTAGAAAAACCCGCGCGTTGCCCCGACCGATAAGGTTATTGCTTCTCCCGCAGTTCCCGAGAACGCGACGCGCGCGGTCGGCCCCTCGCCAACAAAAGGTGTAGCACCGCCGCCGTTGACACTCACCGTCGAACCAGCAGAAAGCGAACCTGATGGAATGATTCCGGCGTTGTAGTTCATTGATCCGCCTCCAGTGCCCGGATCGAATGCCAACATGTAGCCGCCATCCGCGGGTAGCGCGGGAACCAATAACGAGGTCGACGCGCTGAAGGCGGCGGACGTCCACAAGGTCGTGCCCGCCGTGTTCAGCAGACTTAAGGTCCAGGTGCCAGATACATTGAAAGTGTCTACTTCAGTCAGTTGATTCTGGGCTCCGTTAAAGCTTAGAAGGACTCGCTGAGTTATTTCCGACAGGTTGACTGAGGACTCGTAGTAATAGATTGCTGGCGTCGGCGCGGTTTCTTGTCCCCACGTTAGATTCGCTGAACCGACCTGCGGTGTCGTGATGTAGACAGAAAATGTTCCGGCCGCCGCGGGAAGAATCTCGACCGTATAGGTACCTGTAACATCCAATGTGGGTAAGTAAAACGCTCCTGAAGTCGACCACGTCGCAATGGGAAAACCGCGCGGATCAAGGATCTGTACAGTGGCAGAGGGCCCAACCGCTACTGCCTTGAGGAGGTGATCGCCCTCCTTACCATTGAAGAACGCGAGCACGGGCTTGTTAGCCACCGAGGCGCTTAGGGTAATCGCGCCGCCGTTTTCCGATCCTGTAGCCGTTGACTGTATGTCGGTGAGTGCATAGCCCGGGGGAGCCACCAGTAAATTGGTCGAGCTTATTCCGACACCAGAGGGAGTCTCTACTTGAACAGGTCCCGTCGAAACATCGTTCGGAATGACAAACGTAAGTGAAGTGGGCGTGGCCGCGGTCACCGCCGCTGCGACCCCATTGACGAGGACTTTTTCATTCGTCAACGTTGTTGAGAAGCTGTTTCCCGTGATGGTTACGCTGGTGCCAGTCGGGCCACCCGCGGGCGAGAAACTAGCGATAGTTGGAGCGGCGCTGGCTGGTAGGATCGTCACGCTCTGGGTGCTGCTCACTAACACTCCGCCGACCGTCACCTTGACGAGTCCAGACGTCGCCCCGCTCGGCACCGTCACAACAAGTTGCGTTGCGGTCGCCGAGATGACCGTCGCTGCAACACCATTAATGGTGACCGTATTCGAACTCGCCGTCGTGGAGAACCCCGATCCATCGATCGTGATCTGCTGCCCGGCCGACGCCTGCTCGGCCGAGACATTCTCGAATGCCAAGGCGGTGATAACTCCGGATGCATTGCTGCTGATGTTGCCTGCCGGATCATAGGTCAGCGCTTCGACGCTACTCAAGCTCGGCGAGGCCACTTGGATGAGTCGTCCCAGCGCATCGTAGCCGTAACTCGCCGAGCCTGACACGCCACTTCCCGTCGGCGTCGTGGCGCTCTGCACCGTAGAGTAGCCGCTACAGGCCCCTGTGTCATCAAGGGCCTGCACCTGGTAGCTATAGCTCGTCCCCGCCGCGAGCCCTGTCACGCTGTAAGAGAGACTCGACGCCGGCACACTCGCAATCTGGGTAAAGTTCGAACACCCTGCCCCGCTGCATTGGCCAATGAGATAGGCAGCAATCGTCGCCCCCGCGAACCCCTCGGAGGCACCCCAGCTCACATTGATCTGACTGCTCGACGCCGCCATCACGGGCAAGCTGCCCGGTGTGGTCGGCGGCTGAGCGACGGCCGAGGTCAACACCGTTACGGTATTCGTGAACCCGCTGGTTCCGACTGCATTGGTGGCAGCTACTCGGTAGCTATAGGTGGTCGACGCTGAAAGTCCGGAATCTTGATAGAAGGGGATGCCTAGAGATGTTCCCACCTGCGCAAAGTTCGAGCAGCCCGTGCCCTGGCAACGCTGAATCACGTAGCCGGTTGCCCCAGCGCTCGAGGGCTGCCAAAACAACCCAACGGTGGTCGGCCCTGCCCCGGCCCATCCCAATTCGCTCGGCGCGGTCGGTAACGCAACGGCGGTCGTGGCGCTCGCCGTACTTGAGAAGCCACTGAGATTACCTGCCGAGTCCGCGGCCTGCACCCGGTAGCTATAGCTCGTCCCGGCCGTCAGCCCGGTACCGCTATAACTTGCCGTGGACGACGTGCCGATCTGGGTAAAGTTGGTGCAGTCCGCTCCTGACAGCTTTGGATCAGATACTCGCTCACACCTAGACTGTCCGTCGATGCCGTCCACGTCAGGTTGATCTGGCTGCTGGAGGCGGCCGTCGCCGCAAGATTCGTCGGCGTCGTAGGCGGGGTCGTGCCACCGCCACTGCTCGCGGCCCGGAACGCCGCCAGCTGCATCAGCCAATAGCCCGAAGAGCCCTGCGTGGCCGTCGCACTGTAGCTACCCGTGGCGGACACGGTCTCATCCTCAATAATCTCCGTAAATGCGCTGTCGACCCTCTGGGTATATCCAGTCCCCGTCGCAGTGGTTTCGCTGGCGATGGCGTTCGCCGCGACCAACAGGTCGTTGGCATTCGTCGTCGTGATCGAGCCGCTATTCATGGTGAGACCCGTGCCACTCGCACCGATGACAGCGTCCAACGGATTGGTCGTACTGATACCGCTGTATTCCACCACCCGAATCTCGGGATACGCGACCGTCGTGCTGTAGGTCACCGTGACGGTGTTCGCACCCGCGGACGCGCTCGCGATGTTCGTTGCATAGAACATCTGCTGGGAGTCGTTGCCAGCGCTTTGGGTAGGTCCCACCACTGAAACGTAAGTATTACCTTCCGAATCTGTCACCGACCCGACCGTCGATGTACTATCGGCCCAGTCGACCACGACCACATTCAAATCCCCCGCTCCCTGAGTCGAGTAGTAGGTCGTGCTGATGGAGGCGCCCGAGTCCGCCGTATTTGACGTTCCTTGCACGAAGGCTATTGCACCGCCACCCGAACCACCGGATGACGTGACGGCGGTGGCAGTGCTCGAAAAGAGACTTAGATCCCCCGCCGAATCGGTCGCTTGAACCTGGTAACTGTAGCTCGTCGCGGCCGTGACTCCCGTATCGCTATAATTGGCCGTGGCCGAGGTACCCACTTGGGCAAAGCTCGTACAACTCGCTCCCGAACATCGCTGGATTAGATAACCACTGACACCCTGACTGGCGGTCGAGGCGGTCCACGTCAGATTGACCTGCGTACCCGACACAGCGGTAGCAACCAGATTCGTGGGGGTCGTGGGTAATCCGTCGGTCGATGCTGTCGCCATGCTCGAGAAGCTGCTTAAATTGCCGGCCGCATCGGTCGCCTGGACCTGATAGGTGTAACTGGTCGACACCGATAGTCCAGTGTCGCTGTAGGCCGCCGTTGTCGATGTGCCAATTTGCGTGAAGTCCGTGCAACTCACTCCCGCACAACGCTCGATAATATAGCCCGTCACCCCCGCCGGATCCGTCGATGCCGTCCAGCTCAAGTTAACGGCAGTTCCTGAGACGACGGTCGCGGTAAGATTGGCGGGGGCGCTAGGCCCCGTGCTCGCCGCGCGGAACGCCGCGAGCTGCATCAACCAATATCCGGAAGACCCTTGCGTCGCCGTCGCGTTGTAACTTCCGATGACTGAGACCGTGTCGTCCTCAATGATCTCTTCGAAGCCGCTGTAGACCCGTTGGGTGTATCCGCTTCCGGCGTAGGTCGTATTACTGTAGACGGCATTTGCTGCGACCAAGATGTCATTCGCGTTCGTCGTCGTCATCGAGCCACTATCCATCGTCAGGCCCGTGCCGCTCGCACCAATGGACGCATCCAACGGATTGGATGTACTGACGCCGCTGTATTCGACCATCCGAATCTCGGGTGACGCCACCGTCGTGCTGTAGGTCACCGTGACGATGTTACCGTTCGCGGGGGCGCTGCTGATGTTAGCCGCATAGAACATCTGCTGCGAATCATTTCCGGTGCTGCGGGTGGGTCCCACCACAGCAACATACGTATTGCCTTCGGAATCCGTCACCGACTCCACCGTCGACGTGCTGTCCGCCCAGTCGACGACCACGACATTGAAGTCGCCCGCGGTCTGCGCCGCCGTATATGTCGCAGTGATTGTTCCGCCAGAATCGCCGATATTCGATGTGCCTTGGACGTACGCAATTGCCGCATGCGTCGGTGATGACAGGATGAGAGCAAACAGAAGCCCGAACGCTTTCAGAGCCCTCTTGACCCTGACATCCAGCCGACTGTCCCGCCCTCGTATTCCCTCACCAATTATTAAGCGCATAAGCTCCCTAAACCCGTCCTCGACGCCACAAATTGGCTTCCAGAAACGTGGCTCGACGACAGCGGGCAATCCGCTGGCGCGATTTAAATCAGATGTTCACGGAGTTGCCAGTCGTAAGAAACGGAGATCGGGTCTTGGTTTGGCGATCCACTTCATTCTTTCATTCATCCCGATGTTTCGATAAGCGACTCATTCTGAGAAAAAAGTATCACGCTGATACAGATGACAGCAATTCTAATTCTGTGACGGCTTCATCAATGATAGTGTTTTATTTTTTGTCGATTTCTCTGGTGGCTCCGTCTAGCCTCACGTCAGTGTTTTTACTGAACCCATTTAGCATGTTGCTCGCGGTCAAAGATCAAATAGTTTCGCGAGGGAGAGCCGCGCGCGCTAAGTGATCCCGCCAGCGCATGCTCACCGATCCGGACGACCATCTTCAGGTTTTGTCGCTTCAGCATGCTCGACTGGAATACTCATTTGGTATCCGACTCTCGAGCGGACAAGCGGTGACTGAGGAACGGGGGAGCCCTCGGCATCTTCGCGAGGTTTGAACTCACCAGAAAAGGGCGCGCAAGTTTGGTCCTCTTCAATGACATGCGACCCGCCGCCCGCAATCGTCGGCTGACCGTCTGCAACGCCTCGCGACGTGCAGGAAGCCACCGAGCAGGCAACTCGCGCTCGTACGAGCAGAACACCTACCTCGACATCAGCCGAGTCGCTGCTACCATCCCTAGGACCGAGAGTAACCCCGTTCTCAGAAGCACATAGGGGACCAATGTGGTCTACAGGAGCAGGGGCCTCTTCCGGGTTTCGTTGCACGGCAATGTTTTCGACGGCGACGTTGCACAGATGAGCGTGAATCTGGGCGATCGCACGCTCCTAGCCAACGAGGTAACAATTTCCACGGGTCGCAGCGCAAACGCCCTCGACTTAGACCTCAGCGCATTTACTTAGAAGCCGCTTTTCAAAGATGCGCAGTTGGCCTATGCCACGATGCGGCTGTCTCTAGTCATTCCGAACCACAGCTGGCAATTCTGGAAGGGACAGAAGCCGGCGGAGTATCCAATCACGCTTCAACTCCTCCCCAAATACCCCGTTGTGAAGTATGTACTCCTTGATCGCACTGGACGAAGAGTCGACCGTCGATCGAAACGAGACACTCAAGTCCTGGGGCCCGATCGTACAGATCCCTGGCTGAGGCAATCACGCGTGCATTATCAACATGAACGTGTGCGCTGACGCACCCCTCGGGTCGGAAGTGATCGTGGACCCACGCCAGGAGGCATTATGACCAGCTTACTGGCGCCTACGGTCAATTCCAGGCTTTGCATAGTGCCGCCGGCGAGCGCTTCTGCCGGATGTTTCACCAGCAGAACAGCGATTCACGCAATGTGCAGATCCAAGTCGCTTATCAACCGCCATCGACGACTCTGGTGTCGGCAAGCGTTCAGCTTCACATCGTGTCTCCGGACGAAACGGCTGAACATCCTCTACCGTCAGCGGCCCAGCTTCCATTTTGGCGAAACCCATCTGGCCTATTTTGACAAGCAGATGAAATCATTTCGTTTCGCCGCGACCTTTTTCACCGGCAAAACTCTGAGTGCCGCTTTTGGCGCGAAGGCTACGCCGCAGGTCCTTCTCAGGCGCTCCGAAAATAAGAGCGACCCGGAGATGTCGCTGCAGATCCAGCCGCCGTCTGAGGCGGAGGTCCCTTCGGGCGCTTCAGTGCAGGACATCGAGCCCGATGCGTGGATGGCGCCCGCAGATCGTCAACGACGTATCCCGGTATTCGGGAATCTAAAGGCTGAGATCTGCAATTCGATGCCGTACTACTTTAAGAATGTCCTCCTCACTTCGAATTGCACTTCTTCCCAGAATATTCTTGACTTGACGCCCTGTAATACGATCGCCCCTAAAGGTTCGTTTGTTGAGAGCCACGCCTGCATCAATGTACGAGCCGGCCAAACAGTAATACACTTTGCCTTGATAATGTGAAAATTCCAGGACGCCGTTGCCTTTGATACTTTCCGCATCCTTTACCAGATCCGCTTCAAATAGGAAATGTACTCGACCATTAGTGTCCGCCGTAATAATGGCGACGGAGTACCAGCGAGCATGGACGCTGAGATCAGAATTAAAGTTTCGTCCTTTGTATTCGAAAGCGCCCTTCGCGTAGTTGTACCTAATCCAGGCGAACGAATAGGGATGATCCGGCATGTTGTCGACTATTTCAAACCAATATCCCTCAATACCAAATTGAGAATTAACATATCGACGCAGCTGCGGAAAACGCATCGGAAGCGAAATTAAGGTCTTTAGCAATAGGAAAATCAGGGAACCAGACACCGCGGCGAGGAACAGTGCCAATAGTTCCGGGTGCACATCGGCCTCAAGAACGGGCAGAAGCTTTATCGCCGCGCCAGACGCAATCGTTCCAACGAAAATCTCTGCGGGCTTATTCAAATTGGCATCCTTCACAATTAACAATCTGATGGCATTGGCGAATTTGACGCGTCGCCCGATCAGCGAGAGCCGCCTGTGATACGTATTGCATAGGCTCCCCTGCTGCGTTGGAAGGTGAGTTTTGATTTCAATAACTGGGTCGTAGCCAGGATCATGCGCGAATTCCCACTATGGCGTGAAAATCATTGTCTTCGCGAAAGTCTGCCAGGTCGTCATCAATATTATTCGGCTGTGCGATATCCCAAAGTCTTGATTTATAGAGGGGATCAATAGCCACTGCTCGGCGCGCGCAGTCCATCGCGTTGTCACGGATTCCGTCCAGTCCGTCGACACCGTCTTTTTTCGCCTGATGATATTTTTGACCGAACGCCGCGGCTAGATAGAACCAATATTCCGGTCGTTTTATTGCCGCCGTTACCGAGAGCTTACCGCCGAGATCGATAACCCCTTGGTAGCCGTTTGGCCGATAGAGCAAAATGCCCATGATATTCAGACTGTCTTCGATGGAAGGTTGCGATCCCCGTATAAGGTTCATATATGCAGGATTCTCGGATCCACCTTCGAGAGACGCCACGGCTTGGGTAACGGCTGCGGCTTGCTCCGGCTCCAAAGTCTCTGGATACACGAGATCGTGTTCTAGGTCGTGGAACAACTCCGATAGGCCGATTCGAGTGTAGATGTAACACAGCAGGAAGCCTACGATAGCGCCCAACAACAGCAGGAAGGGGCCGAGAGTTGGCAAAAGAGTGCCGTTGCAGGTGTCTGGACCACAGAAAGTCGCCCTGGCCAGAAACAGGCTAAATTGTGTAAGCGCCGGATTGATGGAAGTGAGCTGACTCAGACCAACGCCCACCAGCATGGTTGTGAGCCAATCCGATACGCGCTCCAAATTGGTGTTCGACCCCAGTAGCCGCTGGCGCAGCTCGACCCCAGACGAGGTAGTGTCCTTCGCCGGCTTGCCTTCTGGATTGGTGTCACCCTTGGTAAGTACGCGGGGAATGGCGAATAAAAAGCCGAGCAAGGCACCGACGACACCGGCAGCGGTCACGATGATGACGGAAATGCCGACGACGGCGACTCTACCCGGCAACTGGGTCGCGATGACTGCAATCGTGGCCACAGTCAGAAGGATGAGACAAAAACGCATGATTGCACGGAGCCTTCGCGTCCTTTCGAGCTTTCGCTCGGCGTTCCGTTGTTGTTGCATCGAATTCAACGGTTACCCCCCGGCGGATTGGGAATGGATAGGCAAATTAAAGTCCCAGCTTCGGTCATAGGGTGACCGCGCATGCAGCTCTGGCGCGGGTTGCTGATTCGGGTAGTGGGTTGCCGACTTACCGAAAACCAACGCCATATCCTCAAGCGCGGCAATCAACGTCTTCAGCGCATCCGCTTGATTGGCAGTTAGGGACGAACTGTGCCTCGGCACCGACACGTCGCTGCCGAGCGCTTTTAGGAGACTCCCGGTCTTTTCGTTTAAGGCGTATATCAGTACGTCCAACCGTATCCATCGTTGGTTTGACCGACCATCCCAGCCGCCCGCAGTCGGCGGCCTGAGGAACCGCGCAATCAGCCTGTCGACGACCTCGCCATCGCGTTGGGCAACTTTGTCAATCACGTCAGTGGCATGTTTGAGGTTTATTCCGCACTCGTCCTCGCTCAGGCGCACCCTCACCATGCGGTCGCGGACTTCGGCCAACCGTGCTTGGGTGTTGTCATTCCAACATGATCCCGGATCGCATAGTTCTTCCGAAATCATCACTACCGTCGGGACTAAGGAACACTAGCGTCCACTCGTATACACATCGACGCCGCCATCGTAATTCGGCACGTAGATGTGGCCGCCATCAATCACGGGAGGGTCAAATTTGTTGAAAAGGTATTGAATGCCCCATCGCTGCGAGTCCCAAAGCAGATGGAGCGAACCAGCAGCGGCCAGATGGATCGCGTCATAGACGAGTAGGCGGCCATTGACGACCTGCGCGTTCGCATCCCCATACGGGATCGAACAGACGAGGATCGCCGTTTCAGGATCCGCCCCCTGACTCGATCCGGAACAAAAACCGCCCGGCATGCCCCCTGGCGGTGCGCCGCGAACGTCCGCACTGGCATATTCATGTCCTTGGGCCACATAGGTGAGCGCCCCCGTGTTGCTGACCGCCCATTTATGCAGTTGTGAGTTCTCGCCCCACGCAAAAATGACCCAGGATTTCATCACAGGATCGAAAAATTGAACCGGGGTCATATGCAGGTGCGCCGTGTCCCCCCACGGGAAGAAATTCAAGGTGCGGGGATCCTGCGGACAGGGCGAGACGGGACCCGGACTCATCGTGAGCCAGACGGGCGGGGCACTAAGTTTGCGGCAGTTGGCGGCCGGATTCGCTAAGTCCGCAAGGGTGGTCCCGCCAAGATCGGAGGTTTTAACGGGATAGGCAATCCCGTCTTTTCCTGCGGCGATGCAGACACCGATGTCGAAGAGGCACGCCGGCCCCGCCGAACCCCAGTCCTCGTCCGACCACGCGCCCGCGGCCATCTGCGGAAACACCAGCAGCACTGGGGCGCCGCGCTCATTGATATTCGCCACCAGCTTGGCGTTCTTGAGCGACAGATTCATGCCCGAACCCACTGGCCGGATCGCTTC
>Ga0116226_10002400_pt1 | contig 16322 bp, 12 predicted proteins | sample S1TSphfallax_FD_89692 | JGI IMG/M metagenome (GOLD analysis project Ga0116226, IMG submission 89692) | Host-associated microbial communities from peat moss isolated from Minnesota, USA - S1T2_Fa - Sphagnum fallax MG | ecosystem: Host-associated > Plants > Peat moss > Unclassified | place: USA...
CCATATTGATATGATTTTCATATCTATTTGATCAAAGGAGACGATGCCGATGTCCCGGCTGATCGCCGCAGTCAGCATGCGGCAACTGGTCTATTTTATCGCCGTGGCAGAGGCCAACAGCTTTCGTGCCGCAGCCGAAGCGCTGCACATGTCGCAGCCGCCGCTGACCCAGCAAATCCAGGCGCTTGAACGGGCGCTCGGCGTCGATCTGTTCGATCGCAGCAAGCGGCGGATCGAGCTGACCGCTGCGGGGGTGGAATTGCTGGACGATGCGCGCGCTATTATCGCAGCGGCCAACCGCAGTTTTGAACGCGCGCGCGCAGTGGGTCGTGGGGCGTTCGGCACGATCCGTCTGGGGCTGGCGGATGATTTCATCTTCGGCCCTATTTTTGCGCGCGTGCTGCACTTTGCCCGCGACAATCCGCACATTGCGATCGAGACCTATGTCGGCACGTCGAGCGACCTGATCGCCAAGCTTGAACAGAACGCGTTCGATCTGATCCTGACCAACCAGCCGGTCGGGCCGCACGATGGTGCGCTGGTCGAACACGCGCTGCCACCTTCGCGTGTCCTGGCGCTGGTGCCGCAGGGACACCGGCTGGTGGGGCATGCCAGCCTGACGCCGCACGATATTGCCGACGAAATGCTGATCTGCATGCCGGTGGCATCGAGCCTGCCGTTTGCGCGGGTTATTGCCCGGCTATTCGATGATGCGCAGGTTGCACCGCACGTCGGGCACCAGACTGTCGACACATCGATTGCGATCCGCCTTGCCAGCGAAGGCATGGGCATCGCGGTGGTCAGCGAGTTTTCCGTCAGCAAGGACATGCCGGCGCTGGTCGCCATTCCGTTTGCCGGACAGCATCGCCTCGAACACGTGCTGGTGCATCACGACCGCCGCCTGCCCCCGGCGCTCGAGCGGCTGATCGCGGCGATTGTGACAGCGTGATCGCATAACGTTTTTGCAATCAGATGTGATTGAATAATATATTCGACAGATCGTGGGCAGACGCGCGAAACAGGCTTGAACGTGCGCAGCCACCAGGTGCGCATCCGGTTTGGAGCGGCGACCCGCATGATCAAGTTTCGACGCCGATCCCGCCTGAGTCTGGTCGTGGCTGCGACGCTGGCCGGCATCACGGCAGGCCATGCGCAAGTGACCGGCCTGACCGGGCCCTTTGCCGGTGACAAGCCGTTGCCCCGACCAAAAGGCCCCTATGCGCTTGTTCGCCTGGGCACCGCGCGCGTTGCGATGCGCGACGGCACCGAATTGTCGACCGACATCTACCTGCCCGACAGACCAGGGCCGCAGCCGGTCATTCTGATCCGCACACCTTATGACAAGCGCGCGTTTTCCCCGGAGCGGTCGATCCAGGGTAGCGTGGCCGCCTTTGTCGAGCATGGCTATGCGGTTGCCGTGCAGGACGTGCGTGGCAAATTTGCCTCTGATGGTGTCTTCACGCCCAACCTGAATGACGATGTCGACAGTTATGACACGATGTCCTGGATCGTGAAGCAGCCGTGGTCCGATGGCAAGATCGGCACTTATGGCTGTTCCGCTCTGGGCGAAGCGCAAGTCATCGCCGCGCGCCTGCGGCATCCCGCCTGGAAGGCGGCGATCCCGATGGCCGCGACCGGGGCAAGCGGCGGTGCGGGTGGCCGCAACCTGCCCTCTGCCGACTGGAATGGCGGTGCATTCGAACTGGCCAGCAGTGTCGGATGGTTTGCCAGCTATGGACGCAAAGTGCCGCAGCGTATCGATGGCAAGCCCGACTACAAAGGCGAAGTCTGGCAAGTGCTGAAACGCCTGCCTGTCATCACCGCGCTCGACGACCCGGTTTTTCCGGCATCCGATTACCGCAATTTTGTCTCGCATCCGCCCGGCGATCCGTTCTGGTCGAAATTTCCTTATCTGAAGCAGGGTGACCAGGTGGCAGTGCCGGCGTTGTTCATCGACAGTTGGTACGATTATGCGCCCGCGGTGGCTTTTTCCCAGCTCGCCTATTTCCAGCAGCATTCAGGGACATTCGGCCCGACGCATCGCATTGTGATCGATCCATCGACGCATTGCGACCAGCATTTTGAGGGCAACCCCACGGTGATTGGCGACAGGACGGTGGGCGATGCGCGGTTCGATTTCTGGGGGCTCTATTTTGCCTGGTTCGACCATTGGTTGCGCGGGACAGACACCGGAGTCGATCGCATGCCGCTGGTGCAATACTACAATATGGGCGAAAACCGCTGGCGGCAGGCAACCAGTTGGCCAGTTCCCGGCAGCCACGACATCTCGTTTTATCTCGCTAGCCGGGTGGGGGCGCAATCGCGCAAGGGCGACGGCGCCTTGCAGCTGCAGCGTCGGCTCAAAGCGCATATTGACCGTTTTACTTATGACCCCGCCAACCCGGTGCAATCGATCGGCGGGCCGTTGTGCTGTGTGCCGACCAAAGACGACAAGTCGCCAGCGGGCGCTTTCGACCAGACGCCGGTTGAGGATCGGCGCGACGTGCTGGTTTATTCCACGCCGCCGTTGACCCATGCGGTCAATGTCACCGGCCCGATCCGCGCCGAACTCTATGTCTCATCCGACGCGCCGGATACCGACTTCACCGCAAAGCTGGTTGATCTGGATGCCGGCGGTCACGCCTGGAATGTGGTCGAGGGTATCACCCGCATGCGGTGGCGCGGTGGCTATGCCCGGCAGATGCCGCCGTTGGTACGGGGCATGGTCTATAAAGTGACGATCGACCTGCAGGCGACCAGCAACAGCTTCCTCGCCGGGCACCGGATGCGGTTGGAAATTGCCAGCAGCAGCTTTCCGCGATTTGACCGCAATCTCAACACGGGCGGCAACAACGCTGATCAGTCTACGCCGCGAATTGCGCATAATGCCGTCCATATTGCCGCACGGTACCCCTCGCGCGTGATCCTGCCGGTGGTTGGCAGACCGTGAGTTACACTCTGGCCAACGCACGATCGAGACAATCGAGAAATTCGTCGGCGTCGGCCACCGAAAAAGGCAAAGGCGGGCGGATTTTCAGCACATGGCCGTGCGGGCCCGAGGCGCTGATCAGCACGCGCATGTCACGCAAGGCATTCACGAGCGCAAGGCCGAGCGTGGCATCGGGTTCGCGCGTGACCGGATCGCGCACCAGATCGACGCCGATGAACAATCCCGCGCCGCGCACTTCGCCGATGCGGTCATGCTTTGCGGCCCGCGCGCGCAGACCGGCCATCAGGTGCGCGCCGACCAGCCGGGCATTGTCCTGCAAGCGCTCGTCCGCGATCACATCGAGCACCGCCAGAGCAGCCGCACAGCACACCGGATTGCCGCCAAAAGTGTTGAAATAGCGGGTTGATCCGGCAAATTCGTGCAGCAGCTCGGGCTTTGCCACCAGGCCCGCGATCGGCAAGCCGTTGGCCATCGGCTTGCCCAAAGTCACCAGGTCGGGAACCACGCCATGGCGCGCAAAGCCCCACATCGCATCACCCGTGCGGCCAAATCCCGGTTGCACTTCATCGGCAACGAGCAGGCCGCCAGCCTTGCGCACTGCGTCCACCGCATCAGCGATGAAGCCTTGTGGATCGGCGAAAATGCCGTCGCTTGAAAAAATCGTGTCGAACACGATCGCACAGGGTCGCAGGCCATGGCGGGCGAGATCGTCGATGGCGGCCGCAACGTCACAGGCGAACTGGCGGCCTGCCCCTTGTGCGCCGGCGCGACGGGCATCGGGCGCGCGGACCGTGCGGACATGGTGCCCCAGCGGCATGCCGCGACCCAGCGAGGGAGAGATAGCCGCCACCGCCGCGGTATTGCCGTGATAGGCATTGGCGGTAACGATGACGCCGGTGTTGCCGGTGTGGAACCGTGCGACGCCCAGCGCGAGATCGTTTGCCTCGCTGCCCGTACATGTGAACATCACATTGGACATCTCGGGGGGAAACGTCGCCAACAGCCGCTCGGCATAATCGAGCACAATATCAGACAGATAACGGGTATGGGTGTTGAGCAAGGCTGCCTGACGCGCCTGCGCCTCGACCACGCGGGGGTGGCAATGGCCGACCGTGGGAACATTGTTGTAGACATCGAGATAGGGCACATCCCCGGCGTCGTAGAGCCGGACGCCCTGGCCGCGCACGAAATGCACCGGCCTGTCATAGAACAGCTTGTACGAGGGGCTGAGCACTTTGCTGCGGCGTTCGATCAGCGCCGCGATCGCATCGCTTTGTTCGCCCAGACGCGCCGGATCGAACGCATTGACCATCAGCGGTTGGTTTAACATCTCAACCCTCCATGCCGCAGCATCGCAAGAATCCCTCGACCCACATTTCGGGTGGTCTGCCCTTGAAGACCTGCAACCCCCGATGCGCGGTTGCGGTGTTCTTGGTGATATAGGCGTGCGCCTCGGGGCGCCGCGCCGCGTGGTTTTCGGTGATCGCCACGGTCATCGCGTGGCGGACCTCCATCAGCAGCGGGATCAGCTCTATTTCGGCGCGGTCGAGCGGGCGTTCGGCATGGTAGGCCGCGACCAGCACCTGGGGCAGCGCCATTGCATCGTCGCCATCGCCCATCAGATAGCACGCCGCAATCGCGGGATCGCAAACCAGCGCGGTGCGCACCAGATCGCCGAAATCGATGACGCCGGCGATCCGGTCATGGTGCTGTGGATCGACCAGCGTGTTGTGCGGGGTCAGGTCGTTGTGAATGATCTGACGGCGCATGCCATTGAGGCAGGGGGCGGTTTCCCAATCGAACCGCGTGAAGGCGTTCTCCACAATCGCGCGCATGGCCGGATCGGACAGGCCTGACAGCTCCGCCGTCAGCTGCGGTGCCCGGCAAATATCCCATGCAAGGTCCTGATCGGCCCCGGCATGGTCGAAATCGGCCAGAGCCAGGCCGAGCCGCGCCAGTATTGCGCCCATCGCCGCAGCGATCGGGGCGGCAGGCTTGGCCGATGCCAAAGGCGGCCCGGCGAGCCAGGTCAACAGGCGCGCGGTGGGAACGTGGTCGCCATCCCAGTCCGGCCTGAACGCGTGGCGTCCGCTGCGATCGGGTATCAGCCTTGGGATGGGCAAAGTCGGGTCGCGTTCAATCGCATGCAGCATGGCCCGCGTCTGGAATTCGGTGGTTTCGGGCGGTTCCTGCGGGTTGGTCAGCTTCAGCACGAACGCACGGCCGTCGGCCTGATCGACGCGGAAGATCTCGTCGCGCTCTGAGGCGATGGCGGTAAAGTGCCCGTCAACGCCCCATGCCGATCGGCAAAGGTCCCTGATCAGGGCGATTGGCGTCGAACCGTTCGCTGTATGGCGCAAATCCCGATGCTCCTGCAGCCCCACGGCAAACGCGTTGCCGAGATGCAAGAGGTGACTCAGTCGACTGATCTGGTCCAATATAATGTTTGGCCATTTTCGATTTGGGATTCATATCAAGGTGCGACCAGACTGAGGATCAGCGCGACGATATCGTCAGGACTGTCTTCCTGGACGAAGTGGCCGCCGTGCAGCGTCACGTGGGCTTGTCCTGCGGCGCCGGCGATCCGCGTCTGAAACGCGACGTCCCCGCCGCCGGTGACCGCATCCCCGTCGCTGAACGCGGTGATGACCGGCTTGTCAAAGCGCGCGAGCACCTGCCAGGCGTCGATGTTTTCCGAGACCGAGGCATGGTCCGGGGTGATCGGAACCAGCGCGGGAAACTGTCGCGCGCCCTGCTTGTAACGCTCGTCGGGAAACGGCGCGTCATAGGCGGCGATTTCATCGGGCGCGAGTTCACGCAAGGCACCGCCCTTGACGATCCCGCCAATCGGCAGTTCCGGCACGCTCTGGCTGAAATCGAGCCAGGCCTTGAAGCCTTCGCTCCATCCCGTGCCGACGGGAAGCGCGGTGTTGGAAATCACCAACCCGGCAAACCGGTCGGGAAAGGCTGCCACCAGGCGCAGACCGATCAGGCCGCCCCAGTCCTGGCAGAACAGGGTAACCTCGGTCAGATCAAGCCCGCGCAACCAGTCGCTCATCCACGCCACATGGCGTTCATAGGTATAGTCGCTGCGCGCGGCTGGCTTGTCCGACCGGCCAAAGCCGATCAGGTCGGGCGCAAGCACGCGGCAGCCCCTGGCGACAAGGCCGGGAATGATATTGCGATAGAGATAGGACCATGTCGGCTCGCCATGCATCAGCAGCACGACCGGTCCATCGTCCGGCCCTTCATCAATATAATGCATGCGCAGCGCAGTCCCGTCGCGATCGGTGATCTGCGCATAGCGTGGCGCAAAGGGCCATCCGACCAGCTGCGCAAAGCGGTCGTCGGGTGTCCTGAGAATTTGCATGGTTCCTCTCCAGGCGATGGCAGATGCCGCGCGCGCAGCCACGGCGGTGCGTGGCCGGTCAGGATGGACCCTCGTTTCCAGGCCCATCCCGCACAGCATCAGTATTTGTATGAGAGCCGAAATCCGATCGTGCGCGGCTGAAGGATCGTGCCCGAACCATAAAGGCCATAGGCGCCGGAATTGTAGTATCCGATCAATGCACGCGAATCCGACAGGTTGTGAGCGAACACTTCAAAGGTGACCTTGCCGTTGCGCAGGCCGCCCTGCATGGCAAACGTATCATATCCCGGCAATTCGACGCGCGACCCGAGCACAGACGCAGAAGCCGGATTGACGAAATCGTTGTAAACACGCCCGGTGTGGGTCCATGTCCCGCCGATAAAGAATTCATAATTTCCGAACGCCGCGTGGTGATAATCAAGGTTCACGGTGTTGATGTAAGAGGGCACAAACGTGAGTGGATCGCCATTGTTGCCGCCAAGCCCCGGGGCGTCCTGCGTCAAACGTGCATTGTCGACATCGCCCACGATACCAAGGCTGAGGCCGGCGACCGGGGCAAACGCCAGGTTCCATTCCACGCCTTCACTTTTTGCGGTACCGGCGTTGCCCAGCACGTTGAAAATCGAACCTGCTGCCGCAAACTCGCTGTTCACCTGCACATCGGTCCACGAGATATAATATGCGGCTAGATCGATCGAAACCTTCTTGTCGAGCAGGTATGTCCGCAAGCCCAACTCGTAGTTGATCGTGCGGTCTGGCTTGTACGACAGCGGAAACCCGGCGGGGGCGTCGGGAATGAGGATTTCGGGCCCGCCAGCGCGGAAGCCGGAGGCGATGCGCGCATAGACCAGAGTGTCCTGGCTGATATGGAAGCGCGGTGCCACCGACCAGTCGGCGTGGCTCTGATTGGTGCGCAGCCCCGGCAGCGACGTGTTCGCCTGTCCGAAAAGAATGCAACAGTACTGGTTGACCTGCGAAGTCTCGATGATGTTGGAATAGCGTCCGCCCAGTTCCAGGTCGAAGACGGGCGTGAAATGAACCGTCGCATCGGCGAACACCGCCTTTTCGAAATAGGGCGCATTGAGCTCGGCTGATCCGCCTGGCGGCATCAGCGGTGGTCCGCCGGGGCTGGAGGCCGCCAGCACATCGAGGCTCTGGGTCCAATGCGTCAATTCGCGGGTGATCATCCCGCCCAATTGCCAATCCACCGCAAGCCCGCCAATTGTCGCGCCTGGTTCAGACGCGATGCGCAATTCCTGCGTGGTCTTGTACAGGCGTAACGGGTTTTGCTCGTCAATGTCGACGGGCTGACCGTAAACATAGGCGGCCAGATAGTCGGGGTAGGTTATGCCCGGGGCAAGTTCCGCACCCGAATCGTCTACCTTGAAATAACTGCCCAGAATACCGTGACTGGTAATCGAAGTGATCCTGGCGAAATGCGCATCATAATCGATCTGAACGTAGGCGTGATATTCCTGAAAGTCTTCGAAGTTGGCAAGCGGTGAGCCATATGTGAGGCCCTGCGCCAGCGCAAACTGGTTCGCTGGCGGAGACGACGGGGTCAACGACGATCCGACCAGATCGACCGAACCGCTTGCATAATCGTGCATCTGCTGCGTCGCCGCCTGCGCAGTGATCTTCAGATCCTTCGATGGCTCCCACAGCGCAGTAATGCGCACGCCATCGCGGTAGCCGTGGTTGAGGTTTCGCTCCCCGGTCACCCAATTGCCGATCCAGCCGGGCAGATCTTCGGCATAGCCGGTGACACGCAAGGCAAACGTGTCGGTGACCGGGATATTGAGGAACCCTTTGACATTGCCCGCGCTCTGTCCGTGATCGACGGTTACGCCGCCTATTTCGATGCCCGCCTCCAGCTTGTTCAAAACCGGCTTGTTCGTGACATATTTGATCAGCCCGGCTTCGGCACCGGCACCATAGAGTGTGCCTTGCGGCCCGCGCAGCACTTCAATTCTTTGCGTGTCATACGTGTCGGGGTTGTTGGTGGTGGTGGCGCCGCTGGCGTTGCCGGTTGAATAGCTCAACGGCATCTCGTCGATAACCGTACCCACGTTGGCGGCACCGCCACCGGCGTTCTCGCCACGCACGATCAGCCGGTTCTGCCCGTCGGAAATCTGCTGGATCTGCAGGCCCGGAACTTGTGCGGCAAAATCCTGAAAATCTGTCAGCACACGCAGTTCGAGATCGCGCCCGCTGATGGCTGTTATCGAGTTTGCGACGTTGTGGAGGTTTTCTTCCTTCTTGTTGGCGGTGACGATGATTTCAGCGCTAGCCGACCCCGGGCCGTCCGCAGCCGGCGTTCCATCTGCTGCCGACGCCGATGGCGCATAGCCAAAACCGGCGCATGCCAAAGCGCCAAACGCAACGGTGGTCTTCAAAAGCGCCCGTGAAATGCTGGTTCTGATGATCATCCAAAAGCCCCCCTGTTCGTGCCCGACACTGTCGTCGGACCACACCGCCCGGAAACACCGACACGTCATTCCGCCGCCTGGTTCGCGATTGAACGGGTTGATGCTAAAAACATAATCATACTATTTTTTATGCCTGTCAACAAAGTGCGTTTCCGCCAGCGAATCGCGGAAAATGCAGGAAAAACGGCGATTTTGCGAGAGGATGATGGCGGCCTGATCGGAAAATTTTCGATCAAAGCTCTCTTGTAACCGAATCAGGTTCGGAATATGCACCGCGCATGCGACGGATCGTCTGCGCGGCGATCCTGGCGAAAATCGCAAGCCGGCAGCGCAAGGAGAGGCAAATGACGAATGTCAGGATATGGCTGCAAACTGCGATGGGTGCGTGCCTGCTCGCGCTTATCGCCGGTTTGCCTGTGCCGTCTGTCGCGGCTGATCCCGTCAAATCGACACTGACCTGGCAGAGCACTTGCCCGGTGAGCGCGCCACCGGGTACCCGCTGCGGCGTGCTGCGCGTCCCCGAGCGTCGCGACGGTGTGCCCACGCAGATGATTTCTGTGCCGGTGGCCGTCATCCCCGCCCCCGATCAGGCAAAGAAAGCCGGTGATCCGTTCCTGTTTCTGATGGGTGGAACGGGCGCCGGCTTTTCCGTTCTGGGCGACCTGGGCGCGCTGCCCGGTGTGCTCAATCGCGATGTGATTGTCGTGGAGCAACGCGGCAACCCGCTCGCCAAACCGTTTTTCGGCTGCGAGGGCGTCCCATCCTACACCGACCGGCCGCAGCATCTGATTTGGGTGTCAATTCCCGAATACACCGGGCCCAAATCGGTCGAACAGTGCAAAGCCGAGATCCGCCGCCATGGCGCTGACCTCAACGCCTACATGACACCGTCGGCGGCAGACGACCTGATCGATTTGCGCAAGGCGCTGGGTGTCACGCGCTGGAACGTCTATGGCGTGTCCTATGGCGGCCGCGTCGCGACGACACTGCTGCGCAAGGATCCCGGTGCTGTGCGCGCGATGATCCTCGATTCGGCGCAGATTACCGGGGCGCACTTTTCGGGCTGGGATCGGCTTCGCGCCATCGGTGATTTCTTTGAGCGGTGCCGGACCGCCGAGCGATGCGGCAAACAGTTTCCTGCGCTGCGCACGACGTTTGAAGCTGCCATAGCGCGGCTTGCGGTACACCCGGTGGCGATCACGGCTGCGGGCAAGCCCGACACCCTGAACGCGCGCGAATTCATCGGGCTTGTGGCGTGGTCACTCTATCACCCCGGTATCGATGTGTTTTCGCGCGTACCTGCCGATATCATGGCGGCGGGACGGGGCGATTATGGCCCGATCCTGGCTACCCGTGGCATTTTTGCCAGGTCGGCTATCGCGCCCGAAGTGCACGATCCCCGCTATCCCGACACCATGGATCACATCGCCCAGCAAGTCGGCATGATGTGCGCTGAAGAAGTCGCGACCCACCCCGGCGATGCGGCGATGAACGCCTCGATCCGCGAAGGCTGGACCAGGACCACGATCAGCGTGGTGCGCGGTGAAGAATTGCTCGAACGCAAGGTCTGCCACGAATGGGGTTTTGCCGATGTCGATCCGGCGCAAGGGCAGCCGCCCCGTGGCGACGCGCCCACGCTGCTGCTTTATGGCGAGCACGACACTGTCGCGCCGCCGTTTCATGGCCGTATTGCACAAGCCAGCCTGACCCATGCGCAGATGATCGTTTTTCCATGGACTGAGCACGCCATCAGCCTCGATCAGACCAATTGTTTTGCCTATCTGCTCGCCCAATTTGTCAACGCCCCTGGCGCGAAGCTCGACCAACGGTGTGCCGCGGCAGTGCCGGAACCGATCTGGCTGCCCGATATGCATGGCGCGGCGCCGGGACTTGAGCTGGTCCAGACGTCGGTGGCCAATGCGGTGAACAAATTCGGTCTGCCCGCGCGGGCGGCTTATGTCATTGCACCGAAAATCGGCGTCGAGGGCGTCGTTGCCGCCGGCGTGCGCAAGCTGGGTTCGAACGTGCCACTCGATGGCCACGAAACATTCCGCATCGCCAGCCAGACCAAAACCTTTACGGCGGTTGCCGTGCTGCGGCTGGTCGAAGAGGGCAGATTGCAGCTTGACCAGCCGATCAAGAGTCTGATTTCGCCCGAACTCGAAGCCGCGCTTACCGGTGCCGGCTACCCTGTCGACCTGATCACGGTTCGCCAGTTGCTCAACCATACTTCCGGCATGCCTGATTACGCGATGGATCCGGCTTATCAGGCAGCCGTTACCGCGCAACCGCAAAAGCGCTGGACGCGTCTGGAGCAAGTGCAGTGGGCCATGAAAATGCAGCCTGCAGGCGCGCCTGGCGCAAAGTTTGTCTACAGCGACACCGGCTATGTGCTGTTGGGTGATATCATCGAGCGCGTCACCGGCAAGGCGCAGGCAGCGGCCTATCGCAGCCTGATCGACTTTGACGGGCTTGGCCTGCACAACACCTGGTTCGAAACGCTCGAACCTGCGCCGGCGGGTGCACCGCCGCGCGCCGGGCAGTCCATCGGTGGGCAGGATACCACCGGCGTAGATCCCTCGTTCGACCTTTATGGCGGTGGCGGGCTGGTCTCGACGCTTGAAGACCAGGCGCATTTCATCAGGGACCTGTTCGACGGCAAGGTGTTTCATCGTGCCGCGACGCTGGACCTGATGAAAGCGATCCCGCCGGTGAACGGCCCCGACGGGGTGCCGACCAGTTATGCGCTGGGCATCCACAAGAACACGTTCGATGGCATCGAATGCTGGGGCCATTCGGGTTTCTGGGGCTCAAGCGCCTATTACTGTCCCTCGGAACAGCTCTCGATTGCGCTCAATCGCTACACCGCGGACGAGCCGACCGGATATGACGGTGCCGGTACGCTGAAGGCGGCCATCCTGATGCAGCGGTTGCGGCTGGAGCCGGCGCAGCGACCGGCGGGCAACTAGGCGACCACGAAACACGTTGCGGAGATAGAATTATGCAGGCGGCAAACGACTTCGCCCGCCAGATCGGCGGCACAGTGGGTCGGACTGATTGGTTCGCAATGACCCAGGACCGCATTACCGCATTCGGCGGCATCACGCTTGATTTCGATCCCCACCATATCGATCCGCGCCAGGCCGAACATGGCCCGTTCGGCAAACCCGCAGCGCAAGGTTTTCTGACGCTCTCGCTGCTGACCCATTTCATCGAACAAATGCCGCGCCATCCTGGCATCGCGCAGCATGTGAACTATGGTCTCAACAAAGTCCGGTTCATCCGGCCGGTGCTGGTGGGCGAAAATATCCGTGCGGCTTTCGTCTTGCGCGATGTTACCGTGCGCGACGACAACGGCGCGTTGTTGAGCTGGGATGTAACGGTGGAAAGCGAAGGCCATGACAAGCCGGCGATGACGGCACAATGGCTGGTTGTCGTCTATGAATAGCCTGGCAGCGTGGACGCCCACGCCGCGATGGGCGATACCGGATTACCCCCGGTTGATCGACTATCTCGACCATTATGCGCGCGTTGATCCCGACCGCGAGGCGGTCGCCGATCTCGGCGGGGCGCGTTACAGCTATGCTGCGCTGGCCGAGCGGGTCCACAGCCTCGCTGCCGGGCTGCGCAGCGCCGGAGTGAGGCCTGGTGACCGGGTGGCGACGCTTGCGCCGCCGCATAGCGAGGCATGGATTGCGTTTCTCGCCTCGGTTGCGATCGGGGCGGTGTGGGTCGGCCTCAATCCCCGGTATACCATCGATGAACTGCGTTATCTTGTCGGCCATGCCCGTCCGGCGCTGATCCTTGCGCGCAGCGCGATCGGCGATCGCGATTTTCTGCCCGACCTGCAGCAGTTGCAGGCCGAATTTCCATCGGCCTGTGGCATCTATCTGCTTGATGGCGCCAGAATTCCGTTTCCCGGCAGCGATATGCTGTTCAGGTTTGGCGCACACCCGAACGGGCCAGCGACTGATCCCGCCGAGCCCTGCCTGCTGGTCTATACATCGGGCACGACGGGCAAGCCAAAAGGCGCACTGCTGCGCCAGTCCGGGTTGATCGCCTGTTCGCGCGTGCAGGCGCACCATTACGGCATGGTTGACGGGCGCACGCTCAATCCGCTTCCGATCAACCATGTCGGATCGATCTGCGACACGGCGACGACCATCCTGGTTCAGGGCGGGGCGCAGATTTTCGTCGACGATTTCGATCCGGCGCGGTTGCTGCCGGCGTTCGAAAGCGAACGGATCACGGTCTGGGGCGGTGTGCCGACCATGTTCCAGATATTGATGGCGCACCCCGCTTTCGATCCCGCGCGGCTTGCGCATGTGCGTCGTGTCTTGTGGTCCGGGGCGCCGATGCCGCGCGCGGTTGCAGAACGGCTGGCCGGTCTGGGTCTGCCGATGCACAATTTCTACGGCATGACCGAAACCACCGGCAGTATCTGTTTCACGGCTCCCGATGCTGACCTTGACGAATTGCTCGATACCGTAGGCCATGCCGAAGCGAGCTATGACGTCAGGATCGCGGATTCCGAACGCGGCACGATCTGCGACGAAGGCGAAATTGGAGAAATCCAGACCCGCTCGCCCGGGGTCCTGCATTCGTATCTCGATGCGCCCGATGCCACACGCGCGGCCTTTACCGAGGATGGCTGGTTCAGGACAGGTGATCTGGCGCTGCGCGATGCCAAAGGTCGGGTCCATTTGCGCGGGCGCAGCAAGGAGATGTACAAGTCAGGCGGCTACAACGTTTATCCGCTTGAAATCGAAGCGGTGCTGGAAAGTCATCCGCAAGTGGCCACGGCGGTCGTCGTGAGCAGGCCCGATCCGGTATTTTACGAGGTCGGGCATGCCTTTGTCGTGCCCGCGCCAGGGCCAGTTATCACCGCGGGCGCGCTGATGAGCCATGCCCGAAAGCATCTGGCCAATTACAAAGTGCCCAAATCCTTTACTGTGACCGACCAACTGCCGATGTTGCCCGTTGGCAAGGTCGATCGCACTGCGCTACGCCAGCGTGCAGTGGACATGCCATGAGGCTGCGCCAGCATCCGTTGCAACGGCACCTGTTATCAAGGCCCTGATCGCGCATGACTGAATCTGCTTCAAAAAAACGCATGCTGCCCAAAGGCATCCGGACTCGGGCGACAATCAAGGATGCCGCGCTGGGACTCTATGGCCGGCTGGGTTGGAACGGCATCACGCTGGAAGAGATCTGTCAGGCGAGCGGGTTGACGATTGGCGCCTTCTACTTCCATTTTGACAGCAAGGACGCGCTGCTGGAGGAAATGGCCAGTGAATCCAGCAGCAGCTATCACGAGGAAATTGTCAGCAGCATCAACTGGAATGCCGACTTGTTTGAAATTTTCTACAACATCATTGAAAACTACTATCAGAGCTATGTGCGCAATCCAGTGCTGACCCGGTTGATCTATACCGTCATCATGCGGCGTTCGACTGCCTATCTCGCCTGGCGCACAAACCGGGAAATCCTCCGCAGCAAGCTTGAACAAGCGATCGAGCAGGGCCGCCAAGCGGGCGCGGACACGGGCAATGGCCCGACGGCCGTGTTTACTTCGCATTGGTTGTTGTCGAGCCTTGAAGACTTTGTCTGGTCGGTGTTCATCGCCAAGGGCAATGCCGACCTCGCCGAAGTAGCGTCGGGGCCTGATGTCTTTGTCCGGCAACAGGCAACGCTGTGGTACCGATCGGTGATGGGCACCGATCCGGTCCATCCGCTCGCCCGTCTGGCCTCGGCAAAAGCGCGCGCGAAATGATGGCGCAGGACACCGCCAGTGCCGATCGGTGTGGTTGGATCTGAAAATGCTCGCCGCGCTTGTCCTGCCGCTTACGCTCGCGGCGTTGATGTTCGGTATGGGGCTGGCGCTGACCCCTGCGGCCTTCATCGCCTTGCGTCACGAGCCTTTGCGGATATTGGGTGATCTGGCATCGCTTTGCCTGGGTTTGCCGCTGGTCGCCCTGGCGGTTGGTGCGTTGTGTCGGGCGCCGCCGGAAATCCGGCTGGCGCTGCTGTTGATCGGATCGTGCCCCGCGGGCGCGATTTCGACCGTGCTGGCCGCGCAAGCCCGCGCCGATCTGGCGTTATCCGTGCTATTGCTGGCGATGACCAGCCTGTTGTCGGTTCTGGTCACGCCTGCTGCGTTGCATGGGCTCGGTCCATGGGCCGGTGCCCACACCGGATCGGTCGCGTTGCCCTGGGGGGAAACGATCGGCCGGGTCGCACTGGTTGTCGCGGTGCCGGTCGGGCTTGGCATGGGGGTGCGTCATGCGGCCGGTCCACGTGCCTTGCTGTGGCATGCCCGGATCAAGACAATCGGCGGGGTTTTCGTGCTGTTGATCTTCAGCAGTTTCATCGTTTCTCAGCGCACCTCGTTGTCGGCCGCGCTGGGGACCGCGTTGCTGCCCGTGCTTGCCTACAATCTGGCTGCGGCCGCCGTGGGGCTGGGCGTTGCGGCGTTGACCCGCGCGTCGGCCGAGCGGCGCGCCGCGTTGCTGATGGCGCATCAGGTGCGGCAGGAAGAAACGGGTCTTTTTTTAGCCATTGCGGCGTTTGGCATGCCCGCGCTGGTTCTGCCTTTGCTGCTCAACGCAGCCATCGGGTTTACCGGTGCGCTGGTAACGATCGCGCTGCTCCAGCGCCGTGTTGCGTCGGATTCAGGCGCCAGCCGGGCCTTGCGCCAGCAATAGGGCGCTGGCCATGGTGGCACGATCGGGATCGCGACCAAGCACGATGCGGTGCCATGCGATCGATAGCGATTGTGCAAGGTCGCAATCATCGACGTGCACACTGTTGGCGATCACCGCGACCTGGTTCGGTTCGACCGGCAACAGCGCGCGCAAGAAGTCATCGACCATGCCGCCTGCAAGGATCGTCTGGAACATCAGCATCGGACTGTCCTGCGCTGCGCCGCGTTCAACCATCCGGCGCACGGCGCGTTCATACCAGCGATAGCTGAAGTCGCGCCACAGCCGCAGCATGTCATCGGTTTCACCGACCGTTTCCAGAAAGCAGCGGTAAAGCCCGGTGTTGGCGCGCATCATGCGCAACGTGCCGAGATTGGAATGGAACATGCTCAGATAGGGTTCTGACGCAACCCGCGCGGCGCTCGCCAGCGGCGCCAGCGCCGGGTCTTCGGCAACTTGCATGAAATCCAGAAAGCCCGACAACACCACTTTGCAGGCATCGAGCTTGTCGTTGAAGTATTGATAAAACGTCGCAACTCCAATTTCAGCGCTTTCGCAGATTTGCGTCTGTCGCAACGAGCGGAATCCGTTTTCGTCAAGCAAGCGCGCCGTGACGGCAAGGATCCGCAGCCTGGTTCGCTCACCCTTGCGACGATCGGCGGCAGCATCGAGTTCCGCTGCGAGATGGTCGACATAGGAATAGGGTGATCGCCGTAACCGCCCATCCGGCCGCCTGGTAGCGCCCGTTGCGGGCCGTTGCCGCGCTCTGCGCCGCCCGGCCGGCATGGCTTCGGCCTGCTTGGAAAGCTCTTGCATCGCACCCGCCTAGCATAAAACAGCAGGTCCGCACAAATCCCATTGCAAAAACCGAC
>Ga0116226_10002401_pt1 | contig 16315 bp, 14 predicted proteins | sample S1TSphfallax_FD_89692 | JGI IMG/M metagenome (GOLD analysis project Ga0116226, IMG submission 89692) | Host-associated microbial communities from peat moss isolated from Minnesota, USA - S1T2_Fa - Sphagnum fallax MG | ecosystem: Host-associated > Plants > Peat moss > Unclassified | place: USA...
ACACGTGAAGCCGCTCGCGATCGTGCACAACCCGCTGCCGTGGATCTCGGTCGCGCTCTGCGCCCTCGCCGTCTTCGCGCTGGGGATTCTCCCGATCACGCCGAGCGACGTGCTCCCGCTCGTGAAATAAGCGACGAGCGCCGATCAGGCAAGGAGCCGATTTCCCGCGGCGAAGGGCGCCGGAATGGATGCCGAGCCGGCGCGCAAGATCCAGATCGTCGAAGACCAGTGGGCAGCGTTCCGCCATCTCATCGAGGCGGTCGCGATCATCGCCGCTGGGCTGTGGGCGTTCTATACGTTCATCTATCAGGAGCGGATCAAGCCGGCAAGCGAACCGGCCGCGCTCAGCGAGACCATTACCGTGCAGCGACTCGGGCGCGATGCGAAACGCGACATCCTCGGCCTCACGCTCACCTACCACAATGCGGGGAAGACCGAGATCGATATCGCCGCCGACGCCTACGACGTCGTCGGTGTCCGGTATGGCGATCGCGCAAAGGCGTTCGTCAAACGAAACTCGACGAGCGAGGAATTCGGGACCGCCGTCCCGGTGGTATCGACCCGGCTGATCGCCGCCTTCGCCGAGCTCCGCGACGCCGCGATCGGCGGATATCGGGGCCATCACATCGTGCTCGAACCGGGCGACTCATCGACCGACGACGAGGTCGTGACCGTTCCGCGCGGCGCCTACGACCTGATCCGCGCACAGCTCATCGCGATTCCGGTGAAGACATCGCTCGGCCACCGCGTCCATGCCAGCATCGAACACACCCGTGACGGCGGAGTCTTTCTCGACTCGCCGGATTCCGATGCGGTCGAGGATGACACCCAAACCAGTTTCGCGCTGATCCCCTGACGGAACGACGGTCAGCGCAGCAGCGCGGCGATTTTCCCGGTGAGGTGGTCGCCGGGATCGAGCAGACGGAAGCAGATGGAGAAGTGATCGTCGCCGGGGGACTCTTCGTATTCGGCGGGGATGCCGTCTTTGGACCAGGCATCGACGATGGCGTGACTCTGTGCTTTGAAGGCGTCGGACTCATTCGAGCCGGCGGTCGCGAAGAGGCGGCAACCGGCGACCGGCGCGTGCGAGGCCGGGCTCAAGTCGGCGGCTTCGGCGCGATCGAGGTGCAGCCAGTCGTTGGCGAACGACGCGCGCACCGGTTCGAGATCGTGCAGGCCGCTGATCGAGGCGACCGCATGGACCGGGCTGTCGATCGCGCACATCGTGGCGAGATGACCGCCCGCGGAATGGCCGAAGACGCTCATGCGCGCAGGGTCGGCCGCGAAACGTTCGTGGTTCGCGCGGCAAAAGCGTACGGCGCGCCGCGCTTGGGCGACGATCTCGCGCAGCGGCGTCGCCGGCGCGAGCCCGTAGTTCACCGAGACGATCGAAATGCCGAGCGGAACGAAGCCGCGTGCGAGATACGAGAATTCGTTCTTGTCGCGGCGCGCCCAGTAGCCGCCGTGGAAGAAGATCCCCAGCGGCGCGCCCGCGCCGGCCGGAAAGAAGTCGAGCGTCTCGGCCGGCGAGTCACCGTACGCGATATCCGCCTGCATCGTGAATTCGTCGCGCGCGAGCGCACTCTCGCGAACGAACCGGTCGTTGTAGATGCCGATATCGGGGACGGCGCCGACCGCGTCGAGCGGATGCACGGACCGATCGCTCAGCGGACGATCTCGGCGATCTTTTGCGTGAGCTGGTCGTTCGGGTTGAGCAACCGGAAACAGATCGTGAAGTGGTCGTCGCCCGCGGAGTCCTCGTAATCGGCCTTCACACCGAACTTCGACCAGGCGTCCACGATCGCGCGACCCTGATCTTTGAAGGCATCCGACTCTTTTTCGCCCGCCGTGGCATAGAGGCGAAAGCGGCGCGTCGGCGCGTGGCTGGTCGGGCTGAGTTGCGAGGCGCTGCGTTCGTCGAGGTTGAGCCACGCGTTCGCAAACGAGTTACGCACCGGCTGCAGATCGTGCAGGCCGCTAATCGTCGCCACGGCGTGCACGGGCACGTCGACCGCGGCCATCGCGGCGAGGTGACCGCCGGCGGAGTGTCCGAAAACGCTGATGCGCGCCGGATCGATTTCGAGCCGGTCGTGATTGTTGCGGCACCACTTCACCGCGCGCCGCGCCTGCGCGACCATATCGGCAAGCTTGGTCTGCGGGGCGAGCCCATAGTTGACCGACGCAACCGAGATGCCGAGCGGCACGAAACCCTGCGCGATGAACGAGAAATCGGACTTGTCCATCCGCCGCCAGTAGCCGCCGTGAAAAAAAATCGCGAGCGGCGAGCCGCCGCCGGCCGGGAAGAAATCGAGTTTCTCGGCCGGTGACTCGCCGTATTCGAGGTCATGTAGCATCGAGCGCTCCATGCGCGTGGTCATGCTCTCGCGCGCGTAGCGTTCGAGATAGGCGCTGGGATCGCCGACGGCACCGGCGGCATCGAGGGGATGGAGAGTCATCGAACCGTTCTACTAGCGCGGGGTGAGGATCGGGTCCAGAAAATCCGGGGCGCTGGTTCGTTGCAGATACGGGATGCGAACGCCTCCGGTATATTCGAGCGTCTTCGTCTCGAAGCTGCCGCGATCGTCGACCAGCAACGCAACCGTATTCCTCGTATCGGTATCGCGAACGATCGTTCTCGCGAACGCGGCCGGACTCCAGCGGCGGCTATCGACGCCGACGATCGTCATCCCCGGCGCCAGGCCCGCGCGGTCGCCCGGACTGCCGGCGACCACGTCGCGAATGAGGCCGCTCGGTGCGATTGCAAGGCCCACGTCGAAGCGGTAGTCGGCGGCATCGCCGCCGATTCGCGTCGAGGGATTCGGCACCGGCGGCTTGGCCCCGAAGACGACCGAGTAGCCGCCGCGTTCGATCCCGGCAAACGGCGGATGCGGGGTCGGCACGTCGAGCCGCAGCGCGAGGAAATTCTCCCAGTCGAACGGATAAACGGCATTCAGCGCCGCGACGACGTCGGCGCGCGTATAGGCGAGTACCCGCGGCGGACCGTCACCGCCGACACCGTAGAACGCGGCCGCGAAATCATCAAGTGATTTTTTCCCCTGCGTGTGTTCGCGGATGAGCGTGTCGGCGTCGAGCCACATCAGCTCGGACTCATCGTAGTACTCTTCGGACGAGCGCCGGTCGCCGGGGAACGCCGCGCGGCTCGTACCGAGCCGCGCTTGGAACGTCGTATCCAGCAGCGAGCGCGTCCGGCGCCCGCCTTCGGCGTCGAGATACGCGTATTTCACCGCGATGGCGGCGCGATAATCGGCGGGCGTCCAGAAGCCGGCGCGCGCGGCCAGCACGTCGCTGTAATATTCCGTAAGCCCCTCGTACACCCAGAGCCCCTCGGTCGTCTCGCTTGCCTGGTAATCGTCGCGTACGAGACCCGCCGGCCGCCGGAACTTCCCGTTCCACGAATGCGTGAATTCGTGCGTGAGCAGATCGCCGGCGAATGTCTTGCACGCTGCCTCGCTCGCGAGCGTGTCGGTATCGACGCCGTTCCAACTCGACTCGTGGTGTTCGAGTCCCGTGTAGCCGATCGCATCGGTCGCGGTGATGAGGAAGTGATACGGCGCGCGCCAGTGATGCGAGGCGAAGAGTTTCTGCGCCTGATCGACCAGCGCCGTGAAATGCGCTTTGACGTTCGGATCGATGACCGGCGGTGCGGGGCTATCGCTCGCGACGTCGAGCACGGCCGTCGGACCGAGCGGCACGCTCGTCATGTTCGAGCCGGCCAGCACCGGTGAATCGAAGAGCCGCTCGATCGTGACGGGCGCGAAATCGATCCGATCGCCGTCGCGTTTGGGACCGTCGAGCGCCGTTGCGAACGACCAGCCCGCGGGCAGGACCATACTCGCTCGCACGGTGGTTTCGCCGATCGTCGCGCCGCGCGGATAGAGCAGCGTCGGGTTCCAGTTCAAGAGACCGAGTTGGCTCGTCGTGTACCCGGGCGGTAGCAGCGAATCGTAGCGCAGCTCGAGCGTCTTTGCACCGGCCGGCGCAGCGAACGTGAAGGCGAACAGATCGACCGGATCGCGCTGCCAAGCGACGCGCTTGCCGTCGGCCGTGCCCTCGAGCATCACGAGATCGACGACGGGGTTCGCCGGCGCGTGTTGGCCGGGGACCCATTTCGGAAACACCAACGTCACCGGGCCGCCGGAGATCGGCACCCTGAGTTTCTCATGCAGTACGTTCCGCGGTGCGTCGCGCGCGTCGACGAGCAACGTGAGGACGGTGATGAAGGCGAAGAAAACGTGCATCGGCTTTAGCTCGCGGTCTCGAGTTTTACGTCTCTGTCTCGTTCGAACGAGCGAAACATCGGTGTCATGACATGGATGCTTGCGTCGGCGTTTAAAAACACGATTAGTGAGATCCGCCGGCGACGGGTACGAAGCCGGTCACGTGGACCGGAGTCTTTGGTGCGGCGATCGCGGAGAGGAGATCGGGCGTTCCCGGCACGCGCACGAGTTGCGGGTAGCGCTGGCCGCCGCGATAGCTGACGCTCGTCGTCACCAGCGTGCCGAGATCGTCGTAGATCACGCCGATCGGTTTGCCGTCGCGCGCGGCGGCGTCGACGGCGATGCGCAAGCGTTCGAGCGAGAACGCCTCGCCGTTGACGGCGAGCAGTTTCGCCCCGGATGGAACGCCCGCGTGCGCGAGCGGGAGCGTCTCGATCGTGTAGGCGACGGTGCCGTCGGCGCCGATCGACGAGCCGAGCGAATACGTCATGTCGACCGAACTCGTCGCACGCTCGCGGATCTGCTGGAAGCGGTTCGGCGTCGCGGTGTACGTGAAGCGCCAGCCGCCGCGCGTGATCCCCGCGAGCGGCGGGTGCGGCGCGATCGCATCGACGCGCGCGCGGAAGAAGCCGGACCAGTCATACGGATAGACGCGCTGGAGTGCGGCGATCAGATCGTCGCGCGTGTACGGCACGACCATCGGCGGCGTGTTGCGGCCGGCGCCGAGGAACGCGCGCGCGAAATCGTCGAGCGACTTCTTGCCGTGCGTGCCGGTGCGGATCAGCGTGTCCGCATCGAGCCACATCAGCGCGGCTTCGATGTAATAGTCCTCGCCGCGCCGCGCGAAGCGGCCGCTGGGTGATTGCGCCGCGCGCGTCAGCCCTTGCGCGACGGCCGTATCCAAGAGCGAACGCGCCTGCCGACCGGGTTCGACGTCGAGCGAGGCATAGTAACTCGCGAGCGTCTGCTGGAATTCGCCGTGGTCCGAGAGCCCGCTGCGCTGCGCGAGCACGATGCCCCAGTATTGGGTCATCCCTTCGTACACCCACAGGCCGTCGTCGATCATCGGTTGCTGGTAATTGTGAATGTCGAGCCCCGCGGGGCGCCGGAATTTGCCGTTCCACGAGTGCGTGAACTCGTGCGGTAAGAGATCGCTGTTCGCTTCGTAGATGTCGGGGTCGCGGAGGTAGCGTTCGCGCATGCCGTTCGCGCTCGACGAATGGTGTTCGAGGCCGCGGCCGGATTCGGCGTCGCTGAGCGTGAGCAGAAAATGATAGTGCTGCCAGTGGCGGTAGCCGTAGAGCGCATCCGCTTCCGCGACGAGGCGCCGCCAGTGCGCGAGTTGCTCGGGCGTCGCGTCGATGTCGGCATCCGTTTCGCCGTAGATGTCGATTTCGTTCGTCATCCCGCCCCCGCTCGCCAGCGGATACGCGCGCCCGTGCGCGCCGCAATACAGCGGCGAATCGACCAGCGTCTCGAGCGTGACGGGAGCGAATTGGACGTGGCCGCCGAGCAGCGTCGCGATCGGGAGGGCCGGGGGCAGCGCCGTCGCCGCGGTCCAGCCCGCCGGCAGCAGGATGTCGGGCGTAACCGTGACGTCGCGAATGCCGGCGCCTTGCGGATAGAAGACGACCTCGTTCCAGTCGAGCACCGCGAGCTGCCCCGTGATATTCCCCGGCCCCGCGCCGCCCTCGAAGAAATCGTAACGGAGATCGAGTTCGGTCGCACCGTCGGGGACCGCGAAGTGAAACGCATAGACGTCGTTCGGATCGCGATCCCACCTCACCGGGTGGTCCGCGACGGTCGCGCGCAGCGAGCCCAGGTTCGCGACCGGGCCGACGGGGCCGTGCGCACCCGGGATCCACTTCGGATAGACGAGCACCGTATCGCCGCCGTGCTGCAGTGGGACGCGCAACGTCGCGTGCCAGACTTGGCCCGGAACGTCGGTTGCATCGACGGAGAGCGTCTCGGAGACGGCGGCTCGCGCGAGCACGGGCCAGCAGCAGACGGCCGCGACGAAAACGGCGCCCACCAGTGCGCGAATCTTCATTCTCGCGCGTCTTGTACGGCTAGGGTGTGCTCGCCTCGCGAACGGTGTGGCCGGCGGCACGTAGCGCCGCGATCCCCGCCTCGAGGTGGGACTCGTGGATCAGGATGTGGTCGGTGTCGTAGGTCGAGAGGCCGAAGATCGGAACGCCCTCCGCGGCAAGCGGCTCGGCCAGCGCCGCGATGATGCCGGTCGCGGCGAAGTCGAGCGTCCCGACCACCGCGAACGCGCGAAAACCGCGTTGCACTTCGGAGACCTCGGCCGGAACGGCCTCGTCGCGGCAGACGATCGAGAGTTCCCGGCGCGTGCGGGTGATCGAGAGAAAATCGTTGCCGAAGATCCAGTCGGGGACGCCCGCGTTGGACGCGAGTCGGGCGATGGCGAGCGTTTCGGCGAAGAGTCGCAGCGTGAGCGGATGGGTCGTCGGGGTCACGACCGCAGGCTTACACCACGGCGCTTGACGGCTCCCGCGCGCGCATGCTACCTTGCTCGCGATGTCGCGCTGTTGCTGTTTCACGATGGTTTGCTGCCCGGAGCCATGCTCCGAGCGGTCGCTCGCATGGTGAACTAGCGGCTCGCGTCGCGATCACTTTGGAGCCTCCGCTGCAGCGGAGGCTCTCTTTTTTTGGTTACGAGATCCCCATGAGTGGTATCGATCCCGAGGCGGTGAAAGCCGCCAGTCACGGCCTGCGCGGCACGATCGCCGCCGAGCTCGACGAACCCACCAGCCGCTTCGACGATGCGTCGGTCGCGCTCTTGAAGTTCCACGGCACCTATCAGCAAGACGATCGCGACGCGCGTTCGCGCGAGCGTAGCGAGGCGGCGGCGGAGAAGGCCTATTCGTTCATGATCCGCGTCAAGGCGACCGGTGGCCGCGTTCCCGGATCGCTCTGGGCGGCGCTCGACGATCTCGCCGAGCGTCACGGCAACGGGACCCTTCGCATCACGACGCGTCAAGGCGTGCAGTTGCACGGCGTGCGCAAATCCGAGTTGAAGACCGTCATCGGGGATGTGATCGCGCACCTCGGCTCGACCCTCGCGACTTGCGGCGACGTCGTTCGCAACGTGTGTGCGCCGCCCTGGCCGTATGCCGCGCCGGCGTACGTGTACGCTCGCCGCGCCGCCGAAGAAATCTCGGACGAGTTCGCGCCCAAGACCGGCGCGTATCTCGAAATTTGGCAAGATGGTGAATCCGTCCACGAAGCGGGCGGCGCCGATGAACCGATCTACGGCTCGACCTACCTGCCGCGGAAATTCAAGATCGCAACGGCCGTGCCGGGCGATAACAGCGTCGACCTCTACACGAACGATCTTGGCGTCGTGCCGATCGTCGATGCGAGCGGCGCGCTACGTGCATACGATCTCACCGTCGGCGGCGGCCTCGGCATGACGCACGGCAAGACGACCACGTTCCCGCGCTTGGCGGACGAGCTCGGCTCGGTTCCGGCGGATCGCCTGCTCGATGCGGTGCGCGCCATCGTCATCGTGCAACGCGATCACGGCGATCGCACGAATCGTCGCCACGCCCGGCTCAAGTATCTCATCGCCGATCGCGGCGTGGCGTGGTTCCGTGAGGCGGTCGAACGCGAGGCCGGGTTTGCGCTCGATCCGTGGATCGCGCTGCCCGCCTGGGCGGATCCGGCCCGCTTCGGCTGGCACGAGCAGGGCGACGGGCGCTGGTTTTACGGGCTGCACGTCGCGAGCGGCCGCGTCCGTGACGGCGACTCCGCGCGTTTGCGGTCGGCGCTGCGGGTCCTCGCCCAGCGCGGCTACGATTTCGTCGCGACGCCGGCGCAGCAGCTGCTCGTCGTCGACGTCGCCGCCGCGGATCGCGCCGCGGTCGATACGGTCCTGCGCGAACACGGTCTCGCCGATCCGGCGACCGTCTCGCCCGTTCGGCTTCGAGCGCTCGCATGCCCGGCGCTGCCGACCTGCGGTCTTGCGCTGGCGGAATCGGAGCGCACGATCGATCCGATCCTCGGCGCGATCGAAGGCGAGCTCGTCGCGTGCGGGCTTGCGGGCGAAGCGATCGCCATTCGCATGACCGGATGTCCGAACGGCTGCGCGCGCCCGTATCTCGCCGAGATCGGGATCGTCGGCCAAAGCCTCGATCGCTATCAGATCTACCTCGGGGGAAATCCCGCCTCGACGCGGCTCGCGAAACCGTGGCGGGCCGGCGTGCGGTCCGCAGAGATCGCTCCCCTCCTCGCTCCCTATTTCACCCAATTTCGTGATACGCGCCAAGCCGGCGAATCGTTCGGCGACTGGTCGGATCGCGAACTCGTCTCGGAGCCATGCGCATGACCATCGATCGCCGGCGATTCCTCATCGCCGCCAGCATTGCCAGTACGGCCGGCGTGGCCGGGTTCGCGAGTGCCCTGCGCCCGGCCGCGGCTGCCGCCGAACCGCTGCGCGTCGCGTTCGTTCCCGAAGTCGCGACGACGGCGGATTCGCTTGCGGCGAAGCAGCCCTGGATCGACTACTTCCAAGCGAAGTTGAACCGACCGGTCAAGCTGACGATTCCGACCAACTACGCGGCGACGGTGGAGGCGATCGGTAACGGTTCGGTCGACATCGCCCACTTCGGCGGGCTCACCTACGTCAAGGCGCAAGCGCGTTACGGGGTGGTGCCGCTCGTGCAGCGCGTCGAAGACCGGCACTTCCACTCGCTCTTCATTACGAACGATCCGGCGCTCAAGACGCTCAAGGACGTCGCCGGCAAGACGTTCGCGTTCGGCGACGTCAACTCGACCTCGGGCCATCTGATCCCGGCCGAAGAGCTGCTCGCGATCGGCATCGATCCCGACACCGGCCTTGCGAGCCCGCGCTTCACCGGCAACCACACGACGACCGCGATCGCGGTCAATTCGGGTCAAGTCGTCGCCGGCGCACTCGATGAGAGCGTGTATCGCAAGCTCGTCGCCGATAAGACGATCGACGGCACGAGCAAGGCGCGCGTGTTCTTCACGAGCCGTCCCTTCGTCGACTACGTTTGGGCGGCGCGCAAGGATCTCGATCCGGCGACGATCGCGCTTGTCAAGGAGACGTTCCTGGGCATCAAAGACAAGAGCGTGCTCGACGTCACGCGCGCGAGCGCCTACGTCGTCGCCGACGACCGCGAATACGACGGCATTCGCGCGACGGCAAAGCGGTTGAACTTGCTCTGATGCTCGCCTACGAGGACGTCCGCCACGCCTACGGCGAGCGCGTCGTCCTCGACGGCTGTTCCTTCGGCGTGGAGCGCGGCGAAACGGTTGCGCTGCTCGGCTCGAGCGGTGCCGGAAAGACGACGCTCTTCCGGCTTGCGTTCGGCGCGTTCGATCCGTCGGCCGGCCGCGTGCTCGTCGGCGGGACGGATCTGCGCGGACTGCACGGCGCGGCGCTGCGCCGCGAGCGCTCGCGCATCGCGGTCATCTTCCAGTCGCACGAGCTCGTCGAAGAGCTGAGCGTCGCTGCGAACGTGATCGCCGGGACGTTCGGGCGCCGCACGACGTTCGACTCACTGCGCGCCGTGCTGCAGCCGAACGAGGTCGAACGCCGGCTCGTTCGCGATGCGCTCGAGCGGGTCGGTCTCGCGGACCGCGCCGCCGACCGCACGTTCGCGCTCTCCGGCGGCCAACGTCAGCGCGTCGCGGTGGCGCGCGCGATCGCGCAGCGCGCGGAACTCGTGCTCGCGGACGAACCCGCCGCGTCGCTCGATCCGGCGCTCGCGCGCGAGATCGTCGACTTGCTCCTCGCCGATGCGCGCGAGCGCGGTGCCGCCCTCGTGTGCACGCTGCACCAACCCGAACTCACGAGCGGATTCGACCGCGTCGTTACGATCGCTGCGGGCCGGGTCGTCGCCGACAAGACGAACGCGGCATGACCGAAACCGTCGCCGCGTATCTGCGCGACGCCGTCTTCCAGACGATCGGTATCACCGCCGCCTCGTTCGTGATCGCGATCCTCGCCGGAATTCCGCTCGGACTCATCGTGGCTCGCGAGGACACGGCGGGCCGCATCGTGAGCGCGCTCGTCGCGATCGTACGCGCGATCCCGGAACTCGTGCTCGCGATCGTCGCGGTCGTTGCGGTCGGGCTTGGTCCGATCGCCGGGATCGTCGCGCTCGGCGCACATTACACCGCCGTGCTGGCGAAGTTCACCGCGGAGTTGCTGCATGCGGTCCGGCGCGAGCCTGCGGAGGCGCTGCGCGCAACCGGCGCGACGCGCACCGCCGCCGCGCTCGTCGGCCTCTTGCCCGCGGCCTGGCCGGGCCTCGTCGGCTTCGCCGCCTACGCGATCGAGAGCATCGCACGCGGCGCCGTGATCGTCGGCGTCGTCGGCGCGGGCGGCCTCGGGGCGGGGTTGATTCAGGCGCTCAACCTCGCCGACTACAGGACGTTCGGCGTGCTCTTGGCGGTGCTCGTCGCGCTTGTCATCGGGGTCGATGCCCTCAGCGATCGGCTGCGCCGCAGCGCATCGCCGCGCAACGTTGCAATCGCTTTTGCGGCGATCGCCGTGATCGCCGTGGTCTCGCTCGCAACGAGCGACGATCCGCCGTGGTCCCAGGTGCACGGCATGTTCGGACACGTCGCCGGCTTCATCGCATCCGCACTCCCGCCCGATCTCTCGGCGCGCGTGCTGACGCTCGCGTGGCAGGGCGCCCTCGTCAGCCTCGCCGTCGCCGTCGCCGGCACCGCGATCGGCATTCTGCTCGCGATTCCGTTCGCGCTCGCGGTCGCGACGCCGCTCGCGCGCGGGTGGATGCGCGGCACGGGCTGGCGGCCGCTGTCGTGGCTGCCCGAACTCCCCGCGCGCTTCGTGCTCGCGATCGCGCGCGCGACGCCGCCCGTGGCGATCGGGCTGATCGGCCTCTCCATCGTCGGCCTGGGTCCGAAAGCGGGCATCTTCGCGCTCGCGATCCACACCGCCGGCGTGCTCGGTAAGTTGCTCGCGGAGAGCCTCGACGTCGCGGAACCCGGCCCCGCCATGGCGCTCGTCGCGTCGGGGTCAACCGCATCGGCCGCGACGGCCTTCGCGCTCGTGCCGAGCGCGCTTCCGTCGCTCGCCGCCCACGTGCTGTATCGCTTCGAATGGAACGTCCGTGCCTCGACCGTGCTCGGCATGATCGGCGCCGGTGGCCTCGGCCAAGCCCTCTACAACGCCCAGCAGTTGCTCTTCTACCGCCAGCTCGCCACCTACGTGATCGTCGCCGTCCTGCTCGTCCTCATCGTCGACGCCGCCGCCTCACCACTGCGCGCCAGCCTGCGCATCAGCCGCTTAGCAACGAGCGCCGACGAACTTTAATCGAGCCAGTTGGTACGGTAGGCCGGCCCTAGCGTAAATGACGTGGAGCGTGATTGACGATTGCAATGGCTTCGCGGTATATACAATGTATGAACAGCGGTCGAGCCCGGCGTCCTCCAGGGATCCTGCACGAAGGCCGCTTGTTCAAGGCGGGAAATTCGCTCGCGATCCGCATCCCGAACGCGATCGTTAAGCATCTGCGCCTGAGCGATGGCGCGCCGCTTCGGATTTCGGTCGATGGAGACGCGATTTGGCTGCGTCTGGCCCCGGCCATGGAACTCGAAGAACTCATTGCCCAGATCACGCCGGAGAATCAGCACGAGCCGATGTTGGAAGAACTGATCGGACGTGAACGGTGGTAGACGGGTACGTGCCTGAGGTCGGCGACATCGTTTGGATTTCGCTCGACCCGACGCTTGGGCGCGAACAGACTGGGCGTCGTCCGTTTCTTGTCCTTTCGCCACGATCGTATAACACGAAGACGTCGCTTGCCGTGGGCGTTCCGATTACGTCGCGGCGCAAGGGCTACCCATTTGAGGTTCCCGTTGAGAGCGGCGGGCAGATCGATGGTGTCGCTCTTGCCGATCAAATCAAGAGCGTCGATTGGCGGTCTCGTTCGGCAGATTTCGCTGAGCGCGCCGCGCCTGCGACACTTTCTCGCGTGCATCGCCTCCTGGCTACATTTCTCGGCATTTCATCACGATGAAACCCACCGTGACGATCGATTCCTCGCAGAGAACGTTCAAGCGCGCCCGAAAAGCCGCGCAGATCGCCGACGCGAGCGAACCGCGCGCCAGCACGATCCGCTACTCTCGGATTCGGTCCACGTTCGTGATCGAGCTTCGCAACGGCATCAGCATCGCAATTCCGCGCAGGTTGCTTCAAGGTGTTGCGGAGGCTTCGCCGGCGGATGCTGCTCGGGTAACGCTTGTCGATCGAGGGGCAGCGCTGCACTGGCCGACGCTTGATGTCGATCTTTCGATTGCGGGACTCGTGCGCGGAATTTTCGGTTCAAAAATGTGGATGTCGGAATTGGGCCGTGCCGGCGGGTTGAAGCGATCGGAGGCGCGAGCGCAAGCATCCCGAGCAAATGGGCGCCGCGGCGGCCGGCCGCGTAAAGCGCCGGCGCCGGCGTAGCGCTCAACAGCCCGAGCCCCAAACTCGTTCTCGTTGCCGAACTCTCCAGAAATACATGAGCCCGCTCGATCGAACGGGCTCATGTGTTCCTGAAAAGACGGATTCCGTTATTTCGGTCGCGTCATCTCTGCGGGGATGACGAATTTGTCGAAGTCGTCGCTTGTGACGTAGCCGAGGGCGAGGGCAGCGTCTTTGAGTTTCGTGCCGTCGTGGTGGGCTTTTTTTGCGATCTCGGCGGACTTGTCGTAGCCGATGTGCGGTGAGAGTGCGGTGACGGTCATCAGCGATTCATCGAGGTACTTCTTGATGACGGCTTCGTTCGCTTGGAGCCCTTCGATCGCGTGCTCGCGGAACATCGTGCAGGCGTCTTTGATCAGCCGGCACGAGTGCAGGAAATTATAGATCATGACCGGGTTGAAGACGTTGAGCTCGAAGTTACCCTGCGAGGCACCGAACGAGATCGCAGCGTCGTTGCCGTAGACCTGCACGACGACCATCGTCATTGCTTCCGACTGGGTGGGGTTCACCTTACCGGGCATGATCGATGAGCCGGGTTCGTTCTCCGGCAAGATCAGCTCGCCGATACCGGCGCGCGGGCCCGAGGCGAGCCAGCGGATGTCGTTGGCGATTTTCATCAGCGCCGCGCCGAGTTGCTTGAGCGATCCGGAGGCGAAAACGAACTCGTCGTGCGAAGCGAGCGCCGCGAACTTGTTCGGGTGTGAGCGATACGGCAAGCCGGTCAGCTCGGCGATTTTTTTGGCCGCGCGCTCCGCGAATTCCGGATGCGCGTTGAGGCCGGTGCCGACGGCGGTACCGCCGATCGCGAGATCGTAGATCTTGTCGAGCGCGAACTCGATATCGACCGTCGCGCGATCGATCTGCGAGACGTAGCCGGAGAAGACCTGACCGAGGGTGATCGGTGTCGCGTCCTGCAAATGCGTGCGGCCGACCTTGACGATCCCCATCCACTGCTTGGATTTCGCGTCGAGCGCCGCGCGCAGTTCTTTCACCGACGGGAGCATCTCGACGAGCGCGCGAGCCGCCGCCATGTGCATCGCGGTCGGGAACGTGTCATTCGAGGACTGCGACATGTTGACGTGGTCGTTCGGGTGGATCGGCTTTTTCGACCCCATCTCGCCGCCGGCGATCTCGATCGCGCGGTTCGAGATCACTTCGTTGACGTTCATGTTCGTCTGCGTTCCGGAGCCGGTCTGCCAGACGCGCAGCGGGAAGTGCTCGAAGAGTTTCCCCGCGATCACTTCATCGGCGGCTTGGCTGATGAGCGCGGTCTTCTCGGCATCGAGTTTCCCGAGATCGTGGTTGACCAGGGCGGCGGCCTTCTTGAGGATCGCCATCGAGACGATCACTTCGCGCGGCATCACGTCGCGCGGCGCGGTGTCGTCGCCGATATCGAAGTGGATCAGCGAGCGCGCCGATTGGGCGCCGTAATATTTGTTGGTGGGGACATCGATCTTCCCCATGCTGTCGGTCTCGACGCGCGTCTGCACGGCGCCGTTCGACCCGGTGACGGTGGTACTCATGGGGGGAGAATCCGGCAGGCTGCCGCGGTTCCCCTCGACGTTTTAAGTCGCATCCCGTATCCTTTCTCCAAGAACTCGACGGGGGGTTCCCCGCTAGCCCGGCAAGGCCGCGATCAGTTCGATTTCGATCTTCGCGCCGAGCGGGAGCCCCGCGACCGCGAAGGTCGAACGCGCCGGCGGCGTGTCGCCCGCGAAGCGTTCGCCGTAGATCGGATTCACCGTCGCGAAATCGGCCATGTCGGTGAGGAAGATCGTCGTCTTCACGACGTCGGCGAAGTTCGCGCCCGCCGCTTCGAGCACGGCGCCGAGATTGTCGAGCGCCTGGCGCGTCTGAGCTACGATGTCGTCGCCGGCGAGTTTTCCGGTGGCGGGATCGAGCCCGACTTGGCCGCTACAAAACAGGAAACCGTCGCACGCGACGGCCTGGCTATAGGGACCGATCGGCTTTGGCGCCGCGTCGGTCCGGATCGCGCGCTTGCGCTCGTTCATGCGTTGTTCCTGACTGGGATGGGAACGGCCGCCGGTGCCGCGTCGTCCTTTAGGTGTTCAAATTATGGAGAGCGGGTTGAGTTTCACCATCGATGCGGTCCGGGCTTTTTCAGGAGTCCCGGTGCTTGTCGTTTTGGCTGACCGAACGGAGCATCGGGGGCGGTTGCGCACCGACCTGCTCTCGGAGCGGTCGCTCTCGGTCTACATCGCCGGTGAAGGCGACGAAGGCGCTACGCTCTACATCGACCAAATCGCGGAGATCGTGCCACTATCCACGATCTCCGTTCCGTGACCTCGGACGCCGGTAGCGACTTTCGCTCGCAATTTGAGCGCGTCGGGGCCTGGATCGAGGCGTATTACCGCGATCCGGGGCGCTACCCGGTGCTCAGCCGCGCCGAGCCGGGCGACCTGATTCGGGCGCTGCCGGAGCACCCGCCTGCCGACGGTGAGCCCTTCGATGCGATCCTGGCCGACTTCGAGCGGCTGATCGTCCCCGGGATCACGCACTGGAACCATCCCCGCTTCTTCGCCTACTTCGCGATCAGCGCCGCGCCGATCACGGTGCTCGCCGAGGCGCTGGCCGCGGCGCTCGACGCAAACGCCATGGCCTGGCGCACGTCGCCGGCGGCGACCGAACTCGAGGACGTCACGCTCGGCTGGCTGCGCGAGATGCTGGGCCTCCCGGCGGAGTTCCACGGCATCGTGTACGACACGGCGTCGATCTCGGGTTTCACGGCGCTTGCGGCGGCCCGCGAGTCGCTCGACCTCGACATCCGCGCGCGGGGCCTCGCCGGGCGCGACGATCTCCCGACGCTGCGCGTCTACATCACCGAGCACACGCATTCGCACATCGAGAAGGGCGCGATTGCGCTCGGCATCGGGCGCGAGAACGTCGTGAAGGTGCCGTGCGATCCGCAGACGTTCGCGATGCTGCCGGATGCGCTCGCGCGGCTGCTCGACGAAGACCGTGCGCGCGGGATCCGCGCGATGGCGGTCGTCGCGACCGTCGGCACCACCTCGACGACCGCGAGCGACCCCGTCGCCGCGATTCGCGAGATCACGCGCGAACGCGGTATCTGGTTGCACGTCGATGCCGCCTACGCCGGGCCGGCCGCGATCTTGCCCGAATTCCGTTGGTTGCTCGACGGCGCGCACGGCGCCGATTCGATCGTGCTCAACCCGCACAAGTGGCTCTTCGTCCCCGTCGATCTCTCGGTGCTCTACATCAAGCAGCTCGATCTCTTGCGGCGCACGTTCAGCCTCGAGGCCGTGTATCTGGAATTGCCGGACACCGGCGTGCGCAACTACATGGACTACGGGCTGCAGCTCGGCCGCCGCTTTCGCGCGCTCAAACTCTGGTTTGCGATGCGCGCCTTCGGCGTGCGCGGGTTGCAGGCGACGCTGCGTTCGCACATCGCGCTCGCGCAAGAACTCGCCGGTTGGATCGCGGCCGAGCCGGGCTGGGAGATCAGCGCGCCGCACCCGCTCTCGGTCGTCTGCTTCCGGCATGTGCCGGCGGACCTCGAGGGGGCCGCGTGCGACGCGCACAACCTCGCGGTGCTCGATGCGGTCAACGC